>Ga0268298_10000637_pt1 | contig 44703 bp, 33 predicted proteins | sample WWTPWeurt_MetaG_FD_194462 | JGI IMG/M metagenome (GOLD analysis project Ga0268298, IMG submission 194462) | Activated sludge microbial communities from WWTP in Nijmegen, Gelderland, Netherland - WWTP Weurt | ecosystem: Engineered > WWTP > Aerobic digester > Activated sludge | place...
ACACGATCTACGGCGCGGAGGAGGATCTCCGCCGCAGCCTGGGCTTCCTGCACCACGCGCCCATGATCTTCCTCTCGGCCCTCACCGGGCAGCGGGTCTCCAAGATCTTCGGCATGATCGACGAGCTAGCGGAGGCCCATGCCCGGCGTATCCCCACGGGGGAGCTGAACCGGTTCCTCCGGGCATCCGTGGACGCCATGAGCCCCCATGCCATCGACGGCAAGCTGCCCAAGCTCTACTTCATGACCCAAGTGGGTGTGCGGCCCCCCAGCTTTGTGGTGAAAGCCAACACGGACCGAGGCCTCCACTTCAGCTATGTGCGCTACCTCGAGAACCGCCTGCGCGAGCAGTTTGGGCTGGCGGGCGTGCCCCTGCGCCTCAGCATCCAAAAGCGGCAAAAGGGAGAAGGCGACGAGCAGGAGGTTGCCGCAGTGCGTCGAATTCTGGATCCAGGTGAAGGGCTCAAGCCTTCCCGGAGCAACGAGTCCCTGCAGGCCCAGCGGGTGGACAAGGTGAAGGCCCGCCCCCGCCCCAAGAAGAAGGAAGGCCCCAAACCCGCCACCAAGCAGGCACCTCGGAAGGGCCCCGGCGGCCCTCCCAAGCGGGTCCGGCAGAAATCCACCAAGCGGCCGTAGGAGCCAGCTGGGGAAGTTATTTAAATGGGCGGCGGACTTCCACTACCAGGTACACCCCGGCCTGATGCCACTCCAGGCCCTCCAGAGCGCCACCGTCGTCGCGGCCGAGTTGCTGCGCATGGGGAGCAAGGTCGGCACCCTCGAACTGGGCCGGCTGGCCGATGTGATCGCCGTGGACGGGGACCCTTTGACCGACATCAGCACCCTGGAAAGGGTCCGTTTCTTCATGAGGGGCGGGAAGACGGTCCTCAAACAACCTTGATCATTTCCTGCAAAGCGGATCTCGAAATTGATTATTAAATATTAATATATATAGAATTACTATACTAAAATTTAAATAGAATTGATTCTCATGAAAATTAACAACCCTTAACTTGAGGGCCTGGAGGGTCTGCCATGAAGCTGACTCCCACACCCCCGTTCTTTCCACACTTCATCCCTTGCAGCTGCGGATTCATCCACATCTGCCGGGAGCCGTCCAGGCCGGAAGAACCTGGGTGGCTGTGAAACCCTCTTCCCCCCGTGAGGAGTTGCCCATGGCGACTACCAAAGGCCGCTTGGCCCTATCCTTCATCACCGCAGCCCTGGCTGCCGGTTCCCTCTTCGCGCGTTCGCCCCAGGAAACGCTGCGCGTGAACAGCGCTGCTGACCGCCTCCACGCGAACCGCACCCAGCTGGGTCTGGACGCCGATCACGCCTTCAACCTGCGGACCTCCCACTCCGATGACCTGGGCCAGACCCATGGTCACTTCACCCAGCACTACAAGGGTGTGCGGGTGTGGGGCGGCGATGCCATCACGCACATGGATCGGGACGGCGCCGAGCTGCCGCTGACAAACGCCCTGCACAAGAACATCTTCCTCAACGTCACCCCCTCCTTGGAGGCGGGCGAGGCCTTGGCCGTGGCTCAGACCGAGTTGGCCCCCAAGGGTGCCTTCGCCTACGCCCCGACCACGGAATTGGTGGTCTTCCCCCATGAGGTTGATGTCGTCACCCGTCCTGCTGGCCGTCAGGCTCTGGATCAGGAACCGACCGCCACGGATGTCACCCGCCAGGTGGTCCGCTTCGCTCTCGCTTACCACGTCCACACTGAACTCGAGAACGATCTGGACGGTATCCGGCACACCGACTACATCGTGGACGCCCATACCGGGGCCATCCTGAAGAAGTGGAACACCCTGCACACCACTGCCGCCACGGGCACTGGCAACAGTCAGTACAACGGCGTGGTCACCCTGAACACGAACAGCGTCACGGGTGGCTACGAGATGCGGGACATGACCCGCGGCGCTGCCGGCAACTACGTCACCAACACGAACCACGCCAACACCACCTCAACTGCCGCCGGGACCATCTACACCGATGCCGACAACACCTGGGGTGACGGCGCCAATTACGTGGAAGGCAGCTCCACTACCGCCGCCAACGGCCAGACGGCCGCCGTGGATGCCATGTATGGCATGGCCAAGTCCTGGGACTTCTACAAGCTGGTCTACGGCCGCAATGGCATTGATGGCGCCGGCAGCACCACCTACAGCCGCGTGCACATCGGGAACAGCTACGACAACGCCTTCTGGTCCGACAGCTGCTTCTGCATGACCTACGGCGACGGCACCAGCTTCACAACCCTCACCGCCCTCGACGTGGCGGGTCACGAGATGAGCCACGGCGTCTGCGCCCGCACCGCCAACCTGACCTACTCCGGTGAGTCGGGCGGCCTGAACGAATCCAACTCCGACATCTTCGGCACCATGATCGAGTTCTACGCCCGCGGAGGCTCCGGCGCCACCATCGGCAACACCGGCGGCAACTGGACCATCGGCGAGCAGCTCTCCTCCACCCCCTTGCGCTACATGTACAAGCCCAGCCTGGATGGCGCCTCGCCCGATGCCTGGTCCTCCACCATCGGCAGCAAGGATGTCCACTACTCCAGCGGCCCCATGAACCGCTGCTTCTACTTCCTGAGCGTAGGCGCCACCACCACCGGCAACACCAGCACCACCCTGCTTCCTGCCGGCATGACCGGCATCGGCAACGACAAGGCCTCGGCCATCTGGTTCCGGGCCCTCACCACCTACCTCACCGCCAGCTCCAACTACGCCGCCGCCCGCACAGCCGCCATCAGCTCGGCCAAGGATCTCTATGGTGCCGGCAGCGCCGAGGAGCAGGCCGTGTGGAACGCCTTCCATGGCATCAACGTGGGCGCCGCCTGGTCCACCAGCACTGACACCACCGCCCCCACCGCCACGGCCTCCGAGTCCGGCACCACGGGCACCATCACCCTCTCCGCCACCGCCTCCGACAACGTCGGCGTCACCAAGGTCGAGTTCTACATCGACGGGGCCCTGGTGGGCACCGACACCACCTCGCCTTACAGCGTCACCTACAACTCCGCCAACCTGACCAACGGCACCCACAGCCTCGTCGCCAAGGCCTATGACGCCGCCGGCAACATCGGCTCTTCCACGGCCGTCAGCTTCACCACCAGCAACACCTCCACCGGCACGACCTTCAACGAGGTCGAGAGCAACAACACCCGCACCACCGCCAACGTGGTCGGCGATACCGTCAACAAGATCGTCGGTTACATGGGCACCACGACCGACAACGACTACTTCAAGATCAACATCGCCCCCGGCCGCACCGCCACCATCAACATGACCGGCCCCACGGGCGTGGACTACGATCTCTACCTCTACAACAGCAGCGGCACTCAGTTGAAGAGCAGCCTGGGCACTACCGCCACCGAGACCATCACCTACTCGAACACCTCCGCCACCGCCACGGTGTTCTATGTCCGAGTGAAGGCTTACAGCGGCTCCAGCACCACCACTCCCTACAACCTCGCCCTCACCCGCTGAGGTACGACCACCCCGGAACAGGGCCGCGCAAGCGGCCCTGTTTTTCGTTAGACTGCCCCCATGGCGGTCCTGATCGCAGAACCAGACGAGGTCGATGCCCGGCGGATGGTCGAGGGCCTGACCTCGGAGGGGTTCATCTGCGAGTGGGTGAAGGCAGGGCCCGAGGCCTTGGCCCGGGCTTCCGCCTGTGAAGCCCTGGTCGCCGAAATCGCCCTCCCGGGCCTTCCGGGCATGGACCTGGTCCGGCGGCTGAGGGAATCCGGCATCACCACGCCCCTGATCTTCGTCACGACGCTCTGCACCCCGGAACACCGCGTGCGCGGGCTAGAGGCCGGGGCCGACGACTACCTCTGCAAGCCCTTCACCATGCCAGAACTGGCAGCCCGACTGCGGGCCCTCATCCGGCGAAGCCGGATGCCTTCCCGGCTCCGCCGGGTGGGCGTGGCCGATCTGGTCTGGGAACCGGACCTGCGCCGGGTGCACCGTGGCGAGCGCCGCCTCGACCTCACCCCGAAGGAATACACGCTGCTGGCCCTACTGCTGGAACGCCCCGGCCAGGTGGTCAGCCGGGATGAGATGGCCCTGGCCCTCTGGGGGGGCGAGAACCAAAGGCCCGACCTGCGCAGCCCCAATGCCCTGGATGCCCAGATACGGCGTCTCCGGGCGAAGGTGGACGGCCCCCTCGACCATCCCCTGCTGCACACCCAGCGGGGGCGGGGCCTGGTCATCGAGGCCAGGTAGACCTCAGCGCTCCAGCAGCACCTTGGCGTGTTCCAGGGCCTCGGCACGATCGGGCTGGCCCGACAGGAGCCTGGCGAGCTCCCGGGTGCGTTCCTCCCCCTCCACCCAGCTGAGGGCGCTGCGCGTGCGGCCCCCTTCGGTCTCCTTGCGCAGGCAGCCGTGCCGGTCCGCCCGGGCCGCCACCTGGGCGAGGTGGGTGACGGCCAGGACTTGGTGGGCCTGCCCCAATTGAGCCACTGCCTGACCCACGGCTAGGGCCGTCTCGCCCCCGAGCCCTGCGTCCACTTCATCCAGCACCAGGGTGAGGCCCTCACGAACGCCCTTCCCCAGGACCAGCCCAGCCCCCACCAAGGCCAGCATGAGGCGGCTGAGCTCGCCACCCGAGGCGATCTTGGCCAGGGGCCGGAAGCCCTCGCCGGGATTGGGCTCGATCCAGATGGCCAGGGCCGAGAAGCCCGTGGCGGCCACCCGCACCGGTCGGCCACTCTGCTCGACCGAACTGCCGGGCTCTTCCGCCAGGGACAGGCGCAGCTGAAGCCGGGCCCCCTTCATCCCCAGGTGGCCCAGGCGCTTCTGCACCTCGGCCTCCAGCCTGGGCAGGGTCGCCGTGCGCTGGCCGTGCAGGGCCTCGGCGCCACGACGGTAGGTCTCCACCGCCCGGGCCAGGGCTGTTTCCAGCTCCTTGATGGGTGCGTCTCCGGCCAGGAGGGAGCGCTGTTCTTCCTTCAGTGCCAGCATCCGGGCGGGCAGTTCCTCGGGCTCGCAGCGGTGCCGGCGAGCCAGGCGTTCATATAGGGCCAGACGGGCCTCCATGGCCTCGATGCGGTCGGCTCCGGCCGCGGACCAGCGGAGCGCCTGGTCCTGGGCCAGGGCGAGCAGGTCCTCTAGGTCAAGCACTGCTGAGCGGAGCCGGTCCTGCTCGGCCACGGCGTCCGGCCAATGGGCCACGGCTCGCATCATCGCCTTGTGGGCCAGCTCGACCTTGGGGAGTCCCTCGTTCAGAGCCTCGGCCGCCTCCCGAAAAGCACCCTCCAGGTGCACCGCATGGCGCAGTGGCTCCCGGTCTGCCTTGAGCTGGGCCCACTCCCCAGTCTTGGGGGCCAGCTTGTCGAGGTCGGCGATGGCCTCGGCCAACTGCTCCAGGCGTTGGTCCCGGTCCGCCTGACTGCGGCGCCGGGCCTTCAGGGCGCCTTCGGTCTCCCGAACGGCCGCGGCTTCGGCCTGAAGGCAGGGCTCCAGCCCCAGCACCTCGTCGATGAGGGTGAGGTGTCTGTCTTCGCCCAGCAGCGACTGGTGGTCGTGCTGGCTGGTGAGCCGCATCCACAGCCGCCCCGCCTCCCGCAGATCGCCCAGGGCGCAGCTGGCGCCGTTGATCCAGGCGCGGCTGCGGCCCGCTCCGATCTCGCGGCGCAGCACCACGGGCTGCTCCTCGGGCAGGCCACGCTCGGCGAGGAAGGTCCTCCATGCTTCGAAGCGACCCTCCACAACGGCCTCCACCGTTGCCCGCTCGGCCCCGTGGCGGATGAGCTCCGCATCTCCGCGGGCCCCAACCAATAGCGAAAGCGCGTCCACGAGAAGGGACTTCCCGGCACCTGTCTCGCCCGTGAGCACCGTGAAGCCCGGCCCCCACTCCAGGGACAGGTCTTCCACCAGTGCCAGATTCTGGATCCTCAGAGATGAGAGCATCGGTCCAGTCTAGCGGGGTGGCGGGCCCTGGAAGGGGGAGGGAATGGCCCCTAGCCCTGCCCAGAGGCCTGCGGCTGGTGTGAGAGGAGCGTCCTGCAGTCCGCCTAGCGGGCCGCGCCAACCAGGCTCTGCTGCTTCGAATGCTCCACGTAGGCAAGGTCACTCTCGTTGATGTGCTGCTTCAGCCAGTTGGCCAGGAAGATGGTGACCCTCATGGTCATCAGCTCTCCTGCATCGAACCGATGCTTCAGCTGGGAGACTTCCGCCACGAGCTTGGCATGTTCGACCTTGTGCTCGCCCAGGCCCGGGAATCCGTGGTTCTTCATCCAGGTCTCCTCCGTCCTGAAGTGTTCGACCGTGTAGGAAATGAGGAAATCGAGCACCCGGGAGACTTCGCTCTTCGGATCACCCCGACGCAGCGAATCGCTCAGGTCGTTGACGGACTGGAACAATTGCTTGTGCTGGGTGTCGATGGCGGGGATTCCAGTCTCGAATCGGTTGGACCAGGCGAGTATGGCCATCGGATTGTTCCTTGTATGAGAGGGGGTGGATGGTTGAGGGGCGTCAGTTTCAAGCCAACCTTATTCAACCGAGGCCTCTCGAGTCATTCCATCCGGCGGATTACCTAGCTGGGTCGGGTCGGCTACCTGGCGGATGCGGACCCGTCTTCAGCCCGACCTGAACCTCCCTTCACCTCTGTCCCAGCCAGCCCCGCTTCTACCCGGGGACATGACCGCTTGGAGGACCTGAAACAGTCGTCTGGTCCGGCCGGCATCCAGAGGGATTCGTGCCCAGGTTAGCCGCACCTGTTGGTTCCAGGTCCCAGGGCAGTCGTGGGAGCCAGCCCGGTCATACTGGCTCTGGAGGAATCTCATGCACTACCGGAAGCCCTGCGGCAGTGTCCTGGAAGCCATCGGCAACACGCCCCTGGTCCGGCTGCGGCGCGTCGTCGCAGACCTGCCGGTGGAGGTCTTCGCCAAGCTCGAGTTCATGAACCCGATGGGCAGTAGCAAGGACCGCATCGCGAAGTACATGATCGAGGCCGCCGAGCACGATGGTCGCCTGAAGCCCGGGGACCTGATCATCGAGAACTCCTCCGGCAACACGGCCATGGGGATGGCCCTCATGGCCATCCAGAAGGGCTACCGCCTGAAGGTGGTGGTGCGGGACACCATCTCCCAGGAGAAGCTGAACCAGCTGCTGGCGCTGGGCGTGGAGGTGCGGAAGGCGGACACCAGCCTGCCCCCCGAACACCCCGAGAGCTACAACAACCTGGCGCCCAAGCTGGCCCGCGAGACACCCGGCTGCTATTTCCCTGATCAGCACGGCAACTGCGAAAACAACGCCGCCCACTACCACGGCACGGGTCCCGAGGTCTGGGAGCAGATGGAGGGTCGCATCGACTATCTGGTGGCCGGGGCCGGCACCGGCGGCACCATCGGCGGTGTGGGCCGCTACCTGAAGGAGCGCGATCCGCACATCCGGGTGATCGCCGTGGATCCGGTGGGCTCGGTCTTCTCGCCCCACTTCCATGGTGAGAAGAACCCCGTGGCGGGCCCCTACAAGATCGAAGGGCTCGGGGACGAGTTCCTCATCCCCACCATGGAGTTCGGCGTGCTGGATGACATGCTGCAGGTGACGGACCGCCAGGCCTTCCACCACGCCCGCCGACTGGTCCGCGAAGAGGGCATCCTCGGCGGCGGATCCAGCGGTGCCGCCCTGTGGGCGGTGCGGGAGGTGGCGAAGAACCTGCCGTCCATGGACCGCCCCGCCCGCATCGTCACCGTGTTTCCGGATGGCGCGGGCCGGTATCTCAGCAGCATCTTCAATGATGCTTGGCTCGCCGAGCGCGGCCTGCTCGAGCCCGAGGCATGAGCTTCTCCGGCACCTACCTCGAGGCCATCCGCCAGGCGCTGTTCGATGCCATGGAGGCTAATCCTCGTGTGTGCTGCCTGGGCGAAGACATCGGCGCCTACGGCGGCGCCTTCCGGGCCACGGAGGGCCTGCTGGCGCGCTTCGGTCCGGACCGGGTGATCGATACGCCCATCGCCGAGCAGGCCATCGCCGGTTCCGCCATCGGCCTCGCCCTCATGGGCCAGCGGCCCGTGGCGGAATTCCAGTTCATGGACTTCGCTCTGCTGGCCTCGGACCTCATGGTGAACTTCGCGGCCAAGGCACACTGGCGCTGGGGCCCCTCGGTGCCCGCCGTGTTCCGGGGACCCTCGGGCGGTGGCAATGGCGGCGGGCCCTTTCACAGCCAGAACCCCGAGGGGCATTTCCTGGGCAGTCCGGGCCTGAAGGTGGTCGCGCCGGGCACGGTGCGCGATGCCTACGCCCTGCTGCGGGCGGCCATCGAGGATCCTGATCCCGTGATGGTCTTCGAGCACAAGCACCTCTACCGCCGGCTGAGGGACCAGTGGGACGAGCCCCCCACGGCCCGGCTCGGCGAGGCTGCCCTGCGCAAGGACGGCGCTGCGGCCTGTATCATCACCTACGGGGCGGCCCAGCAGGTGGCCCTGGCGGCCGTGGCGGACCTGGACGTGGCCGTGCTGGACCTGCGCACCCTCTGGCCCCTCGACGACGAGACCATCACCGCCCTGGCCAAGCGCACCCACCGGGTGCTGGTGCTCACGGAAGCCAGTCGTACCTATGGACCCGGCGCGGAGCTCGCGGCCCGCATCGCCGAAACCTGCTTCCCATGGCTGGACGCGCCCGTGCTGCGGGTGGGCGCCACAGATACACCTACGCCGGCCAGCCCGCCCCTGGAAGCTGCCGCCCTGCCCAGCGTCGAGCGCGTGCGCTCGGAGCTGGACCGCCTCCTGGCCTGGTGAGGGATGGGTCTGCGCGCCCTGGTTCTTTTCCTGGCCTGCACGCTCCTGCCGGCCGCCCCGAAGGCCATCTGGGTCTGGGAGGCCGAGACCCTGCGCCTCCTGGATGACCGGGCCTACGAAGCCCGTGTCACAGGCCTGCTGCGGACCCAGGGCTTTCGCACGTTGTTCCTGTTCGCTGACGACTACCGCAACCGCAACGCCATCCTGACCAAGCAGGCGGCCTACCGAGGCCTCATCGGCCGGCTCCATGCGGCGGGCTTCCGGGTCGAGGCGCTGCTGGGCTCGTACCCCATGACCACCTGGGAGTGCCTGCTGCCTGAGCAGGACCAGACCGCCCGCGCCATGATGCAGCACCTCCTCGACTACAACGCCACAGCTGAGACCGGGGAACGCCTGGACGGCGTCCACCTGGACATCGAGCCCCATGCCCTGGATTCCTGGAACGACGACACGCGTGTCGCCCTCTCGCGGATGTTCCTTGCCCGATCCCGGGACTGGGTGACCATGGCCCGTCTGGCGGGAAAGGACTTCCTTGTGGGCGCGGCGATCCCCTTCTGGTACGACGGATTCACCGTGGTGTGGGGGGGCGTGACCAAGCCCCTGAATGCCCACCTGCAGGACCTCTACGACTACGTGGCGGTCATGGACTACCGGAACCGGGCAGAGGGTCCCGACGGCATCATCGCCCATGCCCGCGAGGAGATCGCCTATGGCACTGCGCATGGCAAGGTCGTGCTCCTGGGGCTTGAAACCGGCGAGGCCCAGCCCCCGAAAGTGACCTTCCGGAACCGGGGCGCGGCCTCACTGATCCGCGAGATGGCCGCCACCGAACAGGCCTTCGCCCGGAAGCGGGCCTTCGGGGGCTTCGCCATCCACCACCTGCGGACCTGGCTGGAACTGGTCGAAGCCTCTGCTCCTGCCACCCCCGCTTCAGGGCAACCCTGACATGCCTCCGCACCTCCGCCGCTTCGCCGCCGCCCTCCTCGTGCTCGCCATCTGTGGCTGGGTGCTGAACGAGGCGCCCACCCAGGAGGGCAGCGCCCAGGATGGCGGACTCCAGGCCTCCCGGGAGCTCCAGGAGAAGAGTCGGACCCTGGTGGGGGCCGGGCGCTACGCCGAGGCCCTGCCTCTGACCCGCGAACTGCACGAGGCCTATCCCAGCAACCACGTCTACCTCAGCCGCCTCGCGGACATCCACGAGCACCTGGGCCAGTGGGCAGAGTGCGCGGCAGCCTGGGAGGCCTATCTAAAGGTCTCCCCCACTCCCTGGGAGGCCTTCCCGACCCTCGGAGAAACCTACCGGAAGCTGGGCCAGCTGAAGGCCTCCACGGTCGCCTTCGCCCGGTGGCTGGAGCTGCAGCCGGACAATCCGGACGCCGCATTCTTCCTGGGGCGTTCCCAGGAGCGTGAACAGCAGTTCCAGAAGGCCCGGGCCACCTACAGACAGGGGCTCAAGCAGCACCCCGACAGCACCGACCTCCGGGTCGGACTGGCGCGGATGACCCTCTTCACGGGCAACGCTGCGGAAGCCCGGCGCATGGCCGAGGAGGCCGTAAAGCGATCCCCGACCTCCGTGGATGCGCGGCTGATCCTGGGCATGGCCCTGCGCTCCGAGGGCAACCTGCCCGAAGCCCGCCGCCAGCTGGAGGCGGCCCGGACCATGAGCCCTGACTACCTGGATGTCCTGCAGGTGCTGGGGGGCGTGGCGGAGCAGCAGGACGACCTGCCCGCGGCCCGCGCCGCCTACGGCCGCATCCTGCAGCTGGAGCCGGGGCATGCGGCTGCCCGGGCCCGGATGGCAGGCTTGCCGAAGGGAGGCAAGCCGTGACGCCCAGCCTTCGCCCCTGGACCCGCGGGGCCTTCCTGCTGGTCATGGTCGCCTCGGCCACCACCTGCCTGCTGGTGGACATCCCCTTCACCTACCAGGCCGTGGTCCGGGCCGGACTCCTGCCCTGGCTGCCGACCGCCATGCGACTCCAACCCTGGGCCTTGCTCCTAGTCGTGGCGGCCAACGCCCTGGTGGACCGGCAGCCCCCCCGGTCCAGACTACAATCCTTGCGGGTCTGGTTCCTGGGGGCCATGGCCCTCGGCGCCCTGGCGCTGATCACCTTGTCCGGCCTTAGCCACCTGGCGCCCGGAGTCGCCGCCCGCCTGGGCACACTGGCCTTCCTGACGGCGGCGGGAACCTTGCTGGCCCTGGATCTGATCGAAACCCGGGCAGCGTGGCCCCAACGCGAAGAGGGGTCGGACGATGCCCGCCGCCTCTTCGTGTCGGCCCTCCTCACGGCCGCGCTGGTCACCGTGACCTTCTTCGCCATCGGCCTAGGCCGCGCACTGGCCTCCGGAACCGCCGTCCATCCCGGAGAGGCCGTCACAACGCTGATGTGGAGCTTCCTCGCGCACGGCCTGGTGCTCTCCATGGCAGCGGTGGCCCTCCTGGGCCTGCAGTCTGCGGCAGGCTTCTTCCCGCGGATCCGCGCTGCGGAGTTCCTGCTCACCCTGCTGGCCCTCACGGCCACCGTCGCCGGCATCCTCCAGCTGGTGGTCTTCCCCGGCATCGCCTTCGCCGGCCCCTTCGCCTGGGCCGTGGCCCTGCTGCTGGGGTTTTGCGTGGCGGCCCTGCTGGCCCAGCTGGGGCTCGGGGCGCGCCCCGTGGGCAGCGCCCTGGAGGCCTTCCTCCACCCACTCCACCCGGTGCAGGTGAGCCGCTGGAGCGTGACGGCGGGCCTGCTTCTGGCCCTCGGCGTGGCCCTGCTGTTCGGGCTGAAGGTCTCGCGCTTCGACTGGAACCAGCTCTTCCAGCAGCTGGGCGCGATCCTCGTGGCGGTCCTGGTCTTCACGCCCATCTACCTGAGCCAGTCCACCACCCCCGGACCCCATTCCTGGTCGCCCCGGCTCTTCGCGGCGCCACTGGGGCTGCTGGCACTGTTCCGGCTGTGGGGCACGCCCCTGCCGCAGCCGGCGAAGGGTTGGCTGCCGCGGCCCGCCACAACCGCCGTGGAGGCCCACTCGGGCTTCGATGCCTCCGCCCGCCTGGTGGCCAACCTGTTGCGGCCCCCCGCCGGCAGCGGGGAATCCATCTACCGGATCCTCCTGGCCAACAGCAACATCCCCCATGCGGTGAAGGTCGATGCCAAGGACCTTCGCCTCGTCGATCCCCTGGTGCCCACGACCCTGGATCGGCCCGACATCTACATCTTCGTGGTGGACAGCCTGCGCCAGGACTACCTGGGGGCCTACAACCCGAAGGTGACCTTCACGCCGAACCTGGACCGCTTCGCGGCGGAGAGCACGGTGGTGCCGAAGGCCTTTACCCGCTACGGCGCCACGGGCCTCTCGGAGCCCTCCATCTGGGTCGGCGGGCTGATCCTGCACAAGCAGTACATCATCCCCTTTCACCCGCTGAACACCCTCCAGAAGCTGATTGAAGCCGATGGCTACCGGCCCTACTTCTCCATGGACTCCATCCTCGACGTGGTGGTGAAGCCCACGCCGGATCTCGTGCGACTGGACGCCGGCATCGGAACTGGCGACCTGCGCCTGGGCGCGACCCTGAAGGACCTCCGGGGGAAGCTGGATCAGGTCCCCGCGGGCCGGCCCGTCTTCGTCTACAGCCAGCCCCAGGATCTGCACATCTCCTCCATCAGCCGCGAGGGCAAGGACGTGCCAGGCGGAGGGGACTACCCCGGCTTCTACGCGCCCTACGCAAGCCGCTTGCGCCGCCTGGATGCCGAGTTCGGGGCCTTCATCCAGTATCTGAAGGACCGGGGCCGCTACGACCGCAGCCTCATCATCTTCACGGCGGACCACGGCGATTCCCTCGGGGAGGAAGGGCGCTTCGGCCACGCCTACACTCTGTTCCCTGAGATCATGAAGGTGCCCCTCCTCCTCCACGTGCCCGAGAAGCTCCGCGCGGGGCTGACCATGGATCCGAAGCAGCCCGCCTTCCTCACGGATCTCACGCCGACGCTCTACTACCTGCTGGGCCACCGTCCATTGGCCTCGGATCCCGTCCTGGGACGCCCGCTCTGGACGCAGACGCAGGCCGAGCATGACCGCGCCCGCCGGGACCACCACCTCATCGCCTCCAGCTACGGCGCCGTCTGGGGCATCCTCAGCGGCGACGGCAAGACCCTCTACGTCTCCGACGGCGTGAACTTCACTGACCACTGCTTCGACCTGGGCGCCGATCCGAGGGGTACCCGAATCACCGTCACACCTGAGTTGAAGCAGCGCTACGACCGGTTGATCCTCCAGGAGATCGACCACCTCAACACCTTCTACGCGTTCACGCCAGGAAAGGGATCTCCATGATGCCCATCGCCAGGATCCATCGACCGGTGCTGCTGCTCATGGCGGGGCTGGCTCTGTGGGGCCAGGAGGGCGTGGACGAGCTGTTCGCCAGGGCCCGCCGCCTCGCCTTCGACGGCAAGCGGGCCGAGGCCCTCGAGCTCTGCCGCACGGCCCTCCAGCGCAGCCCCGGCTACCACGACATCCGCATCCTCGTGGGACGCATCCACGCCTGGGAGGGGCGCTACGACGAGGGCCGCCCTGAGCTCCAGCAGGTGCTGCGGGCTGAGCCTGGCCACCTGGACGGGCGTGTGGCCCTGGTGGATCTGGAGCTCTGGTCGGATCATCCGCGGGCCGCGCTCGCCCTCTGCGACGAGGGCCTGGCCCTGCGGCCGGCCCAGCCCCTCCTGCTGTTCCGGAAGGCCCGGGCCCAGAAGGCCCTGGGCGCCTACCCCGAGGCCCTCGCGACCGCCAAGCAGTCCCTGGTGGCAGACCCGGGGCTGTACGAGGCCCGCCAGCTCATCGAGAACCTCGCCGAGCTCAGCCAGCGCTCGAAGGTGTCCCTGACCCAGACCTATGATCGCTTCGACCGCACCTTCGATCCCTGGAAGATGACCTCCCTGGGCGTAGCCCACCGCTTCGATGCCGGCTCCCTCATCGGCCGCGTCAACCGCGCCTCCCGCTTCGGCGACACTGGTAGCCAGCTCGAGGTGGATGCCTACCCGCGCTGGAAGGACGGCACCTACTTCTACCTGAATGCCGGGTTCTCCGAGTCCGGCCTCTTCCCCCACCGCCGCTACGGCGGGGAGATCTACCAGTCCTTCGCCCGCGGCATCGAAGGCTCCCTCGGCTTCCGCCACCTGCGGTTCAGCGCTTCGACTGTCACGATCTACACGGGTTCGCTGGGGAAGTACTGGGGCGACTACCTCTTTACCCTCAGAGCCAACGCGACGCCCAGCTCCATCGGCTCGTCACAGTCGGGTTCGGCCTCCGTGCGGCGCTACTTCGGCGACGGCGAGAACCACCTGACCTTCAGCCTCGGTTCCGGCGTCTCGCCGGACCAGCCCAACCCCAACGCCGAGATCCTCAACCTGCGCTCCCGCAAGGCCAGCCTTGCCGCCCAGGGTTGGATCCACCGGCGGCTCATCCTGTCGGGCAGCCTCGCCTACGAGAAGCAGGAACTCGGCCTGGGCGTCGAGCGGGCGCAGACGACCTTTGGCGCCGGCCTGGAGTGGCGGTTCTGATCACATCTGAAGCACCGGAAAGCGCTGGAAGAGCGTCTTGTTTGCTAATCTCTCCCCATGAGTCGGAAGTGGCCTGACCCCACCCGGGTCCTAGTCGTGGAGGATGACCAGGCAACCGCCCGGCTGATCCAGGCGCGCCTGGAGATGGAAGGCCTGAAGGTCTTCATGGCGCCCAACGGCCTCGATGGCCTCGAGATCCTCCAGCGCGAAGCCATCGACCTCGTCACCACGGACCTGATGATGCCCGCCATGAACGGCTTTCGCCTGGTCCAGGAGATCCGCGATCTGCCACCGCCCAAGGGGCGCGTGCCCATCCTACTGATCTCCAGCAACCAGAACGAGCAGGACATGATCCGCTGCCTGGCGGCCGGGGCCGACGACTACATGACCAAGCCCATCTCGGCCCAGGTCCTAGTGGAACGGCTCTGGCGGCTGCATCAGCGCTCCTCCAGCGCGGGCTGAGGCGGGCGATGCACCTGCCTCCGGCGCTGGTACTCCAGGCATTGATCTGGGGGACGGTGGTCCTGGGCACCCTGGTGGCCGGGCTGGTCATCCTGGGCACGGGCATCCAGTTCCGCCAGGACCGGCAGAACCGGCACCGCATCGCCCGCTACCAGGCCTGGGAGACCGATCTCGCCACCTACCTCTTCAGCGGTGAAGACACTCCCCGCCCCTTTCCTCGCATCGCGAAGGAGGACCGGCAGCTCTTCCAGAAATTCCTCACCCGTTACCACGCCACCCTGGCCGGACGGGAGGCGGAGGCCCTGCGGGAGCTCTACCTGGGCCTGGGCGTGCACCAGTCCATCCCCAGCCGCCTGCGCCACCGGCAGGCCACCGTCCGCGCCCAGGCGGCGCAGGAGGTGGGGATCTTCAAGCTGGGGGAGTACCTGGAAGCGGTCGTTCCGCTGCTGGACGACCCGGTGCCCTACGTGACCCATCTGGCGGCGCAGGCGCTCACCTGGAGCGGCGACCTCCGCTTCGCCCAGCCGGTGGTCGACTGGGTTTTGCGGGAGGAACGCTACCAACGGGAGCGGCTGCTGCGGGTACTCGAGGGTTTCGGCCCGGACCTCCTCCCCTGGCTGGAAAAGCACCTCAAGCCGCCCGCTGCCGATCCTGAACCCTGGATCCTCTTCGCCCTGCTGGCGGGCTCGCATCGCCACCGGGAGAGCGAGCCCCGGTTGCTGGAGCTGCTCGCGGAACCCAACGTGGACCTGCAGGCCTCTGCCCTGAAGGCCCTCGCGGCCCTGGCCGACCCCCTCACCTATCCCAAGGTGGAGCCCCTGGCCCGGCATGAGGCCTGGCCCGTCCGCGCCCAGGCCGCCAAGGCCCTCGGCCTGATCGGCGGCCCCGACGCAATCCCCGCCCTCATCGCCCTGACCAGCGATCCGATCTACGAGGTCCGCCGCAACGCCGCCCAGGGCATGGCCGACCTGGGCCATGCCGGAACCTCGGCGCTGACCTGGCTGGCGGAGGATCCCACGGCTGACCGCTTCGCCCGGGACATCGCCCGGGAGCGCCTGGAGTGGGCGGACGAACGGGGGCACCAGTGAGCTTCCGGGGCTTCGTCACCGTCTTCATCGAGTGGGGCATCCTGGCCTACTTCCTGGCCCTCCATCTGACCCACCTGTCCCTGATCCTCCGGGCCTTCTTCTCGATCCGGCGCTACCTGGACGAGGTAGAAACGGACCGCCTGGACTCTGCCTTCGAAACCAGCCACTACAAGCCCATGACCCTCATCTGCCCCGCCTACAACGAGGAGGCGGGCGTGGTGCCCAGCGTGAACAGCCTCATCAGCCTCCGCTACCCGGAGTTCCAGGTGGTGGTGGTGAATGACGGCAGCAAGGACGCCACGCTGGAGAGACTCATCGAGGCCTTCCGGCTGAAGCCCAGCCACCGGGTGCTCCGCCAGCTCCTCCCCACCCAGGAGGTCCGCGGCATCTACGAGAGCGCCTACGTGCCCAACCTCGTGGTGGTGGACAAAGCCAATGGCGGCAAGGCCGATGCCCTGAATTGCGGCATCAACCTCGCCCGCTATCCCCTGGTGTGCTGCATGGACGGGGACAGCCTCCTGGAGAATGACTCACTCCTCCGCATCGCCAGGCCCTTCATGGATCGCGCCGACCTCGTGGCCTCCGGGGGCGTGATTCGCCCCCTCAATGGCTGCAAGGTCACGACCATGGGCATCCGCGGGATCCACCTCCCCGATTCCTGGCTGGCCCGCTTCCAGATCGTCGAGTATCTGCGGGCCTTCCTCTTCGGCCGCGTGGGGCTCGCCTCCCTGGACACCATGTTCATCGTGAGCGGGGCCTTCGGCGTGTTCCGAAAGGAGCTGATCGTCCAGGCCGGCGGCTTCGAGACCGCCACCATCGGCGAGGACTTCGAACTAGTGGTGCGAATGCACCGGTGCCTGCGCGAGTGGAAGCGACCCTACCACGTCACCCTCGTGCCCGATCCCGTCTGCTGGACCGAGGTGCCCGAGGACGCCAAGGTCCTGGGCCGGCAGCGGAACCGCTGGCAGCGGGGCCTGCTGGAGACCCTCTGGAAGCACCGGCGGATGTGGTTCAACCCGAAGTACGGGCGCGTGGGCCTCTTCTCCATGCCCTACTTCATCTTCTTCGAGGCCCTGGCGCCGGTCATCGAGGTCCTGGGCTACGTCGTGTTTGTGTGGTCGCTGTGGACCCACTCCATCAACAGCGCCTTCGCGATCCTCTTCATCTACGTGGCCCTCCTCCTGGGCGTGCTGAACTCCGTGGTGTCCGTGGTGCTCCAGGAGATTAGCGGCCACCGGTATCAGGGGCTCAAGGCCTGGTCCCTGCTCCTCTTCACAGCCGTGATCGAGAACTTCGGCTACCGCCAGATGACCGTGTGGTGGCGCCTGAAGGGCACAATCGACTGGTTCCGGGGCAAGGAGGGCTGGGGCCAGATGAAGCGCAAGGGCATCGGCCCCCAGCCACCGGCAGCTGCACCCCCGGCTTGACGGTCCCCCCTGCTCCATTCATTCTTGACCTTCGATCTTTGGCAGTCCTAGAGCGTTATCCAGAAAGGTGGAGGGAAAGGCCCTGTGAAACCTTGGCAACCTGCGACAGCAAGGTGCCAACTCCTGCCCCCGGCGCGTCCGGGGGGAAGATACCGAACCGTCACAGACTGACCCGAACCCACCTGGATGCCGATCAAGCGACTGCTACCTTCCGGGCGCAGCCATGACTCCTTCCACCTTCCAGCAGGCCCTCGATGCCGGTGAGTGCTTCCTCTTCGACGGAAGCACCGCCACGGCCCTGCATGACCGTGGCATCACCCTGCAGCGCAGCTTCGAGGAGTGCAATGTCAAGTCACCGGACCTGCTGCTGGCCATCCACGGCGAGTTCCTCTCTGCGGGCGCCCAGGTGCTCACCACCAACACCTGGGGCGCGGGTCGGCTGAAGCTCGCGGCACGCGGGCTGGAGTCCCAGCTGGACGCCATCAACCGCGAGGGCGTGGCCCTGGCGAAGCAGGCCATCAAGCAGCAGGGTGCCCGGGCCTGGGTGGCGGGTTGCATCGGGCCCCTGGGCGTGCGCATCGAGCCCTGGGGGCCCACCTCCTTCGATGAGGCCCGCGCCCTCTTCCGCGAGCAGGCGGTGCCGCTGCTGGAAGCCGGCGCCGATCTGTTCGTGCTTGAGGGCTTCGAGGACCTCAATGAGATCCACCAGGCCCTGCTGGCGGTCCAGGAGGCGGGCAAGCTCCCCGTCGTGGCCCTCATGACCACCAACGACGAGGGCCAGGCCCTCTTCGGCGCCGAGCCGGACTGGTTCATCAAGCAGCTCGATACCTGGGGCGCCGACATGGTGGGCCTCATCGGCGGGAACGGGCCCGCCCCGCACCTGCGCCTGCTGGAAAAGCTCAAGGCGGTGACGGCAAAACCCATCGTCCTCCAGCCCAATCCCGGCCTGCCCAACATGGTGGACGGCCGCCTGATCTACGGCGCCAGCCCCGAATACCTGGGCGGCTTCGCGGGCCGGGCACTGGCGGCGGGGGCGCGGGCCGTGGGCGGGTGCAGCGGCACCACGCCCGCCCACATCCGCGCCATGCGGGGTGCCTTCCAGCAGGAGCGCGCCTTCGTGCAGGCGGGCGGCGGCTTTGAGCTGAAGCCCCATGAGCAGCCCCAGCCCGAGGTGCCCTTCGCCTTCCGCAGCCGCTTCAGCCTCAAATTGGCGCAGAACGAGTTCGTCCACACCGTGGAGCTGGTACCCCCCAAGGGCATGGAATACGACAAGCTCGTGGCCAAGACCCGCCAGTGCCGGGCCCTGGGCGTGGATGCCATCAACGTGCCCGACGGTCCCCGCGCCATGGCGAGGATGTCGGCACTGGCCACGGCACTGATCATCGAGCAACAGGTGGGCCTGGAGACCATCCTCCACTACGCCTGCCGCGACCGGAATCTGCTCGGCATGCAGAGCGACCTGCTGGGCGCCGCGGGCCTGGGCTTGCGCAACATCCTGGCGGTCACCGGCGATCCCCCGAAGCTCGGGCCGTATCCTCAGGCCACCGCCGTTTTCGATGTGGACGCCATCGGCCTGGTGAACATGATCAAGCGGCTGAATACGGGGCTCGACCTCGGCGGCGCCGGCATCGGCAAGCCCACGTCCTTCAGCGTGGGCGTGGGGGCCAATCCCGTGGCCGCGGACCTGGAGCGCGAAAAAATCCGCTTCCGCTACAAGGTGGAGGCCGGGGCCCAGTGGGCCATCACTCAGCCCGTGTTCGAGCCGGAGAGTCTGTTCCGTTTCCTGGACTTCACAGAAGCCCTGGATGGCAAGGGTGGCCTGCCTATCATCGCGGGTATCTGGCCCCTCAAGAGCCTGCGCAATGCCGAGTTCATGGCCAACGAGGTGCCGGGCGCCTACGTCCCGCCCGCCGTGCTGGCGCGCATGGCGAAGTGGTCCACGGCCGAAGACCAGGTCAAGGAGGGCCTGGCCATCGCCCAGGAAGTGATCGAAGCCATCCGGCCCCGCATCCGTGGCCTGCAGCTGTCTGCCCCCTTCGGCCAGGTGGAGTTGGTGGCGCCCCTGCTTCCCAAGCCGGAGGCCCGATGGTGAAGGTCCACTTCCGCCTAGAGGACCTGCTGGTGGAGGCGCCGGCAGGCACCTCCTTGCAGCGCATCGCCGACGCGGCCGGCGCCGACATCACCTTCGGTTGCCGCACGGGCTCTTGTGGCACCTGCCGCGTGCGCGTCGTGGAAGGCCTGGGGCACTGCAGTGAGACCGGCCCCGAGGAACGCGACTTCCTCAAGGGCCTGGACGCCCCCGCCGACCAGCGCCTGGCCTGCCAGGTCTGTGTCCACGGCGATGTCGCCATCGACTACCTGGGGCTTTGACATGCAGACCCTCGACCAGCTTCTCCGCGAAAAAGTACTCCTGCTGGATGGCGGCATGGGGACGCAGATCTTCGCGCGGAAGCCCACCCTCGAGGACTACGGCAGCGCGGCCCTGGAGGGCTGCGTGGACCTGCTGACGGAACGCCGTCCCCAGTGGATCCGTGAGATCCATGAGAGCTACTTCAAGGCGGGCGCCGACGCGGTGGAGACCAACACCTTCGGCGCGAACCCCCTCGTACTCGGCGATTTCGGGCTCTCCGCCAAGGCCTACGACCTGAACGTGCAGGCGGCCGCCATCGCCAAGGAGGTGGCGCGCAGCTTCGACCGCCCCCGCTTCGTCATCGGCTCCGTGGGGCCTGGCACCAAGCTCATCACGCTGGGACACGTCAGCTACGCGGACCTGCTGGCCTCGTATCGGGTGCAGATGGACGGCCTGCTGGACGGCGGTGCCGATGCGATCCTCATCGAGACCTGCCAGGACCTGGGCCAGATCAAGGTGGCCGTGCGCGCCGCCCGGGAGGCCATGGCCGCCAAGCAGCGCAAGATCCCCCTCTGGGTGCAGGCCACCGTGGAGACCACGGGCACCCTGCTGGTGGGTTCCGACATCTCGGCCGTTCTCACCAGCGTGGAACCGCTGGGCATCGACGTTCTGGGCCTCAACTGCGCCACGGGGCCCGACGAGATGCACCAGCACCTGCAGACTCTCTGCGAGGCCAGTCCCTTCGCCATCAGCTGCCTGCCCAATGCGGGCCTGCCGGAAAACCGCGGCGGCCAGGTGGTCTACCCCCTGGACCCCGCAGGTTTCGCGCCCAAAGTGCTGCACGCGGCTTCGGAGTTCGGCATCGCCATTCTGGGCGGCTGCTGCGGCACCACGCCCGACCACATCCGGGCCCTGGCCCCCGGTGTCGAGAAGCTGAATCCGCCGAAGCGGACGCCCACTCTGGAGCGCAGCGCCGCCAGCCTCTACCAGAGCGTGGCCCTCAAGCAGGAGCCCGCGCCCCTCATCGTGGGGGAGCGGACGAATGCAAACGGCTCGAAGAAATTCCGGGACCTGCTGGCGGCCGAAGACTGGGACGGCATGATCACCCTGGCCAAGGAGCAGCAGCGGGAGGGCGCGCACCTGCTGGATCTCTGCGTGGCCTACGTGGGGCGCGACGAGGTGCGGGACGCCGACGAGCTGCTGGGCCGCCTCATCTCCCAGATCACCCTGCCGCTCATGATCGACAGCACGGAGTTCCCGGTCATCGAGAAGGCCCTGCAACGCTCTCCGGGCAAGTGCGTCATCAACTCCATCAACTTCGAGGACGGCGATGCCAAGGCCCGGGCCATTCTCGGGCTGTGCAAGACCTATGGCGCCGCCGTGGTGGCCCTCACCATCGACGAGCGCGGCATGGCCAAGACCCGGGAGCAGAAGCTCGAGGTGGCCAAGCGCCTCCATGCCCTGGCCGTGGGCGAGTACGGCCTGGATCCCGGCGACCTCATCATCGACCCCCTGACCTTCACCCTGGGCAGTGGCGACGAGGAGTTCCGTGGGTCAGCCATCGAGACGCTGGAGGCCCTGAAGCTCATCAAGGCCGAGTTGCCCGGCGTGATGACCATCCTCGGCGTGAGCAACGTGAGCTTCGGCCTCAACCCAGCCAGCCGCCACGTGCTCAATGCCCTCATGCTCTACCACGGCGTGAAGCACGGCCTGGACATGGCCATCTTCAACGCCTCGAAGGTCATCCCCGTGGCCAAGATCGACTCCGATGACCGCAGGATCGTCGAGGACCTGCTCTACGACCGCCGAAGCGAGGGCTACGATCCCCTCAAGGCGCTCATGGCCCGCTTCAGCGACCGCAAGGCTGCTGTCGCCGATGAACATCGCGCCGATCTGCCCGTGCTGGAGCGCCTCCACCGCGGCATCCTGGATGGCGAGAAGCAGGCCATCCTGGCCGATGTGGATGAGGCCCTGAGGGACCACGACCCGCTGAAGCTCATCAACGAGGTGCTGCTGGGGGCCATGAAGGTGGTGGGCGAGCGCTTCGGCTCCGGCGAGATGCAGCTGCCCTTCGTGCTTGAGAGCGCCGAGGCCATGAAGGCCGCCATCAAGCGTATCGAGCCGCATCTGCCGCGCGAGTCCAACTACCAGAAGGGCCGCATCCTGCTCGCCACCGTGAAGGGCGATGTCCACGACATCGGCAAGAACCTGGTGGACATCATCCTCAGCAACAACGGCTTCGAGGTGAAGAACTTGGGCATCAAGCAGCCCATCGAGGCGATCCTGAAGGAGTTGGAAGCTTGGCCAGCTGAGGCCATCGGGCTCTCAGGCCTGCTGGTGAAGTCGACCGTCATCATGAAGGAGAACCTGCACTTCATGGAGGAGCTGGACCTCAAGGTGCCCGTGATCCTGGGCGGAGCGGCCCTCACTCGGGACTACGTGGAGGGCGACTGCCGCCGCAGCTACTCGGGCTCTGTCTTCTACGCCGAGGACGCTTTCGAGGGGCTGCGTCACATGCAGGCCCTAGTGGCCGGGGAAACTGCGGTGCCTGCACCCGTCTCTCCTGCGGCCGCTGGCGAGACCATCACGGTCATTCATCGCGGCGGAGCTGCCGTGCCCCTCACCGAGGCCGGCCAGAGCAGCTGGGTGCGCCATGACGCACCGACACCCGTGCCGCCCTTCTGGGGCGTGCGGGAACTGGCAGATGCGCCGGTGGACCTCTTCGAGCACTTGGATGACTTCGCCCTCATCCGCAATCGCTGGGGCTTCAGCCAAGGTGCACAGAGCGATGAAGCATTCGCAGCGGTGCTGCGGGACAAGGCCGAGCCACAGTTGGCGTTCTGGCGGAACCGCCTGGCGAAGGACCATCTCTTTCAGCCAAAGGCCCGCTACGGCTACTTCCCCGTGCGGGCCGAGGGCGACTCGCTTCGGGTCTTCGATCCCACCGACACCGCCAGCACAATCGCCTTGCTCACCCTGCCCCGCCAAGCTTCAGGCCGTCGCCTCTGCATTTCGGACTTCTTCCGGGCCGACGCCATCGACGTACTTGCGGTCCAACTGGTCACCCTGGGCCAAGCCGCGGCGGACCACGCGGCGAAGCTCTACAAGGAAGACGGCTACGCGGACTACTTCGCCTTCCATGGCTTGGCCACAGAGCTCACCGAGGCCTACGCGGAGCGCCTCCACGCCCGCATCCGAAGGGAGTTGGGCATCGCCGCCAAGGACCTGCCAGGCCGCGCCCTCTTCGCCCAGGGCTACCAGGGCTCCCGCTACTCCTACGGCTACCCCGCCTGCCCCGACCTCGAAGGCAACGGCCCCATCCTGGACCTGCTGCAGGGAAGCGAGATCGGCGTCACCCTCAGCGACAGCCACCAGATGGATCCCGAGTACACCACCAGCGCCCTGGTGGCCTGGCATCCCCAGGCACGGTACTTCTCGACTTGAGCTGAGTCGCGGCGTCTACAAAAGGGTGTGGAGCCTCTCAAGAGAGTCCCAGCCGGACTTGGCCAGATCCTCGGCCACGTAGAGGGTGAAGCTCTTGTCGTTCACATAGCGCCTGCAGCCGACCTGGATGGTCTCGGCGAGCTCGAAAGGGGTGAGTTGGTCTTCTCGCGCGGCCGCCCGTCCGGCGAGCATCAGTCGGATCAAGGCGTAACGGAGAATCACCGTGGCGTAGTGCCGCTTCGGATTCCCCAGGACCCAGGGGAAGAACTCCTTCAGGAACTCATTTCTCAGGTAGTGCTCCAGCAGCCATGGCACCCGTTCCAGGGCCGGCGCCAGTCGAGCCAGGCCGGTCATGTAGGCGCGGACCAGTTCGGCATCCTCCGGAGCCTGGTTGCCCTGGAACCCAAGACCTCGGGTCACCTCATCGAGGACCTTTCGAACATGGGGAGTCTGGAAGGCATCCCGGCCCACCGTGAGGTAGGGGGCGCAGGCTTGGGCCACCACCTCGGGAAAGACCCCCTGGCCGGCGAGGGGGCTCGAGCCTGCTGTGTCGTCCAGGTCACGCACCAAGCTCTCGACAACCCTCGGGAGGTCCGCGGTCTGCCGTGAAATAATGAGTCCGGTCAGACGATCACAGAAGAGGCCGATCACCCTCAGCCGGTCGGCCAGCGAACTGTCCTCGCTTGACAGCACCTGGAACAGGAGGGTGTGAACGTCATCCACGACGTCCAGCGGGAATCCGAACCTGGGCTCGATGCTTCCCACGTAGGCCTGACTGACCGTCTGGGGCTCGGTCACCAGATCGAAGGCATCCCGCTCCAGCAGGGCCAGGCGGGCGGCTTCGGGACACGCAAGGGTGAGCGCCACCCGATGTGAGGTTCCGCACTGGAGGACCGTGCGGGGGTAGTAGGCGCAGGTGTCCGAGAGTGCCTGCTCACCCATTCCTTCGTAGATTCGGCAGAGCTTCTGTTCATTGAGGAAAGCACAGCCATGCCACTCATCATCCTTGAGGTCGATGGTGCCAAACTCCTCGGAGGAGGTCGACTCGGGATTTCGTTGCAGATGCCTCTCGAACAGGGGCTGGAGCACGGGATCGGTGGAGGCCTTGTAGGTGAGGAAGCTGGACTGGTCAAGCTGGATGCAGCAGCCTGCACAGCAGGTGTCCTCGCAGTCCCCCCCAATGCAAGTAAAGCGGCTGACGTAGGCCGGCATCAGCATGGCGTCTGTGACCATCTTCTTCATGCGGTGCTCCGGAGAGACTGTGCCAGGTAAGTAGTCTCTCCGGATTTGACCGAAATGGGGCGGCCCCGACGTCCCGGAGCTGGCCATTTCAATGACCACCCCATGACAGGAGCGTCCATCCTGCCGGAAGCCAACCATGGTTCGCGTAGGCACCCCCGCGCCCTAACGGCCTGACACGCTCGGGCACAGCTTTGCTCCATCTGAGCAACAGGACAAAACTTCCCATCCACTCGCTACAGGAGTGCGTGGAGCTTCTCCAGTGAAACCCAGTCTGATTCGGCCAGGGTCTGGCCCGCCTGCTTGGTGAAGTTCATGTCGTGGACATAGCGCCGGCAGGCCACCTGGACGGTCTCTGCCAGTTCCAGCGGCGTGAGGGTTTCCTCGCGGCCCGCGGCCCGGCCTACCAGCATCAGCCGGACGGTGGCGAACCGGACGATGAGGGTCGCGTAGTGTCGCTTGGGATTGTCCTGCGACCAGGGGAAGATCTCCCGGAAGAACTCGTTGATGACGTAATGCTCCAGCAGCCATGGAACGGCCTCCAGGGCCGGTGCCAAGCGCTTCCGACCTGTCTCGTACGCCCGCAGGAGGACCTCGGGCTCTGGTAGGAAGTTGCCGTGGATGCCCAGCCCCTCGGACACCTCATCGAGGACCTTTCGGACATGGGGCGACTGGAAGGAGTCCCTCGCCGCCAGGAGGAAGGGGGCCGTGATCTGGGCTTGGACATCGGGGAGTTCCTCCTGCCCCACGAAAGCGGTCATGGCGGCACCAGTGTCGAGGTCCCGCTCCATCTCCTGGAGCAGCTCTGGAACGGCTGCGACCTGCTTGGCTTCGAGCAGGTCATGGAGCCGCTCGCAGTAGCGGCCGATCACCTTCAGGCGGCTGGACAGACTTATGTCCGGGCTCAGCAACACCTGGAAGAACAGGGTGCGGACGTCCTCCATCACCTCCAGCGAGAGCCCGAACCTGGCCTTGACCACGCCGAGATAGCCCTGGGTGACGCTCTGTTCCTGACCCACCAGCTCGAAGGCGTCCTGGTCGAGCAGGGCCAGCCGCGCAGCCTCCGGGCACGAGAGTGTGAGCGTCATCTGGTGTAGGGTTCCGAACCGGTGGATCGTCCGTGGGTAGTAGGTGCAGGTGTCGGACAGGGCCTGCTCCCCCATCCGTTCGTAGACCCGGCACAGCTTCTTCTCGTTGAGCAACGCGCAGTTATGGCATTCATCGTCCATCAGCTCGATGTGGCCGTAGTCCTCGGAGGATTTGGAGTGCGGGTATCGCTTCACGTGCTTCGAGAAGAGGGGTCTGAGCTCGGCGTCGAAGCTGGACTGGTACCGGTAGAAGCTGGCCTTGTCCAGGGTGACACCCCATCCTGCACAGCAGGTGTCCTCGCAGTCCCCACCGATGCAGGTGAATCGGGTGGCATAGGCTGGCATCAGCATGGTGTCGGTGATCAGCTTCTTCATGGTGTCCCCCGGGATGACCGCTGGCGCCCGGGAGCAGTGTCCCGGATTTCAAGAGGGAGGGTCATTGGAAATCTCCCCTTGATTCATGCTCCAAGAAAAGCCGCCGAAGGGTATTGCCAAGGTGTCATCCGGACGCTACCTTTGCTGACCGGCCCTTTGGGGCCGTTCTCTTACGAGATCCTTGTCAGTTCCATAGCGAGTTATCCAGAAAGGTGGAGGGACGGGCCCTGTGAAACCTTGGCAACCTGCGAAAGCAAGGTGCCAATTCCTGCCGTGAGCAATCACGGAGAGATGTCGAGCTGTGTCGAACTGACGACGGCGACAAAGGGGCCCGAGCGATCGGGCCCCTTTGTCATGTTTGCTTTTCCTGGACTTGCTTGGACGACAGGGCCTCGGCCTTCTCACCTCACTTCTCAGGAGCCGCCATGAGCGCAGCCAACCCCAACTTCGAAACCATCGCCCTCCACGGCGGCCAGGTCGCAGACAGCGACACCAAAAGCCGGGCAGTGCCCATCTACCAGACCACGAGCTACGTGTTCGACTCTGCCGAGCATGGCGCCGCACTCTTCAACCTTTCGGTGCCCGGGAACATCTACACCCGCATCATGAACCCCACGCAGGCCGTGCTGGAGACGCGCGTGGCCCAGCTGGAGGGGGGCATCGCGGGCCTGGCCGTGGCCTCGGGACAGGCGGCCATCACCCTGACCTTCAACACCCTGCTGCGCAACGGCGACCACATCGTGGCCGGCGACAACCTTTACGGCGGCACCTACAACCTGCTGCACCACACCCTGCCCCGCACGGGCATCGACACCACCTTCGTAGACTCGAAGAACCCCGAGGCCTTCCGGGCCGCCATCAAGCCCCAGACCCGCGCCATCTACATCGAGGCCCTGGGCAACCCCAAGCTGGACGTGCCGGAGTTCGAGGCCATCGCCGCCATCGCGAAGGAAGCGGGCATCCCCCTCATCGTCGACAACACCCTGCCCAGCCCCTACCTGCTCAATCCCCTGGCCCTGGGCGCCAACATCGTGGTGCACAGCGCGACGAAGTTCCTGGGTGGCCACGGCACCTCGGTGGCGGGCGTCATCGTGGACGGCGGCACCTTCGACTGGAAGAACGGCAAGTTCCCCGAGTTCACGGAACCCTTCGCCGCCTACCACGGCGCCGTCCTCGCCGATCTGGCGGGACCGGCCGCCTTCATCACCAAGGCCCGCATCGAGGGCCTTCGCGACACCGGCGCTGCCATCAGTCCCTTCAACGCCTTCCTCATCCTGCAGGGCATCGAGACCCTGCACCTGCGCCTGCAGCGCCACGGCGAGAACGCCCTGGCCATCGCCCAGTGGCTGGAGCAGCACCCCAAGGTGGCCTGGGTGAACTACCCCGGCCTGGCCGGCAACGCGAACCACGCCGCGGCGGCCCGCTACTTCCGCAAGGGCGCGGGCTTCGGCGGCATCCTCACCTTCGGCGTGAAGGGCGGGCTCGAGGCCGGGAAGGCCGTCATCAACGGCGTCCAGGTCTTCTCGCGCCTGGCCAACGTGGGTGACGCCAAGAGCCTCATCATCCACCCCGCCAGCACCACCCACCAGCAGCTGTCCTCAGCCGAAAGGGAGACCACGGGTGTCACCGAGGGCCTCATCCGCCTCTCGGTGGGCCTCGAGAACATCTCGGACCTCATCGAGGACCTCGAAGCTGCCCTTTCGAAGGCCTGACCCGATGCCCGTCAAGATCCCAGCCTCCCTGCCGGCCCGCGACGTGCTCGAGGCGGAGAACGTGTTCCTCATCGAGGAGAGCCGCGCCCTCCACCAAGACATCCGCCCCCTGCGCATCGCCATCCTCAACCTGATGCCCACCAAGGTGGCCACGGAGACCCAGCTGCTCCGCCTGCTGGGCAACACGCCCCTGCAGGTGGAGGTGACCCTGCTCCACATGGCCTCCCATGCCTCGAAGAACACCTCCGCCGAGCACCTGCTGGAGCACTACGTGTCCTTCCAGGAGGTGCGCCACCAGGCCTTCGATGGCCTCATCGTCACGGGCGCGCCGGTGGAGACTCTGCCCTTCGAGGAAGTGGACTACTGGCCGGAGCTTACGCAGATCCTGGACTGGGCGAGGACGAACGTCTTCTCATGCCTCTTTATCTGCTGGGGCGCCCAGGCCGCTCTGCACCGCTACTACGGCATCCCCAAGCACCCCCTGCCGGAGAAGATGTTCGGCGTCTTCCCCCACCACCTGCGGGTGGCCAACGAGCGGCTCGTGCAGGGCTTCGACGACGTGTTCTACGCGCCCCACTCGCGCCACACGGAGACCCGCCGGGTGGACATCCAGGCGGAGCCGCGCCTGGTGCTCCTGGCCGAGTCGGACGAGGCCGGGGTGTACCTGGTGCAGTCCACGGACCGGCGGCTGGCCTTCGTCACGGGGCACTCGGAATACGACCCCTGCACCCTGCAGGGGGAGTACACCCGCGACCTCGGCAAGGGCCTGCCCATCGGCATCCCGCAGAACTACTTCCCTGGCGACGACCCCTCCCGGCCCCCCCAGGTCCGCTGGCGCGGGCACTCGAACCTGCTCTTCTCCAACTGGCTGAACTACTTCGTCTATCAGGAAACGCCCTTCGATCTGGGGCTCCCTACGGTGGAAGGAGGGAAGGCATGAGCCTGAAGGTCCTGAAGTTCGGCGGCAGCTCCGTGGGCAGCGCCGAGGCCCTGTGCCGGGCCGCCGGCATCGTTCGCGACGAGTTGCCTGCAGGCGGCCTGGTGGTGGTGTCCGCCCTGCGGGGCACCACGGACCAGATCCTGGACGCCTGCGCGGCGGCGGGCCGGGGCGACCTCCCCACCGCCCAGTCGATCCTCTCCACCATTCAGGTACGGCACCAGTCCGTGGCCGAGGAGCTCGGCCTCACCCAGGCCGTGGCAGCGGCCTGGGCCCCCCTCTTCACCAGGCTGGATCAGCTCCTGACGGGCATGGCCATGCTCGGCGAGACCACGGCCCGGGCCCGGGACGCCGCGCTGGCTGTGGGCGAGACCCTCTCCGCGAACCTCGCTGCCCTCTGCTTCCAGGGCATCTTCCAGGACGTGCGGGCGGTCATGCAGACGGACGCCCGCTTCGGCAAGGCCCGCCCCCAGCTCGGGGCCATCCGCGAGGCCGCCGCCCCCTGGCGTTCGGCCCTATCTGCCGGAGCCCTCTGGGTCACGCAAGGATTTCTGGGCTCCTCGCCCGAGGGCGTCACCACCACCCTGGGCCGGGGCGGCTCAGATACCAGCGCCACCCTGCTCGGCGAAGCCCTGGATGCCGAAGAGGTCCAGATCTGGACCGATGTGGACGGCGTCCTCACCGCCGATCCCAGCCTGGTGAGGGAGGCCCGCCCCATCCCCCAGATGAGCCTGGGCGAGGCTGAGGCCCTCAGCGCCTTCGGAGCCAAGGTCCTGCACGCGGACTCGCTGGCCCCCGGCGGCCGGGCGGGCTTCCGCCTGGTGGTGGCCAACACTCTGCGCCCCGACGCCTCCCGGACCGAGATCCTGCCCGTGCCACCCGTCCGTCCGGCCGGCGCTGTCACCTCCGTGGCCTACAAGGAAGGAATCAGCCTCCTGCGATTCCCGGCCTCGGCGGGCCTCGAGCCCCCGCTGGAGGCGGCCCGGAGCCTGGAGGAGGCCGGCGCCCTGCGCTTTGGCCTGATCTCCAGCCCCGCGGGCACCCTGCTGGCGGTGCGCCCCGAGACCCACGCGGCCACTGAGGTGCTGGGTACCCTGGCGGCCTCAGGCGTGGTCTGTGAATCCGGCTGGGCGGTGGTGGCCCTGGTGGGCGAAGGGCTGCGGGCCGATCCGGTGGCGGCACTGCGGCACCTGGGCGAACTGGGCCAGGAGCCCGTGGGGGGACTCCTCACGGGCAGCAGCACAGTGTCCCTGGCCTTCCTCGTGCCGGAGTCCCGGCTGGGCAGCCTCATCCCCCGGCTGCACTCACGGTGTGTGCTGGGCTACTAACCCCTGTGGCCCTGTCGCAGCAGCCAGGCGGTCAGACGGGAGTGGAAATCCTCGGGATTTTCTAAGTCAGTCGGGAGCAGGCGTGCCGGGTGGGCGGGATCCCCCACCACCAGGGGAGCCGCCTCCACCAGGTTGGGCAGGCGCTGGCCATCGGGCAGGGTCCAGAGGGCCCCCCGGCTGTCCGCGTCCCTCGGTGTGGAGGCGTGCCGCCGTTCGCCCTGTGTCTCGCCTACCATCCGCTTTCTCCTGTGGAATCTAAAAGATAGGCTTCTCTGGTTCCCGCGCCACCCCAGCGCCTGCCACCCTTGGGAGGGAAGGAGCCACCATGACCCGACGCATCCTCGTCACCGGCGGTTCACGCGGCATCGGCCAAGCCTGTGCCCTGTGGCTGGCCCAGACAGAGGCCGCCCATCTGGTCCTCCTGGGCCGGGACGCCCAGGGCTTGGCCGCCTCCGCCGAGGCCGTCCGGCAGGCCGGAGGGACCGCCGAAACCTGGGTGGCCGATGTCACCAATCGATCCGCGCTCTCGGTCCTGAGCGGGAAGGTGGGCATCCTCCACGGGCTGGTGGCCGCCGCGGGCATCTCCGGCAGAACTCCGGTGGATGGGGACTCGGATGCCTTCTTCGACGAGATCCTGGCCACGGACTTGGCGGGCCCCTGGAACACAGTGCGGGCCTTCCTACCGGCGTTGGGTCCGGGTGGGCGCATCGTGCTGGTGTCCAGCGTGCTGGGCCGCTTCGGTGTGCCGGGCTACGGGGGCTACTGCGCCGCCAAACACGGCCTCATCGGCCTGGCCAAGGCCCTGGCCCTGGAGCTCATCGACCGGGGCATCGTGGTGAACGCCGTGGCACCAGGCTGGGTGGACACGGCCATGGCGGCCACTGGCATCCGGCAGATCGCCGCCGTCACCGGTCAGACCGAGGCCCAGTTCCGGGCCCAGGCCGAGGCGGCCGTCCCCGTGAAACGGTTCTTCCAGGCCGAAGAGATCGCCCACGGCATCGGGTGGCTGCTGAACCCCGCCAATACCATGCAGGTGGGACAGTGCCTGAACCTCGACGGGGGCGTGGTCCAGTCCTGAAAATTCCTGCTCCGTGCCACTAACGAGACCGAGGAAATGGACGTACCTTTCCCCTGCGCGGATGCATCCCCGCGAGACAAGGGGCATGCCATGAAATCGCTCACGCTACTTCCGTCTGCCAGCTTGGCCTGGCGTCGAAGTGCCTCGACCCCTCCTGACTTCGAGCTGCAGGGGCTCCAGGGTGTCTATGCCACCCTGGCCTTCCTGGACAGGGAGCAGTCGCTGGCGCGGATCCGGACGGCCGAGGGGACCTGGACCGTCAAGCACCTGGGGCTCCTGAACCCGGTCACCACCCTGCGGGAGGAGGGCAGCCCGATCAACCTGGCCACCTTCCACCCGCACGCCCTCCGGCACGGGAAGCTCGAATTCCTGGATGGCGCGGTCTTTGACTGGGCTTGGCTTCAGGAGGACCGCCCCGGGGGGGCCTTCCTGGATGAGGATGGCAAGCCTCTGGTCCACCTCCAGGCCCACCCCGGCCGAGACCTCAGGTCCACCGGCCTGGAGACCTGTGACGTGGACCTGGACATGAGCTCAGCCGCCCACTACCGGCAGGCCCTGCTGGCGGCCCTGGGCTGGTACCTGATCCAGCTGGACCACCTGAAGACGCAGGACGAGGCAGCCGCGGAAACGGCCCTGCGACTGTAGAAGGGTTCTGGTTACTTCGTCCGCACCGGGAAGGGGGGACGTTTCAGCTGCTGGGGCGGGGTCTTCTTCAGCTCCGCCTTCATCAGCTCGATGGCCTTCTCCAACTGCGGATCGCGGCCGGCGATGATGTCCTTGGGCAGCTGTTCCACTTCGATGTCCGGCGCCACGCCCTCGTTCTCCACCACCCAGCCCTTCTCGGTCCAGATGGCGAGGTTCGGGGCCGTGATGTTGCCGCCGTCCATGAGGGTGGGGAAGCCGAGGATGCCCACGAGGCCGCCCCAGGTGGGACGACCGACCAGGGGACCGAGGCCAAACTTGCGGAACATCCAGGGCAGAAGGTCGCCGCCGGAACCGGCCGTTTCGTCCACCAGCATGACCTTGGGGCCCTGGATCGACGCCTGGGGCGTCTTCAGGTCCTGGCCGTAGCGCATGGCCCACATGGCAATGAAGGGCCTCCGCAGCAGGTCGATGTAGTAGTCCGCCACCTGCCCGCCGCCGTTGTAGCGCTCATCGATGATGATGGCGTCCTTCTGGGCCTGGGGGTAGAAGTAGCGCTTGAAGTAGGTGTGCCCAAGGCTCGTGGTGTTGGGCACGTAGACATAGGCCACGCGTCCCTCCGTGGCGTCGTGCACCTTCTTCAGGTTGCCCTCCACCCAGTCGCGGTTGCGCAGGGCGGCTTCGCTCTCCACCGGCACCACCATCACCGTCCGTGCGCCCTTGCCGGTGGGATCGGCCCCCACCGTCAGCTCCACCAGCTTCCCGGCAGTGTTCTCAAAGCGGGCGTGGAGGTTCTCACCGGCCGCGAGGTCGCGGCCATTGACGGCCAGCAGGTAGTCGCCGGGTTTCACGTTGACGCCGGGCTCGGTGAGCGGTGAGCGCAGCTCCGGGTTCCAGTTCAGGCCGCCGAAGATCTTGGTGAAGCGGTAGCGGCCGTTGGCCACGTCCAGGTCCGCGCCCAGGAGGCCGCCGGGGATGGGCTTGCCCGTGTCCGGCAGGTCGCCGCCGCCACCGCGATGGTGACCCACCGCGAGCTCCGAGCACATCCACTGGATCACACGGTTGAGGTCGGCGCGGGTGGCGAGGTCCGGCAGGAGGGCCGCGTACTTCTGCTTCATGGCCTTCCAGTCAGCGCCATGCATGTTGGGGGCGTAAAAGAAGTCGCGGTTGATGCGCCAGACCTCGTCCAGGATCTGGGCCCACTCCTGGCGGGGCTCGATCTGCACCTGCAGGGCGTCCAGCCCCACCTTGCCCTTGCCCGGTTCAGGCTTGCCCACGGTCGGGATGATGGTGGCGGCGTCCCTCAGCCGGTAGATGAGCTTCTTGCCGTCGGCCGAGAGGCCGTAGGCATCGGCCTTCTCCGCCAGCACCGTCTCCTCGCGCTTCTTGAGGTCGAAGCGACAGAGGGCGGAGGGCTCATTGGCATTGAAACGATTCTCGCCGCCGGCCTTGCGGAGGTAGAAGAGGCTCCCTTCCTCGCCGGTGGCCAGGTCCGCGAAGGCGGCGCTCTTGGCGGCCTCGATGGGCACGATGCGCTCGGCCAGGCCCTCGAAGTCGATGCGAACCTTCACCTCGGCCTTGGCGCCCTTCTTCTCGTCACCCTTGCCCTTGTCCTCCGCCTTGGCCGCGCCGGACTCCTCGTCGCTCTCTTTGGCTAGGGGCGAGGGTGTGTCCTTGGCCAGCACCATGAGATAGAGGTTCCCACGCATCATGGCATCGGCATTGGACTGGGCGAACCAGTCCCGGACCGGCCCTGCTTCGGTGCTGGCGGTGAAATAGAGGTACTTGCCGCTGCGGTCGAAGACGGGCTCACCGGCATCGGCCAGGCCATCGGTCAGCGCCGTGGACTTGTCGTCTTCCACCGAATAGACGTGGATGCGCTGTAGGCCGGACTCGGTGTTGCGGGTGTAGGCGAGGAAGCGTGAATCCGGCGACCAGTTGTGGGTCAGCGTCGGCGAGGGCGTGTAGAGCAGCTCGCTGGAGATGGGCTTCACGGCGCCCGTGCCCAGTTCGAGAAGGTGCAGGGCCATGGCGTTGTCGATGTATGCGATGCGCTTCCCGTCCGGAGACCACTTGAGGTCGCGGTAGAACCCGGCGCCCTTCAGGGCATAGCTTCGCACCTCACCCTTGCCGTCCTGGGCCTGCACTTTCAGCGCGTATTCACCGCCCGCATCCGACACGTAGGCGATGGTCTTGCCGTCCGGGGACCAGGCAGGGTTGCGCTCATGGCTGCCCGGCGTGCGTGTGAGGTTCCGGGCATCGCCCTTTTCAGCGGGCACGCTTAGGATCTCCCCGCGGAACTCCACGGCCACGCGGTTGCCAGAGGGCGAGAGGTCCAGGCTCCGCGCCCACTTGGCGCCGGAGGCCCAGCGGCTGCGCGTCTCCGGCAGATCCGCCGCGACAGCGACCTTCAGGCGCGTGGCCTGCCCGGTGGCGGGATCAAAGCTGTGGAGCCACCCCGCCTGCTCGTAGACGATCCGGCCCGCGCCGTGGCTGGCGGCCAGGATGGGGAAATCCGTGTGCTTCGTCAGCTGAGCCACGGTCTTGGTCGTCAGGTCGTAGCTGAAGAGGTTGAACTCGCCGGCGCGGTCGGACACGAAGTAGACCTTGCCCCCGAGCCACATGGGGTCGATGTCATTGCAGCGGCCCTCGGGCTGGGGGATCTGCGTGACCTCGTGGTCCTTCACCCGGTAGATCCAGAGCCGCGAGGCTGTGCCGCCCCGGTAGTGCTTCCACTGGCGGAAGGCGTCGGACAGGGGGTTGTAGACGATGTGGCTGCCATCGGGCGAGTACGTGGCCCGGGCGGCGTTGGGGATAGGCAGCTTGGTGGGCATGCCGCCGGCCAGGGGCACAGTGAAGAGCTGGGTGAACCGCCCGGTGTGCACCGACCGGCCTGAGGTGAACAGCACGGCCTTGCCATCCGGCGTCCAGTCCTGGACCACGTCAGCGCCCGGATGCCAGGTGAGTCGGCGGGGCTCGCCGCCGACGGCGGGGATCACCCAGACGTCCGCGTTGCCTTCCAGGGCCGCCGTATAGGCGATCCAGCGGCCATCAGGGCTGAAGCGGGGCGTGCCGACGCAGCCCCCGCGGGTGGTGAGCCGCCGGGCAGCCCCGCCCTCGGGGGCGCTGGTCCAGAGATCCCCGGCATAGAGGAAGGCCACCTGGCGGCCGCTGAGGGCGGGCGAAGCCACCAGGCGGGTGTCTTGCAGGTCCACCGCCGCGAGGGGCTGGGCGAGGGCCGTGGCCAGTGCCAGGGCCAGTGGGGTCAGGGAGGAGGCGTGAGGGCGCATGTGATGTCCTTCCATAGCAAGACGATGTATAAAAAAGGGCCCCTCCACCTTGCGCCTCCGCCCAGGCCCGGGTCAAGGCTTGCCAATCGGCATTCTGCAGACGGAGATCAGGCACCATGAACCGCTCTTTCCCAACCGCAGTTCTTTAAGGTCCTTCCATGCGTCGATCGCCTTCATTCCTCGCCCTCTGCCTGATCCTCCCCGCGTTGCTGGCCGCCCCTCCCAAGGCTGGCATTCACGGCCTCGACCTGGCGGGCATGGATCGCGCCGTGGCCCCCGGCGATGACTTCTTCGCCTACGCGAACGGGGGCTGGGTGAAGCGGACGGAGATTCCTGGCGACCGCGGCTCCTTCGGCGTAGACCATGAGGTGACCGACCGCACCGATCGCCGGGTGGCCAGCCTCATTCGGGCCGCCGCAGCGGCCAAGGCCCCCGCGGGGTCGGAGCTGCGCAAGATTGGCGACTGCTTCACCAGCTTCATGGACGAAAAGATCATCGAGGCCAAGGGGCTGGCGCCCCTAAAGCCCACTTTCCTGGCCATCGCGGCCATTCGGGACCGCAAGGATCTGGCCCGCTACCTGGGCACCACCCTGCGCGCCGACGTGGACGTGCTGAATGCCACCAACTACGACACGGCCAACCTCTTCGGCCTCTGGGTGGCCCAGGATCTGGATGAACCCACCAAATACTCGCCCTTCCTGCTGCAGGGTGGCCTCGGCATGCCAGAGCGCAGCTACTACCTGGACGGCTCGGAAGACATGGCCAGGATCCGGTCCCATTACCTCGCCCACCTCACAGCCATGCTGAGGCTGGCGGGCGTGCCGCAGGCTGACGCCAGAGCCAAGGGAGTCATGGACCTGGAGACCCGCATGGCCACGGTCCACGCCAGCCGCGAGGACTCCGGAAACGTCCTGAAGGGCAACAACCACTGGCGCCGGTCTGAATTCGGCGCAAAAGCTCCTGGGCTCGACTGGGAAACCTATTTCGCCGCAGCTGGCCTCATCCAGCCGGAGACTTTTGTGGTCTGGCAGCCCGGCGCTTTCACGGGCCTTTCCGCCCTGACGGCCGAGGTCCCCCTCGAGGTCTGGAAGGACTACCTCACCTTCCATGCCCTCCAGGCCCAGGCAAAGGTGCTGCCAAGGGCCGTGTCGGAGCAGTCCTTCAGCTTCTACGGCAAGGTCCTGAGCGGGGCGGCCAAGCCCCGCGAGCGCTGGGTCTACGGGGTGGCGGCCACCAACCAGGCCCTGGGCGAGGCCATCGGGAAGGCCTACGTGGCGACCTACTTCCCAGCGACAGAAAAGGCGCGTGCCCAATTGATGGTGGCCAACCTCATTGCCGCCTTCCGGGGCCGCATCTTGGCCCTGCCATGGATGTCCCCAGAGACCAAGGCCAAGGCCCTCGCCAAGCTGGACACGCTCAAGGTGGGCGTCGGCTACCCCGACCGGTGGCGGGACTTCTCGGGCCTGAAGATCGTGCCCGGGGACGCCTTCGGCAATGCCGAGCGGGCCGAGCGCTTCGAGTACGAACGCAACCTGAGCAAGCTGGGCCAGCCCATCGATCGCACGGAATGGGTGATGACGCCTCAGACGGTCAACGCGGTGAACCTGCCGGTGATGAACGCCCTCAACTTCCCGGCGGCCATCCTGCAGCCCCCTTACTTCGACCCGAAACGGCCCATGGCCATGGACTACGGCGCCATCGGCGCCGTCATCGGCCATGAGATCAGCCACAGCTTCGACGACTCGGGCTGTCTCTTCGACGCCACCGGCAAGCTCAACAATTGGTGGACACCCGAGGACCTGAAGCACTTCGAGGCGTCCACAGAGCGGCTGGTCCGGCAGTTCGACACCTACGAGCCCTTCCCGGGCCTGCACCTCAAGGGCCGGCAGACCCTGAGCGAGAACATCGCCGATGTGGCCGGGCTCGCCGCCGCCTTTGACGCCTACCGCCTCTCCCTGGGTGGAAAGGCCGCGCCGGTGGTGCAGGGGTTCACCGGGGACCAGCAGTTCTTCCTCAGCTACGCCCAGAGCTGGCGGGAGAAGACCCGCGAGCCCCAGCTTCGACAGCAGATCCTCACGGATGGCCACACCCCGGCCGCCTTTCGGCCCACCACCGTCCGCAATCTGGACGCCTGGTACCCCGCTTTCCAGGTGAAACCCGGCCAGACCCTCTATCTCGCCCCGGCGGATCGGGTGAAGATCTGGTAGCAAGCTCGGAGGTTCCTATGGCACTGCTCGACGCCAGCCGCAGCATCCTCGTCGTCATCGACTTTCAGGGGAAGCTCGTCCACATGGTGCACCGCCCGGCCCCGGTGCTTGAGGCGGCCCGCCGCCTCCTCCGGCTGGCGGACCTCTTCGCCGTGCCAGTGGTGCTCACAGAGCAATACCCCAAGGGCATCGGCCCCACGGAGGAGAGTGTCCGCGCCATCTATGATGGCCTCGCCACACCAAAGTTCTTCCTGGAGAAGACCGCCTTCGGCTGCTGCGGAGACACGGGCTTCGAGGCCCTGCTCCAGCAGGCGAGGCCCATGCTGCGGCCCCCGCAGCGCCAGCTCGTGATCGCGGGCATCGAGGCCCATGTCTGTGTCATGCAGACAGTGCTCGAGCTGCTGGCCTCGGGCCAGGAGGTCCACCTGTGCTGGGACGCCATCAGCGGCCGGGGGGAGGAATACTGCAAACACGCCCTGGACCGCATGGCCGCCGCCGGCGCCACCATCACCAACCACGAGTCCGTGGCCTTCGAGTGGGCCCGGGACAAGAACCATCCCCAGTTCAAGGCCCTCTCAGCCCTCATGAAGGAAGGGCAGCCCCAGGGGTAGCCATGAAGCTGACCCCGCTCCTCCCCGCCCTCCTCCTCGCCTCCGCCCTGGCCTGCGGGGGCCACGACGATGACGACAAGAACAACGAGCTGATGGCCCCAGGCCAGAACTGCCAGGCCTGCCATGGCTTCACGGCGTCCGGGACGGTGTTCGGATCTGCCAACGCGGACTCCGGCAGCGGCCTGTCTGGGGTCACGGTGGTCATCACGGACGCCAACTCGGTGGACACCACGTTCACCACCAATGCGGCCGGCAACTTCTTCTCCGGCGCCGCCTTGGCCCTGCCCCTGAAGAAGGCTGCCGTGGTGCGCAATGGCACCCGCACAGAGATGAGTGGCGTCCCCGCGGGGGACTGCAACCGCTGCCACACCCTGCCCGCTACCGGCGGCGCGGCGGGCAGGATCCACGCCCCCTAGGACCGTCCGATGCTGGACTCCTTCAACGCAGCTTCACTGGAGCTGCGAAGCTCCCGGCTGTGGAGGTCTGATAGAGCACACTTGGGCCATCGCCAAGCAGGATGTCCACCCGACCATCATCGTTGAGATCCCCCAGAGCCAGGAATTCCGGAAGACCAGGCGCCTCGTAGATGGCCGAGACGGCGAAGACGCCCTGCTGGAGCGGCGACTGCAAGCAGACCGACACTTTCGAGGTGGGCCCTTGAGACACCAGGGCTATATCGGGGCGACCGTCGCCGTTGAGATCCGAGATGGCCACTCGCTTCGCGTTGTCAACGGTGGGCAGGTGCGTGGCCGTAAAGGCTCCAGGCTGGGTCTGGAGCAATACCAGCAGGGTGGAGCCAGCCCGATCGACTGACAGGACATCCCGCGTATTGGCCGCCACGATGTCCAGCCGGCCATCCCGGTCCAGGTCGGCCACCGCCACACCTACGATCCGAAGGCCGCTCCCCAACTGCACCGGGCCCGAGAAGCTTCCGCCAGCTTGCTGGAAGAGAACCACCACCCCATCGTAGGCCGCCAGCACCAGGTCCAGCCGCCCATCGCCATTGAGATCTGCCACGGCCAAGTCCCCGGGACCGTGGCCGTTGCCCACCGGCAGGGCGACAGGCGGCAGCAGCACCCCCGGCTGTCCGGGAGCCTGCGCCAACATCAGCACGCGGCTGTTGACATGGACGCCATCGGCCACCACTACCTCGGAGCGCCCATCCCCGTCCAGGTCTGCCAGGGCCACGGCGGCCGCAGCACCGCCCGTGGGCACCCAGACCGCGGGCAGGAAGTGGCCCGGGGCCGCAGGGTTCTGGCGCAGCACGAACAGGCTGCCGCTGTCTCCGGGGGTATTGAGCTGGGGAGCGGTGGTTGCCAGGCTGCAGGCGATGAGGTCGAGCAGGCCGTCCCCATCCAGGTCGCCGGCGCAGAGGCCCCAGGGGCCAGGGCCAACAGGATAGGTAACAAGCGCCTCGAAGCTACCCATGGTGTTCCGCAGGTAGACCTGGACGCCATCCGTATGGATGGAACTATCGATGAAAGTAGAGGCCACGGCTACATCGAGGCGACCATCGCCGTTGAAATCCGCTGTCACCACCTGACCGTAGACCCAGAAGGGTGGGATGCGGACATCGCGACTCCCAATGCCACTGGCGCAGCCCAGGATTGACATCATGGCCACAACCCTGGCTCCGATACCCAGAATCTGGGTGCTGCTCCTCATGGGTCCCCCACTGCACTGGGCCTCACATGGAATTCGCTGCAGGCTTGCCTGGAATCTTCCCTAGACTTTACACCCCGGAGAAAGCCATGCCCCGCATCCAAGGCCAACCCATCCCCGCTCTGTTCCCCGAAGGTGGGGTCGTGTCAGTGATGCTGTTCGGCGAGGCCCCCGGACCCCGCGGTGCGGACCAGTCGGGCATCCCCTTCTGGGGAGACGGGGCGGGTATCACGGTCTACCGGGTCTTGGCATCCACTGGGCGTGCCGAGGTTCCCGAGACTGCCTGGGAGGACTGGGACGGCACAAGGTTCAAGGCCTTGGGCCTGGTGCCCCGACTGCATGGCACTGCCCTCAGCAACGCCTATCCCGCCTGCCCCACGAAGGATGGCGAGCACTTCCACGCCCCCTCGAACCGGGATCTTTTGGCCCCCGGCAACCTGACGCGGCTCTCGGCGGAGCTGGCCCGGGCGGGCGAAGGGAGGACTTCGCCCCTGCGGGTCATCGCCTTCGGCAAGCGGGCGGAGTGGGTGCTGGGCCGCCTGTCCGAGGCCCCGGCCTTCGACCTCCACGCCCTGCCCCATCCCAGCGCCCAGGGCCTGCTGCAGGGGGCACCTGGAAAGGGCAAGGGGCTGAAGTTGGAGGACCTGCGGACGGCCTGGCAGGCGCAACTCTGCAGCCTGCTCACCTAGGGAGTCATGTCCACTGCTGGCGGCCCTCCGCATCCGACCCTATGCTGAGCGCTCAACTATCCTGAGGTGTCGATGCGATCCACTGTCCTCCTGGCCCCGTTCATCCTATGTGCCGGCCTCCTGGCAGACCCGCCCGCCAAGACCGTGGCCGAGTTGAAGTCCTTCTACGCCGCCAGCTGCGTCAAGTGCCACGGGGCTGACGGCTCCGCCTCCGCCGACGGGAAGAAACTGGGTGGGCGGGACTTCACGGACGCCGCCAAGAATGCCAAGGAGACGGACGCCGAGATGGCCAAGACCATCCGGAAGGGCATCTTCTTCGGCACCGTGATGCCCGCCTTCAAAGACCGGCTGAGCGAAGAAGATGCGTTGCTTCTGGTGAAGGAGATCGTCCGCAAGGCTGAGAAGGGCAAGGTCATCGCGCCCTAAAGAGCCCGCGCAGTTCCAGGTGCCCGGCTTCGGCCGTTGGGGCATCGTGGTTTTCTGGACAAATTCTTAACAGCCCACGGCCAGGCATCTCTCGTAAGCTGATGCCTTCCCCAGCGGGGATCTTTCACAGCCTGGAGGCTCCATGCCCTTCTTCCGTCGATTGTGGTTACCCCTCTGTGGGGCCCTGACCCTCACGCTGGTGGCTGGAGAGGCCCCCAAGCCATCCCCGAAGGTCGCCCCCAAGGCCAAATCCGCCGCACCGGCTCCAGCTGCCGCCCTGCCTGCGCCAGTCAAGCTTGCGACGGTGGAAGGTATCACCGAGTACCGGCTGGCCAACGGCCTGCGGGTGCTGCTCTTCCCGGACGCCAGCAAGCCCACCATCACCACCAACATCACCTACCTGGTGGGCAGCCGCCACGAGAACTACGGCGAGACGGGCATGGCCCACCTGTTGGAGCACATGGTCTTCAAGGGCACGCCCAGGCACCCCAACGTACCTCAGCTGCTGAACGAGCTGGGCGGCGACTTCAACGGCACTACTTCAATCGACCGCACCAACTACTACATCTCCTTCCCAGCCTCTGAGGTAAACCTCGGCAAGGCCCTGGATCTCGAAGCAGACCGCATGCAGAACAGCAGCTTCACGGCCAAAACGCTGTGGGGCGAGGATGGCAAGAGCGGCGAGATGACCGTGGTGCGCAACGAGTTCGAGAACGGGGAGAACAACCCGATCCGCGTGGCCCTCCAGCGCATCCAGTCCGTGGCCTACGACTGGCACAACTACGGCAAGTCGACCATCGGCGCCCGCACCGACATCGAGAAGGTGAATGTCGAGCACCTCCGTGCCTTCTACCACCGGTACTACGCACCGGACAACGCCATCCTGGTGGTGGCCGGCCAGTTCGACGAGTCGAAGACCTTGGAGCGCATCAACCAGACCTTCGGAGTCCTGAAGAATCCCGCACGAACGCTTGAGCCCACCTACACCCTGGATCCCATCCAGGACGGTGAGCGCAGTGTCACCATCCGCCGCGTGGGCGGCACCCCCGTCCTCCTGGTCGGCTACCACGTGGCCCCGGGCTTCAACGCCAGTCGCAGTCACCTGGACCTGGCCGCCTCGATCCTCGCCGATGCCCCGGGTGGCCGCCTCTACAAGGCCCTCGTCGAAACCAAACTGGCCGCCCAAGTCTTCCCCATCGGCTTCAGCACCCTGGAGCCGGGCCTGCTGATGTTCGGCGCCATGCTGCCCAAGGATGGCGACGTCGAGAAAGTGCGTCAGGTGCTGCTGGCCGAGCTCGAAGATCTGAAGGCCAAGCCCTTCACCGCCACGGAACTGGAACGGGCCCAGGCCAAGGTCCGAATGGCCGTGGATCAGACCTTCTCCGACACCAAGAATCTGGCCGTGGCCCTCAGCGACAGCATGGCCGCAGGAGACTGGCGCCACCTCTTCTTCGACCGGGACTGGTCCTTCGACGCCAAGCTGAATCAGGTCCAGGCGGCTGCCGAGAATGCCTTCAAGGCCAGCAACCGGACGCTGGCCCAGTACATTCCCACGGAGAAGCCCGATCGCACCCAGATCGCCCCGATGGCCGACATCTCCGCCGCCGTGAAGGACTACAAGGGCAGGGAAGTCATCGCCCAGGGCGAGGCCTTCGATGCCAACCCCGAGAAGGTGGATGCCCGCACGCTGCGGTTCACCGCCCCCAACGGCCTCAAGGGCGCCATGCTCTCCAAGAAGACCAAGGGGGCCATGGCCGCCATGCAGCTCACCCTCCGGTTCGGCCGAGAGGCGGACCTGATGGATCGCAAGGCAGTGCCCTCCATGGTCGGCGCCATGCTCATGCGCGGCACGACCAAGCACAGCCGCCAGGAACTGGCCGATGCCTTCGACAAGATGAAGGCCAAGGTCATGGTCAACGGCACCGCCACGTCGGCCAACGCCACCCTGGTCGTACCCCGCGAGAACCTCGCTGCCGCGCTCCGCCTCGTCAGCGAAGTGCTGCGCGAACCGGCCTTCCCAGTCGCCGAGCTGGAGACCCTGGTGAAGCAGCAGACCACTGGGATCGAAGCCCAGCGAAACGAACCCCAGTCCAAGGTCATGGAGTTCCTGGGTCAGACCTTCGACGCTTATCCCGCCGGCCACCCCGCCTCCTTCCGTGGCCCTGACACCCGGCTTGAGGAGCTGAAGGCCCTCAAGGTTGAGGACCTGAAAACCTTCCATCAGTCTTTCTACGGCTCGAATCATGCCCAGTTCTCGGCTTCCGGAGATTTCAACGCCGCGGAGGTGCAGAAGCTGGTCACGGAGCTCTTCGGCTCCTGGACCTCTGCTGCGGCCTACGAGCGCATCCCCGGCCGATTGAAGGTCCCCGCCGGCCTGCGCAAGGCCATCGAGACCCCCGACAAGAAGGGCGCCTTCTTCCTCGCGCAGTCCCGCTGGGCGATGAAGGACACCGATCCCGACTACCCTGCCTTCTTCATAGCCAATCAAATCCTCGGTGGGGGAGCACTGAAGAGCCGCCTTGCGGATCGTTTGCGTCAGAAGGAAGGCTTCAGCTACGGCGCCGGTTCCTTCATCCGCGTGGGTGATCTGGATGCCATCACCACCTGGGGCGGCTACGCGCTCCTCGCACCCGAAAATGCCGACAAGCTGGAGGCGGCCTTCAACGACGAAATCCAAAAGGCCCTGAAGGACGGCTTCACCCAGGAGGAATTGGACTTCGCCCGCAACAGCTGGATCCAGGGAGAGAAGACCGAGCGCCAGGAGGATCAGGCCATCGCCGGCTGGCTGGCCCGAAGCCTCTACCTGGGCCGTCCAGTCCTCTTCGAGGCCGAATTGGAAGCCAAGGTGAAGGCCCTCAAACTCGATGAAGTCAACGCCGCTCTCCGCAAACACCTCCGCCCTGACAGCTTCGTGGTGGTGAAGGCAGGCGACTTCACCAAGAGCCCCGCCAAGTAATCGCGCCTGTACCAGACCAGGAAAGGGAGCGGCCAGCCGCTCCCTTTTTGCTTGAAAAATAAGGGGTTCCATGCTCTTCTAGCCATCCGCTTGGCGTTGATCAGGACGCGGGGCGATGACGGAGGGCGGCGCCATGGCACGCATCGAACGGGAGTGGCAGGCGGAACATGAGGCTTCGGCCCTGGCATCCGAGTTGCACCGGATCATGGTCATCAGCCACCGGCAGGCCAAGGGCTTCATCGACTGCAACTGCGTCACCGTGAATGGCGAGATCGTGCAGAAGCACGGCCATCGTCTGAAGGCCGGCGACAGGGTCAGAGTGGAATTCGATCCCGAGCAGACCTACGAGGTGCTGCCCCCGGAGCGCAAGCTGAAGGCCGGCCCCTTCGAGACGCTGTGGGAGGACAACCACCTGCTCTTCGTGTTCAAGCCTGCGGGCCTGCTCACGGTGCCCGCGGAGCAGGGCGGCGAGCCCAGCCTTGCAGAGGCCATCACGGAAGCATACCGGCGCCGGGGCTTCAAGCGCTTCAACCTCTACATCGTGCACCGCCTGGATCGCTTCACCAGCGGCGTGTTGGTATTCGCGAAGACGCCCGAGGCCCTCCACGGGCTGAAGAAGCACTTCGAGCTGCACCGCCTGCAGCGCGTCTATTTCGCCGTGCTGGTAGGCGAGCTTCCGGAGAACAGCGGCACCCTGGCCGGCCACCTCATCGAGCACGCCAAGTCCCTGAAGATGTCCGTGGCTGTCGCCCGCAAGGGCCCCGGCGGCGGCAAGCGCATGCCCGCCGGCGCCAAGGAAGCAGTGACCCACTACCGAGTCATCGAGCGCCTGCCCGGCCACACCGTGGTGGAGGTGAAGCTGGAGACCGGCCGCCGCAACCAGATCCGTGTGCAGTTCGCCGATCGCGGCTACCCCCTCCTGGGTGACCAGGTCTATGGCGTGGAGAGCCCCCTCCTGGATCGCCAGGCCCTGCATGCCGAGCTGTTGGGCTTCAAGCACCCCGTCACCGAGGAGCAGGTCACCGTCACGGCCCCCATGCCCGCGGACATGGAAGCGGCGCTGAAGGTCCTGCGCAATCAGGCCCGCCTAGTGCGCGCAACCACGGGCGTGAAGGGCGAGGAGGGCATTTTCCAGCCCACCGAAAGCTTTGATCACAAGCTCAAGCGTGTGGCCCGCGCCAAGCGCTACGAGGATCGGGACGAGGCCCCCAATCGTCCCGCCCGCCCGCGACCGGGTGGCAACGAGGAGCGGCCCCGCCGCACCTTCGGCGCCACGGATCGGCCAGCCCGTCCCCGTCGCGAGGATGGCGACGCCCGCCCCAGGTCCACGTCCGGCCCCAGCGACCGTCCGGCCCGCCCCCGCCGCGAGGAGGGTGATGAGCGCCCCCGCCGCACTTTCGGCTC
>Ga0268298_10000638_pt1 | contig 44668 bp, 30 predicted proteins | sample WWTPWeurt_MetaG_FD_194462 | JGI IMG/M metagenome (GOLD analysis project Ga0268298, IMG submission 194462) | Activated sludge microbial communities from WWTP in Nijmegen, Gelderland, Netherland - WWTP Weurt | ecosystem: Engineered > WWTP > Aerobic digester > Activated sludge | place...
TAGTCTGTTTTCATTTTCTCAGACTACAGTCATTATGGATGCGGGATCAAACAATACCACCGTGAACACTTGTCTTGGAGGTTTATTTGATTCAGGTGGAGCAGGTGCTATTGCACCGTACACTAATAACGAGAATTACACCGTAACAATTTGTCCGGATGTACCAGGAGATTTTATCACCTTGTACTGGGTTGTATTTCAGCTGGACCCAACTGATAATGTTCCGGGACCTGGATCGGATGCTGACAACATCACCATCTATGATGGCCCAAACACTTCATCCGGTACGCTTGGAACATACACAGGAACTGCCCTGGACGGCTTAATTGTTTCAGCTTCCATTTTGAATCCTTCAGGATGTCTGACCATCGTGTTTGACTCCAACGCTTCTGGCGTTGGAAACTTCAACGCTTCAATTTCTTGTGATACACCATGCGATGCGCCAATTGTTGCCGGTCAAATTGTTGGAGCCGACAATCTTGCAGGCGATTCAATTGCAGTCTGCGTTGGTGAAACAGTTACTTTTCAGGATACAGGAACTATTCCTGGTGACCCAATGTTTACACTCGTTCAATGGACCTGGGATTTTATGGATGGAACAGCAGATTCTACCAGCGGATTGACAGCTTCGCATGCATTTACTGCTCCAGGAGAATATTTAGTTCAATTATATGTTGAGGATGATAATGGATGTACAAACAATAATTTGATTTCACTTCAGGTACTTGTTGCAACACTCCCCACGTTTGATCCTTTTCCGGGTGACACCACAATATGTTTAGGTGAATCCGTAGTACTTGCTGCGCAGCCTGATTCTTACGAAGTGCAGTGGGCGGGATTCCCGGGTGGAGTTTGGGATACTGATCACTGTGTACCTGATGACGTTGGGGTATTAAATACAATGCCACTTACAATGACTGGTTTTAATTCAAGTGAAGTGATTGATCAAATTTCTGACATTGTGAGCATATGTGTAGATATTGAACACTCGTTCATGGGAGATTTCGTTTTACAGATTCAGTGTCCTACAGGGCAAATTATGACATTGCATCAGCAAGGTGGTGGCGGAACAAATCTGGGAGTTCCAAGTTATTCAGGGCCTTCTTGTGACAACATGCCAGCAAATATTGGTACCCCTTGGAATTATTGCTTTACGCCTTCTGCTCCAACAACATGGATTGCAACGCCTCCAGTTGGTGGAACATTACCTGTCGGAAATTATGCCCCAATTGATCCGTTCACGGATTTGTTTGGTTGCCCGCTCAATGGTGTTTGGAATTTGTTGTTCACAGATTTATGGGGAGGTGATGATGGATATTTACCCGGATTTCAAATTAATTTAGATCCACCTCTTTACCCAGCAATTACGGTTTTTACGCCAAATATTGGTGCTGGTCCAGATTCATCATACTGGGATCTGACAGATCCATATATCATTGCGAGTACTCCAGATGCTGATCAGATTACTGTTGAGCCAACAATTGATGGAACCTTTCCATACACTTACACAGTAGTAAATAATTTTGGTTGCACGCATGATTCAACTCTGTTTGTAACAGTGACAGCAAATCCTCCTGCGATTGCCGGATTAGATACATCTATCTGTAACGGTCAGCCTGTTACATTAGGCGCACCAACTGCTATGTGTGCAAATGATGCCGGAAACTTTACGTATTGCTATGGGGACAATGTTTATCAGACTTGGACTTATTGTCCGGATACACCAGGTGATGGACTTACATTTATGTCAATTTCATTTAATGCAGGAACAACAGAAACCTGGTTTGATTATGTAACCATTTATGACGGAAGTAATACAAGTGCACCTGTAATAGCTGGTCCAATGGACGGTAACTTGGCCGGATTGAGCTGGCAGGCAACGAATCCTTCTGGCTGCATTACCATGTTATTGGATACAGATGGTTCTGTTTCTTGTTTATCAGGCTCAACAGTGATGTGGGATTGGGATGTTGCTTGCGGTGGTGGCGGACCACAACTGGTTTATTCATGGACACCTAATAATGGTTCTTTAGATGATGTTACTATTCCTAATCCAACGGTAATTAATCCAATGGCCACAACAACTTACACATTGACAGTTTATCCGGTTGGACATCCATTATGTGTAGAAACGGATGACGTGATTGTTTCGATCGGTGGTGGATTGGATGCTGGAACGGATAGTTCAGCAACGTTTTGTTTTGAAGGACCTGCCGAAGATTTGTTTAATTATTTGGGCGGAACCCCACAAATTGGAGGAACGTGGAGCGACCCATCTGGTAACCCGATTACTATGCCAATCACACCGTCAACATCCGTTTCTGGGTTGTATGAATATCGTGTAGACAGTGCAGGCTGCTTTGTAACCGCCAATGTTGACGTAACTATTTTCACTTTGCAAGGAACCACGCTTGTCACTGATTCTGATTGTCAGGCTTGCAACGGGTCAGTTCAATTAAGTTCTTTAAACGGAGTCGCGCCTCTTCAATTTAGTAATGACGGAGGCACAACGTATCAGGCAGGTAATACTTTCGGCGGATTATGTGGAGCCGCCGCACCAGGAGTAAATTATAGTTTTGTTATTATGGACGACCAGGGATGCGTAGTAACCGTAGATGACGACGTGCTTGATATCAATATTCCAACTTTAAATGCACCGGTTACAGTAGATGCAAGTTGTTATACTGTTTGTGACGGAACTATTACATTAACAGGAACAAATCTGGTGAACTATCAGATTACAAGCAGCGGCGGAACTATAACGACCAATGCAACCGGAATATTCAACGGACTTTGTGATGATACCTACACCATTGATGTTGATAATGGTTTTGGATGCAGCGTGAGCAGCACAGCTACTATTAATGAACCTACTCCATTACAAATAACATCACTTACACCTGATTTTACGATTTGCGCAGGTGATGACGCCACTGTTGCGGCAACAGGAACCGGAGGAAACGGAGTTTATACATATACATGGACGTATGGAGCTGCTACCTTAGGCACAGGCAATTCATTCACATTCACACCAAACTCATCCATGACGGTTTGTGTGACGATGAGCGAAAACTGTCCTTCACCAACTGTTCAGCAATGCATGGATATAACCATTCCACCGAACTCATTCCCGATGATGACTTCGGACATTGTGAATGGATGTTATCCGGATACAGTGAATTTCACAAACCTGAGTACCGGAACAATTTCTACAACTCTGTGGGAATTTTCTGATGGGGGAAGTATTCTTGTTCCGGGGTTGACACCGGTTTCTCACGTGTTCAGCGAACCAGGACTTTATGATGTTTCAATGACCGTTACAACCATTGACGGATGCGTTTTTGATACTTCATTTGTTCAGTACATTGAGATGTTTGATTATCCTAATGCGATGTATACTTACGCACCAATTCCTGCAACCATTTTTGATACAGAAATTACATTCTCTGATTTCTCTTCAGATGATGTTGTTTCATGGATGTGGGATTTAGGACCAGGTGTTGTTCCAGGTGGTTCAACACAACAAAATCCAACAGCAGTATATCCTGAAGGAGTTCCGGGTGATTACCCGTTGACGCTATACGTATGGAATGATAATGGATGCGTTGATTCTGTGAATGGAGTTGTAAGTATCGTTAATGAGGTAGTACTTTTTGCACCAAATATTTTCACACCGGATGGCGATGAATTCAACGAATCATGGAGAGTTTATATTACAGGAATTGACATCTATGATTTCCACTTAACGATGTTCAATCGATGGGGAGAAGTTGTTTGGGAATCTTACAACTCTGAGGCTGGCTGGAATGGAAGATACGGAAGTCAGGGCAAAGTGCAGGACGGAACATATGTTTGGGTAATTGAAGCCAAAGACACTTACAACGATAAGAAGTATGAATTCCGCGGTCACGTAACCGTTCTGAAATAGAAATTCGAAACACAATTTTCAAAAGGGAGCCTGTTATCAGTCTCCCTTTTTTATTTTTGCATACACAAATTTTCACATGGGCATAAATATTGGCGAACGAATAACAACAGAAGATCATCTTGGATCAACCACTGTGATCATTTCTCCTTATCTTGAAAGATGGAAACTTATATTGCTCACAACCTGGTTTCTCGCTTTTACGTTTGTTGGATTTTATATGATGTACCTGCTTGCCGGTGGAGCATATTCACTGGAAGTGGTAGGTGACAACGTTGAGGATATCCGGGATCAGCAACTGGTTTATCTCATTGTGTTTTTAGGATTCTGGGCTTACTTCGAATACAAAATCGGAAAAGCAATTCTCTGGTATCATTTCGGAAAAGAATTCATTCGATTGGACGGAGATTCATTTTCACACAAAAGAGCCATACTCGGATACGGAAGGTCAAACCGGTATTTCTACGAAAACATGAAACAAATTGAACTATTTGAATCTGATTCAACCGCATTCGGACAGTTTTTTGAAAATGCATACTGGAGTTTAGGAACAGATGGTGTTGTCTTTACTTATTTTGGAAAATCAAAATCGTTTGGAAGAAGACTCGATGAAAAAACCAGCAAACGTCTATTGAATTTTTTAGACGATAAAATAAAAGTGCTGAGAAAAAAGAAATAGCTAATTTGAAATCCGGTACACCACGGTTTTTACCCTCTTTGTTTCCTTACCATCTATCAATTCCTGATTAATTAAAGACCCCGTGAGCGGATCACTAAAAACTTCTTCCACCGATTTAATGATTGCGCCGGGAATTTGTTTTTGAACAAGCAAATCCATCAGTTCTGACGAATTAAATCTGCTTATTTGTTCCTGAAGTATTTGTTCAAGTTCTAATCTGTTTTTAACTCTGTTTTGATTGCTGAAATATTTTTCATCAGACTTTAAATCCGTCAAACTTAAAAGGTCACAGAGCAATGAAAATTGTTTATCACTTCCAATGGCAAGTGTCACCAATTTCTGATCAGCTGTTTTGTAAATATCACCGTATGGTGAAATGTTGGGATGTTTGCTGCCAATTGGTTTTGGATTGTGCTTCTCCATTAGCCAGTTGGATGCCTGATTGGCGAGAGATGCAACAGCACTTTCAAAAAGTGAAACAGAAACTTTACTGCCCTGGTTTGATTTTATTCGGTTGATCAATGCAACCAAAATTCCTTCTTTCAACTGGTGCCCTGCCAGTAAATCAATCAAAGCAACAGGCATTTTGACAGGACCAGATTCAGGCGTTCCATTCATGGACATAAATCCGCTATCAGCCTGCAATATCAAATCATACGCCACACGCTCACTTTCTGCTCCATATCCAGAAATCTCACCATAAATTAATCGTGGATTCAATTTTTTTAGCGTGGCGTAATCCAGATGAAATTTTAAGTCATCTCCTTTTTTAAAGTTGGTGATCAGAATATCCGTGTCGTGCAGTTCGATCAACAAATTCTGATAATCATGTTTATCTGAAAGATCCAGATACAAATAATTCTTTTTAAAATTGACTGATGAGAAATAAGCGGAAACTGAACTTTTTGGATTTTCTGAAGCTAATTTCCACGTGCGGGTAACGTCTCCACCTGTTTTTTTATTCTCGACTTTCAAAACCCTGGCGCCCTGTTCAGCAAAAAATAAACCAACTGATGGGCCGGCAAGAACACTTGCCAATTCTACCACTTTTAACTCTTTGAAAAAATCATCAGACATGAAGCGAAATTACAACATTTGAATGTGATTCAGCCGGCTGATTGATCTCAAACCTTTTTATTCCGGTCGAAATTAATCCCTCAATTGTCGAAAAGACAACATTCTTAATAACCTTTTTTAAATCAATCTTACATAAACACGGCTCACGATTATATCGAACTGCAAATGAGCAAAATCAATACTTTTTAGCCACATCACCTGAACAAATCCAGCCAATTAACGTAATAATATAACATAAAAACGAGAATTACACTTGATTTATCCAAGTATTAAATTCTTAAATTTGTTTGACTATTAAACGATTTACATGAAAAATTCGAGGAGTTTAACCACAGAGGAAAAAGCACTTCTTGTAAATTTAACTCCTGACATTTACGGGGCATTCGCAGAAATTGGTGCCGGTCAGGAAGTAGCTGCAAACTTTTTCAAAGCCGGAGGTTCATCCGGAACAATTGCCTATACACGTTCAGCCTACGACATGAAAGTGAGTGACAGCTTTTATGGAAAATGTAAACGATATGTGTGTGAAGACCGATTAATGCAAATGCTGGCAAAAGAATATGAAACTCTTTCCGAAACATTGCCAGACAAGAAAAAAGATAGTCGCTTTTTCGTTTTTGCAAACACAGTTGAATCATTAAATTACCACAAAACAAATCAGGGACACGGTTGGATTGGATTAAAATTCCAGATGAAAAACAACGCTGAACCAAGTGAGATTGTCCTTCACGTAAAATTGCATGACACCAGTCACAAGCGACAGCAAGAAGCACTGGGAATTCTGGGTGTAAATCTGGTACATGCCGCCTATTTTGATCAGGATACGATTGATCAGTTTCTTGCAGCATTGACTTACCGCCTGCCGCGAGAACGTGTTGAAATAGATATGTTGAGAGTACTCGGACCTGATTTTGCACACATTGACAACCGACTAATTGCATTAAATCTGGTTAAAAACGGATTGACAGATGCAACCATGTTTGATCAGAGCCGTGCAGTATTGCAACCCAGCACTGCACTCTATAAAAAGAATGTACTTTTAATGCGCGGTCGTTTCAGACCAATGACCAAAGTGCATGTAGACATGATTGACAAAGGAATGCAACAGTATCTGCAAGAACCGGATGTCGACGCCGATAATACGTGTGTGGTTCTTGAATTAACCTTAAAAGATCTTACTGCAGACGGTAAAATTTCAGAAAAAGATTTTATTGACCGGGCAGAGCTGCTTGGATCAATGGGTTATACCGTAATGATTTCAAATTACCTGAAGCATTACAAAATGATTGAATACTTGTCTTCTTTTACCGGTGGACATAAAATTGGTGTACTCCTTGGAATTTATAACCTCCAAACCATTTTTGATGAAAAATATTACAACACATTAAAAGGAGGATTACTGGAAGCATTTGGAAGAGGATTCGGACACAACATAAAAATGTTTGTTTATCCGGCAATGAGTTTTGATGGTGAAGGAAATTACGGAGTAGATAATTTTCAGTTGCCTGATCACCTCACCGGATTGTTTGATTACATGCTCAAGACGAATAAGGTGGAAGAAATTCATAATTACAATCCTGACTTGCTCCATATTCTATCAGATGATGTTCTGAAAAAAATTCAGGACGCAAATACCACCTGGGAAAATGACGTACCTGAAAGTGTTTCCAAAGCAATCAAATTTTTAGGTTTATTTGGATTTCATCAAACAGAACCTGTAACGGTAAAATCCAAGCAAAAAGCTGATTCAGAAGTTTGATCAGTGAATAGCAGAAGATAATTCTCCGCGCTCATATTTTTCCATCAGAATAGTCGAGCCATCCTTATTGAAATAGGTTGTATAACCTTCCAGCAATCCATCTTTGTAATTGCTTTCCATGTAAAGTTGTTTTGTACCGTCATAATATTTTTCACATTTACCGGTAAAGGGTTCTTCACCCAATAAATAAACGGACATTCCCTGAACGGTTTTAATTTCAAGTTCAGTGCATTCACAAACTTGTGAATCTGTGTCTGCGAGATTTTTTTTCAGCTCACCATTCTCATAAATCTCTTCGAACAACAATTCACCTCCTTTATCAAAATAGGCTACTTTACCATGAAGTTTTCCGGAGAAAATATTTTTTTCAATGTACTTATTTTCGGTTCCTTCATAATAGCTGACGCAGGCACCGGTATACAATTCGCCTTTTTTAGTATGCAAACCGGTTGAATCTGTTTCAATCTCTCTGCAATCACAACTCTCCTGAGCACTGTGTTCAGACATAACTGAATCACCTGATTCAGTTGTTTCATCATTTGAACCATTGCATGATAAAAAAAATACAAAAAGCGAAAAACCCAGCAACTGTTTCATAATATATCTATTATTCTTAAAAATCTTTTCTGATAACCTGCGCTAGAATTTAGTTGAGTAATTGTTACTCCAAAATGATTTTTTGAAGATGAACTGTGAATGAAATAAAGAATGCCGTTTGCGTTTTCATAAATGATTCCGGCGTGACCTACTTTTCTGATCTCAGAATTAGTTCCTGTAAACAAAATCACATCACCAGGCTGGGCACACTCTTTTTCTACAAACTCACCTGCATTTTCGTATCCTGAACTTGCTCTGGAAGCCGCGATGCCAAAATGTTTAAATACATAGTATACAAAACCAGTGCAATCAAAACCAGCTGTGGTGGTTCCGCCATAATGATAAGGTATTCCAAGATGGTCTGATGCAAAACAAACAATGCTGTCACGCAATTCATGCTCCGGCAGTGCGCGCGCAGGACGTGCAGCAGTCAGAATGACCAGGAACAGAATGAATGTCAGTTTCATAGTTACAAAAATAATATGTTTTTATAACTTTATTCCATAAAATGGTAACTCATGTCCAAGATAAAAAATGCGCAATTGCGGTATCGTGTTATAGACCGATGCCTTAGAAATACCGCCCGCCCCTACCCTTCCAAAGATGAAATGAGAAAGGCATGTGAAGAAGCATTGTACGGCTCAACAGGTGGTTCAGACATTTGTGATTCAACCATTGAAAAAGACATGTTTGCAATGCGTGAAGAATTTGACGCACCAATCAAATACAGCAAACTTCACAAAGGATATTTTTATGATGATCCGGAATACAGTGTAGATAAAATTCCTTTATCTGAAGATGACATTGATGCCATCAAATTTGCTACCAAGACATTGATGCAATTTAAAGACATGGATCTCTTTAAAAATTTTGGTTATGCCATCAACAAAATTTTTGATCGGGTTCATATCAGCAATAATCCACTTGACTCTATTGTAGAAAAATTTGTGCAGTTTGAAACTTTCGCTGAATCCAAGGGATCAGAAATGTTGCCTGTACTTCTTAAATCTATAAAAGAAAAAAAACTGGTCACTTTTGACTATACCGCCTTTACATCAGAAAAACCCAAAAACAGAAAAGTACTTCCGCTTTTATTAAAAGAATACCGCAACAGATGGTATCTGATTTGTCTTCCAACGGATAAAAATAAAATCATAACGTTTGGACTTGACCGAATGTCTGAATTGAAAGTAACCAAGGAACATCATTATAAACCGGTAGATTTTGATCCGGATGTCTATTTCAAGCATTCAATCGGAATCACATCCAACGAAACGCTGCCTGAAGAAATCCATTTTAAAATTGACAAGGTTGGATCAAAATATATTGAAACACAGCCCCTGCATGAAAGTCAGAAATTAATTAAAGAAGGCAGCAACAGAAACACTTATGAAATCAGAGTGATAATCTCCGAAGAATTGAAAAGAATCTTGCTGTCTTACGGTTCACAAATTGAATTAATTAAACCTAAAACGTTGAGAACCGAACTCCAAAAAATAATAACAGAAATGTTTAACACATACAAATAAACCGATTGAATAAAAAGTCGGATTTACTTATATTTACCAAAACTTTCTGAAAAACGATTACCATGAAAAAACAAATCCTTACCTCTGTAATGGGGCTTGGAATAATCTTTTGCACTAACGCTCAGATTAGTGAAGGAGGAATTCCAACATCATTCAGAAAAACACTGGTAGATGAAACCAGTATTTTTAATCAGCCTTATCAAGTTCACACATTAACTGCTCCAGATATGAATCTTGTGGAGCAGGAAGACGCAGAAAATGATGTAAAAGGAAAACCATATCGCGTTGGAATCAACATTCCGGTTTCTTATAACATGTTTAATTCCGGCACCTGGATCACACTTGATAACGGTGATAAAATCTGGCGAATGGGTATCAGAATTCCTGCCGCCACAGGATTAAGCCTTTATTTTTCTGAGCCGGTTCAAATTCCGGCGGGAGGAAAATTACACGCTTACAATGAAAAACATTCTCAATATGTTGGTGCTTATACTTCGAATACTCCAACCTTTCAGGCGATGGAAATTATTCAGGGTGATTTTCTGACTCTGGAATATTACATGCCTGCTGGTAGTTTCGAATTACCCGTTATTGAAATCAACGAAATTGCTTATTACTACAGAGGTTTTGAGTCGCGTTTACAAGTTTTCGAACAAGGGGATGCCATCATGGAAGACAGATTGCACGGAAGCTGTGAAGTAGATGCGATGTGTTCTGAATCAACCGGACACACGAATCAGCGTTCGTCAGCTGTACATTATTCTTTTGTTGCCGGCGGAACCTACGTTTGTTCAGGTGCAGTAGTAAATAACACGGATAATGATTGTACTCCCTATATCTTATCTGCGAACCATTGTGGTGAACCTGATGCATCGAGTGATATTACGGGGCATGTCTGGTATTTTAATTATCAGCGTCCAAACTGCAGCAGCCCTGGCAACACGGCGACGTATACAGGGGCGATGTCTCAAACTATGTCAGGCGGAACGTTCCGTGCTTCCTCTTCATTAGGCACTCACCCAGCATCTTCAGGAAGCCAGGTGGATGGTGCTGATTTTGTTTTGGTAGAATTAAATGCATCTATTCCTGCAGGATACAATCCGTATTTTTCTGGCTGGAGTCGTTCAACCACAGCTGCAACATCAGGAGTTTGTTATCATCACCCCGCCGGTGATGAGAAAAAAATATCTACTTACTCATCTTCACTTTCATCAGCAACATACAACGGAGGCTGGTCAAACGCACATTGGGAAGTTCAATGGGTTGCTACCGCAAACGGACATGGTGTAACCGAAGGAGGCTCATCTGGTTCACCAATCTATGATCAGAATAACCGCATTGTCGGACACCTTTCAGGAGGTTCTTCTTATTGCTCTACACCAAATAATACTGATTTGTATGGAAAATTTAATCAGGCATGGTCGAATGACGGAAGCGGAAACAGTTCAAGATTGCAACCATGGCTGGATCCAGGAGGAACGGGTGCAATGACACTTGACGGTACATTTGCGCCGTGTGCACCGGTTGCTCCAACTGCTGATTTTGTAGCTAGTGCAACCAATATTACCCCGTCAACAACAGTCACATTCACTGATCTTTCTTCCGGTTCTCCAACGAGCTGGGCGTGGGTAGTTGCTCCTGCTTCCGGATGGGCATACGCTGGCGGAACAAATGCAACTTCACAAAATCCACAAATTACTTTCAATACAATCGGTTCTTATACCATCACCTTGACTGCAACAAATACACAGGGATCAGACAGTGAAACAAAAACAAATTATATTGTAGTAGCCGCTTCAACCGGTCCGTGCAATTCAACTTCAACTCAATCATGTACATCAGCCGATGAGTTTATTTCTATTGTTGAATTCAACACCATCAACAATAATACGGCCTGTGGTAATTACACCAATTACAGCGCAATTTCAACTACAGTTACCAAAGGAAATTCATACGACCTGACAATAACACCCGCTGTTGGCACCGCTGATGGAACGGCGTACACCAATGATGAGCTGGCTGCGTGGATTGACTGGAATGATGACAACGATTTCAACGATACCAATGAAGAAGTGGCTTATGTTCTCGTTGCATCTGGATGGAGTAGCGTTTTTAACGTAACTGTTCCGCTCACTGCTGTAACAGGTTCGGTGGTGATGCGAGTAAAATTATCTTATAACCCGGATGATGGCAACATTGACCCATGTGCTGCAACTCAATGGGGAGAAACAGAAGATTATGTAGTCAATATTCAAGCTTCTGGTTCATCTGAAATTGGTGAAAATAATTTAGGAGCCGTTGAAATTTATCCAAATCCAACTAACGGAATGCTGACAGTTGATCTTACAGATGTGGAATCAGATATTCTATCTGTTGAACTGAGAGATGTTACCGGAAGAATTATTAGCAGTACTAATGTTATCGCAGGCAAAGTGAATTTCAATCTTTCATCAGAAACTGCAGGAATTTATTTTGTAAAAGTAAACGCTGTAAACGGCAGCATTACCAGAAAAATAGTAAAACTATAATTGATTAATCGTTTACTGAAAGCCCCGCTCTAACCTGTGCGGGGCTTTTTTTATGCCCGAATGACGCTTTATTTTGAAATAATCCCATTCTTTTTCTAATTTTGCAGCGGGTAAGTCCTGTACGACCAGCTCCTGTTTAATCCCCCAGGGTAGGAATACAGCAAGGGTAGATGGTTGTAGCGGTGCGATACAGGTAGCTTACCCACTTTTTTTTTGTACCCTTCAAGCCTTTGCGTCTGAAGGGTTTTATGTTTTATTATGGGCTTCCCCCCCTGTTCTAAATAACTTGAAAATCTGTTAATAAGATTTTTCCAATTCCCCCTGCCTCCATTCTATCTTTGTCACTCAATCTGAATCAATCTTTAACCTAAATAAAATCAAATGAAATTTTTTATTGATACTGCAAACCTGGATGAAATTCGTGAAGCCAATGACATGGGAATTCTGGATGGTGTTACTACCAATCCATCTCTTATGGCGAAAGAAGGAATTACCGGTGCTGACCGTATTTTGAAACACTATGTTGATATATGCAACATTGTTGATGGTGATGTAAGTGCTGAAGTAATTGCAACCGATTATGCCGGCATGATTAAAGAAGGTGAAAACCTGGCGGCATTGCATCCAAATATTGTGGTAAAAATTCCAATGATAAAAGATGGGATTAAAGCCATTCGTTACTTCACTGATAAAGGAATTAAAACCAACTGCACATTAGTTTTTTCTGCGGGACAAGCCATTTTAGCAGCAAAAGCGGGAGCAACCTACTTATCACCTTTTGTTGGAAGATTGGATGATGTTTCTACTAATGGAATAGACTTAATTGCACAAATCAGATTAATCTATGACAACTATATGTTCGATACGCAAATTCTTGCTGCATCCGTAAGACATACCATGCACATCATTCAGTGCGCTGAAGTAGGTGCAGATGTTATGACTGGTCCGCTGAGCTCAATCAAAGGATTGTTGAATCACCCATTAACAGATATTGGCTTGGAGAAATTTTTGGCGGATTACGCTAAGGGGAATAAATAGAAAAGATTTCTTCAGATATTGAAAAAGACAACTGTGAAAGGTTGTCTTTTTTTTTTGTGATTTGGATTGATTTTTTTCACTTACGTTAGGAGCCAGCAAGTCACAGGAAAGATAGTTGCAACATATATTTCCTTCAAGGCTTAAAACATGCCAATCATCGAGTTTAACTGTTAAGCCATGATGATAAAACCAGAATGTATTTATTCCCAACCATCCACACTTCATTTGCGTTCATTGTTTTAGATGAAGTTTAACATACAAAGTGCCGGAGTAGTATTTCTTGTTCTGATTTTTTGCGGGAGCTGTGAAAAGCATAGGCAGGAGCGAAAAGCTGGAAGATATACTGGTATTTATATTGGCACTACTTCATCCACTGTCTGGACACTTGGTAATGGCTCATCCACATCTAATTATGCAGATACAATTCAAGTAGTCTATAACAATGGCTTTATTACCTTCTGGGACATTTCGATTCCGATTGACGAACTCAAAGAACGAGAAGAATATTGGCAAGGAGGAAGTAACGACTTAAGAAAAGCAACATTTGATAATATTCACCTGGATTATTATCAACACTATGGATCTCCAGGCGGAGGCAGTACTTACATTTTTTCAGGCAATAAACAATAGCGCGTTGCAGAACTGTTTACCAATAATTAGAATTTAAGGTTCGAAACCTCTACCCAACAATCCCCAAACAAATTTTCAGACGAATAATTTTTCTAACAGATGCGTAAATCTGCTTTTTGAAATTTGGATCTTTATTTAGCTCAGTTAAAATATCCGTAACTGCTTTTTCCTCATTTACCGGCATCAATAATAAATCACAACCTGCTTGTGCAGCTTTGAGTTCACAATTTGGAATGGATGCTACGCCACCCATGTTCATGGCATCAGTCACAACTAAACCTTTAAAGTTCATTTCTTCTTTTAACAAACCGGTTACAATATTTCTTGAAACGGTTGAAGGCATGTCATTGGTATTATACTTTTCATTGTTTTTGATTGCAATATGAGCAACCATAATTGACAAAACACCTGAATTAATCAACGGAATGTAATTTCCAACTTCTTTCATTTCACCATCAATATAAACCAGTTGTTTGTGTGTATCTCCAACAACATAACCGTGACCCGGAAAATGTTTCGCAGTTGCTACAATTCCTCTCTTTTGGGTTTCTTCAATGAAAATTCTGGACCAGATTTGAGCCGTGTCAGAATTGTCTCCAAAACTCCGGTAAGTAATTGCTTCATTGGGCGACATGTCAACCACCGGAGCATAGTTATAGTTGATTCCAATATCTTTCAAATCATTGCAAATTGAAGCCGCATACATTCTCACCTCTTCTCTGCTCACCATCAGATTTGCTTTTTTAACCGGTGCGCAATCTTTGATTTTATATCCTATCAAACTTGGTTCAGCATCGGCAGAATATAAAAGTGGCAAACCATTACTTTGTTTGTTTAATGCATTAAATTGTTTTACCATTTCTGTAAAACCAGCTTTGGTTCCATTCAACAATAAAATTCCACCGATGTAATTTTTTGCAATAAGTTTGTTCAGATGTTCAGTTGGTTTGCCGTGTCCACCAGCGGCGGGAATAATCATTTGCCCCACTCTGGCGGTGTCATTCATTGAATCAAAAACGCTGTCAGTTAACTGCTCCAAATCTGCATCATACAGAAAAAAATCACTGAGTGAATAGCGTTGCGCATTTGCTTGGAAAACAGACAAAACAAATACCAAAGAAACAATTCCTGATTTCATGATTGAGTTTTTTTAATTTTCATTTGAACCGAATTGAAATGTCATCCAATCCGACAGAATTTACTGACTGATAATTCGAACCACCGTACGACGATTCTGCTGGTGAGCGGCTTCTTTTTCAGAATTACTTTCCATCGCTGAAATTTTATCACCGCTGATTTCTGGCTGAGATTCACCATAACCAACAGTTTTAATGCGCGAAGCATCAATACCTTTTGATACCAGATATGCTTTAGCGATTTCAGCACGCTCTTTTGAAAGCAACAGGTTATACTCATCTGATCCGCGTCTGTCAGTGTGCCCGGCAAGTTCAATTACAATTGTTGGATTTTCTTTCATGATTTTTGCAAGCTTGTCCAGCTCGTCACATGACACGTGTCTAAGATCAGATTTGTCAAAATCAAAATAAATATTGTGCAATGCAAACGTCGTTCCGGTAGTTGGAGCAAATAATTCAAAGTTCATTGTTATCTCCTTGTTGTTGTCGTCTTTTGTGCTGTTCAATGTTTTAGAGGCAATGGTGTATGATTGGCCTGATACTGTAACGGCGTAAGTTTCACCTGGAACTAAAATAACAGAATAGGTTCCATCAGCATTTGTGATAATATCAGTAACCTTTTCATTTGTTTTTGCATTAATAATTGACAGATTAGAAGAAATTCCAACCTTGGTCTTTCCATCTGTCACAACACCTTTAAGCACAAATAATTTGGAGTTATCGAACTGTTCAACCATTTTTGATTTTGGTACTGAAGCAAAAAGTTCTTCATCACTTCCTTCAATATCAGCGCCAGCAAGCACCGGATTTTTCTTTTCACCCAGAAAAGTTATTTTATAAATATCCTTTTCACCAAAACCATCTTCACGATAAGATGAATAGTAAGCATAACGTGTATCACCGGTTACCACAAAGTAAATATCATCATCCGGTGTGTTGATTGGATATCCGATGTTTTCCGGTTTAGACCACGTTTTTGTTTCAGGATCTAAGACTGTTTTAAAAATATCCAATCCACCAATATTATTGTGTCCATTGGAAGAAAAGTACAATGTTTTATTATCCGGGTGAAAGAACACTCCCTTTTCTTCAAACTCCGTATTGATCGTAGGACCTAAATTTTCAGGTTTACCCCAGGTTTGAGTTGCCTCATCCCAATAAGCTACATAAATGTCATGCTGACCAAAACCACCCGGCTGATCAGACTCAAAATAAAGTGTTTTTTCATCAAACGACAGTGTCGCACTTGATTCGTGATATTTTGTATTAATAGTAGCACCGATTGAAACCGGTTCAGCCCACACTCCATTTTCATCCTGACGGGTAATAAAAATATCTCCGTTTTTACTATTCAGACCTTTGTAGGTTAGAAGTGATTTACCATCAGGCGCAAGACCAACCGTAGCATCGTGCGAAACCGTATTGATCGGTTGTTCAATATTTACTGAACCATTCCATTCTCCTCCGTATTCACGAGATGAATAATAGATATCTTCATAATAGGTATTGGTTTCATCTTTAGCCCCTCCGTAAGAATCAGGCCGGCGAGCGGTATAAAATAAAACACGGTTATCAGCAGAAATTACCGGTGAAAATTCAGGATATTCTGTATTAATACTATCACCCAGGTTATCAATCCAAACTCTTACCGGATTTGCTTTTAATTCCTGACCAGTTCTGCATTCAGAAATTTTCTTGTTGATGAAATTCCGTTGTGCTTCATCACCGTCACGAATCAGGTCTTTATGTTCGCGGTATAGTTCAATGGCCTTATCAAATTCACCTGCAAGCTGATAAGCCTGTGCCAGATAAAAACGAATATTCGGATCTACCTCAGGATATACTCTGTAAGCAAATTCAAGATACTGAAGACTACTGAATTTCTGGTTGCTGTATAAATAACAAACACCCAATTTGAAATTCAGCATGGATGAGTATGGGTTAAATTCTTGAGCTCTCAGATAATGGCTCAAAGCCAAAGAAAGGTCGCTTGAAGCTCCATCATAGAAATAAAAATCTCCTTCTTTAATTTCCTGAACCGCTTTATCAAATTCTTCTTTTCTGTCTTCAAAAAGTCTTTTGTCAAATGGGATATCTTTATCTTGTCCAATTGAATTAAAGACAACCAAAACTGCTATAACAACGAGTAATTTTTTCATCTTTTATTCAATACAAATAGGACTATTCAGATATTCTTCGGCAATTTCAGACCCCAGTATAAACGCCTGTTCCCAGTCCATACATGCATCTTCAACATTACGCAGCATTTCATTAGCAATGCCCCGGTTAAAGTAGGCTTCCATCATCTCAGGCTGAATTTCCAGAGCGAGATTACATTTTTCAAATGCACCCTGATAATCTTCCAACTCAATTAAAACAGCTGCCTGGTTGTTTAACACAACAGCATTTTCGTGATCCAACTCATACGCCTCATTATATGCTGCAGATGCGTTTTCATAATCACCTGTATTTTTGTAATAATTTCCTTTCAGAATAAGCAAATCAACTTTCTGCTCGTCAGAAGCCCCTGATATGCCTTTTTCTATGTAGGTCATTGCAGTTTCATTGTCACCCATTGCCAAAGCAACATTGGCCATATTGGCAATAGCGGATGACGATTGCGGATTCAATTGAAGCGCTTTTTCAAAATCAGCTTTAGCCAATTCATATTCTCCCAGTTGAAAATATGCATTACCACGCTCGTTATAATACAGTGAATTATTACTATTCAGTTCAATTGCCTTTCCAAAATAGATCGTTGACTCACGATATTCTCCAAGAAAAGTCAAACTTTTTGCCACATATACATAATCTGATTCTGAGATTGCACCTAAAGAACTGCCTTGCTTCATGTAATGAACAGTGCTGTCATATTGTTCTAAATGATAATAACAACGGGCTGTTTGAATGAAAATAGAAGATTGAAACTGATTCGTTTGGAGTGCTTTCAGGGAATTATTCAAAGAATTGCTATAATCCTCCGATTCAAAATAGATGTAAGAAATATTGAGATATGCCTCAGTAAAGGTTGGGTCGTCAGTAACGCATTGCTTAAACATGGTCAATGCCTCATCATTGTTGCCAGCATTGTATGCTTCAACTGCCTTATCAAACATTTTTTTTGTGGCAAGAGTTCTTTTGCCTTGAGAAAATGCGAAAAAAGGAATCAGAAAAATGAGTAGTAGTCTGAATTTCATTCCTGCAAATTTATGCGAATTTAATACAATCCTACCTTAATTTGCAAGAAATGGTCATTCAATCGAAAAAAACTTATGTTCTATCGGTTGTCGAAAAGTATTCGTCGGCAGATTACATGCTCAGAATCTTGAACTCAGTTCTGCGGTTTTGTTGATGTGCTTCCTCTTTTTCAGTAGACGATTTCATCTTGGCAATTGCTTCATCAGAAATGATGGTTTTTGTTTCACCATATCCCGCGTATGTCAATCTTCCAGCATCAATTCCATGTGCAATCAAATAATCCACAACGGCTTTCGCACGATTATATGAAAGTTCCTGATTGTGCTCAGCGCTACCGCGTGTATCGGTATGTCCAGATATTTCAATCTTCATGGTAGGGTTTTCCTGAAGTAATTTGATGAGTCTTTCTAGCTCATTCACTGATTCAGGGCGCAAGGTATATTTATCCAGATCAAAGAAAATATTTCTCAGAATGATTGTCTGGCCGACTTCTACCTTTTTAAGGTCCGCATCCTTATTGTATTGGCGGAACCCACTTTCATCAGGAATCACAAAGTTTTCTGAATGAAAAAGATAGCCGTCTTTACGAATGGCAATTCCGTAATTCGAGCCACCTGGTAAAGATACCAGATATTTTCCCGTAACGGCATCTGAATTGAATTCTGCAATTACTTTATTGGCTTCATTATCTACCAGAACAATTTGTGCCTTCAGAGGTTGTTTTGTTTTTTCATCACGAATGATACCTGTCAGAATTGCCATGTTACTTCCTTCACTCACCAGCTGAGGCTCTTCCAATTTTTCTTTAATAGGTTTAGCAATAGATGCAATCAAATTATCTTCATTTGAAAGAACAGGCAATTTTTCTGGTCCTAAAAAAGTAATCACATAAATATCTTTTTCTCCATACCCACCTGATCTATAGGATGAGCAATATCCAAATCTACCATTACCTGCCACAACTAATTGCACGTCATCATCTGGCGTATTCAACGGAGGACCAAGATTTACGGGTGTTGTCCATTTTCCATCTACCAATTTGGTATAAAACAAATCATATCCTCCCATGGTATTGTGTCCCTTGGATGCAAAATACATGGTCTCACCATCCGGGTGAATAAAACGGAACGTTCATCATAAGGAGTATTCAATACGGTTCCTACATTCACCGCTTCACCCCATTTTTGTTTTTCATCATTCCAGTCCGAATAATAAATATCATGACCACCTGTTCCACCAGGTTTGTCACTGGTGAAATAAAGTCTTTTACCATCAAAAGTCAATGAAGCATCTGGTTCATGGGCATCTGTATTAATCGACTTTTCCATCAATTCAGGCTGAGACCAGGCACCATCCTCGTCTACTGACTCATAAATATCTCCATTACCGCGATCATCATTATAAACATAAAGTGTATGCCCATCTGGTGATAATCCAATGGTTGCATCATGCTGACCTTTGACGTTTACAGGTTTTCCAATTGGCACAGCTTTAGACCAAACACCGTTCTCCCTTTTTGAAACGTATAAATCTTCAAAATAACCACCAAAAGCCATTTCTTCCGTATCCGGACGACGGGTAGTAAAAATCATTAACGCTTCATCCGTAGAAATTACCGGTGCGTAATCCGGATATTGCGAATTTATTTCATCACCAATATTGTCAATCCAAACTCTGGCTTTCTGACTTTCTAAAGCCTGTCCGTTTTTGCATTCCTGAATTTTTTTGAATGCTTCCGTTTTTAAAGAAGCAAGTTCCGGAGCGGTAGCTTTGCCTGCGAACATATTATAATATTCCATAGCTTTCGTCCAGTTTCCATCCAAGTGATAACACCAACCTAAATAGAAAAGAATATCCGGACTTACTGTAGGTTTTAAGTTGTACGCTTTTTCAAAATACTGTTTCATCTGATATTTATCAAAGTTCAGATAGCACATTCCAATTTTATAATTCAAGTCACCACTGTTTGGATTAAATGCATTTGCTTTCAGATAATAAGTAACCGCTGTTTGGTAATCAGCCGGAAAACTCATGTAATGCATATCTCCAGTTTCCAAAGCTTCTTCTGCAACTTTAAACTCTTCTTTCCGATCTTTAAAAAGCGCTTTATCAAATGGTACATCCTGCAACCATGCATTTAATGCAAGCGCAGAAAAAAGGAATGAAACAATAATTTTTTTCATGTTGAATTGGGTTAGTTGTTTCCAGCGCAAGCGGGACTATTGATATATTGTTCAGCATTTTCACTTCCAAGAATGAAGGCATCCTGCCAGTCAGCACATGCTCCTGCAACATCCTTCAGCATTTCTTTTGCTATTCCGCGATTAAAATATGCTTCTGTATACTCACCATTTAAGGAGATTGCTTTATCGCAAGCTTTCACCGCTTCTTCAAATTTCTCCTGTTTAATATAAACAGAGGCCTGATTGTTATAAGCATAGGCATAATCCGGATTCAGTTGAATTGCTTTTGAAAAATCAGCTAATGCATCTGTATATTTTCCCTGGGCAAAACGGGCAGAACCTCTGTTATTGTAAGCAATATAATAATCAGGTTTCTTTTTAATTGCTTCTGTATAATACTTTTCTGCATTCACCCAATCCTCCTTTTTACGGTATACAGATCCAAGATTGTTGTAAGCAAAATGCAAATTGGCATCATACTTTATGGCTTGATTGTAATCTAAAATAGCAGCATCATAATTTTCCATTTTCATTTTAGCACTACCTCTGTCATTATATGCGTAAGCATAATCAGGTTTTCTGCGAATGGCTTCATCAAATGCTTTAATGGCTCCTTCATAATCTTCCATTTGAAACAAGGCTACTCCTTGAAAGTATGGATACGTTTCCTCTGTTCTGTTTATCTCAGATGCCTGTTGATAGGCTTTAGCAGCTTCTTCAAAATTTCCTTCTTCAGAATAAATTTCACCTTTTAAAAAAGCTGAAGTGTGATTGGCCGGATCCAATTCAATCACTTTATTAAAATCTGCAATCGCCTCAGTAGTTTTTGTCAATCCTCTGAAAGCCATTCCGCGGTTATAGTATGCATTCACATAGGAAGGTTCCATCAAAGTCACTTCGGTAAAACGTTGTATTGCCTCCATGTAATTATTGGATGTGAGCGCCCGCACACCTTCGTTGTATTTCTTTTGAAGTTCCGGATTGACTAATCCAAGCGAATCGAGAATCCGCTGATCTACTCCTCCGCCCTGAAGAGTTTTTGAAGTATCTGTCTGAGCAAAAACACCAATGCTGATGCAAAGAAGACAAAGGACAACCGGAAATTTTAACATGTTTCGGGAATTTATATCTGCTAATTTATAATTTTATACAGTATATCCCAATCTTTAAAACGAAACGCCATGGCAAAATCCAAACAGGTTCTCAACAAAAAATCACTCGAATTTCTTGAAAACTACATAAATAACCCTTCTCCCACCGGTTTTGAAAAAGAAGGACAGAAAATGTGGCTGAGCTATATCAAACCTTACATCAATGAACATTGGGTTGATTCGTATGGAAATGTTGTTGGAATAATTAATCCAAACGCCAAATACAAAGTTGTCATTGAGGCACATGCTGATGAAATATCCTGGTTTGTAAATTACATTACAAAAGACGGCTTCATTTATCTAAAGAGAAATGGAGGTTCAGACCATTTGATAGCTCCGTCCATGCGAGTGAATATTCATACCGACAAGGGTATTGTGAAAGCTGTTTTTGGCTGGCCCGCTATTCACACCCGTGCTGAAAAAGAAGATACTCCGTCCATGAAAAATATTTTTCTGGATTGCGGTTGCTCAACGCAGGAAGAAGTTGAAAAACTTGGTGTTCACGTAGGATGCGTGGTTACGTTTGAAGACGAATTTATCATTTTGAATAAAGACAAATTTGTTGGAAGAGCGCTGGACAACCGCATTGGCGGATTTATGATTGCAGAAGTTGCCCGATTACTGCATGAGAATAAAATAAAACTTCCGTTTGGACTTTACATCACCAATGCTGTTCAGGAAGAGGTTGGACTGCGCGGTGCCGAAATGATTGCTGAACGTATACAACCGGATGTCGCAATCGTAACTGATGTCTGCCATGATACACAAACCCCAATGATCAGCAAAATTCAGCAAGGAGATTTGAAATGCGGCGGCGGACCGGTAGTAACGTATGGCCCGGCCGTCCAAAACAATTTGCTGAAACTGGTTATCGACGCCGCACAAAAAGCAAAAATTAAATTTCAGCGTGCAGCAGTTTCCCGTGCCACCGGAACAGATACAGATGCTTTTGCCTATTCAAATAGCGGCGTGCCTTCAGTGCTTATTTCAACGCCTTTAAGATATATGCATACCACTGTTGAAATGGCATACAGAGAAGATGTTGAAAACGGAATTCGACTCATATATGAATCGTTACAAAAAATTAAAAACGGGCATGATTTTAGATACTTCAAATAATTAAAAAATGCGTCGGCAGATTTTAGTTATCCTTTTATTTTTTCAGTTTGTTTCAACCATTGGACAAACTGTGCCAGAAGTGGTGATGACAACAGGTCACAATGATCAGATTTGTGCTATGGCAGTTAGTTCTGATGGAACTTTTCTGGCAAGCGCAGCGGTGAATAAAATCATCAAAATCTGGGATGTTTCCACTACCATGGAATATCGCACCCTTTTTGGAACAAACGGTGTAGTTGAACAGTTAATTTTTGCGCCGGACAATATACATCTGGCCGGAATTTCTTCGGACGGTGAATTACTTGTCTGGAATGTCATCACCGGTGAGCTCAAGCACAAACTCCGCGCTTCTTATTCATCCAAAGGTTTTGCATTTATTGATGACGGAACCAAAATTGTGCACGTAGATGAAAATTCTCTGGTTGCAGTAACCGATCTTACAAACGGACAAACAAAATCAGTTCCGGATGTGTATTGCATGTCCATGGTTGTAAATGTCAGAGAGAAAAAAGTATACTCGCTGGATCAGCTTGGAAATCTTATTTACATGGATCTTGAAACCATGTCTGTCATCAAAACAGTTAAACTTTTTAATGAATTTAATTTTCCGTTCACACGAGGTTCAATTTCAAAAGACGGCGATTTAATTGCCTGGGGATTTAATGATGATAAGCTCCGGATTTTTGATGTGAATCAGTCCAAATTTGTTTACACTTCTTCAGGATACAGCACTAAATTAATTGATCTTGAATTTGACAAAAAAGAAAATCATCTGTATCTGGCAACACACGGTGGCGCTGTTCAAATCATTGATTACAAAACACAAAAAATAATTACAGAATTCAATGAACCCTATCTTGCTTCCAGATGCGTTACCGGACATCCGTCCGGTGATATTCTGATGATGGCAAATCTGAATATGATTCGTTTCTACAATAAAAAAACAAATAAAATTTTCAAAGATCTGGGAGGAAAAGTGAGTGAGATATTAAATATGGCTTACAGTCAGGATGGTAATTATGTCGCAGTTGCAACTGATCAGTTAAGAATTCAGATCTGGGATCTCAAGTTGAATAAAATAGCCTGCGATATTCAGGGATTTTTTCCGTGTGAATTTACACCAGATGGTAAGCATCTTGTTGCCATGAATTATACCCTTACCATGGGGGTCTGGGATGTATCAAGCGGAGAAATGGTGAAACAACTACCTACAGATTCAGAGCTGATTCAATGTGTTGCAATTTCCGATGATGGTAAATATGCCGCAGGTGCGGGATTCATGAATGTGATCAAAATCTGGGATCTCGAAAGCACAAAAAAAATCACCGAATTAAAAGGACACACCGCAGGAATTCTGACACTCGATTTTCACCCAACTCAACCTCTCCTTGCTTCAGGCGGACATGATCAGACAACCAGAGTCTGGAATTATGACACAAAAAAAGAAATTCATCAATTTACGGATCAGACGATAGTCATCAACGCTGTGAAATTCAGTCCTGACGGAACTAAGTTAGCGACCTCAGCCTGGGACAAAACCATTCATTTAAGAAATACATCAGACTGGAAAACTGAAAAAATTCTGACAGGTCATGTGAACATGATCAGTTCGATAGATTACAACAAAGATGGTTCGGTGCTGGTTTCATGCGCAGGAAACAATTCTGTGTGGGAAGCTGATAACTCAATTATTTTCTGGAACACAACAACCGGAGAAAAAATCTGTCAGTTAAAAGATCATTACGGCGCTGTTCACAAGGTAGTTTTTGACAGAGATGCAGACAGGGTATTCTCAGCTTCTGCTGACGGAACGCTGAAAATTTCTGATTACAAAAATTGCCAGACTATTGCTACCTACATTGCTGTGGGTGGAAAAGAATTTATGATTTATACACCGGATAATTATTACATGGCGTCGCGCAATTCATTGAAAGGAATTGCTTTCAGAATTGATGGAAAATTGGTTCCTTTCGAACAATTTGATCTCTACCTGAACCGTCCTGATATTGTTGCCACGCGAATAGGAAAATCGCCGGAACAATTAATTCGTGCCTATAATTATCTCTATAAAAAAAGGCTTAAAAAACTGCAAATGGAAGAAGGAAGTCTGAAAATTGATTACCAGATTCCACACATTTACAATGAAACAGAACTACCGCTTGTGGTGAATGAAAGTTCAGTAAAAGTAACCGTGAAAGCCTGGGATGACACCTACCACATTCAGCAAATAAATGTTTACGTTAACGACGTTCCGGTATTTGGTGAAAGCGGAATAAGACCTGAAACAAAAGTAAAATCAATTCGGAAGGAAATTGAAATAGCACTGATCACCGGTGTAAATAAAATTCAGATTTCCTGCATCAATTCTAATGGGGCCGAATCGATGTACGATGCCGTGGAAATAATCAGAGAAAGTTCAGGTCAGAAAAATAACCTTTATGTTGTGGCAATTGGAGTGAGTAATTATAAGGATACCCGTTTTAATCTCACTTACCCGACTAAAGACGCAAAAGATGTTGTCGCCAAACTGAACCAGACGGCTTCCATGTACAACCAGGTATATACCCGATTGCTGCTGGATGAAGAAGTGACGGTTTCAGGATTTCAGGGTCTCGAAAGCTTTTTTACTACCTGTACCTATGAAGATGCCGTTGTGATTTTCATTGCCGGACATGGCGTTCTAAACGTTGATTTTGATTATTTCTATGCCACGTATGACATGGATTTTGATTCACCAGAAACATCAGGATTATCATATGATACCATTCATGAATTATTAGGCAAAATCAAAGCATACAAAAAACTGCTAATTATGGACACATGTCACAGCGGCGAATTGGATAAAGATGAAATTGAAAGGGGTCCGGAACCAGAAGTGGAATCAGGTGGTGTAGAATTCAGGGCAGCAGGCGTTGGGGTAAGAAATAAAGAAGGATTTGGATTTGAAAATAGCCTGGAATTGATGCAGGATTTATTTTCAAGTACGCAAAAAGGTTCAGGAGCTACCGTCATTTCCAGCGCAGGTGGCGCTGAATACGCCATGGAAAGTGATTTGTGGAAGAACGGACTATTTACCTACGTGCTCATCAACGGATTAACGGATCTGGCCGCTGATGCCAATAAAGACGGAAATATAACTGTTTCTGAAATAAGGTCCTTTGTAAATACCGGGGTTAAAGAGCTTTCCAAAGGCAAACAAATTCCTTCAAGCCGTGAAGAGAATATTAGCTTGGATTACATTATATTTGGAAAATAATGCAGGATATTTACGAGATCATAAAACCCAACATTCCTACCGGTCAGGTCTATCATTTCAGTACTGAGTACGGGGTGGAATATGAGGTTCGTTTTGCCCGTAAAAAAGAGAACATACTGCATGCTGTCATTGCGTTTGGCGTGTTGAATGAAGAATATGAGGGGGAAGAATATGCATTGACCAATAAAGGAGATGTGTGGAAAGTAATGCGTACCATCATCACCATTATTGACATGTACGGTGAGAAACATCCTAACACGCAGGTTTATGAATTCACCGGAGTTTTAAAAGAAGGTGAAGGAAATGAAATGTCACAGCGTACTAAATTATATCTCCGTTACCTTCCTCAGATTTTTGATAAAACCTGGTTGATTACCATTGAAGGCAACAAAATTGTGGTTTCAAAGAAAAGGAAATAACGTTCTTTTTTTTCCAGCGTTTTTTTGTGAAATTTCATACTGATCATCTGGTTGTCTTTAATTGTTCAATACATACATGACTGAAAAAATTCAATTGATATGAATGATATTATCTGTCCGAATTGTAAAAAGGTATTTAAAGTAGACGAAGCTGGTTTTGCAGATATTCTCAAACAGGTACGTGATCATCAATTTGATGAAGAATTGCAGAAAAGATTAAAACTGGAAGAAAAAGACAAAGCAAATGCAATTCAGCTGGCTGAAGAAAGACTGAAAAATTCATTTCAGGAAATCATCGCAAAAAAAGAACTGGAAATTTCAGGTTTGAAGTCAAAAAGTCAGCAGGATCTTTTTACACAGCTTGCCAGAAAAGATGCTGAAATTGCTGAGATGAAATCAAAGATTGATCAGTCTGAAACAGAAAAAAAACTAAAAGTAACGGAAGCGATTCAGAAAATTGAAAAGGAACGGGATGCGTTGGCTCATGATCTGAAAACAAAAGAAACAGAAAAACTCCTGCTTGAGAAATCATTAAAAGAAAAATTTGCCGCCGAACTCAAAGCAAAAGATGACCTGATCAAATTTAAAGATGAAGAAATTGCTTTCAGAAAAGACATGAAGTTGAAGCTTTCCACTAAAATGCTTGGTGAAACACTGGAACAGCATTGTGAAACTGAATTCAACAAATTGCGTGCAACCGCTTTTCCGCTTGCTTATTTTGAGAAAGACAATGATTCAAAAACAGGCAGTAAAGGAGATTTTATTTATCGGGAAAATGATGAAGCGGGGAATGAAATCATTTCAATTATGTTTGAGATGAAAAATGAAGGAGATGAAACAGCAACCAAAAAGAAGAATGAAGATTTTCTAAAAGAACTCGACAAAGACCGCACAGAAAAAAAATGTGAATATGCAGTACTGGTTTCCTTACTGGAAGCAGAAAGCGAATTGTATAACACCGGTATTGTAGACATGTCTTACAAATACAATAAGATGTATATAGTCCGCCCGCAGTTTTTTATTCCTATCATCACGCTTTTGCGAAACGCGGCAATGACGTCTCTCAAATACAAAGCCGAACTTGCCCAGGTAAAAAACCAGAATATCGACATCACCAACTTTGAAGAAAAAATGAATAAATTCAAAGAAGGGTTTTCAAGAAATTATGATCTGGCAAGCCGCAAATTCAAAGAGGCGATTGATGAAATAGATAAAACGATTCATCATCTTCAGAAAACAAAAGATGCGCTATTGTCATCTGAAAACAACCTGCGTCTGGCAAATGACAAAGCTGAAGATCTGACCATTAAAAAATTAACTCATGGTAATCCAACTATGACGGCAAAATTTGACGCTCTTTCAAAAAATCAGGATCAGCCAGAATAATTTATTTTTCAAAGAAATGAATATCACGCATTAGTTTGTCAAAAACGTGATATTGCCCTACCACCAGTGTACCGTCATCCAATACTACCCAAAGGCGGTCCTGATCGTATTCAAGCAACTCTCCGTCATAACCATAACGCTCAACTACAAATTTCTTTTTGTAAAGTTTTACGCCTTTTGAATTTCCCTGTTTATCGATAACGTCAATGATGTAATAAGGTGTGCTGGTTTTTAAAGAATCTACCTGCTTATCATTCAATAATGTGTTGTGCGATTCAAAATGAACCTTTTGATAAAACAAAATGTAGGTTCTCACCTTACTGGTATCGAAATTTGAAATAGGATTTTCATTACTGAAAAGCGAGAAATTATTTTCAGCATTAGCCACTACTTTAAAATTCAAAATTGTTGAATCCGGAATTTTCACATCGATTGATTTGACGTCGAGCGGATCGTAATTAAAAATTCCGGTGCATTGCAATTCCAGAGGATTGGTAATAAATCTGCTCTGAACGCTGCCATGTTCTGAAGGAACGTGCATGATAAAAGGTTCTGGTGATTTTCCCAATTCAGGATCCTTAAGCAGCATATAAGTTCCATAATGATCAGCTGTTGGATTTCCAATGTACCAGGTTTTTACCAGTTCACCTTTAACATAGATCTCCACTTTGCGGTGATGTGCTGTGAGATTTTTATTGATGTTTTCAACTGCATCTTTCGGCACCGGACTTTTGACAGCGATATGTCTGATGGTTTCAAGCATTGTATTAACCAGATGCTGCTGCACGCAATCCCCCTTATCGGTTGTCCAGCCCTGAGGGGTTCTTATCAGATTTATTCCGGGATTTCCGTCCGTATCCGTCAGAATCAATTTATCAATGGTTGCTGTATCCTTTACTGCAAAATCCGAAAGCGCCTCATCTGCCAATTTCGAATTTCCTTTATCTGAATTCAGGTAATAGGCAAACCAGGCAAGACCGGCAAGCAAAATAAAAATGATAAGCGATTTCCAGTTCTTCATTTTGGATCAGATATGAATATATAACTCAGATGTTCAAATTTACGATATCGTCAAAGAATAACAGAAGCATAATACTTTTAATTTCTACCAGTCAGTCAAAAAAAATCCTCCGCTCAATTGAACGGAGGATCTTTTTATTGTTTATCTAAGTAAGAAAGAAATTACTTGTCTTTTACCTCTTCAAAATCCACATCTTCGGCTTCGGCGTCTTTAGCACCTGAGCTGTTTCCTGCATCACCCTGAGGTTGTCCATCGGCTCCTCCACCTGCATTGGCATACATGTCCTGAGAAGCTGCCTGGAATACTGTGTTCAGATTTTGCATTGCTGTTTCCATCTTAGCAAAATCTTTTGCTCCATGCGCTGCTTTCAATTCAGCCAGAGCTGATTCAATTGGCGCTTTTTTCTCAGCAGGAATTTTATCTCCGTATTCGCTCAACTGTCTTTCAGTCTGGAAAATCAACGCATCAGCAGCATTCAGTTTATCTGCCTCTTCTCTTCTTTTTTTATCTGCGTCTGCGTTTGAAGCGGCTTCTGCTTTCATACGGTCAATTTCTGCCTGCGATAATCCGGAAGAAGATTCAATCTTAATTGACTGCTGTTTTCCTGTAGCTTTATCTTTTGCAGAAATACTCATGATACCGTTTGCATCAATATCAAATGAAACTTCAATCTGCGGTGTTCCTCTTCTCGCAGGCGGAATATCTGAAAGCTGAAATCTTCCTAAGGTTCTGTTATCAGCAGCCATTGGTCTTTCACCTTGAAGTACGTGAATGTCAACAGCCGTCTGGTTATCTGCTGCTGTTGAAAACACTTCTGATTTTTTTGTAGGAATGGTAGTATTTGCTTCAATTAATCTGGTCATCACACCCCCCATTGTTTCAATTCCCAGCGAAAGTGGAGTAACATCCAAAAGCAATACATCTTTCACTTCTCCGGTTAATACACCCCCCTGAATTGCTGCTCCAACGGCAACCACTTCGTCCGGATTCACACCTTTTGATGGTTCTTTACCAAAGAATTTTTTAACCGCTTCCTGAATTGCCGGTATACGCGTTGAACCACCAACCAAAATCACTTCATCAATGTCTGATGTAGAAAGTCCTGCATTTTTCAAAGCTGATTTGCAAGGTTCAATGGTACGTTTAATAAGATCGTCAATCAACTGTTCAAACATTGCACGTGACAATGAACGCACAAGGTGTTTCGGAATTCCGTCAACCGGCATGATATAAGGCAGGTTAATTTCAGTTGTTGATGAAGAAGACAATTCAATTTTTGCTTTTTCCGCTGCTTCTTTCAAACGTTGCAAAGCCATTGGATCTTTTCTCAGATCAATGCCTTCATCTTTTTTAAATTCATCCGCCAGCCAGTTGATGATTTTATCATCCACATCGTCTCCGCCCAAATGTGTATCACCGTCAGTAGAAAGTACTTCAAATACTCCGTCACCCAATTCAAGTACGGATACGTCATGAGTTCCTCCACCAAAGTCAAACACCACAATTTTCTGATCTTTATTTTTTTTGTCAAGACCGTAAGCAAGTGCAGCAGCAGTTGGTTCATTGATGATACGTTTAACTTTAAGTCCGGCAATTTCACCGGCTTCTTTTGTTGCCTGACGCTGTGCATCATTGAAGTAAGCCGGTACAGTAATAACCGCTTCCGTAACTTCCTGACCCAAATAATCCTCTGCTGTTTTTTTCATTTTCTGAAGAATCATTGCAGAGATTTCCTGAGCGCTGTATAGACGATCATCAATTTTCACTCTCGGAGTATTGTTATCGCCTTTCACTACTTCATAAGGCACACGTGCAACTTCTTTTGATGATTGATCGAACGAAGCACCCATGAAACGTTTGATGGAATAGATTGTTTTTTTAGGGTTTGTGATGGCCTGACGTTTTGCAGGGTCACCTACTTTACGCTCACCGCCATCTACAAATGCTACAATTGAAGGCGTTGTTCTTTTTCCTTCTGCATTGGTGATAACAACCGGTTCGTTTCCTTCCATCACAGATACGCACGAGTTTGTAGTTCCCAGGTCAATTCCAATAATTTTGCTCATATTAATTTTATTAAGTCTATTCTTTGTTTTGTATCTGCATATATTGCATTGATTGCTTTTAGTCAATTGATATGCCAAGGACAATCTCTCATTAAAATCGATCTTTTTGTCAGAATTCAACAAAATCAAGCCAGACAAGAGTGACATATCGGCAGTTTTAGATTTGTCAGGCAAGTATTTTCGTCAGTTTTTATAACGATTGGTTCTTCTATTTCTCTTAGTTTTGAAATGAAATTTACCGCTATGAAAATTTACACGTGCGCCTTGCTCTTAATCACAACATTTATATCCTGCCAGTCAAACGAGGGAAACGATGTGACAGATGCTCCAAAATCAGATTCAACAGTCGTTGATGAAACTGAAGATTCATTGTCGGTTGGCGCAGAAAACGCTGAAACAAATTCAGAATTTTTATTTACAGAAAGTTATTTTCAGCAAGCGTTTAATGTGCGTGCCTATGTCATTGATGCGGAGAATGAGCCTACCAATTTGCGCGATAGTCCGAATGGAAAAATCATAGGAAAACTCGATCACGAATCAGATTATATGATTTATATAGAAGGGCAAAAAGATGGCTGGTTTGAAATTAGAGAAATTAATGCCTTTGATGAGACAACTGATCCCGGAATTGAACATGCCTGGATTCACTCAAGCATGGTTCATGCGTCCACACGTTATTGCACTGAAGAAGGCGCCCGCATCTATCGTTATCCATCGGAAGAAGAAAATTTCTTCATCGAAAACCTGATGGTTGAAATAGACATTCAGCTGGTGCAACTTTATGCAGATTTTGCTCAGGTAAATTACGAAGTGAACGGCGAAAAGAAAAGTGGCTGGATACATCAGGATTGCCTTTGTGGAAATCCAGTAACGACCTGCCCATAAAAACGAGAGAGCGTTCATAGAACACTCTCTCAAGTTTTGGGTTTTACAATAATCAAATTTCTTCGATTACTGACTTTGCCCGGAACTGCTAGAAACCGGACATTCAATTAAACTACGCTGATACTCCTATCAGTATCAGCTACTACTCTGAAAACTTGAACCAATGTAAAATTTCTGAATTACTTCGGCCCGCATATTAAAAAAGCTGAGGGGGAAACCCTTGTAGGTTTTTGACCAGATTGGAAATATAAAAGATAAAACTCAAAAAAATATCGACGAGTATTTCAACGTCTATTCACGTTCCAGAATTATAACCACCAAGGTTTCAGGATATCCAGCCGTTTCTTCTGATTCAAGATGAATGGTTTTGCGGTTGCTTTTAATGATGCGGTAATGCCCGCTGAAGTTCTGACATTGCGAATAAGCCATGGTGGATGTGTCTGATTGATCTGGATCAGTAAAAAAGTAGAACTTACCTCCCAAATTGGTAATCTGATAATAGAAATTTACCATGCTGCCGTTTTGATGCTCCCATCGGGCCTCACAATATCCATCATGATTTTCACAGGGAAAAAATTCCCATTTTGGTAGTTTGGTAAAATCTGTATTTCCGGCAGTGAGCTGAGTTACTTTCCATCTGCCTTCATTCATGAGCTTTTTATAAGCCCGCTCATTTTTGTCACAGGATGAACATAAAAGTAAAAATACGATTGAGCAGAAAACGCGTATGTATAACCTCTTTTCCATCTCCACTGCTTTTCTACTAATACGTTGAAAATGAGAAGAAAGTTGTGTCTGTTAAAAGAATTAATGACTAACAGTGGTCATTAAATCCATTTAAATCAGTGGATTTCAGAAGTTGAATTCGTCACCATCTTTCACGCATATGCTGTTTTTAAAAACCAGCTTTGCTTCAGTTTCGAGTTCGGTGGTCGCACCAAATCTGGCAGAAAAATGACCAAGCAACAACTGTTTCACTTCAGCTTTTTCTGCAATTTTTGCCGCCTGAAGTGCTGTAGAATGGAATGTTGCTTTTGCTCTGTCGGATTGTTTTTCAGTAAATGTTGCCTCATGATAAAGCAAATCTGCCCCCTTTACATATCCGGCAATTTTTTCATCGTATTTCGTATCCGTACAAAATGCATACTGAAATAAATGCGGGGCGGACAAAGTCAGATTTTTATTCAGGATAATTTTTCCGTTTCGTTCAAGATCAGCTCCATTTTTAATTGCCCAGATTTCAGCCCTCGATATGCCGTATTTTTCTATCTGATCTTTGTCAATATTTAGTTCCTTTGGTTTTTCCCTGAATAAAAACCCATAACATTCAATGCGGTGTTTAACCGGAAAAGCGAACACTTCCAGAATTCGGTCTTCAAAAATCTTAACTTTTGTTTTAGTACACACCGTTACAAATTCAAGTTCAAAATCCAGATAAACTTTGCTGATTTCAAATTGCATTTTGATCATCTTTTCCAATCCGTCAGGACAAAAAATGATCAGCTTCTGAGTTCTTCCCAAAAGACTCATAGAAGCGAGTAATCCAAAAATTCCAAGAAAATGATCACCGTGGAGATGAGAAATAAAAATATACTGAAGCCGCTGAAAACGTACTTTGTATTTTCTTAGTTGAAGTTGTGTTCCCTCACCACAGTCAATCAGAATTCTTCGTTCATTAAAATTGAGATACTGCGAAGTAACTGCTCTCTGGAGAGTAGGGACAGCTGAACCAGAACCAATAATGAGTAATTTGAAAGGCAAACCGAAAGTTTAACAGAAATTATTTTTTCTTCTTTTTATCTTTTTTTGATTTACCCGAGGTAGTTTCAGTGGTTGGCGTTGTGGTATTTCCGGTATCTGTAGAAATTGAAACACTGCCGTTTCCACCGCGGGAATCAGTTGAATTGTTTACCGGTACTGAATCACTTTTTTTTTTGTCATCACCCTTCACATCTTTCTTGTAAAGAATTTGGGTGTTTTCATCTTTTTTACCAATTGCGCTATTGATTGTCGCTTCAGTCACCTGATAATTATTGTTGAGTTTCACGATATGTTCATAATACACTGTGATACCATCAGTAGTTTGAATATTTGACCAGAAGTGAACCAGGTAATAATCTGCACGCTCCTTATAATTGTCAGCCTCTGACTGAGCCTTGAGATACGAGTCATTCAATGTTTTGTGTTCCGTATCATAGGCTTCCTGAGTTCCTTTGAAACGTCCTGCAGTTTTGTCATTTTCAAGATCGGTAACACGTTCTTTATATGCTTTTGCTCTCATCACGGCAATGTAATATCCATCTGAATATTCGGCCCTGAAATTTTCGAATTTATAATTGGAGTGAGAATAGAATACAGAATCAGCCCATCTCACAACGGCTGATTCAACTTTTGCTTTGTCCTGAGTATTATCGATCTCATCGTTTTGTGCAATGAGAAAATTTCCGATTAAAATAAAGCACACTAAAATTCCAAAACCTTTCATATCTCAATTATTAAATAAATCTGTTTCACTTGATTCAGCAGGACGTATTCCGGTAATTTGAAAGTAGGGATCAAAATCAAACCGGTTCACCAGTGTATCATTTAAACTGTCCTTGGTCTCAATAAATTTATGAAAAATATAATATCCCTCAAGTTCTTGCTGGATTCTTTTTTCATAAAGCGCTGAATAATTCAGTTCGTGCCGGACGACTGAGTCTTTCAAATCCAGATAATGATTTCTTATCATCTGCGCCGCAACCAGATTCTGATCAAAGGTACCGGTTTTTCCAACCAAATCGGTCAACACCACAGCATGCCGGTAAAAAGCCGAACGCAAACTGATATCATTGATTGTTTTGAGCTGTTTTTTGTAGAAATAATAAAACTGATTACTCAATCTTCTTGATTCTTGCGGATCAGGTGAATAAAAAATCGTGTACTCATAATAAAAATAATGTAATGCGGTTTCATAGGCGGATGGAATGGTGAATAAAACAACCGGTGTAAAATCCATCACTCCAAAAGTATCATTCAGGATATAATCGGCACCTATCACTTCCAGAGGCTGATCGGTTTTTGAAACCGTAAAAAAATGGGTGATGTTAACGGTTCTCTGAATTTGATTTTCTTCCGCATATTTTCGTTTTGAATCAATCATTGAATCAGTTGACGCGCCTGAAATAATACCCTCTCTCCGATATTCTTCCAAAGTTTCAAGATCAATCAATTCCTGCGGAACAAAAACAACAGCATCAGAAAATCCGAGCGAATTATAATAACCATCGTCACTTTTGGAACGAACATATTCCTTCACCGCTTTTTCTGAACTTTTTTGCAAATCAGGTTTGGCAGGAGCAGGTGGCTCAAGCAATACCTGATCAGCGATGTAACATCCCGAAAATGCAGTAACTAAAAAAAATAACAGAAGTGAATGAGAAATACTCCGCAACATCTTTTCAGAAGCTGCAAAAATCATACCTCAAAATTAACGAATCATAACAGGCATCACAAGCATCAGAATCTGCTCATGTTCATTATCATTGCCACTTGGAACAAGTATACCTGCTTTATTTGGTTCACTCATTTCAAGAATTACTTCGGTGGTGCTGATATGACTCAGCATTTCCATCAGAAATTTTGAATTGAAACCTATTTCCATATCATCACCGCTATAACTGCAGGTAAGTCTCTCTTTCGCTTCATTCGAAAAATCAAGATCTTCAGCAGAAATTGTCAGTTCACTACCGGCAACTTTCAATTTTACCTGATGAGTTGTTTTATTTGAGAAAATGGAAACACGTTTAATAGAAGCCAGAAAAGATACTCTGTCTACCGTAAGTACGTTTGGATTTTCTTTTGGAATAACCGCTTCGTAATTCGGATATTTACCATCAATCAAACGACAGGTAAGTTCAATGGCGCCAAATTTAAATTGAGCAGTTGTTTCATTGTATAAAATCTCCACTTCATCTGCTCCGGTAACGTTTGACTTTAATAAGTTCAGTGGTTTTTTAGGCAAAATGAAATCCGAGTTTTTTGAGGCTGATCCATCTGTGCGTGTATATCGAACCAGTTTGTGAGCATCGGTTGCAACAAAAATCAATTTTTCAGGTGAGAACTGACAAAACACACCGCTCATAACAGGGCGCAATTCATCGTTTCCAGTTGCAAACGCGGTTTTATCAATTGCCTGAGCTACCACCTCACCTTTAATTTTTACTGAACTTGCTCCTTTAAGTTCAGGTGATTTTGGAAAATCAGCGGCATTTTGTCCAACCAGTTTATATTTTCCATAATCGGATGAAATTTCAATTCCAAAACTTGCCGGATCAATCGAAAACGAAAGCGGCTGATCAGAAAAGTTTTTCAGTGTATCCAACAATAATTTAGCCGGAATAGCAATTTTACCATCAACTTTTGCTTCGTCCGGTTTAACGGTTGTTTTCATTGTGTTTTCCAAATCAGATGCAGAAATTGTCAACTCACCGTTAACCAGTTCAAATAAGAAATTATCAAGAATAGGCAATGAGTTGCTGCTGTTCAATACACCCCCGATATTCTGAAGGTTTTTAAGTAATGCCGAACTGGAAATAATGAAGTTCATAATCAGGTATGTTTTCAATTTTTGTGAAGAGCAAATATAGCCTGATTGCATGGGCATCTTTTGGTCTGTCAAGTCAATTTTATTAACAGATTCCACACCCTGTTAAGAACATCAAAAAGCATTGATTTTACACGATTTCCGTATTCAATTTCACTTCAAATTTACCAAACTGTTAAAAACCTTTTTTACCCCCTCACTAAAAAGAGCAGTACTTTCAGCAAACCCAACCAATCTGCGCGCATGAAACTGATTTATGCCATTGTCTTCTTTCTTATTCTCTTTCAGGCTCAAGGACAAATACATCGTGGAATAAAAGAGCTGACCCCTTACTACACTGAGCTTGACAATTTGAATGAACAGCTAAGAAGTGATCCAAGGCATTTTAATGAAGGATATCAACAACTCATCCAGGTATCTGAAAACAAAAAAGACAGTGCCTTACTGAGTTTTCTTTATATCCTCAAAGGATCATATCACTTTTACCTGAATAAAAGAGACAGCGCTATTTATTATTTTGAAAATGCGTCTTCTATTGCACACCGAAATGGTAATTTCCGAATCGAAAACACGGCAAATATCCGTCGGGTTTTTTGCGATGAATATGAAATTTCAGCTTTTGAACTTTCAAAAAGAATGGAACAGAATTTTTATAATTCACTCCGCTTCAATGATACCATCAATATGATTTATAGTTTGAGCGGACTTGGATTATTCTTTGACAGAATGGACAGCACAGCCAAATCATTTATGTGTCACTCCAACGCACTTCATCTTTCTCAAATAGGAAAATACCGTTTTGAAGAGGCATTTATATTAAACAACATCGGCCTGATGAAATTAGAACTGGGTAATCTGGATTCAGCCTATTCTGACTTTATGAATGGTTTAGAAATTGCGCAGGAATTAAAAAATGAACGACTTGAATCACACCTCAGGGAAAATCTTGGATATTATTATCTGGAAACTGATTCAATTGATAAAGCAAGAGAAGAATTTTACTACGTTCTCAATATCGGAGATGAAAGAGGTTTTAAAGATCTTTCTCTTTCATCGCTCACCAACCTTGCCAGCATGGAACAACGGCTTGGAAATTTGGACAGGGCAGATTCTCTTTATTCAAAAGCGCTGGAAATCGCAAAAACAGAACGGCTTTTTCATGCCGTGTCGCCTATCTATTTAGGTATTGTGCATCTTTATACACAAACCTCTGAAATTCCAAAAGCACTTGTACTACTAGATTCAAGCTTGGTTTATGCTGAATTTTCTTCCAAACTTGATATCCAGCTGGCATATCTTCAGCTAAAATCAAATCTCCTGGAAAAAACGGGTAAGACACAGGAAGCGCTGGATACCTACAGAGAATATAAATCACTTTTTGATTCTATCAATGAAGTTTCAAATATTTCCAGTATTGCTGAAATGCAATTGCGTTTTAATGATGAGAAAAAAGAAAAACAACAATTGCGTGACAAAAATAAACTGATGCTTCAAATCAAACAGAATGAAATTGATCTTGCAACATTCAGACAAAGACTGATTTTTATTATAGCAATTTTCGTTATTCTCATTTCAGGCATCATGATTTATTATTACCGGCTTAAACAAAAAAATGAAAGACAATTCAGTCACACCATTGTCAACAAACTGGAAGAAGAACGTGGAAGAATTGCGCGCGATTTGCATGACGGGGTTGGTCAAAGTCTCATCATTCTTAAAAATAAGGTGATCCGCACATCCAATGTCACCGATGAAAAAAATGAACAACTCAATGAAAATTTCAGTGAAATTATTGAAGAGATCAGAAGTATTTCACGTTCATTAATTCCGCCGGAATTAAAAAGACTGGGGTTGAAAAAAGCAATCGAAAACCGTTTGAACGAAATTACCTCTTCATCCGATATTTTTGTAACAACTGAAATTGATGACCTGGATAAGTTGACAATTGAAGAACATCAGAGCCTGCGAATTTACCGAATCATTCAGGAACTTACTACCAATACCATTAAACATTCTGAGGCAACTGCCATACGCGTTGAAGCGTTATACGATCCAAGTCAGCTCACGATCATTTACCAGGACAACGGCAAAGGAATGGACAGAGATAAATGGAAGTCAGCAGATAATTCAGTAGGTTTGCGGAGCATCATGCAACGTTTGAATTATCTGAACGGAACAATAAAAATTGAGCGACCGAAAAAAGGATTTAAAGTAGTTATGAAAATACAACTTACATAAATATGGCATGCCTGCTGATTGTAGATGATCACCCGATTTTCAGAAAAGGACTGGTTGGTTTAATTTCCGATAGTTTTCCGGATTGTTCGATTGTTGAAGCCATTGACGGCGCACAGGCAATTAATCAACTCAAAATGATGCAGTTTGATGCGGTAATTCTTGATATTGACATGCCTGAAAAATCAGGAATTGATGTACTGGATTTCATCCAGGAAAATGACATAAAAACCAAACCCATCATTCTTACCATGCACAACGATGAACTCTTTTTTAACGAAGCATTTGATCGGGGTGCCAAAGGTTTTGTTTTGAAAGAAGATTCCAGTCTGGAAATCATTGAATGCCTTGAAAAAATTAAAAGTGACGTGCCCTTTGTCAGCAAAAAACTGAAACCATTTTTAAATAACCGCAGAAATTTTTCACAAATATTGGGCGCCATCAAAGATGCGCTTTCTTCATTGACAAAAGCTGAATTAAACACGCTGAAACTTGTCAGTGAAAATAAAAGTTCCAAAGAAATCGCCGAGTTACTTTTTGTAACTGAAAAATCCGTTGAAAATTACCGCAGCCGTATTTGTAAAAAATTAAATATTTCAGGAGGCAGTAATACACTTTATAAGTGGACCATTGCGAATAAAGAATTGATACGTTAGACCGGCTGATCAGTTTATATACTTGACTTCTCCGGTGAGTGTATAAAAAATTTCTCCACGAACGTTCGGGTAATCCATACTTTTTAGTTGCTCCACATAATGAGAAACCTGATCAAGGTGCGTTGTATTTTCCTTACCGGTTTTAAAATCAACCACGAGTGTTTCATGATCTCTGAAAACAATTTTATCCGGAATCATTTTCAAACCGGTTGAAGTAATCAATTCCCTTTCACAAAAACTTTTTTCTTCAAAGTACGATCTGAAATGTGCGTTGCTGAATAGTTTTTTCAGTTCATTCTTAATAACAGGTACGTCCTCATCATCTATCAGACCCTTTTTTCGCTGTAGTTCAACCATGTTATCAGCGTCATCGGCCACTTTAATTTTTGACAGTATCTGATGGAGTTTATTCCCGAATGTCCGCTTGAATTCTGAATCTTCCGTATTCCAGTTCAAACCACTTTTGAAACTCATTTGAATTCGGTTCAGCCTTGGGTAATTTTCTGTAATCAGATATTTAGCAGAAATGGTTTTTGCGCCCGTCTCGGTCCTTACAAAAGTTCCTGTAAAAAAGCAACCATTTTCATTTGTGTTATATCCGGATGATTTGAAATATTTGTCCAGCCAGTATATAATTGGTGTTGATGGCTTTTTGCTGTTACCTGAAATAAATAGTGCCATTTCAGGCCTTGTAAAAGCAACATACAATAAGTTCAATTGATCCAGATAATATTTGGATTCCTCCTCATTATAAACACCGGAAATTTCGGTATCCTTAATTTTTGAAGTAATGTTTACAAAATAAGCCGGCAGTTTTCCTGATTCATTTTCAACCCATGAAATCTGTCTGCTCAATTCAAATCTCCAGTCAAAAAACGGGCAGATTACAACTGGAAATTCAAGCCCTTTGGCTTTAAAAATTGTCATTACCTGAACGGCATCTGAACCCTCCGGACTGATGATGGAATGCTCCATACCCTTTTCCCTGAACCAATCAATGAAATCTCTGATTCCGGGATTAACACGCTTTTCAAAAAGATGAACTTCTTCCAATAAAAACTGCAAATAAGGATTTTGCAATAAATCAAGTTTAAAAGTTTCGATCAAATAAAAAACGTAATCATAAAGATTTGGGAAATCTGTATATTTTTTGAAGTGATAATTTTCAATTTCAAAAATTTCTTCAATGGTTTTTTTATTGAATGAATCGCGAAATTGCTCGGTTTTTTCAGCAGGATCTGTATTAAGAATTAAACTGCTGTAATGTTCAATAGTTTTTATTTTAAAATTTTTCTGTGAAGGAACCGCTGCAGCGCACATCATTGAAAAAATCAATTTAACACCATGATCTTTTGAAATGAATAAACTGTCTGGTGAAATAACTTCAATCCCGTTTTTTGTAAGATGGTCTGCCAGCAAAGCACCCTTATCGTTTTTTCTTACGAGTATGCAGATGTCTTTATATCTGAATCCCTTTTCAACAGCTCGCTTTACACAATTTAATGCATAATCAAGCTGATTTTCCGTTGTCAGTTCAGGTTTGAAATTTGCCTCCACATAACCTGGAAATTTTTTGACAGGTTCCTGCTCCAGCTCATGATAAATATATTGAAGTTCTGGTGCCAGTGACTCACTTAATTTTCTGAAAAGTTTATTATTGAAATGAACAATTTCAGGTGATGACCGGAAGTTTTTTTTCAGTCTTTTTAATTCCCCGGATTCTGAAAATTGCTTTTCGGCTTCAGCCAGTGAAGCGATATTTTCAGGATTGAGAATTTTTTTTGGCAGGTTTGTAAACTGCTCCACTTCCCCGTTTCTCCAGCGGTAAATAGCCTGCTTTCCATCTCCTACAATCAGATTCAAATTAGCAGTTGCCAGTGAATTATGAATGAGAGGAATCATGTTAATCCATTGCAGATGTGAGGTGTCCTGAAATTCATCCAGCAGAAAATGTTCGTAGCGCGTTCCCATGCGTTCATAGATGAACGGAATTTTCTCATTGACAATGATGTCTGCGATTTTTTTGTAGAAATCAGATATTAATAACACATTCTGTTCTTCCTTGACACCCTCTACCAACGAAAGCAAATGGTTAAGCAATGACAGGTTATTCAGATTTTTTAAAATTTCTTTGTTCAGTGCAATTTTGGAAACTCCTGATTCAAGGATATCGGTGATCTGCTTAAAATATTGAGCCAGCAAGGGACCAATTTCATCCGCCTGAAAACGGTTCGGGCTTTGCGGATGTCCCCATTTATTTTCGCTCACATATTTAACAAGCGTTGGAGAAGGTGCTGTATAAGTTCCTTTAATCAGACGTTTTAAAAAACCATTGATACCACTTGATTTACCCTGAAAATCAGAATCCGTCAATCCTTTTGATTTAATAAGATCAAAAGCTTCATTTGCATTTCGGTCAATGGCCGCTTCAATTTTCGCGTTCTCTTGCTGGAGGTCATCCTGAATTTTATGAAAATCTTCAGCGGTCAGTTTTTTAAGTAATGAAATAGCTTTAATCGCATCTTCTCTGAACAACAAACTGCTGAAATCAAAAATCTGATCTGAAAAATTCCAGGACCTGTCTCTGTTCAGATTGGTGCGGGCATAGCGCATCATTAGTTCAGTCAGTTCTTCATTTTTGCCAATTTCATCAAACAATAAATCGGTGACATTTTTACGGAGACCGGTCAGATCCAGTTCAACATCAAAATCAACTGAAATATTTAAATCCCGCGCAAATGTGCGGATTATACGATGCGTAAACTTATCAATGGTCATGACAGAAAACGCATGATAATTATGCAAAATCTGATTCAGAATTTTTTGTGCCCTTTCTTCCAGCACCTTTGGTCCAATGCCAAGATTTTTTGATGTGTCTGTCAGAAAAGTTATTTCAGAAGCCGTTTTTTCGTACTCTGGTTTGGCCAATTGAATCAGTCCATCCAGAATCCTGGTTTTCATTTCATTGGCCGCCTTATTAGTAAAGGTCATGGCCAGCACAGCTCTGAATTTTTTTGGATTGGAACTGTGTAAAATGATTCTGAGATATTCCTGCACCAACGTATACGTTTTACCGCTGCCGGCTGAGGCATTGAAAATCTGAAGCGGTTTCTGTTGGGTGCTTGACATTATTGGCAGAAGTATATTTTTTAAAGATAGTGATCCCTGCTGATTCTGGTGAGTTTAAAAACTATTTCAAAATTTTAATGTTCCGGATTTATTGAATTAAGCCATATTCATTAACTTTCCCTTCTGATGCGTAGTCTGATTCTTTTTTTATTTCTGTTCGCGTGGTTGTCCGGCAAGGCGCAGGTTCATCCGCAACTGGGTGCACGTTCTTATGGAATGGGTAATACTTCGCTCTGTGCAAATGATGTCTGGTCTGTTTATAATAATCCAGGCGCATTTGGATTGATGGAAAAAACATCGCTGGCTGCGAATGCTGAAAACAGGTTTTTAATTAAACAACTTTCTTCGCAAGCACTTGCTTTCGGTTTTCACCCTTCAAAAGGCGGAAATATGGGAGTTCATTTTCAGCAATATGGGTTTGAGCTGTATCGTGAATTGAACGGAGGATTTACCTATGGCATGAAACTATTTGACAATTTTTCAGCAGGTGTTGCAATCAATTATCACGGCGTATTTCTGGCTGAAAATTATGGTTCAAAAAACACCGCGTCTGCCGCAGTGGGACTTCTTTATGCTCCTACAAAAAATCTGAAAATAGGCATGCGGGCGACTAACATTTCCCGTACACGTCTGGCTGAATTCAACGATGAACGATTACCAACAGTATTTGGATTGGGTATGCAATATCAAATCAGCAAAAAAGCAGTGTGTACGGTTGAAGCAGAAAAAGACCTGACAAATCCGATCAACATAAAAGGCGGACTCGAAATTCAGGCGCATGAAATTTTTGATGTGCGACTCGGCGTGAATTCTTATCCGTTTTTGACCAGTTTTGGTTTTGGACTAAACCTCAAAAATTTTCAATTTGATGCCGCTGCGCAATGGCACAGTTATTTAGGACTTAGTCCTTCTTTCGGACTCCTTTATTCTTTTTAGAAAATGAGAATTGTTTTGATACTATCGGTTCTGTTTGCAGCGACAATTGCGTTCGCTCAAAATGATCCGGAGAGTCAAAAAATAATTGAAAAGCGTATTGAATTCATTGGAGAAAATCTGGAAGATTCAGATCTGGATTTAACCGTTTTTCTGGAAGATCTTTACTTTTTTCTTGAAAATCCGCTCAACCTCAATGTGGCTAAAACCGCAGATCTGGAACGACTTCATTTGTTGTCAGATATTCAAATTGCAGCACTGCTGAATTACAGAAAAAAATACGGGAATTTTATTACCATTTATGAATTAGGGGCGATACCCGAATTGGACAGAGAAGTAATTGAAATGTTACTTCCGTTTATTTCTATTGAACCGGTTGAAAAAGATAATTTCAAATGGAAATATGCATTCAAATATGGGCGGCATGAAATTCTCACCCGTTATGAACGCGTCATAGAAGAAAAAGCAGGTTATCTGGATTATCCGGACAGTATTCTGGCAGAAAATCCAAACAAACAATATCTGGGCAGTCCTGATAAATTATACATCCGTTATCGAAATCAATATAAAGACAGAATCAATTGGGGCGTAACCGCTGAAAAAGATGCCGGAGAAGAATTTTTTACCGGATCACAACCCAATGGTTTTGATTTTTACTCCGGACATTTATTTGTAAAAAAGATGTGGAAGTTTGATGCGGTGGCTTTGGGTGATTATCAGGTTAAAATTGGACAAGGACTTACCATGTGGTCAGGTTTTGCAATGGGTAAAACTCCCAATGTTTTTAACGCCAGAAGAAATGCAGACATTTTAAGACCTTACACATCAGTGAATGAAAGTTTATATTTAAGAGGTGGTGCGTTTACATTTGGAACTGAAAAAATTCAGTTCACGGGTTTTGTTTCGTACAAAGGTGTTGATGCAAATGTAAATTCAGCGGATACACTTGAATCCATTTTTGATGCCGGATTTTCTTCTTTCCAGATTTCTGGTTATCACCGTACTCCAGGAGAAATCGAAGACAAAAATAAAGTACAGGAATTTATTACAGGAGGAGAAATAGCGTATACGCATGACAATTTCAGAATTGGTATTGCCGGTGTTTACACGTCCTATGATATCCCGTTAAATGCAACTTTAAAACCATACAATCAATATAAATTCAACAGCGGAGAACTTTTTACCGGCGGAATAAACTACAAATTATTTTATCGCAAAATGTCCTTTTTTGGAGAGGCTGCCATGAGTGATAACTTAAAAGGAGGGTTAATTAATGGTTTTGCCTGGCATGCTGATCCCAAACTGGATTTGATGATTATTCACCGGTATTATGATAAGGCATTTCAATCTATCTATTCCGCTGGATTTGGTGAATCATCAGATAACACAGGTGAAAACGGAATATATCTTGGAGCGCAATTACGGGTGAATAAAAAACTTTCATTAAGTGCCTACTATGATCAGTTCAATTTTACTTACCTGAAATGGCTAACTGATGATGTTTCATCCGGCAGAGATTTTTTTGTTCAGTTTGATTTTACCTTGTCA
>Ga0268298_10000639_pt1 | contig 44666 bp, 35 predicted proteins | sample WWTPWeurt_MetaG_FD_194462 | JGI IMG/M metagenome (GOLD analysis project Ga0268298, IMG submission 194462) | Activated sludge microbial communities from WWTP in Nijmegen, Gelderland, Netherland - WWTP Weurt | ecosystem: Engineered > WWTP > Aerobic digester > Activated sludge | place...
CCCAAATGGCTTTCTTCACCCTGTTCACGGTGACGCCGGTCTTCGACCTCTTCCGCTACGACCTCACCGAGAACCATGCCTATTTCCTCGGCTACGTCTGGGATCTGGGCCTGGACGACCTCATCGCCGGCCGCATCGGCTCCCTGCAGGCGGCGGGCAACATCGTCCTCTTTCTCTTCGTGCCGGTACTCGGCACCCTGGCCCTCATCATCGGCGCGGCCTGGAAATGGGGGCGCCTCTACTGCGGCTGGCTGTGCCCCCATTTTTCCGTGGTCGAGACCATCAATCGCCTGATGCTCATGGCCAGCGGCAAGCATTCGGTCTGGGACAAGAAGTCTACCCCGCCCTGGGAGCCCGATGGCAGCCCCGCCCCCCGCGACAAGCGCTACTGGCTGGCCGTCGTCCCTGCCGCCGTGGCCTTCGCCTTCGCCTGGGCCCTGGTTGGCCTGACCTACCTGATGCCGCCCTTCCAGGTCTATCACGGCCTGTTCACCCTCAGCCTCTACAAATACGAGGTGATCTTCCTGGCTGCTGCCACCACCGTCCTGAGCCTGGAATTCCTCTTCGCCCGTCATCTTTTCTGCCGCTACGCCTGCGCCATCGGCCTCTTCCAGAGCTTCGGCTGGATGGGCAACAAGAGCGCCATGGTGGTCGGCTTCGAACGGGAACGGCTGACCGATTGCGCCTCCTGCCTCAACGGGCGAGGAAGCGCGTGTGACGCCGTCTGTCCCATGCGCTTGAAGCCCCGCAACGTGAAGCGCTGGATGTTCGCCTGCACCCAGTGCGGCCAGTGCGTTTCCGCCTGCGGCACAGTCAATCGCAACAATCCCCAGGGCCAACTCTTGCGCTGGGTGAGCGGCGACGCGGCCAAGCGCAACGAGGCCCGCTTCTCGGCCCTCTCGCGCACCGACGAAGACGCCGGAGGTCGCGCCTGACGGGCACTGATCGAAGCCACTCCCATGATGAAAACCACGCCCATGCCCGCTTCCCTCACCCCCGACCCCTCTCCCGCCCAGCGGGAGAGGGGAGATGGCGGAGACGCTACGCGTCTTTCACAATAATCCTAGAAACCTCAGTTGACCGCTTCATCGAACCCCGGAATGCCTTGTGCCCTGGAACTCCGCGCCCAACCGGATCGCCCACCCTTCGGGTGGCATCGCTACGAGCCCGCTGGCGCATCCGGGCGGGCGCCTGGCTTTGTCGCTCCTCCTTGCAGGCATCAGCCTGCCGCGTCGTCGCTTCGCGCCAGACACCCGCCCGGATGCGCCAGCGGGCTCGTCCAACCGAGGTTTCTAGGATAATGGAAGAGTTCATCGGCAAACTCTGGCACAACTGGGTGACCAAGGCCGCCGGAGGCCACCACCCGGACGCGGCGGTCAAGCTGGCCGAAGTGGAAAAAACAGCCGGCATTCTCTTCCGCGCTTTCGGCGGCGATCCCGGCCTGAAGGTGGCCGCCGCCACCGCCGAAACCCACGGCGCCCGCCGTTCCTGGTTGCAGCGCGTGGCGGCCAGCGGCGAGCGGGTGGCCCAGGCCCGCCGCGACGACGAAACCCTGCGCCTGCCGCCGGAAATCGCCGCCTTTCCCGACAAGGCCCTGAACCGCGATCTCTACCTGTGGCTGGCCGCCCTGGCAGCCAGCGACGAGGCGCCCGACAGGCCCTGGCTGGCGCGCAACCAGCGGGCGACCCTGGCCGCCCTGCGCGACTACCCCGGCCTCAGGCCCCGCTATGATCGCCTGGTGGCGGCTCACCTGGCGGGGCGCATCGCCCCCGGCGAAATGCTGGCCGACGAGGCCGCCCAGGAAATCGCCCTGCGCCAGGCCTTGACCGACCCTGGCAGCGTGGCGGGCCTGCCGCCACTGACTTCCCGCAAATCCCGCCCGCCCCAGCCGGTACTGCTCTGGCTGATCGACGCCCCCGCCGCCGCCCTGCCCGGCCACACCCCGGAAGGCGACGGCCCGCCGCCCCCCGAGGGCAGCGGCAGCGCCGAGACGGACAAGGAAGCCCACAAGGCCGAGCAGGTGGCCAAACCGGAGAACAAGAACGCCTTCGTCTTCAGCTTCCGCGCCGAGAGCCTGCCCACCTGGAGCGAGTACGTGCGGGTCAATCGCGCCTACGACGACGACCTCGACCCCAATGCCAAGGACGCCGCCAAGGATCTCGACAAGCTCTCCCTCACCCGGGATGGGGAAACCAGCGTTTCCCGGGTCAAGTTCGACCTGGACCTGCCCTCCTCCGCCGAGGACGACGCCCCCCTGGGGCCCGGCCTGCCCCTGCCCGAGTGGGATTACCGTAGCGCCGTCCTGCTTCCCGACCATTGCCGCGTACAGCCCATGATTGCCCGGGACGCCGCCCCCGCAGGGCTACCCCCCGATCTCGCCGCCACCGCCAAGAAACTGCGCGGCCAGTTCGCCGCCCTCGCCCCCCAGCGCCGCTGGATGAAGGCCCAGCCCGACGGGCCGGAGCTGGATGTGGACGCCTGCGTGCGCAACGTGGCCGACCGGGCCTCGGGGCATACGCCGGATATCGGCAGCTATCTCGCCCAGGCCCGCTGCGAGCGGGATCTGGCCTGCCTGCTGCTGGCCGACCTGTCCATGTCCACCGACGCCTGGATTTCCGACAGCCATCGCATCGTGGACGTCATCCGTGATTCCCTGCTGCTCTTCGCCGAGGCCCTGTCGGCCACCGGCGACCGCTTCGGCATCTACGGCTTCTCGTCGCTCCGTCGGCAGAACATCCGCTTCCACCTGCTCAAGGATTTCGCTTCCCGCTACGACGGCCTGGCCCGGGGCCGCATCCTGGCCATCAAGCCCGGCTACTACACACGCATGGGGGCGGCCCTGCGCCAGGCGACCCGCATCCTGGCCGAGCAGGCCGCCGGCCGCCGCCTGCTGCTCATCATCACCGACGGCAAGCCCAACGACCTGGACCTTTACGATTCCCGCTACGGCATCGAGGACACGCGCATGGCCGTCTTCGAGGCCCGCCGCCTGGGGCTCACGCCCTTCTGCGTCACCATCGACCGGGAAGCCGGCGCCTACCTGCCCTACCTCTTCGGCCCGGCGGGGTTCTGCGTCATCCGGAAGCCGGAAGAATTGCCCCGGCGCCTGCCGCTCCTCTACGTCCAGCTCACCCGTCAATAGACCCTCGGCCATATTGCTTTCAGCCTAATCCGGTGCCAAGATGCCCCGATTTCCCTTGGCCGAGCCGATCATGCAAGGAAGCCACCCCATCAACATCGAGGCGCTGCTCTCCCACGTCCCGCTCTTCAACGGCCTCGCCCCCCAGGAAATCGCCAAGGTCGCCCGCGGCACCCGCGAAATCCACGCCAGCAAGGGCGATATCCTGTTCCACAAGGGCGACCCGTGCAGCGGCTTCCATCTGGTGGTCTATGGCCAGATCAAGCTCGGCTTCACCTCTCCCCAGGGCAGCGAAAAGGTGGTCGAGATCATCGGCCAGGGCGCCAGCTTCGGCGAAGCCATCATGTTCATGGACAAGCCCTACGTCGTCTTCGCCCAGGCGCTCACCGATTCGCTCCTGCTGCACATTTCCAAATCGGTCATCTTCGACGAACTGGAGCGCGACCCCACCCTCTGCCGCAAGATGATCGCCGGCATGGCCATGCGCCTGCATCAGCTGATGACCGATGTGGAGTCCTACTCGCTCCACTCGGGCAAGCAGCGCATCGTCGGCTACCTCATCCGCGAAGTGCCGACCACCGAGCACGGCAAAAACCTCACCGTCACCCTGCCGACCAACAAGGGCATCATCGCCTCCCGGCTCAACCTCACCCAGGAGCACTTTTCCCGCATCCTGCACGAGCTGACCGAACTGGGCCTCATCGTCGTCGAAGGCCGCAAGATCCACATTCCCGATATCGACCGGCTGCGCGCCCACGATCGCTGAGGCTCTCCGCGCCATGGCGACGGAAATCGAGCTGAAACTGGCGCTGCCCCGCTCCGCCGCCCCCCGCCTGGGCCGCCACCCCCTGCTGGCCCCTCACCCCGCGGTCAGCCACACCCTGGAGAACACGTACTACGACACACCGGACCTTGCCCTCCAGCGGCGCGGCGTGGCCTTGCGCTTGCGCCGCCGCGGCAGGGTCTGGCTGCTGACGGTCAAGTCCGCGGAACCGGCGGTCGGTGGACTGGCCGCCCGCAGCGAGTGGGAAGCCGCCGCCCGGCCCGGCGTCTGGGATTTTGGCCACGTCGATGACCCCAGGCTGCGCCAGGAACTGGAAGGCATCGCCCCCCGCCTCACCGCCCTCTTCACCACCCACTTCCGTCGCCGCGCCTGGACCCTGAGCTACGGCCGCTCCCGGGTGGAGGTCGCCCTCGACCTGGGGACCATCGCCAGCGGCGAGCGCAGCGAACCCCTGGCCGAGGTCGAAATCGAACTCCTCGCCGGCGAGCGCGACGACCTCTTCGCCCTGGCGCGGGAACTCCAGACGACCCTCCCCCTCTCCCCGGCCTCCGCCTCCAAGGCCGAACGGGGCTACCGCCTCTTCCTGGGAGAGCCACGGCAGCCCTGCAAAGCGAGAATTCCGACCCTCTCCCCCGATCTGACTCCCGTCGCCGCCTTTCAGGACATCGCCTCGGCCTGCCTCGACCAGTTGCAGCGCAACCTGGCCGGTCAGGCACCGGATTGCGATCCCGAGTTCCTGCACCAGGCCCGCATCGCCCTGCGCCACCTGCGCTCGGCCCTCAAGGTCTTCGCCCCGGTCCTGCCGCAGGACTTTGCCACGTCCTGGTCCGCCGCCTGGCGTCCCCTGGCCGCCGCGCTGGGCGAAACCCGTGACTGGGACGTCTTCGTTGGCGAAGCCCTTCCTCCTATCGTCGCCGCCTTTCCGCAAGACCGCGGCGCCTTGTATCTTCCCGCCGCCGCAGGGCGCTGCGCCGCCCGGGCCTCAAGCGCCCTCCGCCGCCAGCTTGCCGACCCCGACCATCCCCGCCTGCTGCTGGATTTCACCGCGGCGCTCGCAGGCCTGCCCTCCGCGCCCGCCGACCTGGAAGCGTTCGCCCGCGCAGCCATCAACCGCCAGTCCAGCCAAACCCGTCGCCTCGCCCGGCGCCACGCCGTCCTGGACGACGTCGAGCGCCACCGTCTGCGCATCCGCATCAAGAAATTGCGCTACACCCTGGAGTTCTTCGCCACGCTCCTGCCCCGCCGACGCCTGAAGCCCTACCTCGCGGCGCTGACCCAGTTACAGGACGAACTCGGCCTCGCCAACGACCACGTCACTGCCCTGGAACTCCTCCACCGCCTTCCCGCCCGCCACCGCAGCGGCCCCGTCCTCGGCTGGCTCCGCGGGCGCCATGCGCTCCTGCTGACCGAACAAGCCGAGGCCCTGGAGACCTGGCTGGCTCAAGCGAAACCCTGGAAAAGGAAGTAGCGACGATGGATTTGCTGTTGTGGCGGCATGCAGAGGCGGAAGACGGGCCGGACGATATGGAACGGCAATTGACCGAACGCGGAAAAACACAGGCAAGGTCCATGGCGCAGTGGATACTTGCCCACTGCCCCAAAAATTTGCGCGTCCTCTCAAGCCCCGCGCTGCGTTGCCGTCAGACCGCCGAAGCTCTGAAATTACCCTTCGAACCGATCGACAGCCTTGGGCCGGGAGCGGGTACTCGAGCGCTGCTCGATGCCACCGGATGGCCGGCAAGCCCCGGGGCCGTCCTGGTAGTCGGACACCAACCAACCCTCGGCATGGCAGCCGCCCGACTGATCTCAGGACACGATACCCATTGGACCGTACGAAAAGGGGCAATATGGTGGATCGCCCAGCAGGTCCATGGGAGCCGGCCTCGAACAGTACTTCGGGCAGTGCTCCCGCCAGAATTGGTCGAATCCATTCATGGCTCCACGACGTAGGTTGCACCAAATTCGTTGCGTAAGATTTGCCGGGGGTAGGGAACCAGACGTTCTGCCAAATTCTTCTCGGCATCGCGGGTCCGGGCGATGAGCATGACCGTGTTTCCTCGCAGCCAGGGGTCATTCTGGACTAGATCCGCTGCGTAATAACCCCGAAGTTTGACGAAGATGAATGCACGCCCGCTCTCGGCAGCGGGTGGGAGTTGGGTGAGATGCTGAGTCATGAAATCGCCAACCTGCCCCAGGCGAAGGACATTCATGACTATCAAGCCGGCGAGGCTCAGCCCCGCCAGGATTGGCAGCCCGCTACGGCCGCCATGTTGCGTGGAGGCGAGCCGCGCAATACCCAGGGCCCCAAGGACCGGCAGTACGCCCCAGGCCGAGTGGAAATAGCGGTACCCCCAACCGTGCCCCTGGTCGAAACGAATGGCGAAGTAAGCGAGAAAGGTCAGGCCTGCGGAAGCCGCCAGCAGTCGAGTCGCAACCGCCTTGCTGTCACGTACCCCCTGCCAGACCAGCAGCAAGAGCAGCGGCGAAGCCCACAGCCAGAGCTTTATCAGCCCGGCCAGACGAGCATAAAGCACGCTTTCGTCCGGAAGCCGGAGATAGCCGATCATCCGGGAGGCAAGCCCGGAAACCTGCTCCAGGACCGTCGTGTCGCCTGCCGCAGTGGAGGCGAGCGGCGCCACGGCCACCGTAGCCCCGGAAAAGAGAAGTTGATGCCGCCAGAGCATCCACCCGACCCCCAGCGTCAGCACGACCGGCAGGTAGCCCAGGCCGATGCAGAGCAGGTTCCGAAGGACTCGCTCCCTACGAAACACCAGCCAGACAAGCCAAGGCAGGGCAAAAACCGCGTGGGGAAAAGGATTGTGGAGGACCAAAGCAAGCCCCCCCACCAAGCCGGCCACAACAAGTCGCCCTGACGTTGGTGAAAGGAGTAGCCATGCGTAGATCAGGTTCAACAACAGGTGGGCGGGCATCGAATAGAAGGTGATGCCATTGATCAGGAATGCCGGGGAAGCCAGAGCCAGCAACATCGCCCAACCCGGCGCCTGGGGCCAGGAAGTGGCATCACGCGCCAGGCAGCGAATCATGATCAGGCTAAGCGCAACCAGCATTGGGTTGCACGCCCAGGGAACGCCAGCCGCCACGAAGGGCGCGAGCAAGAGTGAGAAACCCGGCCAATAGGCCGACAGTACCGCCCCCGTGGTGCGATTGACCATCAGAAACTGATTCTGAAAGCCGACTGGCAGGAGTTGGTCGAGGAGATCCGGCGGAAAACTGCCATGCAGTTCCCCGGAAGCGAATATCTGCGCTTGAAAGTACGCAGCATACTCATCCATGGACAGCGGATGCCCCTTGTACACGTGGACCGTCGCCCAGGCGAGCGCCATCCACACGATGACTGCGATGGCAGGGGCAGTACGATCCAGAGCCAGTACAAGTCGGTCTGCCCACAACTCCGGACCGCGCAATCTGCTCGCAAGCAGCATACCGCTGATGAGAAGCACCACCAGCGCCCCAGCGGCCGGAAGGTCGTATAGCGTCAGCAGGTACCAAAAAATGCCCCCCTGGAACTCGGCCAGGGCGGCAATCAAGGCCGACGCAAGCATGGTCAACAGGATGCCAAGGCGCAGGTGATTATGGATCGGCACGGCAGCCCCTCGAGACCAACCCCGGCTCATCGTCATCCGATCCCAGGAAGCGCCGGCCGCAGACGATCGGCTGGCGGAATTCTCCCCCCGTCGAATCGGTCCCGCTCGCAGCCGATCTCATTCCTCGCCCCTCATCCGGTTTCCAGGCGCGGGGGCACGTTCGCCCTCGTGCCCCGTCACGAGTTTTCCGATCAGCTTGGCATACTGCCCTGTCGCGCACTCCCAGGACCACCGCTCCCTTGCGAAAGCTGCCACCTCGCTGCGCCGCCTGGGCGACCCATCCCGCCGGCCCGGTTGCTCGGACAGTCGCCCTGCCCAACGCATTGGTGCCATAGCGTCACCCAGCTTTTCAACCAGCAGCAATGCACGGGCCTCCGGGCACCCCGCGGCTGTTTCTTCCCCCACCATGGCCGGCGTTCCACAGGCCATCGCCTCCTGCACAACCAGCGGGAATCCCTCCCCGGTGCTCGGCAATACCAGAACATCCGCTGCCCGGTAGTACCTTGCCAGGCCAGCGCCCGACTCTCCCCGCACCACGAGGACGTTAGGCTGATTCCAGGACTGCGGATCAAGTGGGCCATGCCCCGCAAACACCCACAGATCGTGGGGCAAACGCAATGCCAAATCGTGCAGGATAGCCAGTCCTTTTTTTTCGACAAAGCGACCGACAAAGAGAAATACGCGACGTCCCGACTGATGCGCACGGTGGATTTCCAGACACTCCGGCAAGGGTCCCGAAGGGGAAAAGCAGCTTGTATCCACCCCATTCGGAACGTAGGCCGGCGACGATCTGAAGCGACAATAGCGGGAAAACTCGTCGCGAACCGCTGGGCTGACGAACACCACCTGCTGCGCCATTCCGAGCACCAAACGCCCCAGCGTTCGATTGGCCGAGGCATGGGCTCGTCTGAATAGCGCCGAGGCGTACGGCACATCGCCAACATGCTGCGTGACAATGACAGGAACACCCCTCAAGCGTGCCATCGCGCAGGCACACAGATTGCCGAAATACAGGGCGTCGTGCAGGTGCAACACATCAGCCCGCCCAATCGCTTGCCACAAGCGAATCAGCCCCCGGGGATGCCAGATCGGCCAAGGGATACCGAAGCGTCGCTCCATTCCGTTCCAAGCCCCCACGGGAACGAGTCGCACGCGCTCCCCGAGCCCGCCGGGCAGGACATCCCCGGCACTCGAAACCCAAGTCGCCCGCCAACCATGGTCCTTGGCAAGGCGACCGACCAGTTCGCCCGCAACCTTCTCGACCCCCCCTCGGTGGGTCGAGAAGTAGTGTGTGACCAGTATCAGTTCGCCATTCACAGCTACGCACTCAGAGACTGTGAATTTTTTGGGTGCGCACAATCAAGGCGCAAAACACAGCCGTGGCCCGGGCTATGGCGAATACTGGCAACGCCGAGCGGGCGCGGCCGGGCATGACGAGCGGGAAGGTACGGAATTTTCACTTAAGGCTCTCAGGGTGCCGGGTCGGCCGTCCCTCGCTCCCAGGCAACGACCATGCGTCGCCGCATATGTTTGATGGCGGCGAGAAATTCGCACATTCCCAGGTAGAGCCCTCCCCCTCTCCGACCCTTGCGCCACCTCCGGTAAACCTCCCGCTCTCCTGCGTAGAGCGCCCTCAGGTTTCCGGACAATCCGCTCTCCCCGAAGGAGCGCTTACCGTCGCCACACACGATTAACTTTTCGTTGAGCAGCGCGCACCGGTGCTTCTCGGCAATGCTCAACCAGAGCGCATAGTCCTCGCAAACACACATGTCTTCAGGAAACCCTCCGCAGGCCAAAAGCACATCCCGACGCGCAACGACTCCCGGCGTCAAGAACCAGTTCCGAATCAGCATGCTCCTCAGACCGATGTCCTGTAGCAGCCCGCCCCGGGGAGCGAAGAGAGTGTCGGCCCCACAACCCAGCAAAGCGATGTCCGGATGAACGGCCAGGATTTGCTGCTGACGAGCCAACTTTTCCGGCAACCAAAGGTCGTCATCGTCCAGGAAGGCTACGTAATCCCCACTGGCGATCCTTATCCCGGCATTTCGCGCTGCGGCGGGGCCCCGATTCTCCTGGCGCAAGACGACGAGAGGCAAGTCGGGAGAAGTGCGCTGAAGGCCCGTCAAGTATTCCTGCGTGTCGTCGCGCGAGCCATCATCGACAACGACGATCTCCTCCGGGCGCACCGATTGCGACGCCACCGAGGCGAGCGCAACACGAAGGCGCTCGCGACGGTTAAAGGTCGGAATGACACAACTGAATCGCATCGATGCTCCTTCGCGGCAAACCCGAACCGACGGAACATTCACCCGGACTGAGCGGCGCACCACACCCATCAGCCTGCAAGTGCCCCATGCGCCTCAGCCCCTCTTTCATCCTTGCCGATCATGGGACCAGGGCCGTCCCCAGCGAGAAATCTCCCCGGGCAGCCCGGGCGAACACGTCAAGATACTGCGGCAAAACGACCTCCGGCGCCCACAGAGCGAGCGCCCGCTCACGCGCAGCATGACTCAGGGCTGTGAGCCTCGCTTGATCCGAAACCACCCACCGAATCGCCGCCGCAAGATCGGCGACACAAAACGGCTCTGCCAGAGCACCCGTAACCCGATCCTCGACCAGATCGCTCAGCCCTCCTGTGTCAAAGGTCACGACCGGACAGCCGCAGGCCTGTGCCTCCAGACCAAACTGAGGGAGATTGTCCAGTCTGGACGGCAACACCGCCACATCGGCGGCGGCGTAGATTCCCGCCAAGGTCGCATCGTCGTTGATCAGGCCAAGGTCGAAAGTGGGCAGGGAAAATTCCGCTCGTCGCCCAGGTGTGTCTTTTCCGACGATGATGCACGCAAGCTCGGAGGAGCGCAGCGTGACGGTTGCCGCAGCCAGAAGATCCGCACCCTTGCGAGGATCGGTATCACCTCCCAAGGCGCCGAACACGATCAATCGACGGTCCAAGGGAAGTCCGAGCGCCCGCCTGGCGGCTGCCCGATCCCGCGGCGCGAAGACTCCGGTATCGACAGGCGTTGGCACAATGCGAACGGGCCAGGTATTGGCGAATGCGCTCCTCCGAACACACTCACCCATCCATCGACTCGGCGCGATGACCGGGATGGCACGCCGCCATAATCGCAATTTCCGGCGAAAAACGCGCGCATCCAGATCCCACGCCCCGGCAATCTGCCCGGCACCCGCGACGGTATAGCGAACGAATTCCGATTCGCTCGCATAGTGCTCCGTGCCCAACAGCGGCCACATGTCAGAGAACCGCCACACCACCGGTTTCTTGATTTCGGCGATCTCGCCAATGGAGATCGTTTCCTCCCCTGTCCAGCCGAGCATGACGACATCCGCATCGGTGGCGTTGATTGCCTTGCCCAGCCCACCACGGAAAGCCCCCAATGATCGATCCGCTGCCCTGGAACCCGTCGCGGCGCAAATGATCGCACGAGCCGCCAGACTGCGTAATGCTTGACCAGCAGAGCCATTCCACCCGCGCCCGGGCCCATCGACGAGATCGGAAACTGACTCCCGGCGGGCTACCATGACGCTGACAGATTGGCCACAGGCTTGAAGATGCCCGGCGATACGGAGCAAAGCCTTCCCTGCCCCCCCCTGGCGATCGCTGTAGGTCACGATGAGTATCTTCATGTCAACGTCGACAACAGACCCGCAATGCGATCGGCGATCACTCTTGCCGCATAGCACCGTTCGACAAGCTGCCGCCCATTCGCGCCGAGGCGTCCACGTTCGCCCGCATCGTCTATGAGCGCGACAAGCGCATCGACCCACTCGTCCCTGTTCCTAGGGCCAAGACCGACTTCCGCCTGAGCCAGCACCTCCTTGTTCATGCCCACGGGGGAAACCACCGCCGCCTTCCCGCAGGCGAGGTACTGCAGCATTTTGAAACTGCACTTGCCGCGCGTCCATTCATTGTCCGGCATCGGCATCAGGCCAATGTCCATCCCCTGTATTGCCTGAACCTCCCCTGTGGTGCTCCAGGGCACATAATCCACCCGCGACCCTTGCAGGCCTGAAAATCGCGGCGCCATATTGCTCACGATGCGGAGTCTCACTTCCGAACGCCGTCTCATCACCTCGGCCAGGGCCGGCACAATATCCTGCAGGTAAGCCAGATTTGATCCCGACCCGATCCATCCGAGGGTCAGCGTCGCACGCGGGTTCGAATTGGTGATCGGAACAAAGCGGTCAACGTCCACGGCAGTAGGGACAATCTCAACGCGGCGCGCGTAGTCGGCAAACCACCCCGCCAAAGTGGCGTTGCCAGCCAGGACGAGGGCAGATCGGCGTGCGCTCATGCGCGCCGATGCGCTGCCCAGTGGCCACGTGCACCAGATGGCGTCGTCGACATCAAGGACCAAAGGGGACTTCAGAATGGGCTCCAGAGTGGGCAAGCCGACGACCAGGTCGCGGCTAAGCCAGGTGACATCCTTCCTGTACGACCCCAGAACCCCTGGAACACTGGCTACCACCTTGCACAGCCACAAGATCCCCGTCAGCGGAAACTTGTATCGGAACGGTACCGAAGCCCCGAATCCTGGAATTTCAGCGTACTTGCTGATGGGCGGGCAGTACTCCGTCACACGGACCCCCACCGTCGCCAGGCGAGGAATATGCTGCCGTATACGAAACCGCGAGGACGGAACATGCCATCCGGCGGTGAGCGCCGCCACTTCAAGCATCCGATTTCCTCGCCCAGACGGTCATGCGCCCGGACTGGCGAAGCAAGCCAAGAACCAGCGCCAACGGCCACATAAGTGCGTGGAGGGCGGGCGAGCGCGACACTCCGCGAACCAGTGCCGCTCCAATTTTTTGACAACCTGAATCTTCGAGCAGATGCCCCAGGCTCCCCACCAGATTGGCGGCGGATCGATGGTGAAACACCCCTTGCGGACGCCAACCCGCGGCCAGCAGCAAATTGTTCATGGTCGTCGGCGTGAAATGAAAAAGGTGTGCCGGCACTTGAAGCGCGTACCAGTACCGGCCAAAAATGCGAAACTCGAATGCAGCCGCATTGGGAATGGAAATCACCAGCCAGCCCCCAGGGCGGGTACGACCATGCAGAAAGCGCAAGGCCTCGACCGGATCAGGCAGGTGTTCGAGGGCCATCCACCCAACTACAAGGTCAAAGGTACCAGCCTCGACGGGGAGCGAATCGAGCGTGCCGGTATGCACGGCCAGTCCGTGTTCCCGCGCGCAGGCCGTAGCAACAGGTGAGATATCGACGCCTTCGACCGACCAGCCCCGTGCGCGCATCTTTGCCAGGAATCCGCCGGAAGCGCAGCCAAATTCCAGCATCTTGCCCGGGACAAGGGTGGGCAACCATTGCGATCGCGAATCGACCAGGCGCTGGAGTATCCTCAACAGCCACGGGCGGCGTGGCGCAGGCACGCCAATTGCCACTGCAGACGTCTCGTAAGGGGCATAGTCGTCGGGATAGTAGGCATGGAGCGACGTTGCATCTGGCCGCGGATTGGTGCGCATCAGGCCACACGCGCGACAACGAACCACCGGAAACTGCCCCGGACCTCCACATAGACGGTCGTGCCCTACGGTGACCTGATCCTCACCCGGCGTGCACCCGAGGGGACAAGGCACGGTTTCTGTCCGGACGTTTAAGGTATTCACGGCTTAGGCCACCCTGGAAGACGACGCAGCATGACAGTCAAAATCAACGCGTTGGTCAGGTAGTAGGCACTGCAGGCCACCACCAGCCCGGGCAATCCCAGAATGAAGAACGCCCCCACCTTGAGCGGCGCAAAAACGCAGAAGGATGTTAGAGCAAGCCGTGCCGGAGTAAGCGTATCGCCACGTGCGTAGAAGGCAGCCGATCCTGCCTGCCCCAAGCCACCTCCGATCAGGACGCCCGCCAGCCCCACCATGATCCACCACAGACGGGTAACGTCGTCCCCGGAAAAACGGCCGTGTTCCAACACCCACTGAAGCAGGCCGTGACCGACGACAACCAATGGAAAGACAACGGCAACAGTGATCAAGCTTATCGTAAGCATGAGTCCCCTTACCCTTTGGGCGTACTCGACCGGGGCCTCCGCACACCGTGCAAGGACTGGCAAAGCCGGCGCGACCCACGCCCTATTGATGATCTCGATCACACTGGAGATCAGCACTTGAGCCAACTGGAAAAGCGACAGCGTACCGTCCGCGGTGAGCGACATCAGATTGCGGTCGATGAGTGGATCAGCCTTGGGCAGTGAAGTCCCGACGAGTAGCGGCCGCATCCTCCCCCAGAGTGTCGGGAGAATATCCCCCCGTTGATCGCCGAATACCGGCAAGCCAAAGAGAGGAACGATCAGCAAGCACTGGAGCACGGCCCGCCCGACATTAGCCCAGGCAGCCGATAGCGCGCCCAAAGACGACACCAGCCAGGCGATGATTGCCAGATTCAAGAGCGCTCCGGCAAACGAAGCACGCTCGACCCGCCTGGATCGTCCCGCAGCCTGCGCTCCTGCTGCGAGCAACAGGGCAATCAACGAGACACCAAGTGCCAGCGCCTGGATGCGCGCCTGGGCTATCGACTGATCCCACTGTGAGCCCGAAAAACCCGGCGCGATCAATCGCATCCAAAGGGGCGCTGTCAGGGCCAAGAAGGAGACGGCCGCCAGGGTTGGACCGATCCCCCGCAGCAGCAGGGCCCACACAAGGCGCCGACGATCCGGCGCTTCGTATTGAGCCAGCAGCGGGACCAGCGCGTGCAAGAGCGCCCCCCCCACGATCGCCAGGAATACCTGCGGCACCACAAGAGCAGCAAAATACGCGTCTGTTTCTGCACCCGCACCGATAACGGTAAACAGTAACCACTGGCCGGCCATGCCGCAGGCAAGCGTACCCAGCGCCAGAAGCGCGAGATGCAGTGATTGAATCACGGCTTCCGCACTACTCCACCGACCACCGCTGCGGACGACCGCAGACCCGCCGCAATGCGTCCGCAACCCTATGGGCCAACGCAGGCGGAATGCAGAGGAGGACATCGATGATCGCCAGACGTAGGCCCTCTTCGAGCCGATGTCGCAAGGGAACGACCAGCCCGAGTTCATGATTGATTGCGCTCAGCTCCACTGCCATCCGGCGAGCCGAATCCAGACGAAAAGAGGTCCCTCCGATAGGCGCCGCGGAAATGGTCACTGGCACGAACAGAGGTGAAACCTCGCGCACCACCGAGAGCAGCAATTTGGCGTCCGCCGCAATCCTGTAGCGCGCATCGAAGGGTTCCGATCCGGAGAACAGGCTCACTCGATGGAAAATTGCCCCGTGTGGCGGAAGAACCCAGCGCCCGATCTCCCAACGCCCCGCTATCTCTTCCCAGGCTTGACCGACCTCTTCCAGCACCACGCGCTTTCCGGCAGAGAGATACTGCATGCGGCCATAAACCAGCGACTGGCTCGCATCCGCAGCGTCAAGATAAGGCGCCACGCGACCCAGGACGTCCGGCGCCGCCAGAACGTCACCGGCCCCCAAAAACAGTACCCACTGACCGTGAATATGCGCACAAGCCTTGTTCCACGCATCGTATATCCCGGAATCCGGCTCGCTCACCCAGTAGCTGAGCAAGTCCTTGTTGCCCTCAAGGAGTTGGAACGTACCATCGGTCGAACCACCGTCGATGACGATCCACTCGAAGTCCCGAAATACCTGTTCCCGCAGCGACCGGATGGTATGGCGAAGCATGGCGCCCGCATTGTAGGTCGCGGTAATGATCGAAACCAACACTTCCCCTTTCCCCGGAACCGCGGCTGCTTCCCCGAAGGAGTGGCCCCCGGAAGCCTCAAATGCCTCGCCTTCGATCAAGCCTTCCATGCCCCTGTCTCTTCCCGGACCATATTGAAGAGGAATACGCCAAAAAGTGTATTGACTCCCAGCACGACGATCGTTGACGCGACAAAGGCAAGATGCACAGTGTCCTTCATGTCCCCGCGATTTCTTGCGAGCCACTCGAAAAATATCCAGGCATCGACCAGCCCCCCTCCCAAACAGAGCAGGCCGCCCAGAACCATACCCCGCTCAAGGGTGAAATAGCGCAGCAGCCACCCGAAGAAGGAGTCATTTTCGATGGCTTTGTGCCGGGAATTGATCAGTTGGGCCAGCATCCCGAATCCAACGACATTCGCACCAAGCAGGGTAAGCAGGCTGGCCAAAGCCAAGAAATGAATGCCGAGGCGAAATCCGCCAAGTTCCGCGGGCCCCGCAGCGAGCAATGCCATCCCCAAGACCCCAGCGAAAAAGAGCGCTGCACCCGGCCCCACGTACAGGTAGTCCGGGGCGTAGGTGAGCATGAAGCGCAAGTGGCGCCAGCCGTCCCTGAACGAGCGCAAATGCGGTGGCCGATCCCGCTTGTCGGGAAACAGGCGAGTAGGAATCTCGGTAATGCGAAGCCCGGCACGAGCCGCGTTCACCACCATTTCCGTCGCGAACTCCATTCCCGTCGTGCGAACGGAAATGCGTGCAAAGGCATCGCGCGAGAAAGCGCGCATTCCACAGTGAAAGTCCCCGACCGGTATTCGGTACATGAGCCCGGCCAGCCAGGACAGAACCGGGTTACCAAAATAGCGATGCAACGGAGGCATTGCGCCCGGCTCGATACCGCCCCGGAAGCGATTGCCCATAACCAGGTCTGATCCGCCCCGGACCGCGGCGATGAAATCGTCCATGGCCTCCCAGTCGTAGGAATCGTCGGCGTCGGCCATCACGATGATCCCCCCTCTAGCCGCCCCAATTCCTGCGAGCAGCGCTGCACCGTAGCCGCGGCGCGACTCGTGCACGACCCGCGCCCCAAGGGATTCCGCAATCGCCACAGAACGATCCGTCGAACCATTGTCCGCAACCACGACCTCACCCGTAAGGCCCAGTCGTGCGAAGCACCGCTGGGCCTTCTCGATGCACAGACCCAAGGTCTGTTCCTCGTTCAGGCATGGCATGACCGCCGAGACCATGACGTCATCCCCGGGCGGCCCATCCTCGTCAGGCGCATGCAGTCGATCACCCATCCTCGCCCCGCTTTTCCTCGTGATAGTCGTCATCAATGTTGACTTCCCAGATCGCGGTCTTGTCGCTGCTGCCCGAAAGAATGGCCTCCACCGCAAGCTTCGCAGTCAGCATCGAATGATCCTGGTTGTTGTAGCGATGCATTCCGTTTCTTCCGATCAGAAACAAATTCTCGAAACCGTCCAACCACTCCCTCACGGTTTGAAACTGCTGATAAGCGCCGAAGTAGGCAGGGTAGGACTTGGGAACACGGATAACAGTCCCATCGAGAACATCCGCCGGGTCGACCATGCCGATGCGCGCAAGCTCGGTCACGGCAAGACGCCGCATGTCCTCATCGGAAAGCGACCAGAGATCGTCGCCCTCCTGGCAAAAATACTCGAGACCTAGCCAGATGGTGTTCCGGTCGGCAACCAGATCCGGGCTCCAGTTGTTGAATACCTGGAGACGGCCAATGCGCACGTCGCTCTCCTGAATGTAGATCCAGTTGTCCGGCGGCATGTTGCGAGGATGGTCGCTCCGGGCCTGGGTGTTCGCTTGCATGCGCGCAACGAGCAACCCAACGGTAATGAAATCCCGGTACGGCAATGCTGATGCAATTTCCGCCACCTTCACGGGGGCTGGAGGACTCATCCCGCCGACGAGATCCTTGACCGGCATAGTCGAGACGAAATAGTCACCGACAAAGTGGCTCGCCTCCCCCCCCTCGTCCTGGCAGCGCACGGCTCGTATCACCCGTTCGTCGCGGTCGAATCCAGAAACTCTGCACCCTAGGTGAATCTCTCCCCCCCCCGCGACCACCTGCCGCGCAACTTCTTCCCACAGTTGCCCTGGACCCAAGGAAGGATACAGAAAGCGCTCGACCAGACTCGTCGGCAGATCCTGCCGGTCCCCCACGCCTGCCGGAGCCCGACTGCGCTTCAAAGCATGGCGCAAGGCTGCCAGGACAGAAAGTCCTTTGATCCGCTGCGCTCCCCATTCTGCGCTGATCTCCTGGCAAGGAACCCCCCAGACCTTCTCGGTGTAGTCGCGGAAGAATGTTCGATACAACTCCCGGCCGAAGCGATTGCGCAGAAAATCCTCCAGCGTTTTTTCCGGTCGTCTGGGGAAGGCATTTGCCCAAGCGTAGCTTGCCGCAATCCTGAGAACTCTCGCCCCACCGAGGTTGGACAGGGTGTTGCGGTTCAATTTGATGGGGTAGTCAAAATATTTTCTCAAAAAATAAATGCGCGAAAGGCGACGACGAACCCGAAGCGTCTTGCCGGCCTGCTGTCCATCGACACGAACCGACCGCGTCTTGTTTCTGTAAGCGATCGTCGTTTCCGCAAGCTCAGAATCTTCGTCAGTAATGGGCAATATTGACCGCCACCATTCCATCACCCAGTCTGACTTGGAAAAGAACCGATGCCCGCCAATATCCATCCGGTTGCCCTTGTAATTGACGGTCCGCGATATCCCTCCAATTTCACGGGACGCCTCAAGAACGACGGGATATGCCCTGCCGCTACGGACGAGTTCGAGTGCGGCAGTCAGTCCTGCCGGCCCGGCTCCGATAATGACGACGCGAGGCCGATCCACCATGCCCTCCGCACTTTCAATTGCTCCACACCCTTCGTTCAAAACAATAGCGCCTTTCGAAAAACAAACCCGCACAGGAACGACGAAACCGCAGCGATCAGCTTCGCCATCAACAGCGACAGCGAGAACAATTCCACCCCCCCGGCGATCACGGCCAAATTGACCAGCAGCGCCAGCACCCCGCCAGCGAGGTAGAGCAGAAATTCGAGCGCCTGACGCCTCTCCAGCCGCCGCCGGCGGAAGACAAAAATGAGAGACAGCAGGTAATGGACAACAGCCCCTATGCAAAAACTGATCGTCGCGGCCAGCAGATAGTGCAAAACCGCGGAAAGCAACAGCAGAACTCCGGTGTCCACCAGCAAGGCAAATGCGCTGACCAGAAAATATCGCAGGAACTCGCGGGTGATCGATGGTCCGACAGAACGTGCACAAAGACCACGCCGAACCCCTCCAAAGAGTTCTTTGGCGCTATCGATGGATCTCATCGAACGCTCGACATGAATAGATAAAATATTGCTGTCTGCGGCCCAGAATCTCTTCCTGCACTGGAATCGCGGATACGCCAGACACGAAGAGCGTATCCACGACATAATCGAGCTGCCGGTCGCGGCAAAGAGTCCGCAAGCCGAAGGGCGTCATGGAGGAAAGACTTTCGTAAGCAGCCAGCAGGAAAGGATCAATCGGCGCCTCGGCCGAGCTGTCCCGGCGCAACAGCGATTCGATGACTGCACCGCTCGCAATGGCTGCATCCAACTGCTCTCGATTTCGTGACGCCAAAGCAACCCCGATTAAACGTACCGACAGTAAACGCGTCCTCTCCCGCGAAAATACCATACCCGTGGAATGAAGCGTACCAGCATAACCCGCGGTCCCCAGTTCGAACCACACGCGTTCCGCAGCACGATTCCAGAACACCACGCTTCCCCTGGGAATGAGCCCGAAAAAGCGACTGCGCGCTCCGCTCAGCGCATAGCGATCCTCCAGTGCCCGCTTTTCCGCCGGCCGAGCATCCCAGCTCATCAGGGCAGTGACCGTCAGGGGGACAAGCATCAACGTTGCAAGCCATGGCGACCGAGCCAACAAGCCCCGTCCGAAAAGCCAGGCAAGCACGGCCATCAGACCATATCCCCCCGTGCGCAGGAATCCTAAAAGGGTATCAATCATGGGATCGGGGACATTCACGCTTCCCGACGCCAATGCCCAATCGAGGAAATAGCCGGGTAGCGCCATGGAAATCAGCACCGCTGATACGATCAGCACCACAAGCCTGCGGGCACGCAACTCGGCAAGGAGCTTGGAGAAGGACGAGGGCGCCACGCGATGGACGAGCGTCAAAACGGCGAGCAACAAGCCCCCCCAGGATGGGAATACCAGCCCAAGTGCCGCCAGAAGCAAGCTGGCCTCGCGGTTAGACGCATGTCGGCGCACGAGATGGCGGCACCCCAGGTCGACCAGAGCAACCAGACCTGCCGCATAGGCAAGCCAGAGCGTCCGCCACAGTTGCGCCTGAAGAAGGATGGCGACCTGGAGATACACGCCAGCCAGAACTGACACCAGGACCGCAACCGCAGACACCAAGACGACGAGTTGGTAGAAAGGGCGCAAGCCCCTGTTGCCATGCCGACCGGCAACAATAAGCAAGGCAAAGAGGGAGAGCCAGTGGCTCGCACTGGCGGCGATCCAGTCACCAATAGACACCAGGGCCGCGAGGTCGACATAGGCCCACCAATCGGCATCCATAATTGCCAGCCCACCCGCTGCGCCGGCCCAGAATGCGCCCCCCAGCGCGAGGCTGCCCAGGAGGCTCACAAAGACTTGCCCCCGCACCGGCATGCGCAGCAGAAGACTGACCGCGGCAGGGCCGACCGCCATGATGGGATGAATGCTCATGGCGAGGCCATGCCACAGGGCTCCGGCTACCGTCCTTCCCTTAAGGCAGGCGGCCAACCCAAGCAAGGAGAACGCAATCCCCACCATGCGGGCCGAGACGAAACCCTCGCGGACGAACAGCATGCCCTTGGGGGAGTAACAGATCGGATAGACCAGCAGCAACAGAAACAGCAAGAGACTTGCCGGTTGGCGCAGGGTCGCACGGCTGAAGCCGTAGGCGGAGACGAGAAAGAGCCCCCCCTGGCACAGGGTCGCAACCATGGCCCCCCCCTCGATATCGAAGAGGCTGACGAATTGGGCGAGCAGGGGCGAGAAAAGGGACCAGCGATCCTGCGAGCCGTCGAGGAACCAGATATCCCGCGCATAGCGACCGGGGTCAAGGAAGTGAAGGGCGCCGACCATATAGAGTCGGGCATCGTGGTCAATGCCGATGTAGGGGGTTGCGATGACCAGACACATAGCCCCCGCCCAGAACCAGAAAACCGCGTCCCCGAGCCTGTCTCCGCGAAGGTACGGCATGATCAAGAACCACCAGGGAAGCTACAGCGCCATCCCGCGTCTTTTACCCCGCGGCGAATGGTGCCGCACTCCCTCCCCGCAGGCCGTTTGCCACCAGGGAAACATATCCATCGTGTGCCACGCAAGAACATCGGCGGGTCAGTGCGTAGCCGTAACCAATTGATGAAACACAGACTCGAGGGATACCTTGTGGGTCACATCTGCCAAACGACCTCCGTCCCGGGCAATGCTGGTCAGGACCGCAGGCAGATCGGGGGCCCGAACTTCGACCGCGAAGCGCCCAGGCTGGAGCGATCGCGCCCCGGGCACTGCGGTCGTACCGTGGTAGCGCACCACGAAAAGATCGGCCTGCTCGACCGCCAACTCCTGGGGGGATCGCACTGTCACCAGTTCGCCGCGGTGAATCAAGCCAAAACGATCCGCAATGGATTCCACGTCGTGCAGCACATGAGAGGAGAAAAAGAGCGTTCCGCCATCGTGGCGGTACTGGGCTAGAACATCGACCACCTCGCGACGGCCGATGGGATCAAGCCCGGAGAGCGGCTCGTCGAGGATCAGCAGGCTCGGCGCAATGGCCAGGGCGTGCGCCAGGGCGGTTCGCTGCATCATCCCCTTGGAGAAGGTGCGGATCCGGCGTCGTGCAACGCCTTCGAGTCCGAACCGGGCGAGCCAGTCGAGGCAGTGCGCCGTTTCATTCTCCAGGGAAAGGCCATGGATACGGACTCCCATGCGCAACACTTCAAGCGGCGTCAGATACTCGCTCAGAGACGGGTTTTCCGGGACGTAACCCAGCCCACGCCTGGATTCGGGATCGGCAACCTCGCGACCGTTGATACGCACCGAGCCTGAGGTCGGCGCCACTGCCCCGACCAGGGTCTTGATGGTGGTGCTCTTCCCAGCCCCATTCGGTCCGACAAACCCGAACACTTCACCACGCTCGATGGTAAGCGAAACACCGCGTACCGCTTCGATCGGAGCACGCCGCCAGCCGGTTCGATAAGACTTGCGCAAATCCCGGATTTCGACCACGACTTCAGCCATGGGCCGCCTCCCAGGGGCGCGGCGCGATGACGATGGGTTCCCGCCGCCCGTTGCAATGTTGCGCCCACATTTCGCGATAGAGCGTTTCCAGATCCCGTGCGAAGCGCTTCGTATCGAAGAGCGGCGCGTTCTCCCGGTTCCGCGCCAGACGCTCCCGGGTGGCCACGAGCCGTTCCGGGGAAAGTGCCAAATCGCGCGCGAGACTGAAGTAGCCCTCCAGGTCGCCGGCAACGAGTTCGGCCAACCCGACCGCATGGAGGAGACTCGTCGAGACCGAAGCGGCAAAAGTCTCACCGCGCACTGCAACCAGGGGCACCCCGGCCCACAGCGCATCGCAACCCGTGGTATGGGAGTTGTAAGGTGTGGTGTCGAGCGCCAAATCGGCGAGTTGCAGGCGCCCCAGGTGATCGGCGTTGTCTTTGCAGAAAGCGGCGAAGATCAGGCGCTCACCGGCAACCCCACGTTTCTCCGCCTCCGCCCGCAGGCGCTCGCGCGTGGCATCCGGGTAGTTCGCGAGCCAAAGCACGCTGCCCGCCACCTCCTGCAATAGCCGGCACCAAACGTCAAAAATACGGGGCTGAATCTTGAAGCTTTGGTTGAAGGAACAGAAGACAAATCCCCTTTCCGGGAGCCCCGCTTCCTCGCGGGAAGGACGTGGCCCGATACGGCGGGTGTCGTCGTTGGGCAAGTAGCAGTGGGGCAGGAGAGCGAGTGTTTCGGCAAAAGTATCGGCCTCGTCCAGGGGGCTGACAAAGGGGTCGCCGATCAGGTAATCCGCAAGGATCGGGTGCCCAAGAGTGCCGGGGTAGCCTAGCCAGGTCGCCTGAACGGGAGCAGGTCGCAGCGCAAGAACCTCGGGGCGTCCTTCGACAGTCCACCCAGAAAGATCCACCAGGATGTCGACCCCATCGTCCCGAATCATGCGCGCGACGCGATCGTGTGCCATGTCATAGATGTCGCGAAATACCGTAAATGCTTCTCTCAACCGTGACTCAAGCGGGCTTCCGTCTCCCTTGCCACAAGAATAGGCAAACCACTCAAACTCACCTTTGTCGTGCGCTTCGATCACCCCACTAAACAAGTAACCCACCGCGTGCTCGCGAAAATCCGCGGACATGTAGCCGACCCGCAATTTACGCTTTGCGGGCGCCACGGCGACATCATCCAGCCGCGCACCCGGAACGTCGTTTGCCAGGGTCACCGAAGCCCGCGCCACCACCTGGCTCAGTTCCATGAGCACTTTTCGCGACAGCCCCGGAATCCCCTGATACGCAAAGGGTGAGGTCACGCTGCAGGCACCCGCCCGGAGTTGGCGCCCAAGAGTTTCAAACGAGGAGGACAAGTCTTCCCACTGACACAGTCTCAAGCTGCAAAACAGCTTTTCGGCAAGGAGGCCAGCATCCTGAGGACTGTGCAAGGCGAGTTGCTGGTAACAAACGTAGGCTTCAGCGTAGCGCCGCAGAAATTGCAGCGCCGTCCCCAGAAGGCCGACCGGTTGAGGATAATCCCCCGGGTGCAGGCGAACCGCCTCAAGCAGTGCCGGGACGGCATTGGCATAGTCCCGGACCTGTATCAACGCAGCGCCGAGGTTGCAGAACAACTCCGGATCCTTCGCGTTGAGTCCGATTGCGGTGCGAAACGAGGCCAGCGCCGTCCTGTAGCGCCCCAGGCAGGACAACGAGATTCCTCGATTGGAATGCAGTTCTGCGTCGCGTGGCGCCAACTCCAGGCCTCGGTCGGCGGCCAATAGAGCCTCGACATGGCGCCCCTGACAGATAAGGGCCAGCGAAAGCGCCTTGTACAGGAATCCGTCCCCCCCCATTCGCTTGAGGAGCTGCCCTACGCGTTCTTCCAGAAGCGCATACCTCTCGTGGTGGATGAGACTTAGTATCTCGCTCACGGTCTTGGCAGGTAAGCGATCCCCGCCGCCATTTCTACGCCTGCCCATCCCGCCTCCTACCGCTTATTGTTGTCTTCCAATGCTGGAATCCCATGGCCGTCCAGGACGTAACGCCCTCCAAATGGGTCGACGATCGCGTTCCGTGTCGATCCCAGACTGGCCCACAGTTCCTCCATGCTTGCCGGGCGCCTTCCAGTCCGGCGCTCGAAATGATCTGCTTCCGTTTTCAGGAGACCGAGATTCTCCAGCCGAACGGCCTGTCGCTCCAAATATTCTCCGAAGGCTTTGTTTCGCGCATCCGCAGCCATCGCCCGCAGCACTCGAATAGCGGTATCTGGAGTAGTTCCGTTCCGCACCCAGAGCGCTGCCATATTCTCCAATTGAAGTTGCTCCTGCTCATCCTGGGATCTTTGGGCTGCCACCCGCAGCCAGCGCGCTCCCTCCAGGCTGTTCTTCTCGAAATAATGGGTATTGAAGGCATAGTAGAAAATTGGCCACACATCGAAGGGCCTACCGTCGATGGCCCGTCTGAGAACGTACTGCGCGGCGCCCAATTCCCCGTTCCAGGGCAGGATGGCGGCGCCAATGTAATAGTTATCCTCGTGCGCCGGGTTGAACCAGGCGACGTCGGACTGGACACGACCCAGAATGCGATACCTGTCCGCATCGAGGCGTCTGGAGTCCGCAACCAAAGCACGGATGCTTCCCATGTTGGCCGCCAGATGGCCGTCCCCCCAAGACAGGATCAGCTGCATGATGCGCGGGAGCACAACCTCCATTTCAGGCGTGGCGTCGCCAACCGGCGCGCGATCGAGTTTCCCGATCGCAATCGAAAAGATGAGTCCTGCTGCAAACGCAAAGACGACGGGCTTTATCGCGCCGTTCCAGCGTCGATTCACCCCAGCTCCCGGTACCGAAATGCCCAACACGCGAGTGCCAGGACAATTACCCCGTAAGCAATCGCCGCAAGCCCCCCCCAAAACATGGTCTCAACACCAGGAAACAAGCGATACATGGCCCATCCCCGCCAATCCACGCGGCCGAGGTCAGGGAGCATCCAGCGGACGATATCGAGCAGCGGAGCCATGCGAGCCACAAGCCGATCGTCCCCGTCTGCCCCTGAAAGAATATAGGTCCTTGCGAAACCCACGGTCTTGGCTGCAATGGCAAAACAAATCCCCACCGCGAGCGGAAGAACCGAGACGGTAGACAGGGTGGAGAGCAATACGCCGAAACAGCTCACCACCATCGCATCGATCCAAAGGCCGAAGACGGTGGCCCAAAAAGGCCCGCCCAAATCCACTGGGTATTGCTGGGCGTAGTGCCGTCCAGCCAGGAAGGTCACGCCCCAGAGCAGCACGGCAAGACAGAGCGCCGCCACAGCCAGGAGCAGCGCAATTCCCGCACAACGCCCCAGCAGGTAGGCGCTGCGCGAAACAGGGTAGCTGACCGAAAAAATGACAGTCCTGCGCTCGACTTCCCGGGCGATCAGCTCCTGAACCCAGAACAGCCCGAGAAGTACCAGAACGATACGAAGAAACGAAAAACCGACGTCGAGAGCGACGGTCTGTGGCTGCCTCGGAGAGAATGACGCTGACAAATAGGCCACTCCCATGAGGAACAACCCTATTGCGGCGATCACCTGAATCGAACGCCCCCGCACACCAGCCTTCCATGCCGAAAGGCAGAATTCCTTCACCCCTCCCCCCCACTCGCATCGCAAGTCACCAAATGGAAAAGGCGCGCCAGAGCGCGCCTTTGTGCCGCCCGCAAACCTCAATCAACTGGCATTCAACGCCGCAGTCGCCGTAGTCGTCGAGACGTCCGATGTGGTACAACCAGCCGAACATTGCGCCCCTGCCTTCACCGCGCCACCGTTCGTATTACCCGAGAAGGTGAACTTCCCCTTGGCAGAACCCGAACTGACCCCCAGAGCGACACCGTCCTGATCGAAAGCCATGTGCACATTGGCCGAACACTTCGGAGTGAAGCCCACCTTCACAAAAGTGCTGGCGTCCGAAGTCACAGCAGTTCCGTTACCTGCCGCCCCACCGGCACAAACTGCACCGTTGGTCGCGGCGTTGGCACCCGTACTCGCGGCAAGAACCGTCACCAAGCCAAAGCCCAAAGCCAGAATTTCCTTTTTCATCTTGAATCTCCTATCTATTCATTCAATGGACAACGCGCAACCGGCCTTACTGCGACGAATTTGCCGTTGCTGCGGTCAGGAAGTTGCGGGCGTCGGACTGGGCTGCCTTGTCCTCACCTTTCTTGGTGTACTCGCTGAACTGGGGAATGGCGATGGCAGCCAGGATACCGATGATAGCGACCACGATCATCAGTTCGATCAGGGTGAAACCCTTTTGCAGCTTTTTCATAACGATAACCTCCTAAAAGAAAGCAACGGATCATCCGTTCGCTAGGACACTAACACATTTCATGCCAGCTTGAATCACGGTTCTTTGTTCGCTATTGCCAGAGTCAGAAAATTGCGCGCATCCGATTGCGCCGCCTTGTCCTCCCCCTTCTTGGCGTATTCGCTGAACTGCGGAATGGCGATAGCGGCGAGGATACCAATAATCGCCACGACGATCATCAATTCAATCAAGGTAAATCCACGTTCCATGAGCACTCCCCCGGTTGTCTGCGCGAAGCCACAAGCCAGAATTGTGCCAATACCATGGAGCGCAACCCGCTATTCCACCGCCCCCAAAACCTTCAGACTGACAATTTTCGTCACATCCGACCGCAACTCGTCACGTTTTCCGACCACCCCCGCGAGGATCCCCCCCGCGTCAGAATAGTTGTCGCCCCGATAGAATCGACAAACTGGGGGCGATGATGGAAGAACGAATTGGCTCGATACGGACAAGCATTCAAGGACAGAGCGGTGGCGAAGTTGTTGCCGCCGGAAAGCGCGACATTGGACGACGTGGCGCATGAGATCGGCGTTGGTGTCTCGACGCTGGAACGCTGGCGCAGCGAGGCGCTGTCCAGGCCCGCTCGCGAGCGGGCCTGGACAGCGGCCGCCCGCTTCGATGCCGTGCTGACCACGGCAGCGATGGACGAAGCAGGCAAGAACGCCTGGTGCCGCGCCAATGGTGTGTACCCGCAGGAGCTGGCAGCCTGGCGGCAAAGCGCCACGCAGGCACTGGCCGAGCCCGAAGAGGCCCGTGCCAGCCCGCAGCAGACCAAACAGGACCGGCGCCGCATCAAGGAGCTGGAGCGCGAGCTGCGGCGCAAGGACAAAGCCTTGGCGGAGACGGCAGCCCTGCTGGTGCTGTCAAAAAAAGTCGCGGCGATCTTCAACAAGGGAGAGGACGAATGATCGGCCTCGAAGATCGCCAGCGACTTGCCCGAGACATCCACACGGCGCACCAGGCCGGCGCCCGCTTGCGCCACGCCTGCGAGATTGCCGGCATCGACGTGCGCACCCTGCAGCGCTGGCAGGCCCACGACGGACTCACTGCGGGCGACGGCAGGCCCGCAGCGCTGCGTCCGGCACCGGCGCACGCCCTGAGCCCGGCCGAGCGCGCCGAGGTGCTGCGTGTGGCCAACGAGCCGCGCTTTGCCGACGTGCCGCCGGCGCGCATCGTGCCCATGCTGGCCGACGAAGGCGTCTATCTCGCCAGCGAATCGACCTTCGCCCGCGTCTTGCGCGCGCACGGGCAGAGCGCCCACCGTGGTCGCGCCAGAGCGCCTGCGGCCACGCGCCCGCCGACTACGCACATCGCCACGGCACCGCGCCAGGTCTGGTGCTGGGACATGACCTACCTGCCGGCTGCCGTGGTCGGCCGCTGGTTTCACCTGTACCTGATCCTCGATCTGTACAGCCGCAAGATCGTCGGCTGGGAAGTGCATGAGACCGATGCCGCCGACCATGCTGCGCATCTGGTGCGGCGCACGGCGCTGGCCGAGGGCATCGCGGCCCTCGATACCAAGCCGGTGCTGCACGGCGACAACGGCGCCACACTCAAGGCCACGACCGTGTTGGCGATGCTGCACTGGCTGGGTATCAAGCCTTCGTACTCGCGTCCGCGCGTGTCCGATGACAACGCCTATGCCGAGGCGCTGTTCCGCACCGCCAAGTACCGCCCCGAGTTCCCGGCCAAGGGGTTCGACGATCTCGATGCCGCCCGTCGCTGGGCCGCCGGCTTCGTGCATTGGTACAACTTCGATCATCGCCACAGCGGCATCCGCTACGTCAGCCCGGCACAGCGCCATGCCGGCGAAGACCATGCGATTCTCGCGGCGCGTCATGCGTTGTATACCAAGGCGAGAGAACGCAACCCTGCCCGCTGGTCGGGCCATACGCGCGACTGGGCCCCCATCGGCGCCGTGACGCTCAATCCGGAACGCGACTCGGTGGTCAACACAACATCGCCAGCGACAGATAAGCAGCCTTTGGCGGCATGAATCAGGCGACAACTATCTTGACGCGCGCCGGATCTCGCGCGCGTCCCCGGCACGATGTGCCGAGAGGAGGGCACTGTTCGCCGATGCTCAACCTGCTCGTTCCACATCCCGCTGCAGGGGATCGAGAAACTGTTCCGCGTAGGCTGAATAAACATCTCCGGCCTGGAAGACCTCGAACAGCTCCGGGTCGATATGCCCGTTCTCCCTGAATTTTTGCATGATGCCCAGGGCCTGGGAGAGCTTCATCCCTTCCTTGTAAGGCCTGTCCTTGGCGGTCAGGGCTTCGAAGATGTCGGCGATTCCCATCATGCGGGCCTGCCAGCTCATCTGGTCGCGGGTGAGGCCGCGGGGGTAGCCTTTGCCGTCCATGCGTTCGTGGTGGCCGCCGGCGTATTCGGGGACGTTCTTGAGGTGCTTGGGCCAGGGGAGTTGCTCCAGCATCTTGATGGTGGCAACGATGTGGTGGTTGATGATTTCCCGCTCGGCCGCGGTGAGCGTGCCGGCGCGGATGGTGAGGTTTTCCGCCTCGTTGGGGGAAAGGAAGGGGGAATCCTCCCCCGCAGTATCGCACCAGCGCCGCGTAGCGGCGATGTGGCGCACCCGCGCGATGTCTTCGTCGCTCATGCGTTCGCCACCGATGTTGGCCCGGCGCAGGAATTCCCGATCCGACTCCAGGGCGGCGATGGCCTCCTGGCAACGCGCTGTGGCGGCGTCGGCGGCTTCTCCGGCCAGGATGGCTTGCAGGCGGGCAATCTCGGCGTCGCGCTTGAGCACTTCGAAGCGGGTGTCCACCAGGGCGATGCGGTCGAAGATGGTTTGTAGCTTGGTGGCCTTGTCGACCACGTGCACCGGCGTGGTGATCTTGCCGCAGTCGTGCAACAGGGCGGCGATGCGCAGTTCGTAACGGTCCTTGTCGGTCAGCTTGAAGTCGGCCAGGGGCCCTTCGGTCACGGCGTCGGCCGCTTCGGCCAGGAGCATGGTGAGGACGGGAACCCGCTGGCAGTGCCCGCCAGTGTAGGGCGACTTTTCGTCGATGGCGGTGTTGATGAGTTTGATGAAGGATTCGAACAGGTCTTCCAGTTGGGCGATGAGCTGGCGATTGGTCAGGGCGATCGCCGCCTGGGAGGCGAGGGATTCGGCCAGACGCTGGTCGGTGACGGCGAAGGCGCGCACATGGCCGTCGCCCTGATCGATGGCGTTGATCAGTTGCAGGACGCCGATAATCTCCCCTTCGTGATTCTTCATGGGCACGGTGAGGAAGGACTGCGAGCGGTAGCCGGTGCCCGCGTCGAAGCGGCGCGTCCCCGCAAAATCGAAGCCTTCGGCGCTGTAGGCGTCCTCGATATTGACGGTCTGCCCGGTGAGGGCGGCGTAGGCCGCCACCATGGTGTTGTTGGGGCTGCCGTCCTCGCGGTAGAGGGGAAGGTCGGCGAACTTGCTGGAAATGGGCGCGCCGCTGGAGCCGCCGAAGGCGATGCCCAGGGAATCGGTGCGCACGATCTCGAAGTGCAGATGGCGCTGGTCTTCCGAGACCAGGTAGAGTGTCCCGCCGTCGGCGTGGGTGATCGCCTTGGCGGCCAGCAGAATCTTTTCCAGCAGCCGGTCGACGTTGCGCTCGCTGGAAAGCGAGGCCCCGATGTCGTTGAGCTGTTCGAGGCGGCGGAAGAGTTGCTCCAGGGTATCCATGGCGACTCCTATTTGATGCACACGGACCGCACCTGCTTCATGTCGGTGATGCCCTGGACGACTTTTTCGATGCCGTCCATCTTGAGGGTGCGCAGGTTTTCATTGAGGGCGCAGGCCAGGATTTCCGCCACCCGCGCCTTTTCCTGAATCAGTTTCTTGACCGGGTCGGTGCCCACCAGCAGCTCGTGCAGGCCGACCCGGCCCTTGTAGCCGGTATCGTTGCAGGTGGGACAGCCCCTGGCCCGGTAGAAGGTGAATTTGCCGTCCTTGGCGTAGCGGGCGCCCCAATCCTTGTAGATGGCCTCCATGGAGCCCTTGGGATCCTTCTTCCAGCTCTCGGTATTGGCAAGCTCCTCGCAGTATTCGTGGATCAGGGCCTTGATCTCGTCCTGGCCGGGGTGGTACGCCTCCTTGCATTCCTTGCACAGGCGCTTGGCGAGGCGCTGGGCCAGGATGCCCAGCAGCGCGTCGGCAAAGTTGAAGGGATCCATGCCCATGTCCAGGAGCCGGATGATCGATTCCGGCGCCGAATTGGTGTGCAGGGTGGCGAAGACCAGGTGCCCGGTAAGGGAGGCTTCGATGCCGATCCCCGTAGTCTCGGGATCGCGCATTTCGCCCACCATGATGATGTCCGGGTCGGCCCGTAAAAAGGCTTTCATCACCGTGGCGAAGTCGAGGCCCGCCTTTTTGTTGACCTGAACCTGGCGTAGCCCTTTCTGCGTGATTTCGACCGGATCCTCGGCTGTCCAGATTTTGGTCTCGGGTTTGTTGAGGTAACCAAGGACGGAGTGCAGGGTCGTCGTTTTGCCGGAACCGGTGGGGCCGCACACGAAAAAGAGCCCGTAAGGCTTTTCGATGCACTTGATGAGATTTTCCCGGTTGCGTGGGGTGAGGCCAAGTTGTTCCAGGGGAATCGGTTCGCCGGCCGCCAGGATGCGCATCACCACATCCTCGACCCCGCCCGCCGTCGGAATGGTGGCGACACGCAGTTCGATGTCCAAGGGGCCGAATTTCTTGAACTTGATCTTTCCGTCCTGGGGTTTGCGCTTCTCGGAAATATCCAGGTCGCACATGATCTTGAGCCGCGTCACCAGGGAAGCCCGGTAGGACGCCGGCACTTCGATGTACTTGACCAGCGAGCCATCCTTGCGAAAGCGGATGGCGGTCTTTTCCTTGCCCGGCCGTGGCTCGATGTGGATGTCAGAAGCGCCCTGCTGATAGGCTTCGACAATGATCTTGTTTACGAGGCGAACGAGTTCGTTGTCGGCCGCGGCCATGGCGTCGTCGCCCCCGAGGTCACCCAATTCCTCGCTATCCCCCATGTCGGAAAGAAGGTCGTCCACCGACCCCATGTTGGAGAGGGCACCGAAGAATTGATCTACCGACTGCGCGAATTCACCATGGGTGGTCACGCGATAGACGATCTTGCTCTTGGGGAAAATGTTGTTGACGACGCGGGAATTGCGCACCCGCTCCGGGTCCGGGGCCATGACGACCAGCCCTTCCGGCGTGTCATCCAGGGGCAGCCAATGGCTTTCATCCACGTACTCGCGCTTGATATGGCGCAGAAGATCGATGGGTTTTATGCGGTCGGCTCTGAAGGGCTCGTAGGGCACGTCGAAAAACTTGGACAGTGCTGCACCGATCGCCGCGGGTTTGACGCTGAATTCCTTCTGAAGAACCGCCTCGATGTCAGCGCCCTTTTCCCGGGCGATGCGCTGGGCCCGCTCCAGGTCCGGAGCCGACAGGACACCGTCGGCGACCAGGTAGTCGTATTTCGAGCGGATGACGAAAACCGGCTTCTGGCGCTGGGTCAAGGCGACCGCCAGGGTCTTCGCCAGCTCGCCCACGCCTTCCACCGCCAGGGGCGGGAATGGGACATCGGCCCGGTTGTTGATGAGCTGGATGACCCCCAGGAGTTCCCCGTCGTCGTCGAGGATGGGCGCGACGAGCATTTGCTTGGAGCGATAGCCGGTGCGCTTGTCCACCTCCTTGAGAAACTGCATCTTGGGGCTGTACTGCTTGAGCTCCACGTCATCGTAGACGTCGCTGATATTGGCCAATTGGCGCGTTGCCGCGACGTAACCGGCAATACTCTGGTCGGCGATGGGGAGCTTGATGTCCTTGAAGGAATTGAGGCCGGTCTTGACCCGCGAGACGATGGCCTGCTTGTCCTCGCCCACGACATAGATGGTCAGGCGATCGGCGTTGAAGAGATTGCAGATGTCCGGCGACAACTCCAGCATGATCTCGTCCACCGCGCTGGTGGCGTGGATCTTGTTGGTCACCCCATGGAGATTCTTGAGGAAGACCAGACGGCTCGCGACGTCCGATCCCCCGGCGGTTTCTGTCTTGTTCTGTGCATTCATGTCACGCTTCCCCGGCGTTCAATCCGCCCTCCAGCCAGCCGGCCCGAAAACCATGCTGGGAGAGCAGAAAGGCGGCGGCCGAACTGCGCCGGCCGCTCTGGCAATAGACGATGTATTCGGTGTCGGGCTGGAGCAGGCCGAAAGCGGCCCGCAGTTCGTTCAAGGGAATGTTGCGCGCGCAGGGCAGGCCGTCCTGGGCGAATTCCGCCGGATAGCGCACGTCCAGCCAGCGGGCGGCCCCCGCCGCCACTCGCGCCTCGGCCTCGGATCGCGACAGGGCATGCAAGAGGGGCTCCTTGAGCAACTCGTCGAAGTCCTCCTTGCCCAGGCGCAGGACCACCCCGTCGCGCTTCATGGTCACCGTGGCATTGCGGGTCGCACCGGACACCAGGGCTTCCTCCCCAAAGGCCTGGCCGCCCTTGAGTTCGGCGACATGGACCTGGCTGCCGCCGATGGCCCGGGTCACCTGCGCCCGGCCGCTCTCGATGACGAAGTAGTAGTCCCCCACTTCACCTTCGCGCACCAGCACCTCGCCTCGCTTCACCTTGAGGCGTTCGAAGCGCAGCATCAACTCGTAGAGATTGGCCGCCGGCAGGATCGAGAGGCCCGAACCGGGCTGGCTATGCAGGCTGATCGCGCCGGTGACGGTCTTCCACAGCGAACTGTCCTGGGCGTACTTGGGCGGCCGGTTTCCCTCGGCGGACAACTGGTCCCAGGTCATCATGATGTCCAGGAGGTCGTCGTCGATGCGCACCACTTCGATATCGGTGATGGCCCGGCTGGCCCGGATCGGCCCCGACTTGCGGCCCAGGGCCCATACGGCGTCCTCGCAGGAACCCACCAGCACCCGCACCCCGCCGGCGGCCAGGTCGAGCTTGATCTCGCCGCCGACGAGAAAGACCGACACCTTCTGCAGGTCGACCCCGAGCAGGGGGTCGGCACCCAGGGGAAAGCGCTCCATGGCGCACAGCCCGGCGAGTTCCTTCAGTCGCTCCGGCGACAGGCTGCCAAGGGGTTCCAGGCGAGCCAGGATGTCGGCCTTCATGGTTCAGAACTCGAAGATCTGATTGTTCTGAAGCATGCGGGGCTTGAAGGCGCCGAGGCAGTCCTCGATCTCCTCCATGGTCAGCTCGATCTGCCCCGGCTTGAGGTGGGTGATGTAGATGTCGCACTCCCGTTCGAGCTTCTGCAGCTCCTGGGCCAGCATCTTGGGGCACAGGTGACGGGACAACAGCGCGAGTTGCTCCTCCCGGTTGGAGAAGGCGCATTCGACGATCAGGTGCTTGAGGTTGCGAATGCGGTTCACCGCCTTCCAGAAGGCATCACAGATGCCCGTATCACCGGAGAAGACGAGGCTCGCCGATCCCGAATCGACCTGGTAGCCCACCGCCGGTACGGTGTGGTCCACCGGCAGCGGCGTCAGGCGTCGGCCGGACAGGGTCGTCCCCTGCCCCAACTCGATGACCTGGAAGCGCATGAAGGGGTTGGCGGCATTGGGGATTTCGGAAAAATCCGGCCAGATCGCCCAGTTGAAAATGTGGTTGCGCAGGATGGTGAGCACTGCTTCGGTGCCGTACACCGTCAGGGGCGTACTACGTCGGTCACCGACCGTGTCGATCATCAGCGGGAGCGAAGCGATGTGGTCCAGGTGGGTGTGAGTCAGGAAGACGTGATCGACCATGGCCAACTCGGCGATGGTGAGATCCGCGACGCCGGTGCCGGCATCGATCAGGATGTCATGATCGACGAGCAGTGAGGTGGTGCGCAGATGCCGACCCCCGATACCGCCGCTGCAACCGAGTACACGGAGTTTCATGGCTACTTGGTCTTGAAGGTGGTGACGCCGTCCCAATCCGCGGCGGGCGGATCGCTGCGCAATTCGGCGATACGTTCGATATAGAGACGATAGAGTCCCCGGTCGGGAAAGCGACGCGCCAGGTTGTGCAACTGCAATTCGGCCTGATCCCACTCCTGGGAGCGATAGAGTCGCAGGGCGTGTTGCCAGAGCTTGAGTTCATCCAGGGTTTCCGGCGTCACCTCGCCGACGATGCCCATCGGCTCGTAGATGGCGAGGGGCTCGCCTTTGCCCTTGGGCCGCACCCGATCGACTTCGCGGAAGACCATATCCTTGATCGCCGCCTTGGTTCCCTCACCTACCAGGATGCCGACGCCGTAGTTCTTGGTCAGTCCCTCCAGGCGGGAGCCGGTATTGACCGCATCGCCCATGACCGTATAGGCCTTGCGCACCGGCGAGCCCATGTCGCCCACCGTCATCATGCCGGTATTGATGCCGATGCCGATGTGCAACTCGGGCCAGCCCCGCGCCCGGAAGGGCTCGTGCAGGGACTCCATTTGCCGCTGCATCTCCAGCGCCGTCAGGACGGCATTGCGGGCGTGCTCGGGATCCGTCACCGGGGCGCCCCAGAACGCCATGATGGCGTCGCCGATGTATTTGTCCACCGTGCCGCGGTACTTCTGGGTCACGGCAGTCATCGCACCCAGATAGTCGTTCATGAGTTGAGTGAGTTCCTTGGGGTCGAGCCCTTCGGAAATGGTGGTGAAGTCACGCACGTCGGAAAACAGCACAGTCAGTTCCTGCTTGCGCCCTTCCATGCTGTAGCGCTCGGGATCCCGCGCCATCTCGTCCACCAGTTCGGGCGGTACGTACTGGCCGAAGAGTTCGGTAAATTGGCGCTTGCTCTTCGATTCCACGAAGTAACCCCAGGACATGTTCAGGGCGAAGAGCACGAAACACAGCAGGAGCGCGGAAGCCAGGGGAAGCACCATGCCCCCGGCGTACCAGAGAACCAGGTTGAGCACCACCACCACCACCAGGGCCGCAACGGTGAGCAGGGATGCGCGCAAGGGCGAGAGCAGGGGAAGCAGCAGGGTCAGCGCAGCGCCCACCAGAAGAAGCTCGACAACTTCCGCGCCGAGCACGTAGGAAGGCTTCTGGCGCAGGCTGCCGTCCATGATGCCGGCGATCATGTTGGCGTGAATCTCGACTCCGGGGTAAGTCGCGCCAACGGGGGTCGAGCGCAGATCCATGAGACCCGGAGCGGTAGTCCCCACCAGTACCGCACGCCCCTTGAGGACGGCCGCGTCCACCCGCCCCTTGAGGACATCGGCCGCGGAAACATAGGGAAAGCTGCGCTCATTGCCGCGATAGGGAATCAGGGCACCACCGTTTTCGTCCACCGGGATGCGCAGCAGAACCTTGTCGCCCCCCACGTCCAGCCATTCGATGGTGCCCTTGCCTTCCGGGAATCCGGGACGGACAGGGACCCCGCCCAGCAGGTAGCGGACCATGGCCAGGGAAAGCGCCTCGTAGTAGGCGCCTTCGTGCCGCACCACCAAGGGTACCCGGCGCGACACGCCGTCGAAATCGACGATGGGGTTGAAGTGCCCGGCACTGGCCGCCGTCTGCTGCAATTCTGCGAGGTTGGCACCAAAGCCTTTCCAGTCCAGCAGGGTATCCTGCCGGCTGCCGAACTGCCCGGCGGGCCACACCGGTGCGGGGAGGACGCCGCTGCGCCGGGCATCATCGATGCCGGAGAAGTAATAGCCGAGCACCACGGGCCGGCCCTTCAGGGTCTCGGCAAAGAGACGATCGAAGTTGAGGCTCGAGCGCAGCGCCGGGAGGGTTTCCTGAAACCCCTTCTCGCCCTTCAGTTGATCCTGCGCCAGCCTTTCCAGCACCTTGAGCCCCGAACTGTCGTCGGGCTCGGCGAACACCACGTCGAAGCCGACGACGGCGACCCGGTAATCGTCCGTGAGTTTGCGCACCAGTTCGGCGACCGTATCGCGCCCCCAGGGCCAGCGCCCCACTTCAGCCAGGCTTTTCTCGTCCAGGTCGACGACGACGACGCGGTCATCCTTGCCCCCCGGCATCGACATACGCATGCGGACGTCGTACAGGTAGCCATCGAGGAGGTGAAAGAAGGGAAGCTGCCAGATCCGGGCGCCGTGCCCCACGAACAGGAGCACACAGGCGGCACCGAGCAGGTAGCGGATGAGATGTTTTTTCAAGTTGGCCTGACGAAGGTGGTATCCCGGGCGTCAGGTCTTGAAAAAGAACTCCATCTTGATACCGGCGATCTCGATCACGTCGTGATCCGCCAACTGATGGGCCTGGGAATCGAGAACATTGCCGTTGACGATGGGGAACTGGGCGCCTTCGACATGGGTGATGAAAAAGCCGTGGGGGCGACGGGCGATGACCGCCACCTGAACTCCCGGTTTCCCGAGGGTGGTGAGGGTCTTGGTCAATTCGAGTTCCTTGCCGGCGTTGGCACCGGTCAGGAGCTGTATCGCTGCCGTGGGCGCCGCGGTGGTGGGCGTCGCCGCTCCTGCGGCAATGGCGGCCGGTGTGGGCCCCGGCACCACCGGGGCCTGGAGGCCCGCCGGCTGGCTTTCGCTGGCCTTCGCCATGGCCGCGGCCTCGGCGGGCTTGGGGGCTTCCGGTGCATTCTTCAACACGTTGGGCCGGATGAGCATGGTCTTTTCGAAATCCGCCCCACCGCCTCCGGCCGCGGGCTGTTCGCTGACGTACTTGAGCTTGTACTTGCCCAGTTCGACCACGTCGTTGTTACGCAGGAAATGCTTCTTGACCGGCTGGCCGTTGACCAGGGTGCCGTTGGTACTGTTCAGATCCTCTAGAAACGAGTCGTTGAGGATGGTGACGATGGCCGCGTGCTCGCCCGAAATGGCCAGATTGTCGATCTGGATGTCGTTGTGCGGCTTGCGCCCTATCGTCACCCGCTCCTTGTTGAGCGAGATTTCCTTGAGCACCAGTCCGTCCATCGAAAGGATCAGTTTTGCCATGTTGCCATCCTCATTTCACTTGAACCAGGCCAGGAAGCGCTGCCACCAGCCCCGCGGCGCTGCAAAATCGCCACGAACCTTGACAAGAATAACCGAAACGTTGTCCTTGCCACCATTGTCATTTGCCATCTGTATCAACTGATCGCCTGCCAAGGGAAGATTGGACGCAAGGCTCTGCAGGGTCATGGCGATTTCCTCGTCCTCGACCATGTCGTTCAAACCGTCCGAACACAGGAGATAGATGTCGCCGGGTTCCACGTCATAGTCGCGGACTTCGGGTTCCACCTCGGGATCGACGCCCAGGGCCCGGGTGACGAGATTCTTGTTCTGGGAATATTTGGCGTCTTCCGCGGTGATGAGGCCGCTGTCGATCTGCTCCTGCAGGAGCGAATGGTCCCGGGTAACCTGCTGGAATTCGTCGCCGCGCAGACGGTAGAGGCGCGAATCGCCGATGTGGGCCACGGTGACCAGATTGTCGTAGAACCAGGCCATGACGAGCGTCGTACCCATCCCCGCGTACTGGGGCTGGCTCTGGGCAGCGTTGTATATCGCCTCGTTGGTCCCGGCCACCTGCTCGCGGATGTGACGGTGGGACAGGCGCTTGCCGGTCTCCTCATCAAGCACCTGGGGGCTGCACGTCTGGACCAGACCGGTAAGATTGGAGGACAGCAAGGTGGTCGCCATGCCACTGGCCACCTCACCGGCGTTGTAGCCGCCCATGCCGTCCGCCAGGATGGCGAGACCGTGATCGGCGCTGCCGAATACCGCATCCTCGTTGTGCGAGCGCACGACCCCGGGATCGCTGCGGGTCACTACTTCCAGCACTTCAGCCAATTTCATCGTCCCCGTTCCCTAAAGCGTGATATCGACGTCGCCGGCGTTGCCGGTCTGGTCGGGCGAGGCCCGCCCGGACCCGGCCAGACAGGCCCGCAGATCGGCAGCGAGGTCGTTGCCGCGCTGGTAGCGTTCGTCCGGATCCTTGGCCATGCTGCGGGCGATGACCGCGTTGAGTTCGGGCGAAATCGCGCCATTGACCGATGCCGCTTCGGGCGCCGGCTCGTTGGCGATCTTGTACATGAGCTGGGCCATGGATTCCCCGACGAAGGGCAATTGGCCGCAGCACATCTGGAACAGGGTAACCCCCAGGGAATAGAGGTCGGAGCGGCCGTCCACCTTCTTGCCGGCCAGTTGCTCGGGCGACATGTAGGAAGGTGTCCCAAGAACCATACCGGTCTTGGTCTTCGAAGAATCTGTGATGCGCGCGATCCCGAAGTCGGTCACCTTGACCTGATCCCCCTCGGGCTCGTACATGATGTTGGCCGGCTTGATGTCGCGGTGGACGACGTTGTTCTGGTGGGCGTAATCGAGGGCTTCGGCCACCCGCGCAACGACGGAGAGCACCTGCGGCAGGGGCAGCAGCCCGGCCGCCTTGGTGGCGACGACCAGGTCCTTGCCCTTGAGGAACTCCATGGCGATGTAGGCCAGATCGTGCTCCTCACCCGCATCGAAGATGGTGACGATGTTGGGGTGATTGAGCCGACCTGCGGTTTCCGCCTCGCGGAAGAAGCGCTCCTTGACTTCGGCCAGTTCGTCCTCGGCGAACTCCTGGGCCAGAGCCATAGTCTTGATGGCGACGACCCGGTTGATCTTGGGATCGCGCCCCAGGTACACCACGCCCATGGCCCCCTTGCCCAGTTCCTTTTCGACCTGATAGCGGCCCAGCATGGGCTTTTCCACCTGGCCGTCTCCCAGGATCACGGTGCCGCTTGCAGCCTGACCACGGCTGCCGCCCAGCATGACCGTCTCCGACATCTGCTTGGCCTTGGTGATGCGCTGCTGCAAATCGCGGAACTTGGGGTTGAAATCGGCCATGTAACGGAAAACCGCCTCGGCCTTGTTGAACTGGCGCTTGCGCTCGTAGTCCAGGGCGAGGTTGTAGAGGTTTTCCATCAGTCCGTCGTCCATCGGACACTTGCGGAACTTGTCGAAAGCCATGTCGAGCTGGCCCTGCCCCTGGAAGGCGAGGCCCAGCATGCGGTTCGATTCGGCGGACTCGGTATCGGATTTCTGTTTGCCGCGCTCGGTCATCAGGTAGCGCTTGGTGGTCAGGAGAAGATGCCCTACCACCAGGAGCGAGGCAGCGCCCATGAGCTGAATCCACATGCCGGAACCGACCATGAGGCCGAAGTGCGTCCCGATGAGCAGAATGAGAAGCAGCGCCGTGGCCGCCGCTCCCAGGGCCGCAGAAAGCCGCGGCAGGAAGGCGATCAGATAAACCGCCACCAGCAGGAAGGCCCCCAAGGTCGCCGCGCCGCCCCAGGCCGGCGTCACGAAGAAGTGTTCCTGCAGGATGCTGGACACGGAATGCGCCAAGGTAAGAACCGGGGGCATGGCAGGTGAAATCGGGGTCACCTGGGGCGTTCCGACCCCAGCCGCCGTTGCTCCGACCAGGACGATCTTGCCGGCGTACTTGGCGGCGGGAATCTTGCCGGCGAGCACGTCGTAGAAGGAGTCCACCTGGAAGGCCGGGTGACCATCGACGTCCTTGTAGAAGAAGGTATTCATCTCGGTGGCCGGACCGGTGGCGATGCGCAGATTGCCGAGACGCACTTCCTCGCCCAGTTGCACGCGAATGTCGGCCGGACCGAGGTTGAGGCTCTTGGCGGCGATCATCAACGAGAGGGCGGGGTAATACTGGTCGAAGTACTGCACCACCAAAGGCTCGGCGCGGATTCCGCCGTCGACGTCCGGATTGGCATTGAGATGGCCCACCGCGGCCGCCTTGGCGCCGATGGCTTCGAAGGGATACTGGACCTGCATGCCCGGCAGCGCAAAACCGCTGCCCGGAGTAACCTGGGGAACTCGGTTGGCCACCACGTAATCCGGCAGGGGTTTGTCGGGCCTGCCGCGGGCCTCACCCAACTGGAAAGTGAGGGGCAGCAGGATGGTGCCCGTCTTGGCGTAGCTCTCCGCCAACTGGCGGTCGGTGTTGAGGGCGCCCTCGGCTTCCTTGAGCACCGCCGCGATTTTCTCCAGTTCGCCGCTGGCTGGCGCCCCCTCGGCCGCGGCCTGATTGACGATGTCGGTCAGCTTGGTGATATAGGCGTAACCGGGGGAGACTTCCGGTTCATAGAAGAAGACGGTATTGCCGACCGCCTTGGCCTGGGCAGTGGCCATGAGGTCGGCAAAGCGGGCGTGGACGTCCCGCGGCCAGGGCCAGCGGCCGATATTGGCGATGCTGTAGTCGTCTATGGCCACCACGGCAACCCGGTCGGAGGGCGTACGGCTGGACTTGTTCACGCCCATGTCGTAAGCCTTGCGCTCCAGACTCTGTACCAGGTCGGAGCCATTGGCGACGAGCATGAGCACCGTCACCACCACGCCGAGAAACCAGTCGGTCTTCCAGAAACCCGATTTACCCATGCCCCCTTTTCCTTCTATGTTTTTTCAGCGCAAGAGGCCGAAATACAACTATTTAACCGCTATTCTTACGCGGGCTTCTCAACATAGTCAAATTTCATCCGCCGGGCAGCGGCGACCCCAGGCCTTTCTGTTGCGCCGCCGCGAGAACCCGCACGGCGAGGGCCAAGTCCTGGATGGCCAGGCCCTGGGACTCGAAAAGCGTGATATCGAGGGGCGAAATACGCCCTGCACGCCGCCCCACGACGATATCTCCCAATTCGACCAACTGCCGGGAATGGAGCCTGCCCTTGTCCAGCGGCGGCAGCAGATCGCCGGCCTCGGCCAGGGCGGTCGGCACGGCATCGACGCAGATCAGGGCCGCCCGCCGGATGGCCTCCTCGGACAACTCGCGCCGGATCAGGGCATTGGAACCGGCAGCGTTGATGTGCGTCCCGGGCGCCAGCCAGGCGGCCTCGAAGAGGGGGCTTGCAGCGGTGGTCACCGTTCCCAGAACGTCGGCCTCACGGACCACGGCTTCCGGCGACGGCGCAGGGACGACGCGGACGCCGAGGCGCTCACCCATGCGGGCGCAGAAGTCGGCCAGACGATCCGCCCGGCGGGCATACACGCGGACTTCCTCGATGGGCCTCTGAGCGCAGACGGCCTCCAGGTGTCCCTCCGCCTGCCACCCGGCACCGAACAGGCCCAGCACCCGGCTTTCAGGACGCGCCAGGAGCCGTGTGGCCAGCCCGCTCGCCGCGCCGGTGCGCACCATGCCGAGGCGGTCGGCCGATATCGTCGCCAGAGGAATGCCGGTTCCCGCGTCGAAGAGGTGCACAAAGAACCGGTTTCCGCTGCGATTGCTGGTGTAGGCCTTGTAGCCGATAACGCCCTGCTCGGGCAGGGCGCCGTGCAAGACGTGCAGCGTGGTGCCCGGCAGGCGCGTCCTGGCCCGCGGCGTGTCCTGCGCCTGGCCGAGGGACAACTCGCGATGGGCCGACTCGACGGCTTCCAGGGCCATCGCCGTCGTCAAAACCTGACGGACGTCTTCCTCGCTCAGATAAAGCGCCATACACACTCCTCCATCACGCCGGACAACGGGGCTGACCGGCACCGGGCTTGCCCGAGACCAGGGGACGCAGCAGGGGCTCCATCTCCTTGAATACCTGCACCGGCAGGGCCGAGGTGAAATCGTAACCCGCCGCCTGCTCGCCGGGGACGAAGGCAGTCACGGTTCCGAAAAAACGCTCCCCCAGGTAAAAGACGAAGGTCGCCGCCCGATTGACCACCCGGGAGGACTTGATCTGCCCTCCGGCACCGATCACGTCGAAGCGATGGTCCCCGGTCCCGGTCTTGCCCCCAACCAGGAGCGGCTTGTCGTCGGGTCCACGATAAGTATCCTTGAGACGGCGCGCAGTGCCGCTATTGACCACCCGCAGAAGCGCCTTGCGGGCGGCAGCGGCCACTTCGACGGGCATCACGCGCGTCCCCGCGCGCGGTGTCCACAGCAACTGGGTCTCGAAGGGGGTGCCACTGGCGAAACGCAGCTCGTCCACCCGGACCGTCGCCTGGCGAATACCGCCGCCCACCACGATACCCATCAATTCCGCCAGGGCCGCCGGCCGATCGGCCGAACTGCCGATGGAGGTGGCATAGGAGGGGACCAGTCGATCGAAGGGATAACCCACCCGCTTCCAGCTCGCGGCGATGCGCTCGAAGGCCGCCACTTCCAGGGCGATACGGATGCGCACATCCTGGGCGCGCCGGAAGCGGGAGTTGAGCAGCCAGCGATAGGCCTCCTGCCGCTGCTGCACGCTGGCCGCGACGACCTGGTCGAAACCTGCTTTCGGGTTCTGCTTGAGATAACCCACCAGCCACAGTTCGAGCGGGTGCACACGGGCCAGGTAGCCCTGGTCGGAGAGATTCAGGCGCAGGGGGGCGTAGGTGGAGTAGAGCTTCCTGAGTTGCGCCTCGCTGCCCGCCCGGTCTCCGAGCTGGGCGTTCATGAAGGCGCTGAAGGAGGCAAAGTCCGCCTGGGGCTCCACACCAAGGAACGCTGCTGCCAGACGACTCGGCAGGGGGCGCAGGTCGGAAACCAGGGCCGGCAATAGATCCTCCGGCGCCGTACCGCGGTATTTGCGGAAGAAATGGGCCAGGAAGGCCCTGCCCTCCTGGTCGGCAAAGCGGCTGAGGAAGCTGCGGCGCGCCCTTTCCTCGTCCCTGCGCAGTTCCGCCCCCGGAGCATCTTCGGCTTCGTAGGCGTGGTAATGGACCACGTCGCGCATGATGCGCACGAAGGAGAGGTTGATCGATTGCTCCAGGGCCTCTTCGACCGTAGGCACTTTGGCATCGTCCTCGCGCTTGAAATTCTGGAAACTGTGCAAGCCGCCGCCAGTGAAAAAAGTTTCCTTGGGGTCGGCGGAATAGCGCCGGTTCAAAGCGGCATCGAGCAGGGCCGGGAGGCTCCTGTCCTCGCTGCGCAGCAGGTGCTCGATGGCCCAGCGGGTCAAGGGGTCGCTGCCTTCCGGACGCAGCTTGCGCAGATCCTCCGGCGTCAGGCTGCCGTAGCGCCGATGCAGGTCGGCGACGACTTCCAGGTAGCTCACCAGGGTACGGAACTTGGCGCTCGACCCCAGATCGAGCTTGGTCCCCACGTTGATGTCCAGGGGCTGATCCACGTTGTCCGCCTGGACCCGCAGCAGATTGCCCTGGGCGGTGGCCTCGAACAGGGTGAAGCTGAAGCGCACTTCAGTCGGATCGCCGCGCAGCAACAGGCGCTCGCTCTTCAAACCCAGGCATTTGAGCACCGTTTCTTCGCGCAGGCTGGCCAGGAAGCGCGTCACGCCGTTCTGGGCCTCCGCATCCAGGGTGGCGCGGGCCGTAAGATCGTAGCGGTCGAGGGCGTAGAGATTGTCCACGTCGAGATAGTCCGCCAGCACGGAACGGGCGGCATTGACCGCCTTGCGCTCGACGAAGGAGACCGCTGGCGGCGGCAGGGGCGTGTCGCGGGGATTGAGCTGTACGGCCAGAGCAGCGTCGCGCAAGGCGGCCGAAATGACGCCCTCCTGGGCCAGGATACGGAGGTGGCTGTCGGTGAGTTCGCCCAGGCGTCGTTCGCTCACGGCGAGAAGATCGGAAGGCCGACGCTGGGCGATGAAGAGCGACAGGGCCTCCTTGAAGGGTGCCGCTGCCGCGAACGGTGACTCCTGCGCTGCCACCAAGGCCCGATTGGCCTCGCCGAAGTCCCGCCCGTACCAGGCCCAGAGGCCATCGCCCAGGCCATTGACCTCGCCCACGCCGGGTACCGCGCCGAGAGGAACCGAATTGACGAAGTCGAGCACAATGCGCCGGCGAGTCTCCAAGGTCTCGACGCCCCCGTGGTAGGCCCGCAGCGAGGCCGACGCCATCTGGCGGAGTTTTTCCTCCGGCCCGTGGGTGCGACCGCCCGGCGAGTGGCGGAATTTTTCGATCTGGGTGGCGAGGGTGCTGCCCCCTGCCCGCCCGGCCCCCTCCGGATCGACGGCCCGTACGGCCTGACCGATCAGCGCCCGGCCGAAGCGATCCCATTCGACGGCCGGATTGCGGCGGGGGTGCTCGCTATCGAGAAGCTCGCGGTTCTCGATGAACAGGAGCGACGCGACCACGATGGAGGGAATGGCCTCGAAGCGTTCGTATTGGCGCTGGGGGTAGAGGGTCGAATAGAGCGTCTCGCCCTTGCGGTCGAGAACGGTAAGACCGGCCTGGGACTTTTCCCGATAGATGGGATTCAATCCGCGCCCGGTGATCTGCCGGAAACGCTCCGACTGCCGCGCCTGGGCGCTCACCTCGAACCCGGCCGCCGCCAGTTTGGGCAAGGCCACGCGCAACTGGGCGTAGCCCAGACGCTGGTCGTAGGGCCCCTCGGCCGGCAACCAGAGATCGGGATTGGCGCCCGGTTCGACGCGGAAATCGGCGCCCTGGGCCCATTCCGAAAAAAGGCGCGACTGAAGCCAGGATTCGCGCATTTCGATCCAGACGGCGATAGCCGCCGCCAGGGCCAGAATCAGGGTAATGCGAAACAACCAGCGAAGAGGGGAAAACCCCCGGCGGCGTCCGTCACGCCGCACTTCCCTTGGGGTACCTGCGTTATTCATGCGCTTGCCGCTCTCCCGGGCGACTTGGTGGATCAGATGATGCTATTGGGGTCGGGGCATTTTAGTCCGAAGCGGGCCAAAAAAACCCAGGCCCAAAACAAAAAAGCGCCGGGGGCTCCGGCGCTTTCTCGGGGGCGAAGGCGCGCTACAGCATGGCCTTGAGCAACTTGGCCATTTCCGACGGATTCTTCGTCACCTTGAAGCCGCAGGCTTCCATGATGGCGAGTTTGGCATCCGCCGTGTCGGCTCCGCCGGAGATCAAGGCACCGGCGTGGCCCATGCGCTTGCCGGCCGGGGCGGTGACGCCGGCGATGAAGCCGACGATGGGCTTCTTCATGTTGGCCTTGCACCACTGGGCGGCTTCG
>Ga0268298_10000640_pt1 | contig 44656 bp, 32 predicted proteins | sample WWTPWeurt_MetaG_FD_194462 | JGI IMG/M metagenome (GOLD analysis project Ga0268298, IMG submission 194462) | Activated sludge microbial communities from WWTP in Nijmegen, Gelderland, Netherland - WWTP Weurt | ecosystem: Engineered > WWTP > Aerobic digester > Activated sludge | place...
GGAACGAACCGGCGAGTCGAACCGATCGAGACGGGACTTGAGGACGTGTTCATCTACCTGATGAGCAAGTCAGAAAAGGAGCGTGCTGTTTCATGATTGAGCAAACACGCGCCGGACTCTCTCGCTGGACGAGCATGATCATCAAGGAGTTTCTGCAACTCAAGCGGGATCGTGTGACCTTTGGGATGATCATTGGTCTGCCGTTGGTTCAGTTGATGCTGTTCGGCTTTGCAATCAACAGCGACCCCAAGCACATGCCGATGGGCCTGCTGGTTCAGGATCAGAGCGACATCGTCAGGACGATGATCGCGTCGCTGAAGAACTCGGAGTATTTTGACATTGTTGGAGAAATGCCGAGCGAAGATGCGGCGCGCGAAGCTCTGGCGCAAGGTGAGATTCAATTTCTACTCAACATTCCTCCGGATTTCACGCGGCAGGTCCTACGTGGCGAACGCCCGGCGGTATTGATCGAGGCCGATGCCACCGATCCTGCTGCGACCGGATTAGCGTTGGCGGCTGTCTCTCAATTGGCGGACCAGATTGCCCGCCGCGAATTGGTCGGCACGTTATCCCACCTTGCACCCTCTTCCCCGCCCTTCGAACCGCGCGTTCACCGGATGTACAACCCCGAGGGCAACACCCGCTTCAATATTGTCCCGGGATTAATGGGCGTTATTCTCACGATGACGATGGTTTTGATGACTGGGCTGGCGATTACGCGCGAGCGCGAACGCGGTACGATGGAGAACCTGCTGGCCATGCCCGTCCTGCCAATTGAAGTGCTGGCTGGAAAGATCATTCCCTATATCGCCATCGGCCTGATTCAGGCCACAATCATCCTGCTGGCGGCCCGTGCGATCTTTCACGTTCCATTCTTTGGAAATGTGGTGACGCTTTACATGGCCGCCTTTGTGTTCATCGGCGCGAATCTTATGGTGGGCATCACAATTTCCTCGCTGGCGCGCAACCAGTTGCAGGCGATGCAAATGACCTTCTTCTTCTTTCTGCCGAACATCTTGTTGTCAGGCTTCATGTTCCCGTTCCGCGGAATGCCGATGTGGGCACAACATATTAGCAGCGTTCTGCCGCTCACGCATTTCCTGCGGGTCGTGCGGGGCATTATCTTGAAGGGAAACACGTTGCCGGAACTGTGGACTCACATCTGGCCGATGGCGCTGTTCGGAGTTACCATGATGGTTATCGCCGTACGGTTCTATCGGCGGACATTGGATTGAAATCTCAAATTATTCCCAAAAGAAAAGGCGGCCCGATTTCAGGCCGCCTTTTTCACAAGCGATTCAACCTCAGTCCACCGAGATTCCCTCTTCGCGGTACTCGCGCAGTTTGTTGCGGAGTGTGCGAATGGAGATTCCCAGGGATTCAGCAGTTTTTGTACGGTTGTTGTCGTGCACGCGCAGCGCCCGGAAGATGGCCGCCTTTTCAATTTCGGCAAGGCTGGCCGTCGTTTGCGCATCGAGCGTGAACATCGTCTCGGACTGCGGTGCGGTCTCGATGCCGTCGAGGTACAGATGCTTGGTGCGCACGATGTTGTCGTCACACATGATAACTGCGCGCTCAATTTTGTGCTGCAACTCGCGGACATTGCCCGGCCATTCGTAGCACAGAAGCTGCTCCATCGCGGCCTCTTCGATTCCTTGCACGTCCTTGGCATATTCGCTTGAGTAGGCCGCCACGAAGTGGCTGGCTAAGACGGGAATGTCCTCACGTCGTTCGCGCAGCGGGCTGACCTTGATCGGGCATACATTCAATCGGTGGAAAAGGTCTTCGCGGAAGTCACCTTCGGCAATCGCTTTCTTCAAGTCGCGGTTGGTCGTAGCCACGATGCGCACATCAATCTTAATGGTCTCGCGCCCGCCGAGCTTTTCAAATTCGCGCTCTTGCAAGACGCGCAGTAGCTTGGCCTGCATAGCCGTGGACATTTCACTGACTTCATCAAGCAGCAGCGTGCCGCCGTGGGCCAGCGCAAACCGGCCTTCAACAGTTTTGATGGCACCAGTGAATGCGCCTTTCTCGTGGCCGAAGAGTTCCGATTCCATCAGCGTCTCGGGCATAGCGGCGCAGTTGATCTTGACAAACGGGCCGCTCCGTCTCGGGCTATTTTCGTGTAACGCTCGGGCGATCAGCTCCTTGCCGGTGCCCGATTCGCCCTGAATCAGTACCGTGGCCTTGGTCGGCACGATCATCTCAAGCTGCTCGAGGACTTCGAGCATCCGAGGCGATTGGCCGAGAATATTATTGAACTGGAATTTGGTGCCAAGTTCGCGCTTGAGCTGGTAGTTCTCCAGCTTCAACTTACGAGACTCAAACGCCTTCTGGATCCGCAGCAGGAGGGTTTCCTGCGGGAAGGGCTTTTCGAGGAAATCAATCGCGCCGTCCTTGAGGGCTGCCACCGCCTCGGGGACGCTGCCATATTGGGTCATTATTACTACGTCAACCCCGGGGAACCGCTCCTGAGTGGTCCGCAGAAGCTGGAGGCCCGACATCTTAGGCATACGGACATCGGTTACGATCACATCAAACTGCTGGCCCTCGTCCAGCAAGGCGAGGGCGGACTGGCCGTCTTCGCAGGCTTCGACGGCGTAATTGCGCCGTTTAAGGGTCTGAACCAACCAGTCACGGAAATGCTGTTCGTCATCTACAACAAGGATGCGATTCTTCGCCATTCGGTCGGACTCCTGTGGGATGATATGTAGCGGGTCAGTTAGGGCGGCTGTTCTTTGAGACAGAAAACCCCTGACCCCTTATTACTATAGCACGTATAGTTGCAAACGGCCTAAAATTGGCAATTTATGTCACATTTTGCCATAGGCGGGCGCAATATACAAAGGTCAATTGAGTTTGTCAAGCAGAATTTGCCGAGGGAAAGTGTTGCCGCGAGAGCGTATGTTATGCCACTCGCCTTGATTATCGGCAGTTTTTTCGGTACATTAAATGTTCACATTAAGATTGGAATAAACAAGTAGATGGAATCGCCGTTTTTGCGGATTTCGGGCGCCCGCGAGCACAATCTTCAGAACATCTCGCTGGAGCTTCCACGAAATCGCTTGATTGTCATCACAGGCATTTCCGGGTCGGGGAAGTCCTCCCTCGCGTTTGACACGTTGTACGCGGAGGGTCAGCGTCGTTATGTCGAGTCGCTCTCGGCTTACGCGCGCCAATTCCTGGGCCTGATGGAGAAGCCGGATGTGGATGCGATCGAGGGATTGTCCCCGGCGATTTCAATTCAGCAGAAGGCCGGCATTCGAAATCCTCGCTCAACCGTGGCGACGGTTACGGAGATATACGATTACCTGCGATTGCTGTATGCGCGCATCGGCAAGCCGCATTGTCCCAATTGCGGCAAGCCGATTCAGCGGCAGACCGCGCAGGAGATTGTGGATGCGTTGCTGACGTTGCCGGAAGGCTCGAAGATTCAGCTTCTCGCGCCTGTTGTAACGGGCCGCAAGGGCGAATACAAAGATATATTCGACAGCATTCAGCGCGACGGCTTTGTGCGTGTGCGCGTGGATGGCGAGATTCGCTCACTGGACGAGAAGATTGACCTCGATAAGAAGCGCCGCCACACGATTGAAGTTGTTGTAGATCGGCTTGTTATCAAGGACGGACTACGTGGACGATTGACGGACTCGGTTGAGACGACGCTACGGTTATCGAGCGGACTACTCATTGCGACGATTGAAGGCCGGAAGGAGCGCATCTTCAGCGAGCGGTTCGCCTGTCCTGATTGCAACATTTCGATTCAAGAAGTCGAGCCGAGACTGTTCAGCTTCAATTCGCCGTTCGGGGCGTGCGAGCGTTGCACCGGCCTGGGCTTCAAGATGGAGATTGATCCTGAGCGTATCGTTCCGAATGACGAACTCTCGATAGAAGACGGCGCGATTTCCTGCCTGTCTGGAGGGGTTGATGGTTGGTACGGCTCGATGCTCGAATCGGCGGCGAAGAAGTTCAAGATTAGCCTTACCGTGCCGTGGAAGAAGCTCAAACCTGAACAACGGCAGATTATTCTATATGGTTCCGGCAAGCGCGAAGTTTCCTACGTCTGGGAAGGGCAGAAATCGCGCTTTGAGACGACCGGCAAATGGGAAGGTGTAATTCCGAATCTCATGCGCCGTTACCAGCAGACCACCTCGACCCAGATTCGTGAGTGGATCGAAGACTTCATGGGCAATATTCCGTGCCCGGATTGCAACGGTGCGCGGCTCAAACCCGAGGCGCTATCGGTGCTGGTGAATGGTCAGAACATCCACCGGATATGCGATCTATCAATTGGCCACGCGCACGAGTTTTTCAGCGGTCTGAATCTGAATGAGCGTGACAGTCTGATCGCGAAGCAGATATTGAAGGAAGTACGCGAGCGGTTGACCTTCCTGCTTGATGTAGGACTCGATTATCTAACCTTGAACCGTGCAGCCGGCAGTCTTTCCGGCGGCGAAGCGCAGCGCATTCGTTTGGCGACGCAAATTGGCTCGCAGTTGACGGGCGTGATGTATATTCTGGACGAACCTTCTATCGGGTTGCATCAGCGCGATAACGATCGATTAATAGCCACACTGAAACGCTTGCGCGACATCGGCAATACCGTGATCGTGGTCGAGCACGACCGCGATACGATTGAGGCGGCTGATCATGTGGTGGATTTGGGTCCGGGTGCCGGGCGTCATGGCGGCAAAGTCGTTGCTGAAGGTACGCCGCTCGAAATCTCCAAGTTGGAACACTCGCTAACGGGCCGGTTTATCAGCGGTATGGACCGCATTGACATCCCCGAAGAGCGGCGCGCTGGGATCGGCAAGAGCCTCGGTGTACGCCGCGCTCGTGGAAACAACTTGAAGGATGTCTCAGTAGATTTTCCGCTGGGAACATTCACAGTCGTGACCGGGGTTTCTGGTTCGGGAAAATCCACGCTGGTCAACGAGACTCTCTTCCGCGCGTTGGCCCAGAAATTCTACAGCTCGAAAGAGCCGCCTCTCCCCTACGGTCAGCTTACAGGATTGCAACACATTGACAAGGTGATTGATATTGATCAATCACCGATTGGCCGGACGCCGCGTTCAAATCCTGCGACCTACACGGGATTGTTCACGCAGATTCGTGATCTCTTCAGCCAACTCCCAGAAGCGAAGATTCGCGGTTACAAGCCGGGCCGTTTTTCCTTCAACGTTAAGGGCGGCCGCTGCGAAAATTGTCAGGGCGACGGCATCATCAAGATTGAAATGCATTTCCTGCCGGACGTGTATGTCCCGTGCGAAGTCTGTCACGGCAAGCGCTACAACCGCGAAACTCTGGAAGTGCGCTGGAAAGGCAAATCTATCGCAGATGTGCTCGACATGACCGTCGCGGAAGCACGCGAGTTCTTCGAGAGCATGCCTTCGATTGCGCGGAAATTGGCGACGCTGGAAGAGGTTGGGTTAGGATACATTCACTTAGGACAGCAGGCCACGACACTATCCGGCGGTGAAGCGCAGCGCGTGAAACTTGCTACAGAACTTTCCCGCGTAGCGACGGGTCGTACATTGTACATTCTCGATGAGCCAACCACTGGTTTGCATTTTCATGACATCAAACTGCTCCTGAAAGTTCTGCATACTTTGGTGGACCGCGGGAATACGGTGCTGGTGATTGAACACAATTTGGATGTCATCAAGACTGCGGACTGGCTAATAGATTTAGGTCCTGAAGGCGGCGAGCGCGGCGGAGAGATTCTCGTAGCCGGAACTCCCGAGGATGTGGCCAAACACAAACTAAGCCACACGGGGCGCTATCTGAAGTTGGAACTCGAAGCGCGGCGCAATCAGTCGTCGAATGTGAATGGCCGCCGCCGCGTGGGAGTTACCGCCGGATGACGAAATTACTTCTCCTCGTTAGCATTTCTTGTGCGCTACAAGCGTTCGCCTTCGACGCCGATCGCGCAATCGAACTGGCCCGCACGCTTGCCGGCGACCGCTTCGAAGGCCGGAAGTCCGGTCACACTGGCGGCAAGTTGGCTGAAGAATTTGTGGCTGATTATTGCCGCGAAATTGGTCTTGATCCAATTGGCAAGGACGGTTACTTTCAAGACGTGCCGCTGCTGGTGACAGAACAGCAGTCTGCTTCGTTCGCGATCTTAGGCTCACAGCTTGGCCGTGTGCCGATGACGGAAGGTCTCGACTTCGCGTTCAATACTCACAGCGGCTCGGCTTATTTCACGCGTGACATTGTGGTGGCCGGGTTTGGCATCGTCAACGCCGAAAAGGGCCGCGATGATTTCGGCGATTTGGACGTACAAAACAAGATTGTCGTGATTGTACGCGGCGTTCCGACAAGCGCGTACAGTTTTGAAGACGAGAACACGCGGACGCATACGCTGAAGAACGCACGCGAGCGCGGCGCCGCCGGAGTGATGTGGTACGCTGGCAGCATGCCGCTGGCCGGAGCCGCCATCAAGGAAGAGCTTTACGATCCAGAGATGCCTCTGCTGTACATTGGCGACCGCGTCCTGCAGCTGGCGCTGGAGAATACGGGCTACTCGATTGAAAGCTACAAGAACGCGCTAAAATCCAAAGCTATACCACTAACGACGGACAAGCAGGCAGCCATCAATGTCAAAGTGCGGCAGTTGAAGGATCGCACTGGTCGCAATGTGTGCGCCATGCTCTACGGCACTGACGCCGTGCTCCGCAATGAAATCGTTGTTGTAGGCGCGCACCTTGACCACTGCGGCCTGAACAGCGGGAAGCTGCCTTACAATGGCGCGGATGACAACGCGTCCGGCAGTGGACTGATCGGTGAGCTGGCGCGTTCATTGAAAGAGCGCGGCCCATTCAAGCGCAGCATCATGTTTGTTTGGTTCACGGCTGAAGAAGACGGATTGCTGGGCAGCAAGCACTTTTGTGAACAGCCGACGGTTCCATTCGGGAATATCGTTGCAATGCTGAATTTCGACATGGTTGGTCAGGGCGATGGCAAAGCAACTGTGGTCGGCCTCGATCAGTTGGGTGAATTCGGCACGGCGTACGCGGACTCACTCGCAGCCTTGACGGATGCTCCGAAGATTCGCGCTTATCAAGGCGGCGGGAGCAGTGACCATGCATCCTTCGGTGAAGCGGGTGCACCGCCCATTGCCTTCTGGTCCTCGGGTGAACATCCATTCTACCACCATTTCTGTGACGACGGCGCGTGGCTCAATCCCGAATCGTTCAAGACGGTGGGAACCTACTCCGAAGACCTGATTTCCCGTCTTGCTAATGCGCAACAATCGCTCGCCAGTCGTTCCGATTCACTGCGCGTTTTGTCGCACATTGCCGTCTCACTCGACGTGGATGGATTTTATGTGGACCAAACTGGAACAGTCAGCACAGATGATGTAATTAAAGTTGCATGGCTGCCCTTTGACGTGCGCACAACGACGAGTGACTTAATCAACCGTTGCGCGTTGGTACACGACTTTTGTGCGGGCAAGAAGATATCCAGCGGTGGTCTTAAGCAAGCTGTAGAAGCGCATGGCAAGATGGAGAAAGGCATCGCCTTGGCGATCACGGAAGCAGCGCTTTACAAACGGACGTCTGCTGATCTAATAGCTTTGTCGCGCATGGGACTTTCGCTCGTGAATCTCACTCCCGGGGCTGACGCGGACAAGACGGCGCTGACTGAACAGTCTGTCAAGACGCTTAAGAAGGCCGGAGTTTACGCTCTATTGCCGCTGGACTATAAGACCGGGGCGCGGGTGAACGCGTGGGAATCGAACGCCATCGTAACGGCCTCGTTGGAGCAATTTGCCGCGACGCCGTCCGGCATCCGTGATTCGCTCTTGACAAGCAAGGCACTTGTGCTGCTTGACGTGACAAACGAACCGACGACCGAGCAAGTTCAAACGATACGCGCCGCGCGGCAGCGCTATGTGCATTTGAATTTCGGCGAATCTTTCGCGCAATTGCGTGAAAGCGATCACAAGGCCGCGTTTCGCAAGCTCTATGAGTCTGGATTCACACATGAAGACATCTTGTGTTTGACAGGCGGGAACCTGCGCCGGTTTTTGAACGGATGATATGATGAATACGACCATGCTATATGACAAACTGCACCGGCTTGATCCAGCATACTATACAGCAGAGCGGGTCGCTCCGTTGGAAGACACAGTTGAGCGCATTCTCAAGCTGAAGCGCGAGCGCAACGCGGTGGTGTTAGCGCACAACTATCAGCGTCCGGAGATTTTCGAGATTGCGGATTTCACGGGCGACTCATTGGGTCTGTCACTGCAGGCCGCGCAGGTGCGGGATGCTGAAGTCATCGTGTTTTGCGGCGTGCACTTCATGGCGGAGACGGCGAAGATTGTCAATCCTGCGAAGACTGTGCTGCTACCCAATCTGGCGGCGGGCTGTTCACTTGCGGATACGGCGACAGGTCCGGCTGTGGCCGCTCGCGCAGCGGAGTTGCGTCGGATATACCCCGGTTTGCAAATCGTGACTTATGTCAACACGACTGCTGAAGTGAAAGCTGAATCGGACGCATGCTGCACAAGCTCCAATGCCGTTTCAGTAGTGCGTGCGCTCGAAAGCAAACACATCTTGTTTATCCCGGACCAGAACTTGGCACGGCATGTGGCCTTGCATGTGCCCGAGAAGACGATTATCGCTTGGGATGGCTACTGCTATGTGCATCATCAGATCACTCCGGAAGCGGTATTGAACATGCGCGCGCAGATTCCGGGGATACAAGTTCTCGTGCATCCGGAATGCCGCGACGATGTGGTGCGTTTGGCCGATGCCGCACTCTCGACTGCGGGCATGGTCGAATACGCGCAGCAAAGCTCGGCAAATGATTTTCTCGCCGTGACAGAGTGCGGGCTGTCGGATTTACTGCAAATGAGCGTGCCTGACAAGAATTTCTACCGCGCTTGCAAGATCTGCCGGTTCATGAAGGCGATTTCGCTGGACGACGTCGAGCAGGCGCTGCTGCACATGCAGTTCAAGATTGATGTAGATGAACCTGTGCGCGGTAAAGCGCGGCGGGCGTTGGACCGCATGTTTGAATTGACAGGACAACAACGCGACAACCTCACGCTACCTGAAGGCGTAGCCAACGAATAAAGCAAGCAACTTATCCATGAGCAGCGAATTTCGCATCGAAAAAGACTCGCTGGGCGAATTACAAGTCCCGGCCAAAGCGTATTACGGCGTACAAGCGGCACGTGCCGTCGCCAATTTCCCGATTTCAGGCTTGCGGCCGCATCCCGTATTCGTCCGCGCGTATGTGACCATCAAGCGCTCGGCAGCCGTGGTGCATCGTGATCTGCATTTGTTGACGGATGAGCAAGTGAAGGCAATTCTCGCGGCGGCGGATGAGCTGCTCGCCGGACAGCACGCCGACCATATCGTCGTGGACGTTTATCAAGCAGGCGCGGGCACATCCACGAACATGAATGTGAACGAAGTCATCGCCAATCGCGCCGCTGAGCTATTGGGTCTTAAGCTTGGCGACTACAGCAAGGTGCATCCGAACGACCATGTCAACATGGCGCAATCCACTAATGACACGTATCCGGCGGCCATGCGCATCGGGCTTTGTATGAAGTTTCCCGATTTGCTGAAGTCGCTGGGCTTGGCGATTGCTTCACTGGAAGGCAAGGCGCGTGAGTTCGATGACGTCATCAAGAGTGCGCGCACTCACTTGCAGGACGCGGTGCCAATTCGCCTTGGTCAAGAGTTCGGCGGCTATGCAATGATCATGAAACGCTGTCGCGCACGACTTGTTGAAGCAGAATTGGGCTTGCGCCAATTGAATTTGGGCGGCACTGCTGCTGGAACCGGCATGAATGCACATCCCGAGTATCGCACGCGCGTCGCTAAGGAGATTTCGGCAAAGAGCGGGATCGCCTTCACGCCGGCCGAAAATCTGATTGAAGTCACGCAAAGCCTCGGCGACTTCCTGCACTTCTCGTCAGCGCTCAGACTGCTTGCTCTCGAATTAGGCAAGATTGTTTCGGACATTCGCTTGCTTTCCAGCGGCCCACGCACGGGTTTGCAGGAAATCTATTTGCCTGCCGTGCAGCCCGGTTCGTCCATCATGCCCGGTAAGGTCAATCCTTCGATGGCGGAGATGATGAACCAGGTGTGCTATCAAGTCGTCGGATTTGATCAGACGGTCGCGTATTGTGCGCAGGCTGGCCAGATGGATCTGAATGTGATGATGCCAGTTGTGAATTACAACTTGCAGCAGGCGCTGCATATTCTGAGCACTTCAATTGAAGTGTTCACAAAGAAATGTCTTGACGGCATCACTGTGGACCGCGCGCGATGTCAGATGTACTTCGAGTCTTCAGTTGGCATGGCCACGATAATGAATCCGTATATCGGCTATGCTAAGGCCGCCGAGCTTGCCAAGGAATCGGTCAAGACGGGCAAGTCCATTGTTGACTTGATTCGCGAACACAAGCTGCTCACCGAGGAACAACTGAAAGACATTCTCGATCCGCGCAAGCTGACCGATCCGGATTTGCAGAGCGCTGGCGCTGGCGGCGGTTGATTTCTTGCCGACTTCGGACTATCTGATTCTCGCTGCAGGTGCGTTGCTCGCTTCGACAGTCTCCGGCGTCGCGGGCGTGGGCGGCGGCATGGTGTATTTACCGATTCTCGCTGAAGTGGTCGGCATGCGCTTGGCCGTTCCGTACTTGTCCTTGCTGTTGCTCGCAGGAAATTTCTCGCGGGCGTGGTTTGCGCGTTCTGGAATTGACTGGAAAGTTCTGCGTGCCTTTCTGATTACGGCAATTCCCGGCGCTGCGGTCGGCGCATTGGCCTATTCATATCTGCCCGCCGTGTGGATTGCGCGTATTCTCGGGGCATATCTGGTAATCTACGTGGCGCTGAATTTCCTGCGCGTGCAGTGGCCCAAGACCGCGACGCTGCCCCAGATTTCGTGGATCGGGATTCCGGCCGGCGTTTCGAGTGGCGTGGTCGGCGGAGCGGGTCTGATTGTCGCGCCGTATTTTCTACGCTACGGTCTCATCAAAGAGAGCTTTCTCGGCACGGAAGCGTTAGCGGCCGCTGGTACTCATGTGGCAAAGATCGCAGTCTGGGGCGGCACGTCGGTATTGACGATGAAAGACGTGCTGTTGCTGTTGCCGCTGGCGGTTCTAATGGTGGCCGGTTCGTATTTCGGCAAAGTGTTGGTGTCGCGCATGCGTGCGCGTGTCTTTCGCGGAGTGCTTCTCGCGGTGTTGGCCGCAATTGGAGTTCGTTTCCTTTTCTTCTTCCCCTGACCACCATGATCAAAATCCTCCTCGCATTGATGCTGCTTCATGGCGCCCTGACGGTACACGCTCAGACGATCGGCGACGTGCCTCCACCGGCCGGTTACTCGCGTGTCACCAAAGTTGCAGGCGACTTCGCCACCACGCTGCGGGCGCTTCGTCTGACACCGATGGGCGAGATGACTGCCGGAGACGGCTCCACATTGCTCTGCGACGAGAACTCGCTGGGCAAGACATCCATCCAGCCCTACAACAACAGTGTGGATGCGGGTGTGGACGGTATTGTCCGGCTATGGGGTGATTACCTGTGGGAGCACGGTCGGCGGGGCGACATCGCGTTTCCGCTCGACAATGGGCAGGCGGCGCGCTGGAGCGATTGGTATGACGGACTTCGGCCGAAGAAGACGGGCGGCCGCTTCACTTTCGTGCAGCAGGTCGGCCTGGACGGCAGCCGCGCGAATTTCGAGGAGTATTTGAGCTTTGTGGCCGAAGAGATGGGTGCCATTGCGCTGCGGCGTGAGACCGAGGGAATTGTGGATGACTCGATTGCTATTGGTGATTTGATCGTCGCGTTGCGCAATGAAAAAACGAGTTGGGTGGGCATGGTCATGGATTTGTGCCGCAATCAAAAGGGCGAGCGCTTGCTGCTTCTTGGCACCTGCGGCACGCCCAGCACCTATTTGTATTTGCCGCGACCGTTTTCGCCCGTGCAGGGCGTCGGCGAGTGGTACACGATAGAAGGCGCGAAGTTCGAAATTGGCGCAGGCTCCAAAGCTGAACTACGCCGCATTCGCTTGCGGCTTTGATCAGACCGACTAAGGCAAAAAGAAAGCGGGCGGTGAGTTTCCTCATCGCCCGCCTCTTTGTTTGCCAAGTGTCGCTTGAGCACCTTATCGTTTGCCGTACATAGAGCTTTGTGCTTCGACTAATTTCACGCGCGGCGGCATCGTACCTTGTCCGTTGACTTCCAGAGTCACGCCGCGTCCCAAGGGGCACGTCGTCTTAGAAGTCAGCGGTCCGAAGCGAATAGGAGGATCGCTCCATCCGCCCTTGCTCGGAAACGCCACAGCCACTGACGGACCGACTTCCGTGCCGGGACAACCAATCCTCGATGACGACACCAAGAATGAATCTGTTCCGCTCGGAACATGAATCACCTGCCGTGTCTCCCAGTCTATCGTGACATAGTCCGTCGCCGCGCCACTCGTACCCGATTCAATGCGGTACTTGATGGGCACGCGCGCTGCGGCGGCCAAATACTGGAGCATCGTTTCACCGTTGCTCACATCAATGACGACCCGGTTGCCGGGAGTCACAACATCTTCCAACACGGCGTCTTGCGCCTGGTATTTGTTCACCTGTACAAGATTGAAGTTGATCTGCACGGGCGTGGATTCTTGTGCCCAGATAGGCGCGCAAGCAAGCAGGAGTATTAGGAGCGGCCACATAAGAAACATCCCTCGGCTGGTGTATTCATCATAGCGGCAAGGCTTGTGCCCCGCCGCTGTCCACTGGAAACTGACAAAAAACAATTACTGGGTGTGGTAGGACCCGGCATCTCTTGCAAGGTGCACCACAGTTGGTGCGTTGAGCCACGCAAAAAGCAATAGCGGTTAGGCTCAGCCCTCGCGATCCAAATTCGTTCCGAGGTTTGGATCCTCTTCGCTGTTGGGCTTCTCAGCCTCGCCAGCGCTTGCCTCGGGCGTTGGCGTCTCCGCATGGACGGAGTAGTCCGTGATGCGATCCTTGCCCAAATACTTGGCCAGCGGGTCACCTTCGAGGATTTCCACCTTTAACAATTCTTGAGTCATATCCTTCAAGACGTCAAGATGTTCGGTCAGTATCCGCTTCGCATCCTCGTAGCAAGTGTCAATGATCGTGCGGACTTCATGATCAATGGCCTCGGCAGTCTTTTCGCCGTAATAATCATCCTGCATCTGGAAGGGATTATCGCGCGGTGACATGCTGCGGCGGCGGTAAACGACCTGCCCCAAGTTCTCGGACATGCCGTAATCCATGACCATCGCCCGTGCCATCGCGGTCACCTGCTGTAAGTCGCTATAGGCACCGGAAGTGATTTCACCATATATCAACTCCTCTGCGGCACGGCCACCGAGCGCCACTTTGATCTTGTCAATGATCTCCTGCTTAGAAATCAGATACTGCTCTTCAGCGGGCAGGTAAAGGGTGTGTCCCAGCGTTGACGTGCCACGCGGAATAATCGAAACACGGTGAATCGGGTCCGTGCCGGGCAACTTAGCGCCCACCAGCGCGTGGCCGCATTCGTGGTAAGCGATCTTCTCCTTGGTCTTAGGTGTCATCACGCGGCTGCGGCGCTCAATACCCGTCATCTCACGATCCACGGCTTCTTCGAGTTCGCGCATGCCGATTTCCTTTTTGCCGCGGCGGGCAGACAGCAGGGCGGCCTCATTGATCGCATTGGCCAAGTCCGCGCCAGCAAATCCGGGAGTGCGGGCAGCAATCACACGCAAGTTTACTTCCTTGGCGGCCTTCTTGCCCTTGATATGCACTTTCAAGATCGCTTCCCGGCCATCAATATTCGGCGGATCAACCACGACCTGACGGTCGAAGCGTCCTGGACGCATCAGCGCCATGTCGAGAATTTCCGGGCGGTTCGTCGCGGCCATGATGATGACGCCCTTTGAACTCTCGAAGCCATCCATCTCGACCAACAACGCGTTCAAAGTCTGTTCGCGTTCATCGTGACTCGCCCACGGGTTGGCGCCGCGTGCTTTGCCGAGCGCATCTAATTCGTCAATAAATACGATGCACGGTGCCTTCGTCTGCGCTTGCGCAAACAAATCACGGACGCGTGCGGCACCGACACCGACGAACATCTCAACGAAGTCCGAACCGGAAATCGAGAAGAACGGCACATTTGCTTCACCTGCTACGGCGCGTGCCAGCAGCGTCTTGCCTGTTCCCGGAGGGCCTACCAACATCACACCCTTGGGAATCTGGGCGCCAAGCGCGCGGAACTTTGCCGGATGCTTCAGAAAGTCCACAACCTCTTTCAGCTCCTCGACGGCCTCATCAATACCGGCCACATCACTGAAGTTGATTTTGGTCGTATTCTCGACATAGACCTTCGCGCGCGACTTTCCGAACGACATCAGGCCGCCCGTGCCACCACCGCCCATTCGGCGAATGAGGAAGCTCCAGAGCAGAATAATGATGCCAAGCGGGAGAATCCAGGCGAAGAAGAAGCCCTTGAGCCAATCAGAATCAAAGCGTCCTTCAAATTCGATGCCTTTGGCTTCGAGCTGTTTGGTCAATTCGGGATCTTCTACGCGCACCACCTCGAACGGTGTCTGTACCATCACGCCTGCAGAGTCCAGCATCGCATCGCCGCGGATATTCTCCTGCGTGATGATGACGTTCTTGATCTTATCGTTGTTCAGCAGTTCTTTGAACTTCGAATACGAGAGCTTCTCGTAATGTTGCCCACCCATGTACGCTTGCGCGATGAAGAGCGCGAGCAATACGGCCACGAGGTACCACAACGAGAAGTTGAATTTCTTCCCGCCCATCTGCGGCACCTTATTGGAATTCGGTTTCTTGTTTTCTTGTGTTTCGCTCAAATTAGTAATCCACGCCTCGAATGGCAAGGATTCCCCGCTGGTATGCGTGTTTGATTTCTTTCATTTCAGTCACCGTGTCGCCGCGCTCGATAATCTCTTGCGGTGCGCCGCGGCCGGTGAGGATCAGGGTCGTTGCTTCAGGCCGCGCATCCAGGACACGGTGTACGTCGGCGACGGTCAACAGCTTCAGCATCACGGCCACGAAAATTTCATCGAGAAAGACGAGCTGGTACTCGCCGGATATCATCCGCTCGACAGCGAAGTCCAGCGCTTCACGCGCAGCCTGTTCATGCACTTCGCGCGGCAGAGTGTCATCGAGAATCCCCACGAAGCCTTTGCCCATCCGGTGAAACTCGACCTCGGGCTTCAGCCGCTCGATAGATTTCATCTCGCCATAGGTCCAGCTTCCCTTGATGAACTGCACGATGAGCACATGGTGGCCGTAGCCTACCGCGCGCAACACCGTGCCGAGCGCCGCAGTCGTTTTGCCTTTCCCGTCGCCCGTGTTGATGAGCACCAAGCCGGCCGGTGTCTCGCGATCAGAAGCTGTATCAGTCAAGAGAAATTACCAAAGTAGTCCCATTGTGATCATCAGATTCACGGGTGGGAAAGTTTGCTGGTAGCGGTCGGCGCCATCAGGGCTCCAAAGCAAGCGCGGCTCGAAGAACGTCGTGACGCCGTCGTCATTCCATTGCTGCCGCATGCCTGCGAGAGCGGAGACGCCGAACCACGCCGCTTGCGTATGAAACTCCGCGCGTTGGGAATCCTGTTCGCGTTTGCCCGCCGCTCCCCAGCGCACGGACGGGCCAGCACCAACATAGAATTTCTGACGCCCGAAATCATCGAGGAAGTAATGGACATGCGCCGCGAGTTCCGCTTCCCGGAAATACGTGTTGTCGGTGCGCGTCGCCATGAGTCCGCCGGAAATCACTTCGTCAGTCATCGGATCAATGATGACAGGCTCCAGCAGCGTCGTCGTGGTGTGTCTCATCCAACTGTAATTTCCCACGAACGAAATCTGCATGTGCTCCGCAACCGGGCGTTCATGTCGAATTGCGATGGAATTTCCGCCCGTACCGGCCTCGGCATAGCCGTCGCCGTACCACGTGCCGTCCCAGTAGGTGCGCGTGAACCCCCACGAGAAACCGGTGTGATGCTCAGCGGATTGCGCCGGAATCACAAACAACAGAACTGCGGTAATCAAGACAAGTGCGGATCGAGAAGCGCCAAGCATGTTGCACCTCCGCATTGCGGGTAAAGTCGTCCGGGACCCTATTCCAAGCTATCGGGAGTCTTAGTAAGCCTTCGCGAACACCACGCGCTGCGCTGACGGCTTGCCGGTCAGCATGCACACGCCGGGTTCCTTTTCGCCTTCCATCGGAATCACGCGCAGCGTAGCTTTTGTTTCCTCCTGCACGCGCTTTTCGTCTTCCGTATTTCCGGCCCAATGCACGAGCGCAAAACCGCTGTCAGCCTTCACGAAATCCTTGAAGTCCGCGTAGGAATCAACCTTTTTCGTGTTGGCCGTCATGCGTTCTTTCGCCTGTGCGAACAGCTCACTTTGCACGCGTTCCAGCAGCGCAGGCACTTGAGCGGCGACTGCATGCAGGGGCAGCGTGATCTTCTCGCGGTTGTGACGCAAGGTAACAACGCAATTCCCCGCAGCAAGGTCGCGCGGGCCAAGCTCGATACGCAGCGCATAACCGTAGAGTTCCGCCTCGGCATATTTGAAGCCCGGCGTAACATTGTCGCGTTCATCCACACGATGACCGACATTGTGCGCCTTGAGTTCATCACCAATCTTGTGGACGGCCTGCAAGACTGCAGAGCGCTCGTCGCCGCTCTTGCCAATGGGAATAATAATCACCGGCCACTGCGACAGGCGCGGCGGAATAATCACGCCGTCGTCGTCGCTGTGGGACATGATGATGGCACCAATCAAACGGGTCGAAACGCCCCATGACGTCGCCCACACATAATCCAGCGTATTGTGGTCCGTCTGGAACTGCACATCGAACGCCTTGGCGAAGTTCTGTCCAAGAAAATGCGACGTGCCGGCCTGAAGCGCTTTGTTGTCCTGCATCATCGCTTCAATACAATACGTATTGACCGCGCCGGGGAATTTTTGGCCTTCGCTCTTCAGCCCATGAATCACGGGCATTGCCATGTAGTTCTCGGCGAAGTCGCGATACACATCCAGCATCTTCAGCGTCTCTTCGACGGCTTCCTCCGCCGTGGCATGAGCCGTATGGCCCTCCTGCCAGAGGAATTCAGCCGTGCGCAAGAACAGGCGCGTGCGCATCTCCCAGCGATAGACATTCGCCCACTGGTTAATGAGAATCGGCAAATCGCGGTAGCTCTGAATCCAATCTTTGTACTTCGCCCAAATCACGGTCTCAGACGTCGGACGCAAAACGTAATTCTCTTCGAGCTTGCCCTTGGGCCTGAGTCTGCCGGAACCATCCGGCTCCAGCCCCGAATGTGTGACGACTGCGCACTCCATCGCGAATCCTTCGACATGTTCCGCTTCCTTCTCGAGAAAGCTTTGCGGAATCAGCATCGGGAAGTACGCGTTGACGTGCCCCGTGTCTTTGAACATTTTGTCGAGCTGCCGTTGGATGCCTTCCCAAATAGCATAGCCATTGGGCCGGATCACCATGCAGCCTTTGACGGGCGAGTAATCGGCGAGTTTAGCTTCGCGAACGAGATCGAGATACCACTCGGAGTAATCCTTACTGCGAGGGGTGATGTTCTTAGCCATGTAGTTCGTGAGTTATTTCGACACGGCGACCAGATCGCCGGCCAGTTCAAAGGATTCGTCGTCGAGCGGCGCGACCAGTGAGTCGCGCTGCGCGGCGTTATACATCGTGCTGTTGCGGATGAACTTTTTCAAGCTCATCAACTCGCCTTTGCGCTTGTTGATGAGCATTGTAATTTGTTTACGGTCAATGACCGACTGTGCGGTTAGCGAGTCAATTTGCTTGCGCAACGCGTCCCGCTTCGTCTGCTGTTCCACATGAAACGTCGCGGTCACGAACGCCGCGGGGTCGCTTGTGCGCATCTCTTGTTGCGGCTTCTGCGGTTGAGCCTTAGATTCTTCAGCCCTTTTCCCACAGCCTCCGAAAAGCACGAGGGCAACAATAAACGGAGCAATATGCTTCAGGTCAATCAAATTGCTCACCACGTTCTATGTTCATCCTCTTCTCCCAAATCTTGACTTGCTATGACTACAGCCGCAGCGGCCGCGCTGATGACGGTGCCCGCGAGATAATAGGTCTTGTGGGCGTTCTTCCATCCGGCACGGTAGCCATTTTTGAAACCACTGTTAAACTCTTCTTCCGCTTGAACAGGCGGCTTGGCCGGGCGGCGCGGCTCGACGACCCAGGGCAGCCACATGAATGGCACGTTGCCGACTAAGCCGAGTCCGAACCAACCGACCTTCCCGGCGCGCGCATCGCCGACGGGAACGCCCTCATCCCATCCCTGCTCGTAAAGCGGCATCACACGCGGCGGCGCAGTTTTTGAATTGAATTGCGTCACTTGCGCCAACAGCGGCGTTGTGGCATAGTCTTCCGCGAGCGCAATACTCGCGAGCAGAAGCAAACCCAAAATCAATCTCATGGGAATTCTCCCCAAGATTTACATGTGAATCACGCGGTCATCCGCCGCTAGCGCGGCTTCCATCACCGCTTCGGTTAGCGTCGGATGCGCGTGCACGGTTTGATAGATTGTTTCCGCCGTGCATTCCAGAGATTTCGCCAACGCGAGTTCAGCGATCATCTCGGTCGCTTCCGAGCCAACAATGTGCGCGCCGATCAGTTGCCCGTATTTGCGGTCGAACAGGAGCTTCACGTGCCCTTCGGTATGACCGATGGCGCGCGCCTTGCCTGATGCGCTGAACGGGAACTTGCCGACTTTGTATTCAATACCCAGTTCTTTACACTTCTCTTCAGTGTAGCCGACACTCGCTACTTGCGGCTGGCAATAGGTGCAAGCCGGGTTGTTCGAGTAGTCCATCGGATGCGGATGCTTGCCCGCGATGGCATCCACACAGATAATGCCTTCATGCGAAGCGGTGTGCGCCAATTGCGGCGCGCCGACCACGTCACCGATAGCATAGTAGCCCGGCACGTTGGTGCGGTGGAACTCGTCAACTTTAATGAAGCCACGTTCCAGCGCGACGCCGGTTTGCTCAAATCCCCAACCTTGCACATTCGCCGCGAAGCCGATGGCAATCAGACAGTGTTCCGCCTCCAGCGGCTTGTCACCGCCTTCAAGTTGCACCGATACGCCTTTGTCCGATGAAGTAATCGTGCTCACCCGCGTGTTCGTGAGCACGTTCATGCCCATCTTCTTGAATGACGTTTCAACGACTTTACTTGACTCGACATCTTCCAACGGCAACACGCGCGGCTGAACTTCGATCAGTGTCACTTGTGTCCCAAGCGCCTGGTAGAAATACGCGAACTCGCAGCCGATGGCTCCAGCGCCGACGATGATAAGCGCCTTAGGCTGCTTCTCAAGCGACATCGCTTCCATGTAGGTGATGACGCGCTTGCGGTCCACCGTGACACCCGGCAACGTTCGGTTCGTGCTGCCCGTGGCGATAATCATGTGTTTGCCGCGAATCCGGTCAATCACCTTGTCGGGCTTGTTGCGTTCGTGCACTTCGATTTCATGATCGCCGACGATGCGGAAACGGCCGTTGGGGCGGTGAATCTTGCTTTTGCGCACGAGAAACTCGACGCCCGAAGAGTTCTTTTCGGAAACTTCACGCGAGCGCTTGATCACGCGCGTCCAATCGAAACCCTCAAGCTTTGCTTTGAGGCCCATTTCCGGCGCGACGTGCTGAATGTTCTGATAGAGTTCAGCCGTCTTTAGCAGCGCTTTGGACGGAATGCAGCCCCAATTCACACAAATACCACCGAGCGGCTGTTCATCCACGACGCAGGTTTTCAATCCCAATTGAGCGGAGCGAATCGCCGCGACGTATCCACCCGGTCCGCCGCCCAAGACGACAATGTCAAATTCCGTGGCGCTCATGATTGGGCCAGTGCTGCTTGTTCTTCAATGCGCTTCAAGTTACCTTCGTGCGCCTCGCCTTCCAGCCAGCGCTCGGCGTCAATCGCAGCCATGCACCCTGCACCCGCCGCAGTGATCGCCTGACGATAGTGGTGGTCGTGCACGTCACCGGCGACGAATACACCTTCGATGTCCGTCCACGATGAATCGGGATGGTGCAGCACGTAACCGTTTTCGTCTGTCTTCAGAATATCGCGAATAATCTTCGTGTTCGGCTCATGTCCAATCGCCACGAAAAATCCGTCAATCGGCAGTTCGCTCTCGGCACCCGTCTGCGCATGTTTCAAACGCAAGCCGTTGACATGCGTTTGGTTCGCATCAGACAAAACGTCAATGATGTGCGTGTTCCAAATCACTTCGACTTTGGGGTTGTTCAGGCAGCGTTCCTGCATGATTTTCGAAGCACGGAACGAATCGCGGCGGTGAATCAGATAGACCTTCGACGCGTGCCGCGTGAGATAGGAGGCCTCTTCCATAGCCGTATCGCCGCCGCCGACTACGGCGACAACTTTTTCACGGAAGAAAAATCCGTCGCAAGTCGCACACGCGGAAACGCCCTTGCCTTGCAGCTTCTTCTCGTTTTCGAGTCCCAGCCACTTGGCCGACGCGCCGGATGCAATAACAACAGAGTGCGCATAGAGCGGCTCAAGATAGCCCAGGTTCAGTTTGAAAGGCCGCTTCTGAACTTCGAGCGATACGACTTCATCTTCCACGAATGTCGTGCCGAAGCGCTCAGCCTGGCGGCGCATCAGGTCCATGAGTTCCGGGCCGGTAATTCCCTCCGGGAAGCCGGGGAAATTCTCAACATCGCTGGTGATCATCAATTGGCCTCCAGGCTGGATGCCGTCAATGACCACGGGATTCAGGTTCGCGCGTCCCGCATAAATTGCGGCTGTCAACCCTGCTGGGCCGGAGCCAATAATCGCTACGTTGTGGATTTTGCCACTCATCGTCAACCAAGTCCTGTATTTTCAATATTTAAGAACGATGTTCACGAAACAATCGCCGCCTCGTGACAATGTTCACAAATGGCAACCATAGATTCCGGTGAATACTCAACTTACGAAAAAAACGGCGGAAGTTCAAGCCCACCGCCGCACAGTCGCACCCATTCTACGGTCACGTGGGCTATTGGGTTTCCTTAAAAATCTCAGCCAAAGCGGCCATCCCTGTCCGGTAGCCTTCAACCCCTTCGCCTTTGACCGTCTTTCGGCAAAGGTCGGCAATGAGGGACTGGTGCCGGAATGCTTCTCGCACGCGGGGGTCGGACAGGTGGACTTCGACGGCAGGCAATTCCGTGGCCGCCAGCGCATCGCGGATTGCGACCGATGTATGCGTGTAGGCCCCGGGGTTCAATATCACCCCGTCTGCCCAGCGGCGCGACCACTGCAAGAGGTTGACGAATTCCCCCTCGATGTTACTTTGCCGGATCATCAGATCAATTCCAAGCTCGCCTGCCCACTGTTCGCAGCGAACTTTTAGCTCTTCATAGGTCGTATCGCCATAGATGGCCGGCTCGCGCTCGCCCAACAGATTCAGATTGGGACCGTTGAGAATCAACACGCGCTTCGGACGAGGCTCGATCTTGAACTTCGGATGATGCGCGACTTCGTTGGCCATCCATCCAGCGGCTTCACGCATCAAAGGCACAGGCACTTCTTTCGAGACAATTGCTTGACCCGGTTCACGCAGGAGCACCCAGCGCAAGCGGCGTGCTTCCGTCTTCTTGTCACCCTGCGTCGCCGCCAGTACGCCGTGCACGTCACACTGTGCGCCCGGCAGCGGCAAGGATGACAACCACGAGTCCAAACCTGCAAACCAATCAGGTTTCATCAACATTGCGCCTTTGGAAACACGCAGCATCGCCCGCAAGCCATAGAACACCGCTTCGCCGTGCGACATCGCTCCATAACCTGTCGCATGCTCAAGTGCATGCCCAAGCGTGTGGCCCAGATTCAAGAGCACACGCTCTCCTTGTTCGAACTCGTCACGTGAGACAATATCAATCTTGGCTTTCGCACCTAACGCAATGAAACGATCGAGTTGCTCGTCGCTCCATTTCAACGCATCCGGCCCAGCTTGTTCGATCTCGCTCCAGAATTCACCTCCGGCAATCAGAGCACCCTTGACGATCTCTGCGGCACCGCCGCGCAATTCACGGCGCGGCAGCGTATCCAGCATCGAGAGTTCCGCCAGCACCATTCGCGGCTCATGAAACGCACCGATGAGGTTTTTTGCGGTCTCGTGATTGATGCCGGTTTTGCCGCCGATCGCCGCATCCACCATTCCCAGAAGCGAAGTCGGAGCAGCGATCCAAGCAATGCCGCGCAAGTAGATGCTCGCAACAAACCCGCCGAGGTCAGTAATCACGCCGCCGCCTAACGCAAGGATCATGTCGTCGCGGGCAAAACGATTCTGCGTGAGAATGTCGAGCAGCTCTTTTACGCGCCGCCAATTCTTCTGATCTTCTCCGGCCGGAATGACGACGGGGGTAATCTCGAATCCACACTCCACAAGCGCCGCTTGCACACCCTCAAGGTGAAACAGCGCGACATTTTCATCCGTGAGCAACAGCAGCTTGGGCCGCTTTTCGCCCAAGTACTCGGCGGTTTGCGCCGCGAGCCAACCTGCGTCGGCCCGGGCCAAACGCACTGGCACATTCCCGCGCTGCGATCGTAAGTCAAACGAGACCATCTATCGCCTCGAAAATCTTTAACGCCGTCAATTTCGGATCACCGTCATCGGTCGAAAAACTCATGGGTGCAAGATCAAATGCGTCCTTGCGGCGTTCATGCAGAAGCTCCAACACACCCACGCGATCCGTTAGCGAATCGTCGTCGCGAAACAACGGCCGTCCAGTTTGTTGCAGCGTCCGCGCAGCCAAGAGTGGAATCGGCGCTTCGAGGCGAATCAACATACCGGTCGCGAGAATGACATCCTGATTATCTCTGCGTTCCAGTGCACCGCCACCCAATGCGATGACGCTGTCGCCGCGCGATGCCGCCTGCACAAGCGTCGTGTTTTCGAATTCGCGAAATTTCACTTCGCCGAAATCTGAAAAAATCGCCGGAATGCTCATTCCGGCGCGCTGTTCAATCAGTGTATCGAGGTCTATGAACGGCTGTCCGCGCAATTCTGCGAGCAGCGCTCCAACCGTGCTCTTCCCCACTCCCGGCAAGCCGCACAAATAGACTATCGCCATGGCGACCTCGGCGTGGCATCAACATGTGCGCGGATCTCCGTCATCGAATCGCCGCCGAACTTTTCCAGAAACGGATTCATCAGCACCAACAGCGCCATCGCTTCGCCGACAATTCCCGCGGCGGGAACAGCGCAAACGTCACTGCGCTCTTTAAGTGCGCTGACAGCTTCACCCGTCTTCAAGTTTACCGACTCAAGCGGCTGCATCAACGACGAAAGCGGCTTCATCGCCACGCGCATCACCAAGCGCTCGCCATTGCTCATGCCGCCTTCCGTGCCTCCGGCAGCATTGGTGCGCCGCGTGATGCCGCTGGCATCAGGATACATGCGGTCATGCACTTGCGAGCCGAACACGTTGGCGACTTCAAATCCCATCCCGAACTCGACGCCTTTCATTGCGTGAATCGAGAGCATCGCCTGTGCGAGAATGCCGTCCAACCTTCGGTCGTAGTGAACAAAACTCCCCAATCCAACGGGCAAGCCTTCCACGACAACTTCGAACACACCACCAATCGTGTCTTTGGTTTCGACGGCGCGGTCAATGATCTCCATCATGCGCTGCTCGGCCAGTTTGTCACCACAGCGCACCGGACTTTCTTCAACGCGCGCGAAATACTCACTTGCATTTGCGTCGTGCGGAAACGCGAACGCTTCGACACCACCAATCTTCACGACATGTGAATACACACGAATGCCGAACTCGCTCAGGAATTTTCGGCAAATTGCAGCCAGCGCCACGCGCATTGTCGTTTCCCGCGCAGAGGAACGCTCGATGATGTTACGAATATCGTCCTGATGATACTTGATCGAACCAGCAAAGTCAGCATGGCCAGGTCGCGGATCGGTGAGCTTCTCGATTCGTCCCGCTACTCCGGGATCCTCGATGGCCATTTTCTCGCGCCAGTTCTCCCAATCGCGGTTCTCGATGAACAGCGCGATGGGTGAACCTAGCGTCAAGCCATAGCGCACACCTGAAAGGATTCTTGCGTGATCGGCTTCGATTTGCATCCTACCTCCACGCCCGTATCCTGCTTGGCGGCGCGCAAGATCACGCTTTATCTCATCCTCGGTGATTGCCAATCCGGAAGGCATGCCTTCAAGAATGCCTGTCAATCCCGGCCCGTGGCTTTCGCCTGCTGTCAAGAATCGAATCATGAGTTGCGCAAGTCCGGCAGAAGTTCTCGCACGGCTACTTCCAATGGAAACGGTTTGCCCGTCCAAATTTGATAGCTTTCGGCGGCTTGTGCGAGCAGCATCACCAAACCATTCTCGGTGACGCAATTGAATGACTTTGCCGCTTCAAGGAAGAGTGTCTTGCGCGGCGAGTAAATTAGATCAAACACCAACGCGCCGGGCTTAAACGTGAATGGCGGATCGAGTGGAAAACCCGGATTCGCGGCGTGTCCGACGGGAGTCGCTTGCACGATGAGATCAAACTCTGGCAAACGCCGCCGCGCTTTGGAATGCGACAAGAGCACGGGCGAATAGGGCGCGGGCAAAACGGGCGCGATGCGATCCATCACTTCCGCAGGACGACGCGACGCGATGGCGATTTCGTGCGGCTGCACAACTTGACTAATGGCAATCATGCAGGCACGGGCAGCACCGCCTGTGCCAATCACAAGCACACGATCAACGCGCGAGACTTCTTCCAGTTTCTGTTCGAGCGCGTAGCGAAACCCTGCGACGTCGGTATTGTAGCCGATGAGCTTGCCCTGTTTACGCAACAGCGAATTGACCGCACGCGCATTTCGAGCTGTTTCTGAAAGCTCGTCGCACAGCGTATAGGCGAGGTCTTTGTGCGGCGCCGTGACGTTCAGTCCGTCCCAATCCACACGGGCGCGCAGCAAGAACGACCGCGCCAAGCGCCGTGGGAAGTCGAACAGCGTGTACGACCCCGATGTCCCCGTGTGCTGAAATGCCCACGAGAATAGAACGGGGGACAAACTGGACGCGATATGCTCGCCGATTAGACCGAATCTGTAGGCCATGCTCTATTGAAACCGCACCGAATGAGTGAAATGAGTTGCGAGTTCATCGAAGAACTCAGGATAAGATACTGCGCAGCAGTCCGCGTCGTCCAGCGTCGTTTCGCCGTCGGCAGCCAGCCCGGCAAGAGCAAAGGCCATCGCGATGCGGTGATCGCTGTGTGTCTTCAAGGCTGTGCCGCGCATTGGCTCACCACCATCAATGATCAAGTCGTCCCCGACAATTTCGGAATGCGCGCCCAGCGCGCTCAAATTGTCATGAATCGCCTGCAACCGGTCGCACTCTTTGACGCGCAATTCGCCGACATTCTCAAATCGCGAGGTGCCGGAGATTGTTGCAGCGAGTACCGCCAACGAAACAACCTCATCAATCAAACCGGGAACATCTTCCGGGCGAACATGCAGCGGCTGCAATTCTGAGTAGCGGATGCGAAGCGTGCCGTATTGCTCACCACATTGCGTACCGGAAACTCGCGCATCAATGCTCGCGCCTGCGTTACGCAATGTGTTAAACCACGCCGCGCGCAACGGATTGAGCAAGACTCCTTCAATTTCCACATCCGAATCGGGAAGCATCAGTGCCGCGACCGCCCAGAACGCGGCGCTCGAAATATCGCCCGGAATCGCTCCGTTCAATTCAAGTGTATGCGAACCCAAGGCGCTCGGATCAAGACTCCATATCTGATCCGGAGATTGACGCAAGCCCAACAGCCGTTCAGTATGATCCCGCGACGGCATCGGCTCGCGGACACTGGTGATGCCTTGAGCATTAAGGCCCGCAAGAAGAATCGCACTTTTGACTTGAGCGCTGGCCACAGGCAAATCTTGATGGCAACCCGATAGTTTGCGGCCAACAATTTTCGCGGGCAGCCGTCCGCCTTCACTCAATGTGATCTCAGCGCCCATCTTGCCCAACGGTTCGGCCACGCGCGTCATGGGCCGCTTCGACAAAGACTCATCGCCGATGATAGTCCATTCGCCGTCCAGACCGGCCAGAATGCCCATCAGCAGCCGTGCCGTCGTTCCCGAGTTGCGGCAATCGAGCGTCACGCCAGTGCGACTACCACCCTTGTGGATGATCACATCACGATCACTGCGTTTAACTATTTTCCCCAACGCTTCAAGGCAGAGCAACGCCGATTGACAATCTTCGCCCGTACCATAATTGGACAAGCAAACTTCAGAGTGCGAAAAGAGCGCAAACAGCGCTCTTCTAATGGAAACCGATTTGTCACCGGACAGCGCGATGCGCCCTCGCAAGGGGCGATTCACGGCGCGAATAACCGCGCTTCTGCCGCTATTGACCACGCCTCGACACCGTTCGCCCCACTGCACTGGCCACACGCGCAAGACTGTCCACTAGTTCGCTGAATTCATCGGGATCAAGCGATTGATAGCCGTCAGACAATGCGCGCTCCGGGTCGGGATGCATTTCAATGAGCACACCGTCCGCTCCCGCAGCAACGGATGCCCGCGCCATAGGAATCACAAGATCACGGCGGCCCGTTCCGTGCGACGGATCGGTAATCACCGGCAAATGAGTCATCTGCTTCAAGGCCGGGACAATATTCAAATCAAGTGTATTGCGTGTAAAATCGGAGAATGTGCGAATACCGCGTTCACACAACACGACTTGCGAGTTTCCGGCCGCGAGAATATATTCAGCTGCCTGCAGGAACTCGGACATCGTTGCCGCCATACCGCGCTTCAACAAGATCGGCTTTCCGGTCGCCGCCGCTTGCTTCAACAGCACATAGTTGTGCATATTGCGGGTGCCAATCTGCAGCATATCCACATGCGCCGCGGCCAGTAAGACGCTTTCCTCATCCACCACTTCGGTTACGACGGGCAGCCCGGAAATCTTGCGCGCTTCGCTGAGCAGCTTTAGCCCTGCTTCGCCCAATCCGGCAAACGCATAGGGCGACGTGCGCAGTTTGAACGCTCCACCACGAAGGAGGTGCGCTCCGCTCGCGGCCGCATGTTCAGCGGCTGCAATCAGCTGCTGTGGCGTCTCAACGGCGCACGGTCCGGCAACGATAGCCAATTCCTGGCCACCGACAGCGACACCGCGCACAGCCACGATAGTGTCCGATGGATGATTGCGGCGCAAGACTCGAACCGGCGCGAGCTTATCGGAATCGCTCTCGCGCTCGACCTCAAAATGAGAGCCTGCCGGGAGGGAAAGATGTTCTTCAGTAAGTGGGTCAGGAACCCGTGAGGTAGGCTTATGGGACATGAAGGCTTTGGCTACGTAAGTCGCGGGCTATTATACACAAAATCCCGGTCTCATTCAAGGAAATCCCGGAACTACGACAACTTCCCCGCAGCACGTGTCATGCTTAATATATTGTTATAAAAGATTTTGCAAATTGATAGACAAGACTTCCCGGAACTTTTTCTCCATTTTGTAGTCCTTGGGGTAGGCCCCATGCGCCTTGCCACAATCCCCTAATGCCCAAGATGCACCCCTTTTCCAGAGTCCGTCCGTTGCTCCTTTTCCTGTTGGTTGCCGCACTGTTCACAGCCTGTTCCGGGTCACCGCCTGCGGCGCGATTGCCGTTTCCCTTCAAGACCGCCGCTGAAAGCGTCGGTGCCAACACTTCCACGGAGAATTCCTCGATGACATCGGTGCAGCTTCCGACGCAGCGTGTACGCGCGCCGGAGTTTCCGCGCGACTTTGCCTGGGTAAATACCGACCGCCCGTTGTACTTTAACGAGGCGCTCAAAGGACGCATTGTCATCCTCGATTTCTGGACATATTGCTGCATCAACTGCATGCACATTCTGCCCGACCTTGAGTACATTGAACACAAGTACTCCGACAAACCTGTTGTCGTCATCGGAGTGCACTCGGCGAAGTTCGATAACGAAGGCGACAAGCAGAACATCAACACTGCCTGTCAGCGGTACAACATTGCACATCCAGTCATTGTGGATGAAGGGCACCGAATCTGGTCAGAGTACTCCGTGCAAGCCTGGCCGACTCTTGTGGTCGTGGATGCAGAAGGCCGTGTCGTGGGGCAACTCTCTGGTGAAGGCAATCGGGAAATTCTCGATGGCGCCGTTCAAGCTTTGCTCGACGAAGGCCGAGCCAAGGGCGTGTTGGCTGCAGGACCTCCGGAGTTCAAACGCGACTCGCGCGTCCCCGCAGCCTCAGGTCTGTCTTTCCCCGGTAAAGTGCTGGCTCACGGCGATAGAGTCTTCATTGCAGACTCCAATCACGACAGGATTGTGATTGCAGATACGACAGGGAAAGTGATTGGCATCGCCGGCTCGGGCACAAAGGGTAATGCCGACGGATCCTTTGAACAGGCGCAGTTCGACAACCCGCAGGGCATGGCCCTTGATGCGAAACGCAATGTACTTTATGTCGCAGACACGGACAACCATCTGATTCGCAAGATCGACATGCAGGCCCGCACCGTATCAACGATTTCCGGAACCGGCGAGCAAGTCTATGACAGAATGGGCGGCGGTATCGGCGCATCGCAAGGGTTGAACAGCCCATGGGATGTTGTCTTGTTGGATCAAACGCTTTACATCGCGATGGCAGGGCCTCATCAGATATGGACGCTCGACTTGCCGACGGGAGTCGCGCGTGCCTGGGCAGGCTCGGGCCGCGAAGATATCATAGACGGCACGGGAACACGATCGGCCGCGTTGGCGCAGCCGTCAGGTCTCGCACTCGAAGGCGACTGGCTGTACTTTGCCGACAGCGAAGTGAGCGCCGTGCGCCGTGTGAACATCAAAACCACGCAAGTCGAGACGCTGGTCGGCAGCGGGCTCTTTAATTTCGGTGACCAAACAGGTGGATTCAAAACAACTTTGCTGCAGCATCCTCTTGGTGTCGCGATACACCAAGGTGATGTACTGGTAGCCGACACCTACAATCACAAGATAAAGCGGCTTGCAGTTTCAGCGAAACAATCTTCCGATTTCATTGGCTCAGGCAGTCCTGAGTTGACTTCGGAGAGCGCGTCCGCCCTATCGCTCTACGAGCCAGGCGGATTGTCTGTGTCTGGTGGCATGCTGTACATCGCGGACACGAATCACGATCGCGTTGTCAAAGTAAGTCTCTCTGACGGACAGTGGAGCACTTTCGAACTCTTCGGTCTGCGCACGATTGAAAGCGCTCATATGGAGCACGACGCAACAGCCGAAGCGACGGTGCCTTTTCATAAGGGCAAAGAGCTCACACTTTATTTGAACGCTACATTGCCCCGCGGAGTGCACCTCAACAAACAAGCTCCAGTTTCATTCGTCGTGAAAACCGACGGAGCAACACCGTTTGAAGGGCTGGCAGCGTCGACCGATCTTCCGGTTCGTGTACAGATTCCGGCCCATGCAATTACTGGGAACGCCATCGAGGCGATGCTCGCCTTTGCCTACTGCACAGATGACCATGAAGGTCTTTGCGTCCCGGTGAGTGTCAATTGGCGCATCAAGCTCGTGGAGGATGCCGGATCGGAGAATCTAAGCGAACTGACAGCCGAAGTCAAACGGCTTCCACTCTAGCCTAACAAGGCGTTATCACAAAAGCAGCGGGCGGCTCAATGAGCCGCCCGCACTTCATTTGACTAATTCCTCTCAAGTCAATATGGCAATTCAGCCAGAATCTCAACACCGCTGGAGGTCCCGATTCGCTCAGCGCCCGCGTCGCACATGGCCAACAAATCGCTCAACGATCGAATGCCACCGCTGGCCTTGACCTTCAAGCCATGTTTCCCAACCGTCTGGTGCATGATCCTAACAACATCAACAGTTGCCCCCCCGGGGCCAAAACCTGTGGAGGTTTTTACCCACTGTGCACCTGCACGCACACAGCAGTTGCACGCAGCCACGATTTGCGCCTCGGCGAGCGCCGCAGTCTCTAAGATCACTTTAAGCGCTGCGCGGTCTTTGCAGACCTCGGCAACCGCACGAATATCCTTCTCGACTAAGCTGTCCTCGCCCGAAATCACGCCCCCAATCCAAAGCACCATATCAATCTCGTTGGCGCCTTGGGCAATCGCGTGTGTCGCCTCTTCAACTTTCGTCGAAGTGTCATTCGCCCCCAATGGAAAACCCACGACCGTGCAGGTGCCCACGCCGGACCCGGCAAGCGCACGCGCACATCGTTCAACAAACCGCGGATTCACACAGACGGTCTTGAAATCGTGCAGGACCGCCTTAGCACAAAGCGCGTCAATCTGCACCGCAGTGGCTTCAGGTTTTAGCAGGGTGTGGTCAATCAGCGCGGCGACAGCATGTCTATTCATCGTACCTCCGTTTTGCCAGAATATACAACTCTTGAGAATTGTGCGCAAGCAAAGAAGCCGCGCAAATCAGCGCGGCCTTTACGGGTGACGAATCGTTCACTTTCTTTACACGTTTGCTTGTTCAGCCGCTTTCTTGGCGAAGAACGCCTCTTGCATCGGCTTCACTTTGGTTTCAAAGCAGTCCGGACAAATAGAATGTGAAAACTGAATGTTCTCCTGGTGCTCGGCGATGTACTCCTCAATCTGCGACCAGAGATTTTCGTCGTCGCGTATCTTCTTGCAGTAGGAGCAAATCGGCAGGAAGCCTTGTAGAATTCTCACATGCTGGCGCTCAAGTTCCAGTTCGCGAATTCGAGTCGCAAGGTTCTCTTGGAGGTTGATGATGCGTTTGGCGATTCTCATGCGCGCCCGCAACTGATCTGGATCAACCGGTTTAACCAAGAATTCATCCACACCGGACAGCAGGCCTGAGAGCATGTCCTCTTTCTCCTGACGGCTTGTGAGCATGATGATGTAAGTGTAGTTGGTATCGGCCAGCGCACGAATCGTCTTGACGACTGTCGGGCCTTCCAATTCCGGCATCACCCAGTCCGTGATCAGCACTCGCGGCTGTTCTTCGAGAAAGAGCCGGATGGCCTCATTGCCGTTAGTAGCCAAAAGCGGCTCAAAGCCGAACTTGTCGAGCAAGCGCTCCAAAGTTCGCAAGGTCATGCGATCATCGTCAACCGCGAGAACTTTCATGCAGACAACTCTTGCTTGATGGAACTTAACTCCGCGCTCGCGCCCGCAAACGCAGCTTCGACTTCAGAGATTTTCGATTCGCTGACTTTTGCGCCGGTCAGCCGAATACTGTTGTCTATCTCGGCACACAGGCCCGCAAGCGCAATCGCTCCGATATTCAGCGCAGAGCCTTTCAAAGCATGAGCCACGCGACCCAACTCCGTAATCTGTTCTGCGGCAAAGGCAGCCCGCATCTGCCGGACCCGTTCGGCACCGTCTTCCAGCATGATGTCAATGAGTTCAATTGTAAACTCAGGATCGCCAAGGCCGATTTCGTCCAACCGTGCCCGCTGTACATTGTCTGAAGTTGTTATGGCGTTTGTCATGCTCGACATATTCGTATCGTATGAGATGCCTGAATTGCAATTCCGTAATGCAATAAGCACGCCGCCCGTCAAGCTGGCCAGCGGGGGCTCTTGGAACAACCTTTGCGAATCACAAGGTGCCAATACTGGAGACGGGACCATGCAAAAACTCATCATTTTACTGTTTGCGGGCGCTTTAATCGCGCAAGCAAGCGAACAAAGCAAGAACCTGACGGCTGAACAGGCCATTCAGAAGTTGCAAAAGGGCAACGAGCGGTTCGTCAAGGACAAACCGCGTGCCTGGTCAAGCGACGCTGAGGCCCGTGAAAAGCTTGCCGCCGGGCAGTCACCTTATGCCTGTATCGTCTCATGTGCGGACTCACGGGTGCCGCCCGAGCAGATATTCGACACAGGGCTAGGCGAGCTGTTTGTCGTCCGCGTGGCTGGCAATGTCACACCGCGCGAAGTGGTTGCGTCCGTGGATTACGCCGTGGGTCACCTCGGCTGTCCTGTCGTCGTGGTCATGGGCCACACGAAATGCGGCGCGGTGGCAGCAGCGCTATCGGAATCGGAGTTTGACGAACCGCTCAACAGCCTCGTGGCTGAGATACGCCCGGTTGTGGACGCGTGTCACGAAAAGGGCTACAATGAAGGCGATTTGTATGAGGGCGCGATAAAGGAAAACGCGCGATCGGGCGCATCAAAACTGATCGCTGGCTCACGCGCAGTAGAAGACGCAGTCGCGGAGGGCAATTGCGTAGTTCTGTCGGCAGTCTATGATATTTCAACCGGAGAAGTCCATTGGCAATCGCAATTCAGCGCGGTGAATTGGGACGACCAGAAGCACGAAGACGAACCGGCGCTCAGCGAAGTGAAGAAGGCCAAGTCCGACTCGAAGCGCGGCGAGAAAGTTGCGTCAACCGCTCGTGAAGAGCACGCCGAAAGGACTCCCGCCGAAAGCGCGAAGAAGCATCATTGAGGCTTTTTCTACTAGAACAAAAAACGGCAGGTCCACTGGGCCTGCCGTTTTCTCTATTGCTTGGAGTGATTAAGCACTCGCACCGGCGTTGAGTTTGGCGCTTATCGCCGCCAGCAGCGTATCAAATGATTGAGAAAATTTGACCACACCATCTTCAATTAGGTCAAACGCGATCTTGTCCACGTCAACACCCAAGCTCTTCATTTCAGCCAGCGTCGCCGTTGCTGACTCAAGATTCTTGAACAACAATGCGCTGGGCTTTCCATGATCCTTGTACGCGGACAGTGTCTGCGGTGGAACTGTATTCACGGTGTGCGGCGCAATTAATTCTTCCACATAAAGTACGTCCGAATACGTCGGGTTCTTCGTGGATGTCGAAGCCCACAGCGGTCGCTGCACACGCGCACCAGCTTGTGCAAGCTTCTGCCAACGCGCCGATGCGGTCACTTCCTCAAAGTGCTTGTACGCCAGGCATGCGTTAGCAATCGCGGCCTTGGCAAGTAAGTCCTTACGCCCGATTTTCTCCAACTGTGCATCAGCGACGGAATCAATGCGGCTGATGAAGAAGCTTGCCACGGATGCAATGTTCGCGATGGTTTCTCCACGTGCATGCCGCGCTTCAAATGCCGCGATGTATGCTTCCAGCACATCGCGGTACTGCTGCAGCGTGAACAGCAGCGTGACGTTCACATTGATTCCGCGTGTCAAGAGTTCGCGCACGGCCGGCATGCCCTCTGCGGTGCCGGGAACTTTGATCATCAGGTTGAGGCAATTGACTCGCTGCCACAGCCGCACGGCTTCAGCAATCGTTCCGTTCGTGTCATGCGCAAGATTGGGCGAGACTTCAAGGCTCACATAGCCGTCCAAACCTTGCGAATCGCGGTAAACTCCGGCCAGCATGCCGCAAGCGCGCGCCACGTCGGCAACGGCGAGATTCTCGAACACTTCACCGGCGCTCAGTTTGGCTACGATGCCTTTGCGAATGTCATCATCGTAATCGCTGCTGCCCGCGATGGCCTTCTCAAAAATCGTTGGGTTGGAAGTCATGCCGCGTAATCCTTCGGCGACGTGGCGTTCCAGGCCGCCGGAGTCCATCAACTCACGGCTGATATAGTCCAGCCACAGTGATTGCCCGAGGTCGAGCGTGGCTTTCATGATCGGATGGCTCATTGCTATCTCCTATGGTAATTGCCTATTTGCCCTGTGCCTCGATGGCCAGCACTTTGTTTAAGCGCCGCTGGTGCCGTTCGAGCCCTGAGAATTTCGCGCCAAGAAATGCTTTAAGCACTTCTCGCGCCACTTCGCCACCAATAATCCGCGCTCCAAGACAGAGCGTGTTCATGTCATCGTCTTCCACGCCTTGCCGTGCAGAAAAAGTATCGTGGCACGTTCCGGCTCGCACACCTTTGACTTTATTCGCCGCGATACATGCTCCCACCCCGCTGCCACACACGATGATTCCTCGCTCCGCGTTGCCAGCGACCACTTCGGCTGCCACAGCCCGCGCGAAGTCAGGATAGTCAGCGGCCTCCGTGGAGTACGTCCCCACGTCATTCAACTCATGACCTTGTGTGGTCAACCAGCCGATCAATTCCTGCTTCAACGCGAATCCGGCATGATCGCAACCGATGGCGATCTTCATTGCAGCGTCTCCTTCAGCATTTCCGTGCGCTTCACGATGTTGTCCGCAGTCAGGCCGAATTTCTCATAGAGCGTCTTATACGGGGCCGACGCTCCGAAATGGTCAAGACCAATGACATCGCCATCCAACCCAACGTATTTCCACAGCGATTGCGTCGCTCCAGCCTCAATGCCGATTCTCAACCGTACACCCGGAGGCAGTACACTGTCACGGTAGGCCGCGCTCTGTGCATCAAATAACTCTGAACACGGAATGGAAACCACTCTGGTTGAAATACGTTTCGCGTCGAGAAGCTTTTTTGCTTCAAGCGCAATTTCAACTTCGCTGCCACTGGCAATCAAGATCGCTTGCGGATGTGCACCATCGGCATCAGCCAAAACATACGCGCCCAACTCGACCGGTATGCGCTCGCCTTCATAAGGCAATATCGAGAGCGCCTGCCGCGTGAGACACAAGGCCACCGGCCCGTTCGTGCGTTCCAACGCCACGCGGTAGCACTGCGCCGTTTCGTTGGCATCTGCCGGGCGCATCGTCCAAAGGTTGGGCACAGCGCGCATGTGCGATAGATGTTCAATCGGCTGATGCGTCGGACCATCTTCACCCAAGCCGATAGAATCGTGCGTGAAGATATACAGCACCGGCAAATGCGACAACGCTGCGATGCGCACCGACGGCTTCATGTAATCGAGAAAGTTCATAAACGTCGCACCGAACACCATGAACGGCCCGCTGCTGGCCATGCCGTTCAGAATCGCGCCCATACCGTGTTCACGAATGCCGAAGCGAATATTGCGGCCATGACGCGAATCGCGCTGGAAATCGCCCATGCCTTCAAGATACGTAAGATTCGATTCGACGAGGTCCGCACTGCCGCCGACTATCCACGGGAATTCCGTAACGGCATGTAAACACATTTCTGAAGCCTTGCGCGTCGCAACGGGTTTGTCACTCGTCTTCCACACCGGCAACTTGTCGGCCCACTTCTCCGGCAGTCTGCGTGACCAAAACATTTGCCACTTGGACTGCAAGCCGGGTTCAGCAAATAGTGCGCTATCCAGAGAACTTTGCCACTGCGTCTGCCGTTCCGCACCTTGTTGGCGTGCGGCTCCCATGTGCTTGAATACTTCACTCGGCACATGGAACTTCTCATTTTCGGGAAGTCCCAGTGCGCGTTTAGTGAGCGCCAACTCTTCATCACCCAGCGGCGCGCCATGCACTTTCGAAGTTCCCGCCTTGTTCGGCGAGCCGTAGCCTATTTGTGTGCGGCAACGAATTAAAGTTGGGCGCTCCGTGTCAGCCAATCCTTCTCGAATCGCCTGGTCAACTTCTTCAAGATCGAGTCCGTCGCACGCCAGCACCTGCCATCCATAGCTTTCGAAGCGCGCACCGACATCTTCGGTGAACGCAATCTCTGTGGAGCCGTCAATCGTGATCTTGTTATCGTCATAGAGCATGACAATTGAACCCAAGCCAAGATGCCCGGCAAGCGACGCGGCCTCTGCGGCCACACCTTCCATCAGGTCGCCGTCCGAACAGATTCCGAAGACCCGGTAATCTATGACCTCGTTGCCTTCACGGTTGAACATTGCCGCCAGCATATCGCGGGCAATCGCCATTCCGACAATATTCCCCACACCCTGCCCCAGCGGGCCGGTCGTGGCCTCTACGCCAGGCGTCAGTCCGAGTTCGGGATGGCCGGGCGTCAAACTACCCCATTGCCGAAAGCGTTTCAGTTCGTCAAGCGAGAGGTTGTACCCCGTCAAATGCAGCAAAGAGTACAACAACGCACAGCCGTGACCAGCGGACAGCACAAACCGGTCGCGGTTCACCCAATTCGGGTCGAGCGGATTGTGCCGCAAGTGCCGCTGGTAAATGGCGTAACCCATAACGGCCGCGCCCAACGGCAGCCCGGGATGCCCGGAATTTGCGGATTGTACAGTATCAATAGCCAGACCGCGCACAGTGTTGATACACAGTCTGTCAAGTGGTTCAGGCATGAGAAGCTCCGGTCAGTTTATGGCCGCCGCACAAAGGTCGTCAGCCGGATACATGCACAAAGCGACGGATTGTCTCCGTCGCTTTGCTTGGTCCCTGCATTATGTCCAGTCTCGCAGGACGATTACTTCATCAACACCATCTTGCGGCTGGCGATAAAGTCACCGGCCTCAAGGCGATAGAGATAGACTCCACTGGCGAGGTTCGCGCCGTCAAATGTGACGGCATGATAGCCAGCGCCAACTTCAGCTTCAATCAAGCGCGCCACTTCGCGGCCCGTCACGTCATAGACAGTCAAGCGTACAAAGTTGGCCTCCGGCAGGCCGAAGCGAATTTGCGTCGTCGGGTTGAACGGATTTGGATAGTTGGACGACAATTCGTAATTCAGCGGCACAACCGGCTGGCCAAACTGCGGGTCAATCGTGCCATCGTCGTCCGGAATCGGCGTCAACTGCGTTCCGCTGGCATCATCGGCAAGTGCCGACAGCCAAATCTTGACAGTACCTTCACCGGCACCCAAGACATCCTTGTCGCCGTCGGCATCGAAGTCGCCGCCGTGAACGACCGAAGCCTGCCACAGCGTATTCGTGATAATATTGCGGTAGAAACGGTTGTCCGTGTTACGCCACCAGGAGATTTCCTGATTCTCATTGGCCGCGAGCAGCAGGTCGGCACTGTTGTCGCCGTCCATGTCTGTGGCGTCCATTTCGCGTGGGAACGGCACCAATGATGTCACATAGTGCTGCTCCATCGTCGCGCCGTCCCACCAAGCAACCAGCGGTTCCTGCGCCACGCAGAAGTAAATATCCAGCACGTTGTCGTTGTTCAGACGAGCGGCGTTGATGTACGACGCGCCAAACGCCTCGTCCATCAGCAAGTTCTTCGTGAACACTTCACTGCCGTTGTTCGACCACCACGCCAACTCGCCGCCTTCATAGGCCGCTCCGAGAATGTCGAGGTCGCCGTCGCCGCCGATGTCGGCCAACTCAATCGAACGCGCGCCCGTGAAGTTGTTCGACACGACGAAACGCGTGAACGTTTCGCTGCCATTGTTGCGCCACCACGAAATATCATTGGCATCACACGCGGCAGTCACAAGATCCTTGTCACCGTCACCGTCGAGGTCAACAATCTTCACGTCGCGAGCGCCATCATAGTTGTTGGCAATCACGAACTGGGAATAGGTACCGTTGGCATTGTGACGGAGCCAAATCAGTTGGTCGGCAAACTGCGCCACGGCGGCGATATCCTTGTCGCCGTCGTCGTCAATGTCCAGCACTTCAACCGAACGCGCGCCGTCCCAGTTCGTAACGAGATCATGCTGCGTGTAGCCCCATGAGCCGTTGTTCTCGAACCATACAACTTTATCCGAGAACATGCCGGCAGCCACGACATCCATATCGCCGTCGTTATCCAAGTCCGCCGGAACCGCTGACATACAGCCGAACAGTTCTTCAGTCAAGGTGATTACGCCGAACGGAATCGGGTCAACCGCAACACGGTAGCCATAGGCCACGTTGGAAGCGTTACCCACGCCGCAACCGTTGTAAGCGCGCACGCGGTATTCGTATTCTTCGCCCGGAGCGGCGGAGAAGTCATCATAGGCTGTAACGTCAGCGCCTACGGTGGCAATCACTTCCGCCGGGAAACCGCGCAGAATTTCGAATCCGATTTCCTGAGCCACGTTGCTCCAGGTCAGATGGACACGGTCATCGAGATTCACCGTGGCGACGAGATTTGTCACCGTGGCAATCACTTGTGCCGAGAAGCCAGTCGTGATGGGCGACAGGTTGCCGAGGCCGCACTGGTTGACGCCGCGCACCTGATAGTTGTAGGTGACACCGGGCAGAACGTCGTTGTCGTTATAGACTTCAACACCCACCGGAATTTCGGCCAGAAGCGCGCCATTGCGCCAGACTTCGTAGCCAGTCACGTTGGTCAATTCGCTCCATGTCACGATTACGACGTTGCACAGACCATCTGAAGCGTTCGTGCCCGTTGGAACTGCCGGCAGCGAAACCGTCGAACCAGCAACGGGCGGCGTTTGCGGACCACTGCCGCAGGCATTGGTCGCGGCAACAGTGTAGTTGGCAACCGTACCGGGAGCGAGGGGCTGATCGGTGTAACTGAACGTACCTTGCTCCACCGTGGCAATGATTACGCTGTTTTTGCGCACAACGTAGTTCTGTGCGAACGGTGTACCCGTCCATGTTAGCAGAATTGACGTGCAACGGTCGTGGCTGGCTTCAAGATCCGTCACGGTTCCAGCAGTCGGAGCCGCTTGGCCAACATCTTCCGCACATCCGCCCTCGCCGCAGATATTCGACTTGGCGCACACTTCGTACGTCGTCGCCTGTCCCAGCGGGTTAGTATCTACGAAACTGCGCTGGACGCCAACCTGGCTCGGTCCAAGCGCGACACGCAAACCGGTGCGGTGAACAATGACGGAGTCTTGTCCATCAACATTGTTGAATGTGAAGGTGACAGTTACGATACCGCAACCATCGTCGGTGGCGATCATCTGAATCGGCCCGACCGGAGTTGGTGCTGTACGGCCATTGTCCGAACTGATCATCGAAATCGTGTCACCCGGTGCGCAAACGCGCAGCGCGTGAATCTGGTAGGTGCTGGCCGGCCAGTTGCCCACATGGTCGTACTGCGTGCCGCTGGACGGAATCGTCGCAATGGCAACATCGTTCCGCGCGATGCGGAAGAAGTTCACACCCGGATCGTTGTACGGCAACCACGTCAGACGCACGCGGTCACACAGGTTCTCGCTGGCGGCAAAGCCGGCCACCGCGACCGGATAACCGTTCGGCGTAACCGAGATGCTATTAGACAGCGGGCCAACTTCGCAGCCGTTGAAGGCGGCAACCTGCACAAGGCAATTCGCCGTATCAGCCGGGCAATAACGCAACGACGTAACATTCGCGCCTACGGTGTCAGCAATCACGCCGTCACAGTAGATGTAGTAGCCATTTTCATTGGCGACATTGCCCCAAGTCAGGTCAATGCAGAAGCAGGCACTCGCGACAGCCGTGAAACCCGAAACCTGAACCAGCGCCGGAATCACCGTCACGCTGTTGCTCAGTGCCGACTGGTTGCCCACGCCGCACTGGTTCGCGGCAATGACACGGTAGGTGTGCGCTCCGGCAGGAACGTTCACATCAAGGTAAGTCAGCGTCGGGAACAAGACCGAGTCAATTTGCACGCCATCACGGAGAATGCGATGTGCCCAAATCGGCGCAGTCGCCGGTGCGTTCCAGGTCACTGTAACGTCACCGCAATTCTCGCTGGCGGCCACGTTCGTCGGGGTGCCGGGGATAGTGTAACCTTCACCGGTCACGGCATTGCCCAGCAATCCGTTGCCGCAGTTGTTGATCGCGCGCACATTATAGGTATGCACGCCGGTGATATTCTGATCAATGTACAACACCGTATTCGCCGGGAGGGTGGCAATCGGCGTCAGGACGTTCCCATCGCGATAAACCGAGTAGCCCGTTTCGGACAGCTGATCTGTCCAATTCAGACCAATCTGGTTACACACGTCAGTCGAAGCCACCAACCCGCTGACCACGGGCGGTGTCGTTGCCACGACGCCTTGGGCGGCCGCGCTCGCCGCAGCGCTTCCGCAAGCATTGCGCGCGATCACGGTGTAAGCATAGACCACACCGGGCACCGCAGTGTTGTCAGAATAGGTAATCGTTCCGGCAACCAGATTCTGCACAACCAAACCACCGTCACGATAAACATCATAGGCGTCTTCATCCGACGCGTCCGTCCAATTCAAAACGACGACCGTGCAATTCGTCGTCGAGGCCGTCAAGCCGGCCACCTGAGTCGGAATCGTCCGGCGGCAGCCATTGACTGTCGCCGATGCGGGGCCATTGCCGCCAACATTGAAGCCGACGACATAATAATCGTGGCAAGTACCGGCATTGATCTGCGTGTCACAGAACGATACCACGTCCGCTGCAACCGTCGTAAGTTGGGTGCCGTCGCGGAAGATACGGTAACCCGTTTCATTAGCGATGTCCGTCCAGCTCAGGCAGATCTGCGCGCAGTCGGTCGTGGTCGCAGCCAGGCCGGTCACCTGACCGAGACTGAAGACCGCCATACCTTGCGCACCAGCCGAAGCAGTACCAGTGCCGCAGACATTGGTCGCCGCGACAGTGTACGTATAGGTCACGCCGGGCACAGCCGTATCGTCACAAACCGCTGTCGTATTCGCGGCCACGGTGTCAATCGGTGTACCGTCCCGTGAGATAATGTAACTCAGTTCACCCGTGACATCTGTCCAAGTCAGACAGACTTGGCTGACCAATGTGGTTGTCGCGGTCAAACCTGCGACCTGGCTCGGCGTGGAAGCGCGCGTTCCAGTAACAGAGGCCGACTCGACACCTTCGTTACAAGTGTTTACAGCCGCTACCGTGTAGGAGAACGATTGCCCTTCGGCCACGCCGTTGTCCACTACGTGGTTCAGGCTGCCGATAACATTGCTCCAGACACCCGTAAAGCCGCTGCGATAGATGTTGTATGCCGTCGCTCCGGGATAGAAATCCCACGTGACATAAATGGCCTGGCAGCTATCTACCGAAGCCACAACGCCAGTCACCTGACCCATTTGTGGTAAGCGCTCGCCAATTTCGCCTGCGGACGGTAGAGTTTCGCCGCAGTTGACGCTGAACGCAGTCACCGTATAGGTATAAACACCGGAAACCGGCTCGTCAGTGAACGTCGTCGTCGGCGGAGTGACCGAACCTGCCTGTATGCCGTCACGGTAAATACGGTATTCCGTTACGTCGCCGGACGCGGCATTCCACGAAATCGCGATGTCATCACAACTCGTGTTTGAAGCCAACACGCCCGTCGGAGCATCCGGCCCTTGCAAGCGAGTGCCGTTGTCAGTGCGCATGGAAGCAGAGCCGCCGCAAACCGCATCCCAGGTTTGCACGCCGTAGGTTGCCGTCGTATTCGGCGGAATCGTGGCGTCGGTGTACGACTGGGTTGGCGCAAGCACCGTATCCAGTGGCGTGCCGCCGCGGTAAATGATATAACCGTCGAAGCTGCCGCTGCCAACAGTCCACGTGATATTCACGTCCAGGCAGCTCGTATCGCTGGCGGCAACGGTGGCTGGGGCAACCGGCGCTTCGAGAACCGTTCCGGTCGTGAGCGATGCGCTGGAGTTGCCGCAATCCAAAACATCCGAAGTCGCTATAATGGAGTAGTTATTCACGCCGAGCGCGGCACCCGGATCGTGGAAGCTGCGCGTATCATTCAGCGATGAACCACTGAAGATTTCAGTAGCGCCGCGCAGAATTGTGTAGCCTGTAAAGCCACTGAAATCCGGTTGCGCGTCCCAAGTCAGTAACACGCCGTCGCAACGGTCATCCGTCGCGTTGAAATTCGCCGGGGGAGTGGGCTGCGCGTAGATTACCGCATTGATCGGATTGGTCAGCGAACCAGCGCCGCACAGCGCAGAGTAAGCCGCCACTTGTGCTTCATGAGAGCCCGGTGTGCCAACATACGTGTAGCACAGCGTGCCGCTGGAAACCGAAGCGACGGAGTCGCCGTCAATGTATATGACATACGAATCGAAGTCGCCCGTGGAAGCCGTCCAGCAGAATGTCACTTCATCGCAAGCCGCAGTCTGCATCGTGACACTTCCGGGAACGGTCGGTTCATCAAGGGGCCGTCCCACGACCGCCGTGCTTGGCGGCGAGTCCGCGCAAGTTGTGCTGGTCGCAACGATAGTGTAGCTGTGGTCAACGTTGTCACCCGGTGCGTAAACGACATTTAGTTGCGAGTTCGGCAAGGACTCAACTAGCACGCCGTCTTTGTACACGTCATAACCGTCCACGTCACCGCTCGCCGCGTTCCATGTCATGTGAACGGTTCCGCACTGACGGTTAAGAACGAGACCAGTAGGCGCGGTCGGTGCTTGCTGTACGCTAACAATGAAGGCTTGCGAAGCCGGCGACGCGCCGCATGCATTGACGGCCACGAACCAATATTGTACTTCCAGTGGGCCATTGCCGACGTTGTCAGCATACGACGTGACCGACGCAGGGAAAGTCTGGTACAACGCGGCATTCTTGAAAATGCGCACGCTATCCGCTCCGCCAGTAGGCGTCCAACTTAGTTGAACGGTCTGGCAGTCACTGCTGAAGGCGCTGTAACTCGTAATCGCGCCCGGAGCGATGTCACGTGTCACCGAGAATGAAGCGGACGGGTTACCGCGGCCGCATTCATTTGCGCCAACGGCATAGATCGTGTGCTGGTTGTCGTCGTTCAGCGCAACTTCCTGTATTCCGGATGCTGCCAAGCTGAAGGCTGCCTGCACGCCATCCAAGAAGAACAGCGTGGAGTCTGAATTGGCCGAGCGCGCAAACTCGACAAATACTGCAGTGCATGAGGTCGAACTCGGAACCATGTCGCCAGGAGACGGCAGCGGTGCGCGCTGGCCGTTGTCTGGCGTGGAATTGGCAAAGCCGCCCGTGCCGTTGGCACGCACAATGTAGGAATACACAACACCCTGCACGGCAGTATTGTCATTGTAAGAAGTAATTCCTGCAGCCAACGTACCAGCAATGGACACGTTGTCGCGCAAGACTTCGTAGCTCGTTTCATCCGGCGAATCCGTCCACGTCACACGCACAAAACCGCAAATCGTGTCGGTAGCGACAACGTTTGTCGGCGGAGTAACATTAACCACACGCCGCCCGGAATCTGCCAAAGAGACAACACCATTGCCGCACTCGTTCGTGTCTTGCACCGTATAGCCGTAAGTAGTGTTCGGCGCGGCATTGAGATCGTCAAACGTCGTGATATTGGCCGCTGCACTTCCAATTTGCGTGCCATTCCTCAGAATGCGGTAGCCCACTTCGTTGATCATGTTGGTCCAAGTGACCGTAACACGATCAGTCAAGTTGTCGGTTGCAACTACGCCTGTCACTTGCGGGGGTACCTGCTTACGGGAACCCGAGTTCGGTGTCGCCGCAAACGCGCTTGGACCACAGGCGTTCATTGATGCAACGGTATAACTGTAAACTGTGCCGGCCACCGCTGTCGAATCTCTTACAGTAACGATGTCCGGACCCACCGTGTCGATGTTCGTCGCGTCACGGCGGATAATGAAGCCCGTTTCGTTAGTGCTGGCGTCCGTCCAAGTAATGTTCACGTAAGCGCAGAAAGCCGAGTCCGATGCCTGCACGCTGCTTGGGACGTTGGGAGGACCGGTTCGCGATCCGCTGACGCAAGAGGAACGGGCGCCTTCCTGGCACGAAGCAGGATTGGTTGAAATCACCGCCGATACTTGGTAGCAGTACACCTGTCCAACGACGCCTGTGGCGTCAACATAGGGTGACGCAGCCGGCGAGTTAATGAGCGCGTTGTCTCGGTAAACTCGATACCCCGTGGCACCGGCTACAGCATTCCAGGAAATCGTCGTGCTATTGCACACGCCATTGGTCGCCACGACGTTGGTCGGCGTCGCCGGCGGCTGGGCCGTCGTTACCGGATGATTGGGTGTGGTCACTCCATGGCCGCAACCGACGTTCCATCCTGCGATAGTATAGTTGTGCAGACCGGCCGGCTCACTGCGCAGCGTATCCAAGTGCAATTGGTTGATCGAACCGCGGAATACGCGGTCCACTTCAAAGCCGTCACGGAAGATGCAGAACGAATCAAGGTTCGCGATACTCGCCGGCGTGCGCCAACGCACAACAACCGCCGCGCATTCAGTCGAAAGCGCATAAACCTGAACTGAGTCATTATTGACTACCGGCGGCCCGGGAAGCCGGGAGCCGATTACTGTTGTGTTCGAAGTAGCTGTATCTCCTGGACCACAATCACGAGCCACAACAATTCGGTATTCGTTGTCGCCGACCAGAGCATCAGGGTCAATATACGAGACCGCAGTATGCGGAATAGTGGCAATTCGCACGCCGTTGCGCAGCACACGGAAGGTATTGATACGGTCGTTATCCGTAAAGAGATTCCAAGTCAAATTCACGCCAGTACACAGATTGGTCGTGGCCTGAAGGTTCGTCAAACTGGCCGGCGTCGGACACTGATTCACGATAGTCTCGCAAGTCCAAGTCGAATCCGAAATGTCTCGTTCTGAATAGCCGCTCGGTATTTGCATCACAACAGAAGTCCAGACAGCCGAAGCGCCGACGACACGAATGTAGAATCTAGAAGGAGACGGAGTGCCACTCGGATACGTGAAGAGAGGATCAGTATAAAAAGCTCCGGGAACGCCCAAGTAGTCATTGCCATTTAGAGCGTACACCGCCTGAACGGCATCCGGCGCAATAGGATCAGTGGCATCCGGACCATCGCTATCCTGGTCCCAATAAAAGGTCACGACTTGTGAACCGTCTTCCAGCATGCCGCCGGAGCCGTCACAGTTGTTCGTAAACGTGTCGAACGTCCAAATAGCTGCGTTGAACTGCGCCTGGGCCAAGCCCGACATCAGGAGCAAGCAAACGGCAAAAAGCATCGTTTTCAGTTTCATCACATCACCTCCACAGGGGCATTCAGCGCTCGGAAAGAAAGCGGGCGGAACTTGAGAGTCGTCC
>Ga0268298_10000641_pt1 | contig 44598 bp, 41 predicted proteins | sample WWTPWeurt_MetaG_FD_194462 | JGI IMG/M metagenome (GOLD analysis project Ga0268298, IMG submission 194462) | Activated sludge microbial communities from WWTP in Nijmegen, Gelderland, Netherland - WWTP Weurt | ecosystem: Engineered > WWTP > Aerobic digester > Activated sludge | place...
CCCCGATTGAACGGCCTCGCCTCGTTTCGCGGTTTCCTCCCCCGGGCTTTGTCCAACGCCTGCCCACCGACCTGGGTCGGACCTTCATCGCCGCGAGGCAGGGGCAGGCGTCGAACAAAGCTAAACAGCAGCAGTCGTTGATTCCCTGCCGCTAACCCGCTGTCTCGCTTTGATAAATAACCAGCGATCGCTTCGCTGCCTTGAATTCTGGTTGCGGCAGCGGCGCCTTAAACGCCATTCTTGCAACGTAGCGACGGTCGAAAGCCTCCCGCGTCATACTCCGGAACGAGGTGTTCTCCATCGACGGCCCTCGCACCAAGTTTGCGGAACCACTGTACACCTCGCACCAACTGTCCGACAGCCCAGCATAGAACTTCGCATGGAAATCCTGTTTCGACTGGCCCGCAGAGACTACCTTGTTCTCCAGACCGAACTGCTCCAGCACGTCAACTGGCAACCCTGCTACTTGCATGGAGCGGCGGTACGCCTTCCAGGTGGTCGCTCGCGTCACGAATATAGCTATCCGCGAATCGAGCATGCTGAGCAACCATTCCCAGATACCCATCTGGTCCTCCGGCGAGAGGTACTGGTGACCGATGAAGGGCGAGGCCACCAAGACCTGGTTCGCTATAAGGTTCCACCGCATAACAAGCTTGGCGAGCAGGTCCATTGCGTCGTCCTTGGAGCGAATGCCGTCCAGGGTATCTGACAGCTGAGCGCCAGACACATCGGCAAGGATGTAGTCGTCAATCTTTAACGGCGGTTGGTCATCGTCGACGACAAACCGCGTGTAGTACGTCGCCACATGCTTCGCTCCGCATTCGCAGGCAAAGTGCACTTTCGCCACCACGTACTCGGCGTAAAACTTGCCCTTAAGCGCGTAGTGGACTCGGTACCGGTACTGCTTGTTGACCTCCTCGAACTCTTCTACCAACTGCTGTCGAGCCAGTTGATCCAACGGTTTAGCGCAAGAGCATTCATACAGAGGGCATGCTGCATAGTCATATTTCAGGCGGAGCACGTTCAGCTCAAGGTTGTAGACAGCAACCTCGTGAGCCACTGGTGCTTGATCCAGTTCAATGTTTCCTTCCTCTCGCGACAGGATGGTAACGTCTGTGAAGGAGTCGTAGACGTCATGCAGATTCGCGATGCAGAAGGGCTCCGCGCAGCCCGAGCACTTCACCACCCAGTAACCAGGATCATTCGCCATCGGGTTCGTCACATCGACGTACTGATGTGGCGTTCCACAGCGAGGGCACTTCGCGACATGATTGCGTTTACGCGGACCAAACGGGTTTTCCATATCGTCCTTCTTCGTCATCTTCCCGCAAGGTGGAGTGAGCTGTACCCGCTTTCGCCGCAGGGTGGTTGTCACGTGAAAGCCGCTGCCTGAGTATCTACAACTTGTCGAGAAGGCAAGTTCACAGATCGGAGGAGCCGACGTTTGGTTAGAGCTCCACGTGTATGTCCGGCAACCAGCCCTTTACAGCCGCAAGACCTCCGACGGTTCGATGTCTCCTCCAGCTTTCCCTTCACCTGTCATGGCCAAGGCAAAAGATGGTGCTCCACCTTCATGCTATGGCCGGGTCTGCATGTGTGCGTGGAACTAAAGCGAGTGGGCATCCCCGGTAGCGATGGGCGGTCCTGCTCGGCGGTCAGTCCAAGGGTAGCTGTGCGTGCCTTCATGACTTTGCGCAGACCACTACGCGCCCTGCCGTTATCCCCGTTCATGACGTAACCGATCATCGCCGCCATCGGAAGGCCTTTGGAATACTGGCCAGTCACGAAGCGCATCAGGCCGTCTTTGACATACGGGACACAAAGGGTACGCACGCGAGCTGCGTATGGCACATTCAGCCGCTTGCATTCATAGGCCAGATAGACGTCTTCATCGTCACCTACCGTCAGCACAAAGTCGATGCTGCTCGACAGGGACACGTTGCCGCTGACGTCCTCGACCAGAAGTACATACTGGTATGTGATCCGACCCGGTACCTTCTTCGTTCGTCTCAGCGCCGTCACGAGATGCTCGGTGATGTGGTCCTCATGCGTCATCGCGCCCTTCTTGGCCTGCAAAGGTCCAATGCAGATCGGCCAGGCAGCTTCAATCGCTTCGGACATTTGCTCCCCAAGATCTCGGAAATGAGCAAGCCAAGCATCAGGACTACCCGCCAGCATGGATCGCCCCCCCTTGCCCATGGCGAGCCGCGGCCGCTACGAACTCCGCGGCGATCTGCTCCGCGTCGGCCAATGCTGTGGATCGAAGCCAGTGCCGCAACGCCGTTGGCTTCACGAGGTACATGTCACGGTCAACGACGAGACGCAGATCAGGTATCAATTGCACGTTGCCAGGCAAGTCGATGGGAAGCCTTGCGGCGATCGACCCGAGGAAGTCGTTGAACTCGCCAGACGAGTCCTCGGTGTACGGCGCAACCGGATCGCCGATTGTCAGCTTCAACACCGCCACATCCGTGGAGCGCGCTGCCAGCGAGGCTTCGACGGGCAGGCGAAAGTGCGGCGAGAGGGCGTCGCACAGCATGGCGGCGTAGGCCGCCCGCTGAAGCGAGCTGGCCTGCGCCCAAATGGGCTGCAGGCCGGCGTTGCGTCTGGGCTGCATGGCCGGAATGACAGAGTGAACCGTGTCTTCGACGATTGCCGCGTCGCTGTCGTCGAGCCCGTAATACTCAAACACCAGACGGTCGATGGCGCCCAGCACATCGTCTTGCGAAGCCAGCAATCCCTTAGCGTTAGCTAACGCCCCGTCGATCAGGGCCACCAACCCTTTTTCCGCATTCAGCGCCTTCGCAGGATCCGGCATGTTCTCAGGGTCGTCGAACGGCAGTTTCAGCAGTTCACCTTGGTGGACCTTGGCTCGATCGGTTCCCAGATTCGCCGTGTCGTGAAAATAGAACCAGGCCGCCAGACTGCTGTTCAGCACGGCCGTCAGCACCTTCGCTTTGCGTTGCTGTCCAGGCGGCACGGTGATCGCCTGAAGCGAATGCTCAAACACTACGTCCTGTTCGCTAAACGCCGCCCGCACCCGGCCAACGGCCCGCTTCACCCCTTGTGAAATCAAGATGTGAGGCCCAAAGAATCCTGCGTCGAATCCTGCCCGGCGCACGACGGACGTAGGCCAGGGGTTAGCCTTTACACGTGGCATCGCGACTTCCTCGAACTGACTCGCATCCAGGTAGGGTAGCCGTGTCACGATTTCGGCGATGGTTGTCGGGTATTCAGAATCGTTCAGGCGGCTCTCCTGCGCTGGCTGAAAGCCCTGCCCGATCACCCAGTGCGTGTCCCGGTTGAACTCAACTTTGGACCTTTTGAACGCCTTGAACTCCTGTATGAACGAACCCAAGGTCGGGATCGTTCGAAGGTACTGTAACAAGCGCTCCTCGGGCGCTCGCGCCCACAAGCGACGCTTGAATGCGGTGGGGTCCTCGGCGACCAGGTCGGACCGAAACGTCAAGCGATCGGCGCGCGACAGCGTCACCAGCCGCTTGAGTCGCAGGTTGAGGTCAGCCTTGGGGACCCAATACTCGAAGCGGTAGGGGGCTTGCTCCTGCTTCTGAGGGCCATACAGTACGAGGGCGGTTGGGCGCTGCGCTCCATCGAAAAGCTGGAAGCACAGATCGGACATATTGATGATTCGGCGGATCCTGGACCGCTGCAGCAACATCCGGCGAGCGGCTTGGCTGTCGGTGTTGTGCAAGACCCCCATGGCAGGCAACAGAAACGCCACCAGGCCAGTTGGCTTGATCCCCTCCAGGGCCTTCCACACGAATCCCCACGCAATGTCTTTGGCTGGCGCGAGGTAGCCCTTGGAGGTGATCCAGCCTTGCGCCGTCGTCAGCTGTCCGGTGCGGCCTTTCCAAGGCGGATTGCCGATGATCACGTCGCACGGCGGTGCATCCTCGACGCTGAAGAAGTCCGTTCCGGGGAGCAGTGTCTTCCCATACAGAGGCGGCAGCATCTTGCCGGCGTCGATGAGCTTGGGCAGGTCCGAAGGACTCGATTGCTCAAGCAGCGCGATGTACAGCGAAAACGCCGCGACCCGCACTGCGGAAGAGTTGATGTCTCCCCCATGGAGGCGGTTCGCAATGGCTTTCAAGTCGGCCCACGTCGCATGCCGCCTCTTCTTGATGTGGCAATGATGTGAAACTAGGCGCTGAAACAACCGCACCAGGAAGATGCCAGATCCGCAGGCCGGATCGCAGTAGACGCCATTGGCCTTCTGTTCCTCGGTTAGCTCGTCCCACAGTTGGTTGACGACGATATCGGCCAAGAACATCGGAGTGTAGAACGCCCCGTCAGCGCTCTTCTTTTCCGCCTCTTCCTTCAGGAATCTGTCGTACACCGCGCTTATAAGTCCGATCGACATGTACCGGAAGTCATAGCCCCAGAACTGAAGCTGCTGGTCGGCCATGTTCTCGTGACCATGGCGGAACCGTGCAAGCACGGATAGGTGTTCAGGCTTGAGCTTGGGTGGAGCATCCTCTTCGGTCTCGAATGCGCAAGGGGCCTTGAAAAGATTTCCGTTAAAAGCGCCGTGCAGCCATGTGAACAGCACTTCAAACGGCTCAGGATTTCCGGCCCTGAGCAACTCAAGCAAGGTGGCGTAGCGGTCCTGCGAAGCAGCACGAAATACCGCTTCACCTATGATCTGGCGATCTTCCAGGTAGGCCACGAACATGGTCTGCATCAGCAGCGCCTGGGCGGCGTCTGCGCCCAATTCGTCCTTGAGGCTGCGAAACGCCGTCAACAGGTTGGCCAGAAGAACGCTATCAACCCGATTGTCCGGATTGAAATAGTCATCGTTCTCATACCAGAGCCGGCCAGACTCCGCCGAGTCGAGCAGTTCGCGTAGCGCCAAGGCGTCGTCGAGAAGGGAGAGCGTCTTGACTAAGCGCGGGTCTTTGCCCCGGCTCTCGTCACCGTGCAACGGGCGCTGTACCAGCGAGTACGCCGTCAATTCGTCGCTGCGAATGACGAGCAGCATGCTCATCAAACCCTGGTTCCACAGAATCCGATGAAGCTCGTCGATGCGCTCTATGGAAACGAGCGGGTCGTTCAGAAAGCCGACCGTGGGAACGCCATTGATGCAGCTGACAGCCGACAGGCCCAACTCATCGAGTGCAAAGCGGATCGCCTCGGCATGCGCGCCATCGGCAACCTTGCTGCCGGCCGCATAGAACTCGGGGGGCCGGCGTCGATCGAGCGCGAGCGCCTTCGACCAGCGGGAATCGATGACCGCGCTCATGAGCGGAACCGCCGTAGTCGCATCGGAGCCGTGACGCCGACCAACACCCAAGCGCCCTGGTGCTCAGTCATTGGTGAACCCCAGCGTGGTCTGCTTGTCTCCTGCGAACCGTCCGCCGATTGCGGCGCCGCGTGGCCGCTTCTTGACGGGTTGCACTCGCGCCATGACAGGTTCGTAATCGATATGGCGAGCGGACATTTCAGCAAGAAGACTGGCGATCAATGCGAGGTGGATGGGGACTCCGCCCCGCTTCTTATAGTTGGAAACCGAGTTGGGTTGCATGCCTATGAGGTCAGCAAAGCGCTTGACACTGAGGCCCGCCTTGTTTAGCTCACCAAGGAAATCGTCGTAGGTCACGGCACGATTACGTCATTATTTAATGAGACTTTAATACATAAAAACATGAGGCTCAACCAAAAAATGCCGGTCGGTTTGGCACCGGTCGGCACCACGGTTACCAGAGCCTTGTTGAGCGGATCGTCGCACGGGCTTCACGTCGGCGAGTGGCACTTTTCGCACGCTAGACAGCTATGCGGGTAAATGCTCACCGCGCACTGCCGACCGCGAGCGGGCACTCGGCAGTCCCGCTCGTGCGACCGCTTCAGGCTGGTAGGGGGCATCGGCACCTGCGGACGCGGGAGAGAGACTTCGGCAACCGGCGCTGAGCGGCCTCAAAAGCTCCAGTCGTGCTTCTCGGAGCGGCGTCGATGCACCTTGTAGATTGTGCACTGCACCTGGACCCAGTCAACGTGATGGACCTCGACGGACGTAGGATCAACGCGCAGCGTCGCCTCCCTGAAGTCGTCACTCCAACGAGGAGCGGATTCATGATGCGACAGAAACCCGAACACGCCGCCGTCCTCTTTCGGGGGTAGTGAAGCTGGCGGCGGCACCAGTTCGCTTACTGAGTAGTCGGTCTCCCACCCATCTTCGGTCCCGTACCCACTGTACGCGTTGAACTCGATCCCTTTCGGGAGCTCCATCGCTTCAATCCGCGCCGCCTTATGAAAGAGGACAACGTTGCGACCCTCTTTCGATTGCGCCGACTGGAAGATGATCCCGTCGAGGCGCGGCTCGTTTTCCGTTGCCAGGAAGTCAGCGATGGCCTGCGTCGCCAGATAGTCGAACGCTTCATCATCGGGCATGACTGGCCGTGTGATCCGTAGACCAAGGGATTGCAGGAAAGCAGCGCGCTCGACTCGGTTCTTCAGGGAAGGATCGAAGATGCTTCCCCGGTCATGCACCTTCTCCAGCGCGGTAAGGTCCAGCAAGCGCAGCGGACGGATGATGACGAACTTGGCGGCGGCGGCCTTGCTGCCTACGGGAGGACGCACCTCGGCTATTGCCACGCCCGCATCCGTCGCGCCGTAGAATACAGAGATGCCGCGCGCGTTCATCCGGCCTGCACTGGCGAGCCGTGCCGGAGGCGAGCCAAGATGGAGGTCCGGGCGGCACAGTGCTTCTTCGAGCTTCTCGTCCGCTTGGAACACGCGCGCGCGGTAGAGATGATTGAGCGCGAACTGCGGTCCTGCATCGACGACGAGCGGGCGACCGTCCCTCGTCCTCAGCTTGTCGATGTCACCGAATACCAAGGCAAGATGCGCTGCGGCGGTACGGCTGAAGAAGCGGGCTTCTTTCTTCAATGACTCCTCGAAGCAGCGCCACTCCTCGTGCCAGACCTGAGAGTTCGGCCCCATCTCCTCGTAGTATGAGTCGGGGGAGAACTCGGTCTCCTCTCCCATGGCGGCTGAATCGAAGTCACCGTGCTTGTCGTCTAGGATCGCCAGCACGTCCTTCGCCGCCTGGCGCGAAATCTCGGCTGCACCTTCTATCGCATCAAGGACTGGATAGCCATCACGCTCCCACTCGTAGTCAGACTCCCGGTCAGAGAGCAGACTCTGTTGCCATGCTGTCGGCTGATCGGAGGTGCGGATGAAGTGGTGCTCGAACGCAGTTTCGAGCCGGTCAGCTAGGTCCTCCACCGTCCAGCACTGAGCCGTCTCCTCGCAATAGGAGCACTCCGCTTCGTCGCCAGTCCGGTGGATCTCTTGGGAGAGGTAAGACTCGCCGACGCACCCGTAGCAGATACGTTTCGCTTTAAGTTCGTCGCTGTCGTCAGAATGAAGCATGAGTGTTGCACCTCCTTTTCCTCCGCATGTAAGCATACCGGTTAGGGCACATTAAGCGCGGGAGGCGTTTGGCAGTTCGGCACACTAGCCGACCAATCCGCAAATTTGTTAGCGAAATGAGGGCATCCGCAATCCGCGGTTGATTTTCCATTTTCAGTGGTTCAACACCACGAGTTTAATGAACCGAGGACCTGCCGTTCCACGGCGCTGAGCTCCGTGCGGCCGCTATAGGCTGGATTGCTGACCGACCGTCGGAATGCGCTGTCCGGCTGCCTTGGCCGACAACCCGATCTTCGCCGCGTCCCCACATCGCGGAAAGCCCCCTCTGACTCGCCTGCTTCATGTAGGTCCGCGCAGCGGAGTCCTTCCCGGACTCCCCCTTCAGAAAGTCGCCCCAACCACGTAGGGGCGCCCGCGCAGATGCGGGTGAAACCGCCCGAACCCGGCCTCCGGCGGCGAGTGCCGCGCCATCAACTCGATCTGCCCCGAGAGCCGGTCCGCGGCGGAGAGCAGGACCGCGTCGAGCGTGCAGGGCTCGCGCAGACCGAGCCAATCCGGCGCCCCACGGGCGCTCGTCAGCGCGTGGATCAGGCCGAGGTAGTGGGACTCGGGGAGAGCGATGCGCGCGTGGGCGATGGCGGCGGCGATCCACTCGATGATGGTGTTGCGATGGCCGACGAGCTTGCCGCGGGTCGTCAACTCGAGACCGCTGTAGCCGAGACGGTACTCGTCGGCCTTGCCCGCGTCGTGCAGCAGGGCGGCCATCAGGAGCACCTCGGGGCAGGCGAGCGGCTGACCCTGGGCCATCTTGAGCGCCTGCTCGGCAACCTCCAGGGTATGCCACAGATTGCCGTGCACGCAGCTGTGATGGCCCTTCAAGGAGCTGGCGCCCACCAGGTAGCGATGCAGTCGCCGGCTGTCCCAGAAAATGGCGTTGAACAGGTGCTGGAAGTGCACCGGCAAGCGCTGCCACAGCGCGCTGGCACGACGGACGAGCGTGCGCTCTTTCACCCAGACCGTCGGGATCGTCTGGAAGAGATCGAGGCTGGCCTCGGGGCGCCCGAGCACGACCAGGCGGCTGATGCGCACCGCACCGCCGAGGCTCACAGGCCGACCGAGCCAGCGAATCGACACCAGGCAACCCGCACCCAGCCGGACATCGACCTTGCGCGAGGGCCACTCGACCATCAGGCTGGCCCGCTCATGAAACAGCCCAGCGCGGTTCAGGACGCAATGGTTATCCAGTGGCAGGCGGCTGATCGACTGCACGCGAAACACGGGCGGGAGCTTGGCCACTACGTTGTCCGGGGCGGCCGTGGGGATGGGCAGGCGGTATTCACTCATGGTCTCCTCCTTGAGCGGCGTTCTCTGCCAGCAGCTCGGCCTCCTGCTCCGCCTCCTCCGCAGGGGCGGTCTTCACCGGCAGGAGCTGGGTGCCCAGGGTCTGCGTGATGAGGCGCTCGAAGGCCGAGCCATCCCGCCGCGTGAGGTTGGGCACGTAGCGCGAATACACCCGGAACAGCATCTCGGTGGTGGTGTGCCCGAGCTGACGGGCGATCCACTCGGGCGCCTCGCCGCTGGCGAGCCACAGCGTCGCGGCGGTGTGGCGGCACTGATACGGCCGGCGCTGCTTGAGGTTGAGGTGCCGCAGCAGCGGGTACCACACCCGGTTGGTGACGTTCTTGTGGTCCAGCGGTGTCCCCAGCCGGTTGCAGAACACGAACTTACTGAGCTTGCCGGTGGCCTCGAACTGCGCCTGGAGCGCATCGAAGACGAGCTGACTCATCTGGATGTCGCGCTGGCTGCCGTCCGTCTTGGTGTATTCCTCTTCACCGCCGACGATGGTCTCGCGAACCAGGATGAGGCGGTTGTCGAAATCGACGTACTTCCACTGCAGTCCGTCGACCTCGCCGGTGCGCAGGCCGGTGAAGAAGCGCACGGTGAAGTAGTGCCTGAAGTCGGGCCGCACGGTGTCGAGGATCTGCTTGACCTCGGCGAGGGTGAAGGGATCGACGTCGGTGCGCTTCGTCTTGAGCTGTTTCACGCTGTCGAAGGGCGTGCGAAAATCAAACCGGTCGGCCGCTTCATTGAGGACTTGCCTGAGCGGGTTCAGCATCTTGTTGATCCTTGCCGCAGACAGTTTGGTTTGCTTGCCTTTCGCGGTCGCTTTCCCGAGCTCGGCGCGATAGGCAAGGACGTCCGCCTTGGAGATCTGGCCGACCTCCTTCTCCCCGAACCTCGGGATGAGGGCGCGATCGAGGGTCGCGCGCAGCGTGGTCTTGTACGAACGCCGCCACTCCACCTCTTTCTCGCCGTACCAGGTCTCTGCGAAGTCCTTGAAGAGCGGAGTGCTCGCGACGCTGGCTGCCGCCGACGGCAACGCAACCGCAGCAGCGCTGACCGGCCCGACCATCCCCCCAGGGGCTGGATCGAACTTCGCGGCGTTCTTGCTGCCTGGGAAGAAGCGGCGGTAGTCGAAGGTGCCGGCGGCGATGTCGGCCTCGATGCGGTCAAGCACCTTCTGCAAGCGCTTGCGGTTGGCTGCGGTGTCGCCGAGCGCGGTCTGTTCGCGGTAACGCTTGTCCTGGTACCGGAAGTCGATGAAGAGCATTCCGTTATCCTTTCTGGCACGGATGCTAGCCATGGCAGACGCCTCCGTTGGCCATTGGGATCGCAAACGACTGCTCGGAGGTGCAGCCCATGTCGCGCTCGATGTGCTCCCAGATGTAGAGGATCTTTCGTCCGCCAAAGGGGCGGATGTAGTGCGTTCCCTCCAACAGGACGCTGTCTTTAAGGCGCTCGCGAATCGTACGCGGGTCGTATTTGATCCTTCCGGCCAGTTCGTCGGTGGTCAGGTAAGTCAGTGACATGGCTTTCTCCACTCGTTAGAATCATGCAGAACGACAGAAAGTCTTCGAGAAGATCTTTTTGCCACCCTGAATGACATTCTAAGACGCAAAACGCCCTTGTCAAGGCTTTTTTGTCATTCTGAACGACATTTAGTCCTAGGGGACGACAATGGTGCGCTGCCACCTCTCACGCCTGATGGGCGAGCACAAACTGAAGATCGCCGATGTAGCCCGTGAAACGGGCTTGCACCGTAACACAATCACCCTGCTCTACAACGAGACGGCAAATCGGGTTGATCTCGAAACCATTGATCGCTTGTGTGCATTGTTCGAATGCACGGTTGGCGAGTTGTTCGAGTACATCCCCGACGCAACGAACACCGCGTGAGGCACGGCGGGCAAAGGTCGAAGTGGTGACTTAGTACGTCTTGTGCCAAAAACGTCGGGCACGACGCGGGCACAAAATGGGCACAGGGTGGGCACAAAGAACAATGGGCTAGGTCCGCGAAGACCTAACCCATTGAAAAATATGGCGCGCCCGAGACGATTCGAACGTCCGACCCCTGCCTTCGGAGGGCAGTACTCTATCCAGCTGAGCTACGGGCGCGTGGTGTCCGGACGAAGCGCCCGGACAAGGCGCGGAAGCATAGCCCGCTTCGGCGGCAAAGTCCATGGCGCGCTGCCACAATGGTTTTTAGCCCGCTATAATCCCCGCTTTAGACCCTGTCTTGCGCCACCGTCCGAGGATCAAAGCATGTCGAACCCACGCCCCCTGCGGCCCGCCCGCCTCGCAATGCCCGTCGCCCTGGTCGCAGCCGCGCTGCTGGCCGGCTGTGGCGACTCGGGCAAGGTCGATGAAGAACTCCGCGCCACGCTGATCCAGCCGGTCGCCCGTGTCGAGATCCAGGCCGTGACCATCACGCCGGGAACCCGCACCGGCGAGCAGATCTACAAGTCGATCTGCGCCGCCTGCCACGACGCCGGCGCGGTGGGTGCGCCGAAGACCGGCGACGCCGCGGCCTGGGGACCCCGCCTGGCGCTCGGCCACGACGGCCTGACCGCCTCGGCGATCGCCGGCAAGAACGCCATGCCCCCGCGCGGTGGCGGCAGCGACCTCACCGACACCGAGGTGAAACGCGCCGTGGCCTACCTCGCGAACCTCGCCGGCGCCGGCTATACCGAGCCGCCGGTCGAGCAGTAATCCGCGGGCTGCGTCGCAGCCGTCGGCCAGGTCAGGAAAGGCAGCCTCCGCGGCTGCCTTTTTTGCGCCTGGGGCCCCGGCCTGCAGCAGACCCCTATCGCGCCCTTTCCTGTCGGGGCGCCACAAGCGAGCGGCCGCTCAAGCCTTGTCGCGGTTCTCGAACATCGCCATCAGGTTCGCCAGCCGCGCCTTGCCTTCTTCCTTCGTCACCGGCTGTGCGGTCTTGCGGTCGTTCATCTTGATGTCGCCGCCCATCTCGGCGATGAACCGGCTCGGCTCGCAGGTGCGGAACTCCTTGCCCGACTTGCGCCGCTCGCACCAGGTCAGGTTGAGGCTGCGTTGCGCGCGGGTGATGCCGACGTACATCAGGCGGCGCTCTTCCTCGACCTTGTCCTCGTCGATGCTGCTCTGGTGCGGCAGCAGGCCCTCCTCGACGCCGACCAGGAACACATGCGGAAACTCCAGGCCCTTGGATGCGTGCAGGGTGGCCATCTGCACGCCGTCGAAATCGGGGTCTTCCTTGTCGAGCATGGACATCAGCGCGATGGTCTGGGTGAGCTCGAGCAGGTTCTTGCCGTCCTCCTCGCCCTTGCGGCCAAGCCAGCCGACGAAATCGCGCACGTTGCTCCACTTCGACTCGGCCTCGCGCGTGTCGCAGTGCTCGAACAGCCAGGCCTCGTAGCGGATCGCGCCGAGCAGGTCTTCCAGCAGCTGCGCGGCGGGCTCGCGCGGGGCGCGGTACTGCAGACGGTTGATGTAGGCGGCGAACTCCTGCACGCCCTGCAGCTGCTTGGCGTTGAGGTGCTGGGTGAGGCCTTCCTCGAACACCGCGGTGAACAGGCTGGTGTGGCGATGCCCGGCGTAGGCGCCGAGCGCCTCGATGGTGGCGGCGCCGATGCCGCGGCGCGGCGTGGTGATGGCGCGGATGAAGGCGAGGTCGTCGTCCTCGTTGACCAGCAGGCGCAGCCAGGCGATGAGGTCGCGGATCTCGGCCTTGTCGAAGAAGCTCTGCCCGCCCGACATCACGTAGGGGATGCGGTGGTTGCGCAGCTGCTGCTCGATGAGGCGGGCCTGGTGGTTGCCGCGGTAGAGGATGGCGTAGTCCTTGAAGCGGGTGCGGTGCTCGAACTTGTGCGCGGTGATCTTGGTCGCCACCCACTCGGCCTCGTGCTCGGCGTCGCGGCAGTTGGTGACGACGATCTGCTCGCCCTGGCCGTGCTCGGACCACAGGCGCTTGTCGAAGAGCTTCGCGTTGTTGGCGATGACGGTGTTGGCGGCTTCGAGGATGCGGCGTGAGGAGCGGTAGTTCTGCTCGAGCTTGATCACCTTCAGCTTGGGGTAGTCCTGCTGCAGCAGCTTCAGGTTCTCGACGTCGGCGCCGCGCCAGGCGTAGATCGCCTGGTCGTCGTCGCCCACCGCGGTGAAGGCGCCGCGCACGCCCGACAGCAGCTTGAGCAGCCGGTACTGGGCGCGGTTGGTGTCCTGGTACTCGTCCACCAGCAGGTAGCGCAGCTTGTTCTGCCAGCGCTCGCGCACCTCGGGGTGCTCGTCAAACAGGCGCACCGGCAGCGAGATGAGGTCGTCGAAATCCACTGCCTGGTAGGCGCGCAGGGTGCGCTCGTATTCCTTGTAGAGCCTGGCGGCGACCGAGGCGATCTCGTTGTCGGCGAGCTGCGCGGCCTCCTCGGGCGTGATCATCGCGTTCTTCCACGACGAGATCTGCCACTGCATCTGCTTGGCGATGCCCTTGTCGCTGTCGCCGGCGACGTCCGAGACGATCTGCACGGTGTCGGAGGCGTCGAGGATGGAGAACTGCGGCTTCAACCCGCAGTGCTTGGCCTCCTGGCGGACGATGCGCACGCCGAGCGCGTGGAAGGTGCACACCGTGAGCCCACCCGGCACGCGCCCGCCCATGATGTGGGCGACGCGCTCCTGCATCTCCTTGGCGGCCTTGTTGGTGAAGGTGATGGCAGCGATGTTGTTGGGGCTGATGCCGCACTCGTTGATCAGGTGCGCGATCTTGTGCGTGATCACCCGCGTCTTGCCGCTGCCGGCGCCGGCCAGCACCAGGCAGGGGCCGTCGAGATAGCGGATCGCTTCGCGCTGGGGCGCGTTGAGGAGGGCGGACATCGTGAGCTGGATCGCAGAAAAGCAAAGCCGCCCGGCCGGGCGGCGTGGGGATCGATTCTAGCCGATCGGGCGTGCGGCCCGGCGAGTGCCGGCCGGACGGCGCCGGATGCGCGCCCACCGGGCGCTCGCCCGAGGTCGCCTGCGCCCGCCTGGCGAGGCGCTCACAGGTTTTCCTTGCGCCGCAGCACCAGCGGACGCCCATCGTGGGACTTCTTCACCAGCCAGGTGGCGAGTGCCGAGTCCATGTAGTCGGCGTGGCCGGGGAACCAGTCCATCAGCGCCTGCGCGAGCTCGCGCGCGATCTCCACCTCGCCCTTGGCGACGAGCTCCTGCACCTCGCGCACCGAGGCCATCACCTTGGCGTGCTCGTCGATGTGGCAGTCGCCACCGGTGGGAAAATCGGCCGCGGAGAGCCAGGCGTCCTCCTGCGCGAAGTGCGCCTCGGCGTGGCGGGCGAAGGCGTCGAGCGCGGCGGAGATCTCCGCGTCACTCGCGCGCAGCAGCGCATCCACGCACTCGACGAACTCGCGGTGGGTGTCGTCGATCGTGCGGTGCCCGAGCAGGAAACGGTCACTCCAGGTAAACACGGGGGGGCTGGTCATTGCGGTCTTGCCTCGGATCGAATGTCGGAAAACGGGTGCAGGGACGCCGGTCGCGCGTCCCCGATGCTTGAAGTCTAGCAAGCCGGGCACCTTTGCAGGCAGCGCCTGTCCGACCGGTCGAAGGTGACAAGCCCCGGGCGCTCGCTCAAAATCGCCCGTAAAGCGCCTGCCGCCGCGCAGTTCAACCGTTCCGGACCCCGCCATGAAGCTCAAGATCGCCGCCGCCGTCGCGGTCCTCGTCCTCGCAGTCGCCGGCTTCTTCGTGTTCACCCAGAAGCCCGCCGCCCCCGACGTGGCCTTCTCCACGCTGCAGGGGCAGAGCTTCCGCACCGCCGACCTGCGCGGCAAGGTGGTGCTGGTGAACTTCTGGGCCACGACCTGCACCACCTGCATCAAGGAGATGCCGGCGCTGAAGGCGACGCAGGAGAAGTTCGAGGCGCGCGGCTACCGCACCGTGGCGGTGGCGATGGACTACGACCCGCCCGCCCAGGTCGCCGCCTTCGTCGAGCGCAGCGCCCTGCCCTTCACCTTCGTGCTCGACCGCGACGGCAGCATCGCGCGCGGCTTCGAGGGCGTGCGCCTGACCCCGACCAGCTACGTCCTCGACAAGCACGGCAGGATCGTGCAGAAGATCCTCGGCGAACCCGACTTCGACAAGCTGCACGGCCTGCTCGAACAGCTTCTCGCCGAACCCGCCTGACCGGGAAGCCCACGCACCCCATGCCCACGATCCGCGCCACACTGCACGCCACCCTCGCGGCCAGCCTGCTGCTCGCCCTGCTCCCGCCCGCCCACGCCCAGCGCGCCGGCAACATCGGCGGCTGCGACATCCGCCGCGGCACGCTGTGCACCAACCTCAACCTCAACGGGGCAAACCTCGAAGGGGTGAATCTGGCCAACTCGCAGTTCACCCGCTCGGATCTGTCCGGCGCCAACCTGCGCGGCGCCACCTTGAACGAAGCCAACTTCTCCCAGGCCGAGATGGCAGGCGCGACGCTGGACAAGGCCTCGATGCTGCGCGCCAACCTGCGTGGCGCGCGCCTGACCGGCGCCAGCTTCAAGGAAGCCGACCTGCGCAACGCCATCCTGCAGAACGCCGACCTGCACGACGCCGATCTCACCGCCGCCCAGCTCGGCGGCGCCGACCTGACCAACGCCCGCGCCGAGCGCAGCCGCTTCGATGGCGCCGAGCTCACCCGCAGCAACCTGCGCGCCGCCAAGCTCGCGGGCGCGTCCTTTGTCGGCGCCAACCTGCTGGGGGCGAACTTCACCCGCGCCCAGCTCAGCAACGCGGACCTCACCGGTGCGAACCTGGATCAGGCGATCTTCCTCAACGCGCAGACGGACGGGTGCAAGGGCTGTCCGTAGGCGGGGCTCTCGCAGGTCGGGACGGATCGACGCGGGCTTCCACGGCGACGGCGGCGCCGGGAACGCGCGCGGCGGTCGACCGGCGGCCGCGATCGCGACTTGCGTCGCTCCTACGGCGCGGCTTCGGAAGCGTGATGACTTCTGATCGGCGAGGTTTTTCGGCGCCCTGATGCGCGCAGGCGCGAGGCCTTGGGGCCGGGGTGGCGCTCGCCAACTTCAGGAGCGCCGAGGCGGAGGGCGTCGCGGGGGAAACAAGGCGACGCATGTCCGAGGAGCGCAGCGACGAGTTTGCGTCGCCGCCCCCGCGGCGTCCGCCGCCGAGGGCAGCCCCGAGCGAAGCGAGGGGCCGCGAGTGCAGGCGGCGAGCGCCACCCCGGCCCCAAGGCCGGACCGGAGCCGCGAAAGCCCCGGCGCAGCGAGCCCCGGGGCGGAGCGAAGCCGCGACGCCCCGAGCCAGCGAAAACCCCGGGGCCACGCCACCCGCGGGGGTTGGCGCCCCGGTCCGACCTGCGTCAGCGCGAAGCCGTCGCCCGGCCAGCCGCGGGAGTCTTCTCAGACCACCCCGGCCCCGTGCGCCTGCTGGTCGGCCCAGTAGCTCGAGCGCACCATCGGGCCGCAGGCGGCGTTCTTGAAGCCCATCTTCAGCGCCTCGGTCTCGAACATCTTGAAGGTGTCGGGATGCACGTAGCGCAGCACCGGCAGGTGGCCGCCTGAGGGCTGCAGGTACTGGCCGATGGTGAGCATCTCGACGTCGTGCGCGCGCAGGTCGCGCATGACCTCGAGGATCTCCTCGTCGGTCTCGCCCAGGCCCACCATCAGGCCGGACTTGGTCGCCACGTCCGGATGGCGGGCCTTGAACTGCTTGAGCAGCTCGAGCGAATACGCATAGTCCGAACCCGGGCGGGCCTGCTTGTACAGGCGCGGCACGGTCTCGAGGTTGTGGTTCATGACGTCGGGCGGGGCGGCGTCGAAGATGTCGAGCGCGATCTCCATGCGGCCGCGGAAGTCCGGCACCAGCACCTCGATGCGGGTACTCGGCGAGGCGGCGCGGGTCTCGCGGATGCAGTCGACGAAGTGCTGGGCGCCGCCGTCACGCAGGTCGTCGCGGTCCACCGACGTGATCACCACGTAGTTCAGCCGCATCGCGGCGATGGTCTTGGCGAGATCCCTCGGCTCGTCGGGGTTGAGCGGCTCGGGACGGCCGTGGCCGACGTCGCAGAACGGGCAGCGCCGGGTGCAGATGTCGCCCATGATCATGAAGGTGGCCGTGCCCTTGCCGAAGCATTCGTGGATGTTCGGGCAGGAGGCTTCCTCGCACACGGTGTGCAGCTTGTGGTCGCGCAGCGTGGCCTTGATCTCGTTGAAGCGCTCGGCTTCCATGCCGGCGCCGAGCTTGATGCGGATCCACTCGGGCTTCTTGAGGCGTTCGGCAGGGACGATCTTGATCGGGATGCGGGCGGTCTTGTCGGCGCCGCGCTGCTTGCGCGCAGGGGTTTCCATGGTCGCTGTTCTCTGTTGGTTTCCGGGTGGGAAAGGGTGCTGGAGTCAGGGCGGGCGCCATCCGCTCGGGATACGCGAGCGATCGGCCCGGGCGCTGGCGCTCTGCGGCGCCGCTGGGCGGATTATGGCCCGGCGCGTGCGCCCGCGGCAGCCCCCGGCGGCTGATCCGCCGCATCGGCGGTGCCGATGGGCGGCAGTAGGGCCTGCAGGTGGCCGAGCAGGCGCTCGCCGACCGCGTCCACGCTGGCATCGATGCCGAAATCCTTCATGCGGATCGTCTTCAGCCCCTCGTAGCCACAGGGGTTGATCCAGCCGAAGGGCGCGAGGTCGGCGTCCACGTTGATCGCCAGGCCGTGGTAGCTGCAGCCGTTGCGGACGCGCAGGCCGAGCGCGGCGATCTTGTCGCCGGCGATGTAGACCCCAGGCGCGCCATCCTTGCGTTGTGCGGCGAGGCCGTAATCGGCCAGGGTGTCGATGATCGCCTGCTCCATCAGGTGCACCAGCTCGCGCACCTTGAGCCTGCGCCGCGGCAGGTCCAGCAGCAGGTAGGCCACCAGCTGACCGGGGCCGTGATAAGTGATCTGGCCGCCACGGTCGATGCGCACCAGCGGGATATTGGCCGGGTTCTGCAGCAGGTGCTCGGGCTTGCCGGCCTGGCCGAGGGTGTACACCGGCGGGTGCTGCAGCAGCCAGATCTCGTCGGACGTGTCGGCGCCGCGCGCGGCGGTGAACACGCGCATCGCCTCGAGCGCCGGTGCGTACTCCACCAGGCCGAGGCGCTTGACGATCACAGCACCACCTTGACCATCGGGTGCGCGGTGAGCTCGCGGTACATCGCGTCCACCTGCACCTGCGACAGCGCGCGGAAGGTGCAGGTCACCGCGAGGTAATTGCCCTTGCTCGAGGGCCGCATCTCGGCGCCGGCAGGATCGAAGTCGGGCGCGTGGCGCAGCACCACCTCGATTACCGCCTGGGCGAAGCCGTCCACCCGCGCGCCCATCACCTTGATGGGAAAGTCGCAGGGATACTCGATCAGGCTCTGGCGCGTCTGCGCGTCCTGCTGGTCAGCCATGGCGGATCACCGTATTCGTGGATTCGCGGTCCGGAGCGCGCATCACAAGCTCTTGAAGAACATCACGATCGCATCCCACAGGCGGCCGAAGAAGCCCGCCACCTCGACGTCCTGCAGCGCCACCACCGGGTACTGGCCGAGCGGCTTGCCGTCGACCGCGACCGTCAGGGTGCCGACCTCCTGGCCGCGCTGCAGCGGCGCCACCAGGGGCTGGCGGCTCTCCAGGCTGACCTGGATCTTGTTTGCCGCCTCCTTGGGCACGGTGAGCGCGAAGTCCTTCGTGAACCCGACCGGCAGCTCGTTGAGCTTGCCCTTCCAGACACGGAACTTCGACAGCGCCTCGTCGGCGGAGTAGAGCTTGACCGTCTCGTAGAACTGGTAGCCGAAGTTGAGCAGCTTGAGCGACTCCTGCGCGCGCACGGAGTCCGAGGCCGCACCCAGCACCACCGAGACCAGGCGGCGCTCGCCGCGACGGGCGGTGGACACGAGGCAGTAGCCGGCGCTGCTGGTGTGGCCGGTCTTCATGCCGTCTACGGAGGGGTCCATGTACAGCAGGCGGTTGCGGTTGGGCTGCTTGATGCCGTTGTAGGTGAATTCCTTGAGTGAATACAGGCCGTAGTACTCGGGGAAGTCGCGGACGATCGCGCTCGCCAGCACGGCGAGGTCGCGCGCGCTGGTGTACAGCTGCGGATCGGGCAGGCCGGTGGAATTGGTGAAGTGGGTGTTGGTCATGCCCAGGCGTTGCGCCTCGCGGTTCATCAGCGCGGCGAAGGCTTCCTCGCTGCCGGCGATGGTCTCGGCGAGCGCCACGCAGGCGTCGTTGCCCGACTGCACGATCACGCCGCGGATGAGCTCATCCACACTGACCGGCTTGTTGGGCTCGATGAACATGCGCGAGCCTTCCATGCGCCAGGCCTTGGTGGAGACCGGCACCACCTGGTCGGGCTTGAGCGAGCCTTCCTTGAGCTTGGAGAAGGTGATGTAGGCCGTCATCAGCTTGGTCAGCGAGGCCGGCTCGATGCGGGCGTCGGCGTCCTTCTCGGCGAGCGTCTGCCCGGTGGCATGGTCGACCAGCGCCCAGGCCTTGGCGGCCAGCGCGGGGGGCGGCACCGTCTGCGCGAGCGCGGACAGCGAGAACAGCGAGACGAGTACGGCAATGAGGAAACGCATCGGGAAAACCTGGAGAAGCGGGAATGGGAACGGCGGATTATAGGCGCCGCGCATGGACGGGCAAAAAATGGAAAGCCTTTGTTGCAACCCGGGCGCGGTGCGCGACGGTCAGCGCACCACCACGAAGGGCTTGAGCTTGAGCACGTTGCCCATGCGCTCGGCCGCATCGCGCGCCGCCTCGACCGTGTCGTAGGGACCGGCGTGGAGGCGGAAACGTTCGCCATCGGCGAACAATTCGAAACGCTCGGCCAGATCCGAGGCCTGGCTGCGCACCGTGTCGCGAAAGCCTTCGGCGTTGGCGAACGAGGAGAAGGCGCCGAGCTGCAGGAAGATGCCCGCGCTCGCCGAAGCGACCGGCGGCGCGAAGCCGCCCGCGGCACCGCAGACGGGGCCTTCCTCGCACTCGGGCGGGGCGAGGGCGATCGCGCTGCCGGCTGCCCGCGGGGGGCTCGCGACCGGCGCGGGCAGCGGAGCCTGCGCCACCGGCAAGGGCGCGAGTGCCTTCATCCCGGTCGCCGGCCCCGACCCCGGCATGAGGCCCTCGTTGGCGCGCGCCGGCAGCGGCGGCACCGGGCGCGCCATGGCGACGAGGGGCGCCTCGCCGGGCAGGATCTGCTCGACCTCGACCTCGGCGCTGCCGCCGTTGACATAGCCCAGCTTGTGCGCCGCGGCATACGACAGGTCGATCACCCGGCCGCGCAGGAAGGGGCCGCGATCGTTCACCCGCACCACCACCGAACGGCCGTTGGCGAGGTTGGTCACGCGCGCGTAGCTCGGGATCGGCAGGGTCGGATGCGCGGCCGTCATCGCGTACATGTCGTAGGGTTCGCCACTCGAGGTCGGGTTGCCGTGGAAGCGGCGGCCGTACCAGCTGCCGTGGCCGCGCTGGCGGAAGGGGCGCAGCTCGGTGGCGGGCACGAAGCTCTGCCCCATGACGTGGTAGGGGCGGTTGGCGAAGCGATGCAGGGGCTCGTCGCGCGGCTCCGCGTCGGGGATCGCGTCGAGGTTGTCGGGGATGTCGTCGCCCGGGCCGTCGTCCTTGTAGTAGCCGCCACCGCGCACCGGGCTGCGTCCGGGCTTTCCGGCCTGCGCCGGCACCTCGGCGACCGGTCCTTCGCGCTTGGGCGCGGAGCTGCAGGCCGAGAGCAGCGCGACGGCGCAGGCGAGGCCTGCCGCCACCAGGGCACGCGGCGCCCGCGCTGCCTGCGGGCGGGCTGCGAAGGCTGCGGGAAGCACGGGAGGAACTGGCGTCATGGTCGGTCGGGGTTCTCTCAGGTCTTTTCCGCGAAGCGGCTGCGCTGGATGCTCATGAGGATGCCGATCCCCAGACAGAGCGTGACGAGCGCGGTTCCGCCATAGCTGATGAAAGGCAGCGGCACCCCCACCACCGGCAGGATGCCGCTCACCATGCCCATGTTCACGAAGGCATAGGTGAAGAAGATCATCGTGATCGCCCCGCCGAGCAGGCGCGAAGCGTGGGTGGGCGCATTCGCGGCGATGTGGAAGCCGCGCAGCAGCAGCAGCACGTAGATGACCAGCAGCAGCACGGCGCCGACGAGGCCGAACTCCTCGGCGAGCACGGCGAAGATGAAGTCGGTGTGGCGCTCGGGCAGGAAGGCGAGATGAGTCTGGGTGCCGTCCATCCAGCCCTTCCCGGTGAGCCCGCCGGAGCCGATCGCGATCGTGGACTGGATGATGTGGAAGCCTCGTCCAAGCGGATCGCGCGTGGGGTCGAGCAGGGTGCACACGCGCTGCTTCTGGTATTCGCGCAGCACCTGCCAGTCCACATCGGGCTGACACAGGGTGTCGCCGAAGGCGACGATCGAGCCCAGCCCGATCACGCCCGCGACCACGATCGGGATCAGCAGCTTCCACGACAGCCCGGCGAAGTAGATCACGTAGATGCCGGATGCGGCCACAAGCAGGCTGGTGCCGAGGTCGGGCTGGATCAGGATCAGCCCCACCGGCACGAGCAGCAGCACGCCGGCGAGGATGAAGTCGACGAGGCGGGTCTGGCCCTCGCGCATCTGGAAGAACCAGGCCAGCATCAGCGGCATCGCGATCTTCATCAATTCCGAGGGCTGGATGCGCGCCACGCCGAGATCGAGCCAGCGCTGCGCACCCTTGGAGATCTCTCCGAACAGCTCCACCGCCAGCAGCAGCACCACGCCGAGCAGGTAGAGCGGTACCGCCATCGACAGCAGGCGCTGCGGCTTGAGCCAGGCCAGCAGCCACATGCCGGCGAGCGCGATGCCGATATGGGTGATCTGCGAATCCAGGCGCTCCGGCGAGGCGCTCTGCATCAGCACGTGGGCGTAGCCGAGCAGGACGGCGAGCAGCAGCAGCAGCAGGGGGTCGAGCGGGCGCAGGAAGCCGAGGACGAGCGCGAGCGGGTTGAAGCGGTTGTCGTTCATCGTGTGCTCCTCGCCACGCCGGGCTGCGGCGCGGGCACCGCCGCGGGCTGCGGCACCGGGCGCGGCTGCGGGGGCGCGGTCGGCTCCTCCGCCGGCGTCGCGGACTCCACCGCCGGCGTCGCCGGCGACGCCTCGCCGCCGCCCTCCGCGCCCTCCTCGCTCTCGGCGCCCTCCTCGTCCTCGGCGGCCGGCGCGCCGGCACGCTGGTCGAGCAGGTAGTAGTCGATCACCTGGCGCGCGATCGGCGCCGCCGACTGGGCGCCGAAGCCGCCGTTCTCGACCAGCACCGCGAGCGCGATCTTCGGATTCTCGGCCGGGGCGTAGGCGACGAACCAGGAGTGGTCGCGCAGGCGCTCGCGTACGCGGCCCTCGACGTAGCGCTGGCCGCGCAGCGAGAACACCTGGGCGGTGCCGGTCTTGCCGCCGACCGTGTAAGGCGCCCCCTTGAACGCGCGCTTGCCGGTGCCCGTGCGGTTGACGTCGACCATCGCGTCGAGCACCGCCCTCAGGTGCGCATCCCGCAGCGGAATCTGGCGCAGGGGCTCCGGTTCGACCGCACGCCGCTCGCCGGTGCGCGAATCGACCACGTACTTGACCACATGCGGGCGGTACAGACGGCCCCGGTTGACCAGCGCGGCGAGCGCGTTGGCGAGTTGCAGCGGCGTGTAGGCGTTGTAGCCCTGGCCGATGCCCACCGAGATCGTCTCGCCGCCGAACCAGCGCTGCTGCTCGGCCTTCTTGAAGCGCTTGCGCTTCCACTCCGGCGAGGGCAGCACGCCGGTGGCCTCCCCGGGCAGGTCGATGCCGGTGCGCTCGCCGAAGCCGAAGGGGGCCATGAAGCCGGCGATGCCCTCGATGCCGAGGTCGTTGGCGAGCTGGTAGTAATAGGTGTTGCACGACACCACGATCGACTTGTGCAGGTCCACCATGCCGTGGCCGCCGATCTTGTCGTCCATGAAACGGTGGCCGCCGGAGTTGAAGTAGCCGACGTCGTGGATCGCCTGCCGCGCGGTGCGCTTGCCGGTCTCGAGGCCGGCGAGCGCCATGAAGGGTTTGAAGGTGGAGCCGGGCGGATAGGTGGAATAGATCGCGCGGTGCAGCATCGGGTGGTCGGGCGAATCGTTGAGCGCCTTCCAGTCCTGGGTCGAGATGCCGTCGACGAAGAGGTTGGGGTCGTAGGTCGGCATCGACGCCAGCGCGAGCACGCCGCCGGTCGAGGGCTCGATCGCCACCAGGGCGCCGCGGCGATCACCGAAGGCCTTCTCGGCCACCTTCTGCAGTTCGATGTCGAGGGTCAGCTCGAGATCGTTGCCCGGCGTCGCCGGAGTGTGCGACAGCGCGCGCACCGCGCGCCCGCCGGCGTTGACCTCGACCTGCTCGAAGCCGGTGGTGCCGTGCAACTCGTGCTCGTAGGACTGCTCCAGGCCGGCCTTGCCCATGTGCTGGCTGCCGCGGTAGTTGGCCGCGTTGCCGGCCTCCTCGATGCGCTCGACGTCGCGCTCGGTGATGCGGCCGATGTAGCCGATCACATGCGATGCGGTAGTTCCCTGCGGGTAGTCGCGCAGCAGGCGGGCCTTCACGTCGACGCCGGGCAGGCGGTAGCGCTGCGAGACCACGCGTGCGACCTCCTCGTCGGTGAGCCGGCTGCGCAGCGGCACGCTCTCGAAGTTGCGGCTCTCCTCGTAGAGCTTGCGGAAACGGCGGCGGTCGCGTCCGTCGATCGGCAGCAGGCTGGCGAGCTCGTCGAGCGTGGCGTCGAGGTCGCGCACCTGCGAGGGGGTGATCTCGAGCGTGTAGGTGGCGTAGTTGCGCGCCAGCACCACGCCCTTGCGATCGACGATGGTGCCGCGGTGCGGCACCACCGGCAGCAACGCGATGCGGTTGTCCTCGGCGCGGGTGAGGAAGTAGTCGTGGCGCTTGACCTGCAGGTGGTGGAAGCGCGCCGCGAGCAGACCGAAACAGACGAGCACGAACACCGCCGCCACCACGACGCGAAGCCGGAAGCGGGCCAGTTCGACCGCGGGCGCACGAAACTCGGTCATCGCCCGCCCGCCTCAGATCGGGCGATTGTCATCGCGCTCGTCCGGCTGGTACTGCGGCAGCAGCAGCAGGAAGGACAGCGGCGTCCACAGCAGCGCGCTGCCGAAGCTCGACAGGAAATACGCCCACCCGGGGAACTCCGCCCCCGCCACCAGGCGCACCAGCGCCATGATCGCCTGCGCCAGCAGCAGCAGGGGCAACACGTGCAGCGCCTGCTGCCAGGCGGGGAACCACAGCACGCGGCGGGCGAGCGCGTTGGCCAGATAAGCCAGCACGACATAGGCGAGCGCGTGCTGCCCCATCGCCGCGCCGAGGCCGACGTCCATCAGCAGGCCGAAGGCGAAACCCGCGCCCATGCCGATCGCGAGCGGCTCGCGCACGCACCAGAAGGCCAACGCCAGCGCCACCCAGTCGGGCAGGCCGGGCGTGCGTCCGGTGGGGATGTACTCCAGGCCGAGCGCGACGAACAGGCTCAGGTAGACGAACCACAGCTTGACCGGCTGCAGGATGCGGCTGGAACGGTTGGTGGGGTGCATGGTTCAGCGCCCTCCCGCGGGTTCGGGCGGCGGCGGAGGCGGCGGATACGCGGCGCGCCCGATCACCAGCACCTGCACGCTGCGCTCGATCGCCGCCAGCGGCTCGCACTCGATGCGCGCGAAGGCGTCCTGGTCGCGATCGACCCGGGTCACCGTCGCCACCGGCAGGCCGGGCACGAAGATGCCGTCGAGGCCCGAGGTGACGAGGCGGTCGCCGGGCTGGATATCGACCTCGGCGAGTACGTGGCGCATCTCCAGCATGCCGCGGCCGACGCCGTAGAGCACGCCGCGCACGCCGTTGCGCACCACGCTGACCGGAATGGACTGGTTGCGGTCGGTGAGCAGGGTGACTTCGGACTGGACCGGATGGACGCGGGTGACCTGGCCGATCACGCCGTTGGCGTCGAGCACCGCGAGACCGGCCTCGACACCCTGCTGGGTGCCACGGTCGAGGATCACCTTGCGCGCGAAGGGGTCGGGCGCGTTGTAGAGGATGTCGGCGGCGATGCTCTTCGTCTGCACGCGCTGCGACATCTGCAGCAGCTCGCGCAGATGCAGGTTCTCCTGCTCGAGCTGCTCGAAGCGCAGCAGGCGTTCGCCGGCGCCGAGCTGGTGGCGGCGCAACTCGGCGTTCTCGAGCTGCACATCGACCAGGGTGCCGAAATAGCGCGAGGCGTTGCGCACCACGTCGGCCGGCGTCGACGCCGCCATCTGCAGCGGGTAGGTGACCACTGACAGCGCGTTGCGCAGCACCTCGAGATAGCGGAAGCGCAGGTCGGCCACGAGCAGCACGAGGCACAGCGCGACGAACACGAACAGGCGCGCCAAGGGTGCCGGGCCGCGCCGGAAGATGGGAGGGGGCTGATGGCCGACGAGAGACATCCGCTACGAATCAGGGCCGTCGGGTGGAGAGGAGAAACGCGTCCCGGCGCGCGCACCGGGGCCGGAGAGCGTCACTCGGACGTGAAGATGGAGGCGAGCTTGTCCATCTTGTCGAGCGCCATGCCGCAGCCGCGCGCGACGCAGGTCAGCGGTTCCTCGGCCACGACCACCGGCAGGCCGGTCTCTTCCATCAGCAGGCGGTCGAGGTCGCGCACCAGGGCGCCACCGCCGGTGAGCATCATGCCGCGCTCGGCGATGTCGGCGCCGAGCTCGGGCGGCGTCTGCTCGAGGCCGATCTTGACCGCGGAGACGATCTGGTTGAGCGGCTCGGTGAGCGCCTCGAGGATCTCGTTGGACGAGATCGTGAAGCTGCGCGGGATGCCCTCGGCCAGGTTGCGGCCCTTGACCTCCATTTCGCGCACCTCGGAACCGGGGAAGGCGGAACCGATCTGCTTCTTGATCTTCTCGGCGGTGGTTTCGCCGATCAGCATGCCGTAGTTGCGGCGGATGTAATTGACGATGGACTCGTCGAACTTGTCGCCGCCGACACGGATGCTGCCGGAGTACACGATGCCGCCGAGCGAGATGACACCGACTTCGGTGGTGCCGCCGCCGATGTCGACCACCATCGAGCCGGTCGCGTCCGACACCGGCAGGCCGGCGCCGATCGCCGCGGCCATGGGTTCTTCGATGAGGAAGACCTGCGAGGCGCCGGCCGCCAGGGCCGCATCGCGGATCGCGCGGCGCTCGACCTGGGTCGAGCCGCAAGGCACGCAGATGATGATGCGCGGGGACGGCGAAAGCAGGCGGGAGTCGTGCACCTTCTTGATGAACTGCTTGATCATCTGTTCGGTAACGACGAAGTCGGCGATCACGCCGTCCTTCATCGGCCGGATGGCGGTGATGTTGCCCGGCGTCTTGCCGAGCATCTGCTTGGCCTGGTGGCCGACCGCCTGGATGGAGCGCTTGGCGTTGGGCCCCCCCTCGGTACGGATCGCCACCACCGAGGGTTCGTCCAGCACGATGCCCTTGCCGCGCACGTAGATCAGGGTATTGGCCGTGCCGAGGTCGATCGCGAGATCGTTGGAGAAATAGGAGCGCAGGAAACCGAACATGAAGCCTTCCGAAACCGGTGGAGTGGTCGAGCCGCGCGCAGTCGGCGCCCTGGGCGCGCTGCAACACGAAAACCCCGCCCGCTACCGCGAAGCGGTGTAGCCCCGGGCGGGGCAAAGACGATTATGATAACCTACAAACCTTTGTGGATTCAGCAGGTTTTGTTACGCCATGTCGCTCTCCAATGACCAGGTCGGGCACATCGCCCGCCTCGCGCGCATCGCGCTTTCCGACACCGAACTCGAAGCCACGCGCGCCAAGCTCGACGGAATCTTCGGCCTCATCGAGCAGATGCAGGCGGTCGACACCACCGGCGTGGAGCCGATGAGCCACCCGCAGGAGTTTCCCACCCGCCTGCGTCCCGACGTCGTCACCGAGACCGACCGCCGCGACGCCTTCCAGAAGGTCGCGCCGCAAACCGAGGCCGGCCTCTACCTGGTGCCGAAAGTCATCGAATGATCCGCTCCGCGGCCACCGTTCCCGTCGCTGCGCCCGCGCCCGTCCGCCCGGAGCGCGCCGCTGCGCCAACCTGCCCGACCGTAAAATGATCAACGCTTCCCTCCCGGAACTGCGCCGCGCGCTCGACGCCCGGCAGATCTCCGCCGTCGAACTCGCGGGCCTGTTCCTCGACCGCATCGACGCGCTCAACCCCGCGCTCAACGCCTTCATCACCGTCGACCGCGAAGGCGCGCTCGCCGCCGCGCGCGCGGCCGACGCGCGCATCGCCGCCGGCAGCGCCGGGCCGCTCACCGGCATCCCGCTCGCGCACAAGGACGTGTTCTGCACCGAAGGCGTGCTCACCACCTGCGGCTCGAAGATGCTGGCCAACTTCGTCAGCCCCTACGACGCCCACGTGGTGAGCCTGCTCGAGGCCGCCGGCGCGGTAAGCCTGGGCAAGGCCAACATGGACGAGTTCGCCATGGGCTCGTCGAACGAGAGCTCGTACTTCGGCGCGGTGAAGAACCCGTGGAACCTCGGCCGCATCCCCGGCGGCTCGTCCGGCGGCTCGGCCGCCGCGGTGGCGGCGCGCCTGGCGCCGATCGCCACCGGCACCGACACCGGCGGCTCGGTGCGCCAGCCCGCAGCCTACTGCGGCATCACCGGCATCAAGCCCACCTACGGCCTGGTGAGCCGCTACGGCATGATCGCCTACGCCTCCTCGCTCGACCAGGGCGGCGCCTTCGGCGCCAGCGCCGAGGACTGCGCGCTGCTGCTCGGGGCGATGACCGGCTTCGACGCGCGCGACTCCACCAGCCTGGAGCGCCCGACCGAGGACTACGCCGCCGCGCTCGCCGGCCCCGCTTGCGCCCGCCCGCTCGAAGGCCTGCGCATCGGCCTGCCGCGCGAGTTCTTCGCCGAGGGCATGTCCGACGACGTGCGCGCCGCGGTCGAGGCGGCGGTCGAGCAGTACCGCGTGCTCGGCGCCACCACGGTCGAGGTCTCGCTGCCCAACGCGAAGCTGGCGATCCCGGCCTACTACGTGATCGCGCCGGCGGAATGCTCGAGCAACCTCAGTCGCTTCGATGGCGTGCGCTACGGCCACCGCGCCGCCGACTACGGCGACCTCGCCGACATGTACGCGAAGAGCCGCGCCGAGGGCTTCGGCGCCGAAGTCAAGCGCCGCATCCTGGTCGGCACCTACGTGCTCTCGCACGGCTACTACGATGCCTACTACCTGCAGGCGCAGCGCCTGCGCCGCCTGATCGCGCAGGACTTCCAGGCCGCGCTGCAACACTGCGACCTGATCGCCGGACCGACCACGCCGACCACGGCCTGGGCGCTCGGCGAGAAGGCCGACGACCCGGTGCAGATGTACCTGTCCGACATCTACACCATCGCGGTGAACCTCGCCGGCCTGCCCGGACTGTCGCACCCGGTGGGCTTCGGCGCCGACGGCCTGCCGGTGGGCCTGCAGCTGATCGGCGATTATTTCGCCGAATCCCGCCTGCTGCACGCCGCACACCGCTTCCAGCACGCCACCGACTGGCACGCGCGCCGGCCGGCGTGCGCCGCGTGAGTTCCACGCAGTGAGCGCCCTGTCCCGCCCGACGCTGCGCCCGCTCCACGGCCGCCTCGCCGCACTGGCGGCGGCGGTGCTGCTGTCGGCCTGCGCGTTGCCGGTGCTGCCGCCTTCCGACGCGCCGATCAGCGACGAGGTGCTGGCCAGCCCGAGCTCGGCCGGCAAGCACCTGCGCCCGATGCCGTGGCGGCCGCTCGACGTGCGCGCCGACTGCCGCTTCCGCGACGAGGCCGGCTACACCACGCGCATCACGCTCGACATCGCGCAGTCCAAGGTCAACGCCTTCAACGCCGACGTCGACATCCCGCGCCGCGGCAGTTGCAGCTTCCACGGCCCATTCACGCAGACGCGCGAGAAGCCGAGCGTGCAGCTGCGCGCGCCCGACGGCTGCACGGTGGACATCTTCGAGCAGGGCAAGGCCGTCACCGTCGGCTTCGCCAACTGCGCCAGCCGCTGCACCCGCGGCGCCTCCGATTACCTGTGGCCGATCCTCGTCGATCGGACCAACGGCCAGTGCCACTGACCCCGGTGGCCGGCTGCACGCAACACGAGAACACACCATGAGCCGATCCGATTGGGAAGTCGTCATCGGGCTGGAAGTCCACGCCCAGCTCAACACCGCCAGCAAGATCTTTTCCGGCGCCAGCACCGCCTTCGGCGCCGAGCCCAACCGCCAGGCGAGCGCGGTGGACATCGCCCTACCCGGCGTGCTGCCGGTGCTCAACCGCGGCGCGGTCGAGCGCGCGATCCGCTTCGGGCTGGCGATCGGCGCCCACGTGGCGGAAAAGAGCGTGTTCGCGCGCAAGAACTACTTCTACCCCGACCTCCCCAAGGGCTACCAGATCAGCCAGATGGACCTGCCGGTGGTAGTCGGCGGCACGATCACCATCCGCGTCGGCGAGGGCGAGTCGGCGTATGAGAAGACCGTGCGCCTGACCCGCGCCCACCTCGAGGAAGACGCGGGCAAGAGCCTGCACGAGGACTTCCATGGCATGACCGGCATCGACCTCAACCGCGCCGGCACGCCGCTGCTCGAGATCGTCTCCGAGCCCGACATGCGCTCGTCCGCCGAGGCCGTGGCCTACGCGCGCGCGCTGCACGCGCTGGTGCGCTGGATCGACATCTGCGACGGCAACATGCAGGAAGGCTCGTTCCGCTGCGACGCCAACGTCTCGGTGCGCAGGAAGGGCGCGACCGAGTTCGGCACCCGGCGCGAGATCAAGAACCTCAACTCCTTCCGCTTCCTGCAGCAGGCGATCGATTACGAGGTGCAGTGGCAGATCGACACCCTCGAGGACGGCGGGCGCGTCGTGCAGGCCACCGTGCTGTTCGACCCGGACACGGGCGAGACGCGCATGATGCGCAGCAAGGAAGACGCCCACGACTACCGCTATTTCCCTGACCCCGACCTGCTGCCGCTGATGATCGCGCCGGAGTGGAAGGCGCGCGTGCAGGCGGAGATGCCCGAGCTGCCCGGGGCGATGAAGGGGCGCTTCATGGACGACTGGGGGCTGTCGGCCTACGACGCGACCACGCTCACCGCCTCCAAGGAAGTCGCCGACTTCTACCAGGCCACGGTGTCGGCGGCCGGGGCCGCGCTCGCCAAGCCTTGCGCCAACTGGGTCATGGGCGAACTCGCCGCCCGCCTCAACAAGGCCGAGCTCGACGTCGCCGCCTCGCCGGTGTCGCCGGCGCAGCTCGCCGGCCTGGTGGCGCGCATCGCCGACAACACCATCTCCAACGCCATCGCCAGGAAGGTGTTCGAAGCGCTGTGGAACGGCGAGGGTGCGACGGCGGACGAAGTCATCGACAAGCAAGGCCTCAGGCAGGTGACGGACACCGGCGCGATCGAGGCCATGATCGACGAGGTGCTGGCGGCCAACCAGAAATCGGTGGAGGAATTCCGCGCCGGCAAGGAGAAGGCCTTCAACGCCCTGGTCGGCCAGGTCATGAAGGCGAGCAAGGGCAAGGCCGGCCCTGCCCAGGTCAACGCGCTGCTGAGGAAGAAGCTCGGCGCCTGAGCGGGAAAGCGGCCGCGAACGGAGGGTTTCACGATGTGCCAGTTGCTGGGCATGAACTGCAACGTGCCGACCGACATCTGTTTCTCGTTCGCGGGCTTCCGCGCGCGCGGCGGGCTCACCGACCACCACCGCGACGGCTGGGGGATCGCCTTCTTCGAGGGCCGCGGCGTGCGCGTCTTCCTCGACCCGGCGCCGAGCGCGCATTCGCCGGTGGCGGAGCTGGTGAATCGCTACCCGATCCGCTCGCTCAACGTCATCGCCCACATCCGCAAGGCCACCCAGGGCGAGATCCGGCTCGAGAACACCCACCCCTTCCAGCGCGAGCTGTGGGGACGCTACTGGATCTTCGCCCACAACGGCAACCTGAAGGACTTCGCGCCGCCGCTCTCGGGGCGCTTTCTGCCGGTCGGCAGCACCGACTCGGAGCTCGCCTTCTGCCACATCCTCGACACGCTGGCCGCGCGCTTTCCCGCGGGCAAGCCCGCGCCCGCGGAACTGCACGCGGCGCTGCGCGAGCTCGCGCGCGAGATCGGCAGCCGCGGCGAGTTCAACTTCCTGCTCTCGGACGGCGACTGGCTGTTCGCGCACTGCTCGTCGCGCTTGTGCTACATCGTCCGGCGCGCGCCCTTCGCCGAGGCCCACCTGGCCGACGAGGACCTCACGGTGGATTTCCGCCGCCTCACCGGTCCGCAGGACCGCGTCGCGGTGATCGCCACCACGCCGCTCACCGACAACGAGCACTGGACGCAAATCGCGCCGGGCAACCTGGTCGCCTTCCGCGACGGCGACACGATCGCGCTCGGGGAAACCGCCACCGTGGCGCAGGATTACCCGCGCCGGGGCATCGACAAGGCTCCGAGTGCGTAACAGTTCCTCGCCCGCCCGCAGCGTCGGGCCTAGATTGAAAGTCCGTCGAACCCTCCGCAGCCGACCGAGAAGCCCTCATGGATTGCCCCCTGTGCGCCCTGCCGTCCGAACTCGTCCTCTGGGAAGACGAGCGCTGCCGCGTCATCCGCGTCGATGACGCCGCCCACCCGGGCTTCTGCCGGGTGGTGTGGGGCGAGCACGTCGGCGAGATGACCGACCTCTCGCCGGCCGATCGCCGTCATCTTCTGGATGTGGTGATGGCCACCGAGGCGGCGCTGCGCAATCTGCTCGACCCGGACAAGATCAACCTGGCCAGCTTCGGCAACATGGTGCCGCACCTGCACTGGCACGTGATCCCGCGCTACCGCGACGACCGCCACTTCCCCGAGTCGGTGTGGGGCGCACCGCAGCGCGACGGCGTGATCCACCCCGCCGCCGACGCGGTCGCCCTCGCACGCGCGATCGACGGCGCGCTGCACCCGAGCGGACCGGACTGAGGACGCGCGAAGCCATGGACTACAGCCAGCCCGCGGTCTGCCTCGCCCTGCTGCAGAAGCTGCACCCGACCGATTTCCGCGCCACGCATGCCAGCCTGGGTCGCATCGTCAACGGCCTGCTGGAGGCCTCCCCGGCGCCCAACCAGCACCTCGAGGTGCTGGAGGCCGCGCGCGAGACGCTCGCCTTCGTGCAGGGCGAGATGGCGCACGCTTATGGGATCCACCCGCAACCTCCCGCGCGCAACCAGGAGGGCGGTGCGCTCGAGCGCGTGGTCTCGCTGTGGAAGGCGGTGGCGCGCTCCTACGCACGCATCGCCGACGCCGACGCGCGCGAAGGCACGCTCGAGGACCAGCGTGCGCTGCTCGCCCAGCGCCGGGTGTTCTACGAGGGCCTCGTGCTGGTGGAGTATTACCGCGCCCACCTCGAGTTGCCGCAAGGTTTGTGGCGGGCGGTGCATGTCGCCTACAACGATGCCGTGCGCAACGGACTCGCACAGGTACGCGTGACCGACCCGCTCAACGAGGTCTGGCGTGCACAGAGTGCCCAGGAAGCCTACGTCGCCACCCTGCTCGCCGAGCTCGCCAACCCCTATGGCCGCGGCGAGCGCGAACTGAACTGGGTCGTGCGCTGGGCGCAGCGCTTTGCGCCCTATTGCACGCTCGACACCGGCATCGAGGGACACAAGCCCAGCACCTACGGCATCGACACCGACGGCGACAGCGGCCTGCGCCCCCTTGGGCTGCTCGCGCGCACGCCTACCGTGCTGCGCTTCGACGGCAGCGGGCTCGCCACCCAGATCCAGGCCGTCCTCGCGCAGTTCAAGCGTGGTGTCACGCCCGCCTCGCTCGGGCTCGGCAACGACTGCTCGGCCAGTTCCAGCGCGCGCCTGCTGCTGTCGCTCTACCGCCCGTGGGGACTGGCGGCTTCCGGGCGGCGCTTCCCGCGCCGGCAGAAAGCCGGCGCGATCGACTTCACCGGCGACTGGCTCGCGATCGGCTACGCGATCAAGGGCGAGCTCTTCCAGCAACCCGTCGGCGAGCAACGGGCGCGCGCCTTCCGCGATGACATCTCCCTGCTCACCTTCGGCGAGCGCGTGGCCACGGTCGATGGCAGCACCTCGGAGAGCCGGCGGCGCGAGGCGCAGGCCGCGGACCTGGGCATGGAGTGCGAGCGCTGGGAACTGATGGACCAGTCGGTGGGCGGCTTCCGCCTGCGCCGCAGCGGCAACGGGGCGCGCCTGGACCATCACCAGCTCGTCGGCATCCGCCCGCCCGACGCCGATCAGCTGCTGATCGCCGACCTGAGCTGGCTGATGTACCGCACCGACGGCACGCTGGAAGTCGGCGTCAACGTGCTGCCCGGCGTACCGCGGGTGGTCGGGGTGCGGCGCACGGCTGCACGCACGGGATCGCGCGAACCCTTCCACCAGGCCTTCGTGCTGCCGCCCTCGCCCGCGCTCAAGACCGCAGGCGCGCTCGTGCTGCCGCCCGCCTGGTTCAAGAAGGACCGCATCGTCGAGGTACGGGACGGCGAGGAGCGTCAGCAGGTGCGCCTGCTCAAGGTGCTGATGCGTGGCGCGAACTTCGACCAGTGCAGCTTCGTGCCGGTCGAGCAGGAAGTCAGGCCGGCCTGACCCGTGCCGGCGTGAAGCGCAGCGTGAAGCGGCTGCCCCGCCCCGGTTCGCTCTCGATGGCGAGTTCGCCCTGGTGGCGCGTGGTGACGTGCTTGACGATCGCCAGCCCCAGCCCTGTGCCCCCGGTCTCGCGCGACCGCCCGCGATCCACCCGGTAAAAGCGTTCGGTCAGGCGCGGGATGTGCGCCGAGTCGATGCCGATGCCGTCGTCCGCGACCCAGAATTCGCCACCACCCGCACCGCTGCGCCAGCCGATCTCGATGTGGCCGCCGGCCGGCGTGTAGCGCACCGCGTTGCTGGCCAGGTTGGAGAAGGCGCTGCGCAATTCCTTGTGGCTGCCGAGGAGTTCGCCGCCACCCTCGAGCATCAGGCGCACCTCGTGACGGCCCGCGGAGAGCAGCTCGCAATCGCGCACGACGTCGCGCACCAGCGCCTGGGCATCCACCTGCTCTTCCGCCGGCGCGGGCGCCCCGGTCTCGAGCGCCGACAAGGTCAGCAGCTCCTCGATCAGGCGCTGCATGCGCGAGGACTGTTCGCTGGCGAGGCTCAGGTACTGCAGCACCTCGTCGCGCCCGAAGTCGTCGAGGCCGTCGATCAGGGTCTCTAGGAAGCCGCCGACCACGGTCAGCGGGGTCCGCAGCTCGTGCGACACGTTGGAGACGAAGTCGCGCCGCATGGTCTCCAGGCGCTCGAGCTGGGAGACGTCGCGCGACAGCACCATGCGCCGGTTGCCAGCGAAGCCGATGACCTGCACCTGCAGGCTGCGCTCGCGCCGGCGCAGCGAGCGCATCACCAGCGGTTCGGCATACTCGCGCGCGCCAAGGTAGCGGACGAACTCGGGCTGGCGCACCAGGCCGGGCAAGGCCATGCGCAGGTCCTTGCGGCGGTCGAGGTCGAAGTGCTGCTCGGCCATCGGATTCATCCACTCGATGGTGTCGTCCTCGGCGAGGTAGATCACGCCGTCGGGCATGGCCAGCGCGGCTTGCTGGAAGCGGCCGAGTTCGGCCGAGAGGCGCTCCTTGACCTCGCACTCGCTCTGCATGCGGTCGCCGATCTCGGCGAAGATCCGCCCCCACAGGCCCTCGACCTGCGGCACCGGGGTGCCCACCGGCTGGCGCGCCCAGATGACGAGCTGGCGCAGGTTGTGCACCAGCATGATCGTCCAGCCGACCAGCCCGACCACCAGCAGGGCGAGTGCGGCATCGCTGCCGCGGTAGGCGGCGGCCAGGGCCGCCAGGACCATCAGCGTCCCCAGCGGCAGGACGATGACGAGGGCGACGTAGCTGAGCGGGCGGCGGATCACGGGACGGATCGGGGGTGCGCTCAGGAGGCGGCCGCGGCTTGCGCGGTGTGCACCGAAAAACGATAGCCGCTGCCGCGCACGGTCTGGATCAGCGCGTCGTGCGCGCTGGGTTCGAGCGCGCAGCGCAGACGGCGGATGTGCACATCCACCGTGCGCTCCTCGACGAAGACATGGTCTCCCCACACCTGGTCGAGCAGTTGCGCACGCGAATGCACGCGCTCGGGATGGGTCATGAGGAAATGCAGCAGGCGGAACTCGGTCGGTCCGAGCGCGAGCGCGGTCTCGCCCGCGCTGACACGGTGGGTGGCGGGGTCCAGGCGCAGGCCGCCGAGCTCGACCACGTCCTCGGTGGTCTGCGGCGCACGCCGGCGCAGCACCGCCTTGATGCGCGCGACCAGCTCGCGCGGGCTGAAGGGCTTGGTGACGTAGTCGTCGGCACCGACCTCGAGCGCGGTGACCTTGTCCTGCTCCTCGCCGCGCGCGGTCAGCATGATGATCGGGATGTCGCGGGTGCGCTCGTCGGCACGCAGCCGGCGGGCGAATTCGACGCCCGAGGCGCCGGGCAGCATCCAGTCCAGCAGCACCAGATCGGGCAGCGCCTCGCGCACGATGCGTTGCGCGCTCTCGGCGTCGTTGGCGCGCACCACGTGGTGGCCGGCGCGGGCGAGGTTGGCCGCGATCAGCTCCTGGATCGCCGGCTCGTCTTCCACGAGCAATATGTTCGCTGGCATGCCTGTGCTCCCTGAAAAATGCCCGTGAAGTGTATTGCAGCTCCTTGAAGCTTTGATGACACGTCATCGAAGCGCAATGCACAATCCCCGCGCGCCTCCGTCCAGGCCGGACAAGAGGCGTGCGGGGCGGGCGAAGCGCGCCATCGTGGGGCGCCACGCGGGCAGGATGCTTGCGGTCGCCCCCTCGCAGAGGGCGCGGCACAGGGCGAACGGAACACCAGGCTACAAGGATTCAGCCTCCCTGCCAGAGCGCGTCGACCGTCCGCGGCGCCAGCGCCAGCAGCACCCGGCGCCGATAGCCGACGCCGGTGACGGTGGTCTTGAGCACGTTCGAGGTCTTGCGCACCAGCTGGGACAGGGTCTCGGCGGCGGCGGCATCCCAGCGCCCTCCCACGAGCTCGTCCGTGGGCACGCGCAGCGGGGCGGAGTTGGTGCCGGTAATCGCTACCTTCAGGCCGGCGACCCGGTCTCCGTCACGGCGCAGGGCGACGGCGACCCCCGCGAGCGGAAAATCGACGGCGTCGCGGATGCGTGCCTTGGCGTAGGCGGTCCTCCAGCCGCTGGCGGGGGGAACCTCCACGGCCACGACCAGTTCGCCCCGTCCGAGGCTCAGGTGCCCCGCCCCGTCTTCGCGGAACAATTCCTCCACCGCGAGGCTGCGCCTGCCCGCGGGCCCCGCGATCTCGACACGCGCGCCCAGCACCATCAGCGCCGGGGCGACGTCGCCGTGGTAGGTGGCGTAGCAGCGATCGTTCTTGACGATGACGTGGCACTTGTCGCCCTGGTACTTGAGGCAGTAGCCGTTGCCGGCACGCCACCACTCGCTCTGGTTGTAGAAGATGCAGCGCGTGTCCTGGCACAGGTTGCCGCCCAAAGTGGCCGCGGCGCGGTGGGTCGGACCCGCGACCGCCGCGGCCGCCTCGGCCAGTGCCGGCCAGGCGTTGCGGACGAGCCCGTGCTCGGCGATGGCCTCCAGCGTGGCGCCGGCACCGATGCGCAGGCTGCCGTCGGCGAGGATGGAGATCGTCTCCAGGCCCCCGATTCCGGTCAGATCCACCAGCACGGCGGGCTGTCCCAGGCCGCGGCGAAGATTGGGCAGCAGGTCGGTGCCGGCAGCCAGGGGAACGGCCCCGTCGGCGGCCAGCGCACTGACCGCGTCGGCCAGGGTGGCGGGGCGATGGGTGCGGAAATCGGCGAGGATGTTCATGCTGCGGCTTCCTTGGCGTCGAGCAGTTCGGTGATGCGGTCGGGGCTGAGCGGGAATTCGGTGGCGCGCACGCCGACCGCTTCGTATACCGCCTCCTGGACGGCGGGGAGGAAGCCGGCCAGCATGCCTTCCGAGGCTTCCTTGGCGCCGAACGGGCCGTTGGGGTCGAGGCTCTCGACGATGATCACCTCGATGTCGGGGCTCTCCATCATGGTTGGGACGCGGTAATCCAGGATGTTGCCATGCAGCATCCTGCCCTTGTCATAGACGATCTCTTCCGACAGCGCCTGGCCCATGCCCATCCACACGCCGCCTTGCGTCTGCCCTTCCACCGCGAGCGGGTTGAGCGCCTTGCCCACATCGACCGCCACCCACACCTTGTGCGCGGTGACCTTGCCGGTGATCTCGTCCACCGAGGCCTCGACCACCTGGGCGGCGTAGCAGAAGCCCATGGTGGCGCCGATCGCGCTGCCGCGGATGCGCTTGTCGCCCTGGAACTCGGTCGGGCAGGTGAAGGTGCCCTTCACGGTGATGGTGCCGGAGTCGACCATCGCGGCCTTGACCACCTCCTGGAAGGTAAGCCCGGGGTCCTGGCTGCCCGACACCATGAACAGCTCGTCGATGACCTCGATGTCTTCCTCGCGGGCGTCGAGCTTCTTCGCCGCCGCCTTGACCAGGATGCCCTTGAGCTCCTCGGCGGCGGAGATCGACGCGTTGCCGACCATGAAGGTGACGCGCGAGGAATACGAGCCGTTGTCCTTGGGCGTCAGCGCGCTGTCGGCGGAGATCACCCGGATACGGTCGAGGCGCACGCCCAGGACCTCGGCGGCCACCTGCGAGGCCATGGTGTTGGAGCCCTGGCCGATGTCGGCGGCGCCGGTCAGCAGGGTGATGCCGCCGTCGAAGTCGAGCTTGAGGTTGACCGTGGCGTGGGGTTCGCCCGTCCAGTGCTTGGGCGTCGAGGTCCCCGACACGAAATGCGACAGCGCGATGCCGAGGCCGCGCCCCTTGGGCAGCCTGCCCTTGCGCTCCTCCCAGCCCGAGGCGGCCTTGACCTTCTCGAGGCACTCCGGCACGCCATAGCTCATCACCCGCTGGGCGTACATGGTGACGTAGGGGATCTCCGGCAGCATGTTGATCTGGCGGATGCGCAGCGAGTCGATGCCGAGCTCCTCGGCCATCTCGGTCAGCAGCGCCTCGAAGGCGGCGCGGGTGTCCACGGTGCCGTGGCCGCGCATCGCGCCGCTCGGCGGCAGGTTGGTGTACACGCGCCAGGCGTCGTGCTTGATCGCCGGGATGTGGTAGAGCCCGTGCATCAGCGCGCCGCTGTAGAGGATGGTGATGATGCCGTAGCCGGCATACGCACCGCCGGCCTGGGTGGCCTCGAGCGCGAGGGCGGCGATCTTGCCGTCCTTCTTGAGGCCGAGCTTCATCTTCACCTCGGTCCACGGTCGCCCGCGATGCGCGATGAAGGTTTCCTCGCGGGTCTGCACCAGGCGCACCGTGCCCCGGGCCTTGCGCGCGAGCAGCGCGGCGATGATCTCGAAGTGCAGGGTCTCGGTGCGGGCGCCGAAGCCCCCGCCCAGGAAGGGCTTGATCACGCGGATGCGGGCCGAGTCCATCTGCAGGCAGGCCGCCACCTTCAGGTGAACGTAGTAGGGCACCTGGGTGGTGGTGTTCAGCGTCAGCATGTCGCGCACCGGGTCGTACTCGGCCAGGGTGGCGTTGAGCTCCATGTGGACGTGGTTGACCCCGGCGAAGGTGTAGGTCTTCTCGCGGATCAGGTCGGCCTCGGCGAAGGCCGCGGCGACGTCGCCGAACTCGGCGTGCACCTCGCGCAGCACGTTGTCGGGCTTGTCGTCGTGGATCGCGACCGCCCCCGCCTTGCGCGCCGCCTTGGGGGTGAAATACGCGGGCAGGACCTCGTAGTCGACCCGGATCAGGCCGAGGGCCTTCTCCGCCGTCGCCTCGTCGATCGCGGCGACCGCTGCGACCGGATCGCCGCGATAGCGCACCTTCTCGCGCGCGAGCGGGTATTCGTTCTCGGCGATCGGCAGCACGCCGTAGGGCACCGGGGTCTCGGCACCGGTGCAGACCGCGAACACCCCCTCCAGCGCCTCGGCCGCCGCGGTGTCGATGGACAGGATGCGGGCGTGGGCGTGCGGCGAGCGCAGGATGCGTCCAACCAGCGCGCCGGGGGCGGCGATGTCCGCCGTGTATTTGGCCTTGCCGGTGACCTTCTCCACCCCGTCGACCAAGGGCGTGCGGGCGCCGACCGTGCCATTCCTGGGGAGCCTCGGGTTCATTTCGCCTCCTCCGCGCACAGCCGGGCCGCCGCCGCGGCCTCCACGGACTCGATGATCTTCACGTACCCGGTGCAGCGGCACAGATTGCCGGCCAGCGCCGTCTTGATCTCCTCGCGCGAGGGATCGGGGTTCTTGCGCAGCAAGGCTTCGGACGCCATCAGCATGCCCGGCGTGCAGAAGCCGCACTGGGTGCCCAGCTTCTCGTGGAATGCGGCCTGCAGCTTCGAGAGCGTGCCGTGGGTCGACAGCGACTCGACGGTCTCGACCTTCCGGCCGGCGACCTGGTGCGCCAGGGTGGAACAGGCGAGGCGGGGGCGATCGTCCACCAGGACGGTGCAGGCGCCGCATTCGCCGCCATCGCAGCCCTGCTTGGTCCCGGTGAGGCCGACCGCTTCGCGCAGGTAATCCAGCAGCAGCATGTTGTCGGGGACGAGGTCCTCACGGAGACGCCCGTTGAGGGTCAGGCGAAGGATGTTCTTCAAGATTCGGCTCCTATTCCCGCGCGAGCGGTCGGGGTTTCACTGTCTGGTCGGTAAAGTCGGGTCAGCAGCGCGATCAGCGTGGCGCGCTCGGTGTCGTCGAGGCGCGCCGAGAAGACCCGGTCCTGGCGTATCACGGCGTCCTGGATACGCCGTAGCGCCCGCGCGCCGGTCGCCGTCATGTGCAGCCGGTACCGCCTGCGATCGGTCGGAGAGGCGTCACGGACGATCAAGCCTTTCCCCTCCAGCCGATCGACGACCTTGACGATCGAGGAGCGGTCGACATCCATCGCGACCGCCAGCGCGCTTTGGCTCAGCCCGGGGTTGTTGTCGATCGCCTGGAGCATGCCGTAGAGGCCGGGTGTGATCCCTTCCTCCGCACCGACGGCATGGGCGAAGTGCTTGAACGCGGCAAGCTGCGCGCAGCGCAGGTGGAAGCCGAGTTCGTCGGCCATGGGACCATGGGAAACCACTGCCGGCTTGCCTGGGTTCGGATCATCCGGGGGCATGCTATTGGCGCCTCAAATTGTTTGTGTTCCAATTGTTGCTCCAACAAACTTTTTCTGCAACTGGATTGTTTGCCGATTCGCCAGGACCGCCCTTGCCTCCTCCACACCCGGGAGCCCTCGATGACCGAAATCCCGATGACAGCCGCAGGCCCTCTTCCGCCCCTGCCCGATACCGAATGTCCAGTGCGCGAGGCCTTCGGGCTGGACAGCGACATGAGGGTGCCGGCCTTCAGCCGGGGCAGCGAGCATGTGCCGCCACGCGACGACACCTACCGCTTCGATCCCGATACGACCTTGGCCATCCTGGCGGGCTTCGCCTTCAACCGGCGGGTGATGATCCAGGGCTATCACGGCACCGGAAAATCGACCCACATCGAGCAGGTCGCCGCACGCCTGAACTGGCCGTGCGTGCGCATCAACCTCGACAGCCACGTCAGCCGCATCGACCTGATCGGCAAGGACGCCATCGTGCTGCGCGACGGCAAGCAGGTGACCGAGTTCCGCGAGGGCATCCTGCCCTGGGCCCTGCAACATGCCTGCGCACTGGTCTTCGACGAATACGACGCCGGCCGGCCCGACGTGATGTTCGTGATCCAGCGCGTACTGGAGGTCGAGGGCAGGCTCACGCTGCTCGATCAGTCGCGGGTGATCCATCCGCATCCGGCGTTTCGCCTGTTCGCCACCGCCAACACCATCGGCCTGGGCGACACCACCGGGCTCTATCACGGCACCCAACAGATCAACCAGGCCCAGATGGACCGCTGGAACATCGTCGCGACCCTGAACTACCTCGACCACGATGCCGAGGTGGAGATCGTCGTCGCCAAGATGCCCGCATACGACACGAAAGCCGGACGCGCCCGCGTCGGCGCCATGGTGATGCTGGCCGGACTGACCCGCAGCGGCTTCATCGACGGCGACCTGTCGACGGTCATGTCGCCGCGCACGGTGCTGACCTGGGCCGAGAACGCGCTGATCTTCGCGGACCTTCGCTTCGCATTCCGGGTCAGCTTCCTGAACCGGTGCGACGAGATCGAGCGCGCGGTGGTGGCCGAGTACTACCAGCGCTGTTTCGGCGAGGAGCTGATCGATCCGCGCGCCGCCGCGGGCTGATCGCAGCCTCATGACAAGCGAACGCCCCCGCTCCCGGCCCCTGCGCGGAGTCGCGAACACGGCCGTCTTTCTGCGGGCGGTCGACAGCACCCTGCGTGCGATCGCCGGGTGCGCCGGCGGCGCGTCCGCCCCGTCCGGCGTCGACGGCATCGAAACCGCTGCACTGCCGCCCGCCCTGACGACGGCGGAGATCGTCCGCCTGCGCGGCGAGGCCGACGCGCTGGCCCTGCGCCTGCGCCATCACGACGAGCGCCTCCATGCCCTGCACGATCTGCAGGGCGAGCGCGCACGCGCGGCCTACGATGCGATCGCACAGGCACGCGTCGAGGCCTTGGGGGCGGGCCGGATGCCGGGCGTGGCGGCCAACATCGCCGCCCTCATCGAGCAGCGCTGCCGGGACAGGCGGCTCGACCGCGCGACCAGCCGGGAACAGGTTGCGCTCGCCGAGGCCCTGCACGTCCTCGCCCGCGAACGCTTCTGCGGCGCACCTCCCCCGCCGGCGGCACGGACCATGGCCGAGCTGTGGCGACCCTACTTCGACGCCCACGTCGGCCCGCGCCTCGACGGCCTCCGCGAGCACCTGCGCGACGAACGCGCGTTCGCCGCGGGATTGCATGAACTGATCGAGGCGCTCGACCTGGAAAACCCCACCAGCGAAGCCCGCGAGCCGCGCAAGCTGGCCCGCAGCGAGGGCGAATCCGGAGACGAGGACGCTGCGGAGCAGGCGCGGGCGGGCGGCGCGGCTGCGAGGGACGCGCAGCCCTCGCTCCGCCACGCCTCGTCCGGTCGGAACGAGGGCGGACGGGCAGCGCAGGCAGACTTGGCCGCCGCGCCGGCACGGACTGGCGCGGAAGGAGGGGACGCGGTCCGCGACGCCGCGTCGGCGCGGGGGCCCAGCGCGTCGTACCGTGCCTACACCACCGCCTTCGACCAGACCGTGGGCGCGGAAGAGCTCTGCGACGCGTCGGAACTGCACCCGCTGCGCGCCCGCCTGGACCGCGAGCTGATGCGTCTCCCGGAACTCGTCGGGCGACTCGCCAAGCGGTTGCAGCGACGCCTGCTGGCGAGCCAGCTGCGCGACTGGGCCTTCGATCTGGAGGAAGGCTGGCTCGATCCCGGGCGACTCGACCGCATCGTCGTCAGTCCCGATCATGGCCTGTCGTTCAGGATGGAGAAGGCTTCCGGCTTTCGCGATACCGTGGTCGGCGTGCTGATCGACAACTCCAGCTCGATGCGCGGCCGTCCGCTCGCCGTTGCGGCGATGAGCGCCGACATCCTCGCCCGTACGCTGGAGCGCTGCGGCATCAAGGTCGAGATCCTCGGCTTCACCACGCGCACCTGGAAGGGCGGCCGTGCCCGCGAGCAGTGGCGGCGCGAGGGCGAACCCGTCGCTCCGGGGCGGCTCGCCGAGCTGCGTCACATCGTATACAAGGCTGCGGACACGCCCTGGCGGCGTGCGCGCAAGAACCTGGGCCTGATGCTGCGTGACGGCATCCCCAAGGAGAACATCGACGGCGAAGCCCTGCTGTGGGCCCACCGCCGCCTCGTCGCCCGCCCCGAGCAGCGTCGCATCCTGGTCGTCGTGTCGGATGGCGCGCCTGCCGACGAGGCCACGCTTGCGGCCAACCCGGGCGATTATCTGGAACGTCACCTCCACGAGGTGATCGCCTGGATCGAGCGGCGCTCGCCCGTCGAGCTGCTTGCCATCGGCATCGGCCACGACGTGACCCGCCATTACCGCCGCGCGGTCACCCTGCGGGATGCCGACGAGCTCGGCGCCGCCCTGCTCGAGCAGCTCGCGCGGCTGTTCGACGAGCAGCCCCGAGCGCCCGCGGGAGCGAGGATGCGCCCGCGGGCCAGCGAAACGGCTCCCCGATGATTCGGGTATGATTGGGCCCCCTGCACGCGGACCGACGCCATGGCCGGACTCGACGAAAACACCCCGACGCCCACCGACATCATCGTCCATCGCGACCGCAAGACGCTCGAAGTCGCCTTCGACGACGGCAGCCGCTTCGAGCTGCCGTTCGAGTTCCTGCGCGTGTATTCCCCCTCGGCCGAGGTGCGCGGCCACGGCCCGGGACAGGAGACCCTGCAGCAGGGCAAGCGCGACGTCGACATCGTGGACCTCGCGCCGGTCGGCAACTATGCGATCAAGCCCACCTTCTCGGACGGCCACGACAGCGGCCTGTACTCCTGGGACTACCTGTTCGCGATCGGCCGCAACCAGGAAGAACTGTGGAACAACTATCTCGAGGCCCTCGAGCGTGCGGGCGGCACCCGCGACCCGTCCAAGGTCCCGCCCCCGCCGCCCAAGGGCGGCTGCGGCCACCATCACTGAGCAGATCATGAGCGACAAGACGACCCACTTCGGCTTCCAGACCGTGGCCGAGGAACAGAAGGAAAAGAAGGTCGCCGAGGTGTTTTCCTCGGTGGCGCAGAAGTACGACGTGATGAACGACCTCATGTCGTTCGGCCTGCATCGGCTGTGGAAGCACTTCACCATCCAGGTCTCCGATGTGCGCGAGGGCGACCGCGTGCTCGACGTGGCGGGCGGCACCGCCGACCTTTCGCTCGCGTTCGCGAAGAAGGTCGGACGCAGCGGCCAGGTCTGGCTCACCGACATCAACCACGCGATGCTCGCTCGTGGCCGCGACCGCATGATCGACCACGGCTTCGCGATGCCGGCCGCGCAGTGCAACGGCGAGAAGCTGCCTTTCCCGGACGATTGGTTCGACTGCGTCACCGTGGCCTTCGGCCTGCGCAACATGACCCACAAGGACGTCGCACTCGCCGAGATGCGGCGCGTGCTGCGTCCGGGCGGACGCCTGCTGGTGCTCGAGTTCTCGCGCGTGTGGAAACCGCTGTCGCCGCTCTATGACCTATATTCCTTCAAGCTGCTGCCGTGGATGGGCCAGAAGGTCGCCAATGACGCGGACAGCTACCGCTACCTGGCCGAATCCATCCGCATGCATCCGGGCCAGGAAGAATTGAAGGCGATGATGGAACAAGCCGGCCTGTCGAGGGTCAATTACTTCAATCTCAGTGCGGGGGTGGTTGCCCTGCACCGCGGTTACAAGATCTGAACCAGGAGACCCCGACAGATGAAGCAGTTCTTCCTCACCCTGATCGTCGCCGTGATGTCTTTCGGCTTCGTCGCCACCGAAGCCGAAGCCAAGCGCCTCGGCGGTGGCAGCAGCTTCGGCATGCAGCGACAAGCCACGCCACCTGCGCAGCGCCAGCCCTCGGCAACCCAGCAGCAGGCGCCCGCCGCCGGTGCAGCCACCGCGGCTGCGCAGCCCAAACGTTCGTGGATGGGTCCGATCGCGGGCTTGGCCGCAGGTCTGGGCCTTGCCGCACTGTTCTCGGCCCTGGGCCTCGGCGAAGGCTTCGCCAACTTCGTCATGATCCTGCTCCTCGCCGCGGCGGCATTCTTCGTCTTCCGCCTGATCTTCCGGCGCGGAGCGAACGCGGCCGCGCAACAGCCCGCGCGCGACCTGCAGTACGCCGGCGCACCTGCAGGCGCCGCGCAACAGGCCCGTCCGCAGCAGTTCGAGGCCGGTCGTCCGCTGGCCGGCGGCAGTGTCTCCGCCCAGAGCGGCCTCGACAAGGCGCTCGCCAGCGGCTTCGATGCCGAAGGCTTCG
>Ga0268298_10000643_pt1 | contig 44551 bp, 35 predicted proteins | sample WWTPWeurt_MetaG_FD_194462 | JGI IMG/M metagenome (GOLD analysis project Ga0268298, IMG submission 194462) | Activated sludge microbial communities from WWTP in Nijmegen, Gelderland, Netherland - WWTP Weurt | ecosystem: Engineered > WWTP > Aerobic digester > Activated sludge | place...
CTGAAATAGTAAGGTATTTAACACTTTTGGATAGGAATTGAACATCCACCAATCAAGACTCCTCCAAATTTTATTTGGTTCTTCGATAACAATCCTATGATTCAGCTAATTTACCGAAACTCCCTAATGCATCAAGCCAGCCGCGGGATATACTTGCAATGAGGTTCCTATAATGAGCAAGATGTCTGCTGATTCCACGTGCATGGCTGCTTCCTGAATCAATGGCACATCTTCTCCAAACCACACAATATGAGGCCTCAATTGAAATCCCAATTCACAGCAATCTCCCAGAACAATATCCTTATACCATGGGTAAACCAAATTTCTTTTCACACTGCTACGGGCTTTCAATAATTCACCGTGTAAATGCAAAACCTGCGTACTGCCTGCGCGCTCATGCAAATCATCAACATTTTGTGTTACAATTTGGACACTGAAATAAGACTCAAGGATTACCAAAAGTTGATGGGCTCGGTTGGGCTCCACCGTCAGCAGTTGCTTTCTTCTTTCATTGTAAAAGTCAAGAACCAAAGAAGGATTGCGATGGAAGGCTTCTAAAGTTGCAACCTCTTCTATGCGGTAACCCTCCCACAAGCCATCAGCATCACGAAAGGTCTTGAGTCCACTTTCAGCACTCATTCCAGCTCCGGAGAGGACCACCAGCTTCTTTTTCATCCCATAATTTTTTTAACACATGAGGAATCGTTTCCACCAGGTCTGAGGCCATCATACTTTCCTTTGCCATTGAAAGACTCAGTGTATCAGCAACCAAGCCATGAACATAGGTTCCAATCAAACAAGCATCGCGCAAGGAGTAAGACTGAGCTACCAGGGCAGCAATCATACCACAAAGCACATCGCCACTACCACCTTTGGCGAGTCCTGAATTTCCAGTACTGTTAAAATAAGTATTCCCATCCGGGCAACAGATGGCCGTAAAATGACCTTTTAAGACAATGTAACACCCAAATTGAATTGAAAAATGTACAGCTTTTTGGAGACGTTCGTAAGCGCTGTTTGATTTTCCAAATAAGCGATCAAATTCGCCAACATGCGGAGTAAGTATAAGACCACATGATTTATGCTTTAAGTCAATTTGAGGATCAAGGGCATTCAAGGCGTCGGCATCAACCACCATTGCGTGGGAATTTTCGTTCAACCGTTCTTTGAAAAACTCCACTAGCCGTTCGTTTTGGCCCATACCCGGCCCAGCGGCAATGACCGTGGATGCAATGCGAAAGGACTCATCAATGTTTTTAAACATGGCCTCCGGCAAATTGGATTGACAAATTGCTCGATGCGCTTCCAACGAAACCAGGGTGCATAATCCACATCCGGATCTCAGTGCAGCGCGTCCTGCCATCAGCAATGCCCCAGCCATCCCAGGTCCGCCACCAATCACTTGCACATGTCCAAAGCGATTTTTATAATCGAAGGCTTTACGAGCTTTCAACAACGTAAGGACATCATTTTTTTCAATCCATTGGCACATAGATTGATTTTGATCCATGAAAGCTTCTGACAAACCAATGTCAAGCACCTTTAATATTCCAAATTGAGTTCCCGTATCAGGCAACAAGGCAGTAAGTTTTGGAGATCCCAATGTCAGGGTTATGTCGGCTTGAATACAAATTCCATCCCAAGGTGGATTGGCAAACATACCTGACGGCAAATCGATTGAAATCTTGACATTGGGCATGGCATTCATCCAAATAACAAGTTCTTTTATAGGCCCTTCCAAGCTTCGATTGATGCCCGATCCAAGCAAAGCATCGATGAAAACAATTTTGTTTGAAATCTTTTTTGATCCGATGTCGTTTGCACCAATAAAATCTTTAAAACCGGAAGCTTGCAAGGAGGAGAGCGCAGAGAGGAAATCCTCTGATGAGCGTTCAGCAACGGGAAAAACACAAACTTGAACAGAAAATCCCTTGGATACCAATATTTCCGCAAGAAAAAGCCCATCTCCACCATTGTTTCCGTTCCCACAAAAAATAAACAGTTCGGCATACTCCGAAAGATGGTCCACCAACCATTGAGCCATCACATTGGAAGCCCTTTGCATGAGCTCAAATGAACTAATTGCTTGATTATCAATAGTAAATTGATCCCACGCTTTTATTTGCTCAGATGAAAAGATCGGAAGCATAAGCCAAAATTAGCACGTCAATCGTTCTGGTTGCAAGAAATCTGAAGGCTTCAAATTGAAAATATTACAAATATTTTTAATATAATATGAAAATTTTTTGAGAATCGTTTGAATAATTCTATAAAATCCCCTAAACTTGCTCATTCTTTGAGGAATTCCCATTCATCTCCGCGTTTTCTGTAATCAATTTCTTTAAAATTACTAACTATTAACCGGTTTTTTATTATGCTAAAAGGGCATATATTTTATTTGTTTGTGATATGTATCCTGTTGCCTGAACTTGGAAACACTCAGGACATTCACTATTCACAATTTTTCAATCATTATCAGGGGCAAAATCCTTCTCATACAGGGGCCTATCCAGGCGAGCACCGTATTTCTGCCAATTATCGGAGTCAGTGGCAAACCATACCGGTGCCTTATTTGAGCATGAGTTTGTTCTACGATAGCAAGATCAAAATCCGAAATAAAAAAGACTTTCTCGGATTAGGTATCGGTCTTGATTACGACCGTGCTGGCGATTCAAAACTCAGTCTCACCGCATTGAATGCTTCTATCAATTATGGCTGGAACATTACAAAACATCATCAAATCCGCTTTGGGGTAAATCCAAACATCGGACAGCGTAGACTTTCGGAAGAGAAATTAAAATGGGATAATCAATGGGATGGAGAACGTTACAATTCAAACCTTTCACCGCGAGAAAACTTTAACACTTCGGGTAGTTTTTTCTTTGACCTGGGTGCAGGAGTGGCTTACCAATTGAGTAAATCCAAAAGAACATTTATCAGCATAGGCGCATCCCTGAATCACCTCTTAGAGCCAAACCAAACTTTTTACACCATAACGCAAACTAAAGTGGGCTTACCTGTAAGAAGCGTTTACCATGCTTCCATCAGCATAGGCGTTTTGCCTTTTGTAGACATCCTCGCATTTGGACAAATCCAACAACAAGACGTTTATGAAGAAACTGCCGCAAGTGGAATGTTTCGCTTTTATTTAGACAAAAATCCAGGCATCTTGCTCAACATGCTGTTGGGTGCAGGAATTCGTTTGGACGACGCATTGTATCCAATGTTAGGATTTCAATATAAGAATTGGACTGCGCTGGCAAGTTATGACATCAACACTTCAGATTTCAAAACGGCTACCAACAAACGTGGAGGACTGGAAATCAGTCTGCAGTACTTATTGAAAAATGTTGAACCCATCGGAATTTATAAAAAATGTCCTCTTTATTGATACGAGCGTACCCTATGAAATTAATACTAACTATATTCTTAATCGTTTGTGCTTCATTACCAGGACAAAGCCAATCCTTTAGAAAATACAAAGAGCAAATCGCTCAGTACATGCAAAAAGAGGATTATTATGCTGCGTACTTGACCTTGGAAAAAGCATTCGAATTCAAAGAAGAACTTGATTCACTTCACATGCTGGCAGGTTTTAATGCTTATCAGTTAAATGCCTTTTCGCTGGCCGTGAAACATTACCGGATGATTCTCACGAAAGATATTGTTGTCAGGAATCCCATCGTTGAATTTTATCTTGGAGAATCCTTGTTCCGGCAGGGAATCTATTCGGAAGCATTGGTTTATTTTAAATCTTTCCAATCTGCAGTTGATGCAGAACATCCTATGTATGCCGCAGCTGGTCGCAAAATTGCATCCATCCAGTGGGCCAAGGACCAAATTAAAAATAAGGACCCGTTGATCCAAATGAAAAAACTCGATGACCGAATCAATACCAATCAAAATGAATTCAGTCCGGTATTCTTCAACAACAGTCTCTATGTTTCCTCACAAAGCGTATATGAAAAAGTACTCAAAGGGGATGCTCCTCCAAAGAATTCTGGGACGATATTAAGATACGACGAAAACACCCTTAAAGCCATGCCCATTGACTCGGGTTTTATTGAACAAGGTGTTCACATGGTCCATCCAACGTTCAGTAGAGATTCTGCAAAATTGTATTTCAGCATTTGCTCCTACTTGCAAGATGTCGACAAACTCCAATGTCAAATCTATGTGAAATTTAAAAAAGGAAGTTTTTGGGGTCCGAAAATAAAATTGCCTGAACCCATCAATTTGCCTCATTACACCTCAACCCAACCTCATGTAAGCATTGATCCGGAAACGGGCTTGGACAGACTTTATTTTGTGAGTGACCGCCCTGGAGGTAAAGGAGGACTGGATATTTATTCATGCCTGCTTCGCGATGATGAATTTCCTGCAGGAGCCGATAATTTAGATGCCATCAATACCCCTGAAACGGAATCAAGCCCTTACTTTAATCCTAAATCAAAAACCTTGTTTTTTAGCAGTAGTGGACATTTGGGTTTTGGAGGATTGGATGTATATCGATACAGCATTGAAGGCAAAGAAGCCAATCAAATCATAAACCTCGGACCTTCTATCAATAGTAGCTATGATGACATTTTTTACAAAGAGGATGATGTTCAGCGAAAAGCATATATGGTTTCCAATAAACCAGCATCCTTGTATTTGGATGAGGTGATACAGGCATGTTGCTATGATATTTATAAAGTCAAGTACATTCCTGCAACACTGGATTTGATTGTACATACTTTAGACAAATACGATTCATCGGGTTTATTCGGAGTGAAATTGGAAATCAAAGACATCACAGACTACGACAGCCTTCATTACAACAAACAATACGACAACCAATCAGCTCATCAATTAAAAATTGTAGAGGACCGCAAATACCAATTGATAGCAACCAAGAATGGTTGGGTAGGGGATACTGTGTACTGCACAACCATAGACTTGCAGGATTTCAGTGCCATCACTAAAAAACTATATCTGACGGAGATCAAACAATTGAATGCTTTAACCTTCGAGCGGACAACCAATGTCAACTTGAAAGGCGCAACCGTTGAATTGTGGGACATGGACAACAATCAATTGATAAAGAAAATGACCAATCCCGACAGTAATTTCTTTGACTTTCAATTGCTCAAGGGAAAGAACTATAAATTGAAAGCCCACAAACCAAAATACGAAAGTGCCGAAGTAGTCATTACACCCTTGGAAACTGCCCAAGAACCTGTATTGAACCGAAAATTATTTCTGGAACTCACCGCCATTGCGGATTTGCGGAAATTGCTCCCCATCCGATTGTTTTTTGAAAACGACATGCCTGATCCCCGTTCTGAATCCGATCGAACCAACGTTGGCTTTTTGGATATCTACAATGACTATTACGGTAAGAAACTTACCTACATCAAAGAGTTTACTCGGGGGATGAAAAACAAAGACCGTGAAAAAACCATTTTGCAAATCGACACATTCTTTAATTACAATGTAAAGGCCAACGCCGAAAAGTTGCGCTTATTCATGGATAAGCTCATCATCATCCTGGAAGAGGGGCATCAAATTGATATATTCCTCAAAGGTTACGCTTCTCCACGTGCCAAATCCGATTACAACCAATTGCTTTCGAGTCGCCGCGTATTCTCCGTACGCAATGAATTTGACCGCTATAACAGCAATGTATTTCATGACTACATTGTCGATGGCCATTTTCAAATCAAGGAAATTCCTTTTGGAGAATCCAAAGCTTCTTCAGACGTAAGCGATAATCTAGAAGATACTCGAAATTCCATATACAATTTGAAAGCGGCTTCCGAAAGACGCGTTGAAATACTTGAAATATTAAAAGGGGTAGATGAAAATGAAAATCAATAAGGGACTTATAATCAGGAAGAATACCATGCAGAAATCAATCAATACACTTCTTAAATGCATTGTTGCGATTTGCTTTTTCATGCCAGAAGTAAAAGCCAGCCACATTGTCGGAGGCGAAATGAGTTACCGATGCCTGGGCGGACAAGTGTATGAAATCACCTTAACACTTCGCCGAGATTGCTTCAACGGAAGCCCTGAAGCAGAATTTGATGATCCTGCGCACATCGGGATATTCGATAGCGAGGGAGCGATTGTCAGAAGTCGCGGACAATTTGGTTTGTTGTTGCTTGATTTTCGCAGTGACGATACCTTGAATGAAATCCTTAAAACCGAATGCGAAGTAGTGGGGGGCGATGTTTGCGTTCACACCACCACCTACCGAGGCAAAATCGAATTGCCCTTTTTAAAAGGCGGTTATTTATTGGCGTACCAAAGATGTTGCCGAAATAAAACCATTACCAACATTGAGGACCCGGAACTAATTGGTGCTACATACAGCGTAGTCATCTCTGAAGATGCCTTACTTTATTGCAATTCTTCTCCTAAATTCGGTGCGTTTCCACCCATTTATGTTTGTGGAGGCAAACCCATCATCTTCAATCATCAAGCCATAGACCAGGATGGAGATTCATTGGTTTACAACTTATGCGTCCCATACGCTGGGGCAGATACAGCCAATTCCAAACCAACCAGACCAAGCCGTCCTCCATTCCCTCTGGTGAGCTATAAAGCGCCTTTCAGCTTGTCGGATCTACTGGGTGGTTCACCGCCACTTCAAATTGATCAACACACTGGATTGATCACCGGTCAACCCAATGCCATTGGACAATACCTCGTGGGCATCTGTGTAGATGAATACCGCAATGGGCGATTGCTCTCCCGCATAAGACGGGATTTCCAATACAACGTGCGGTTTTGCACTACCAATCCGGTATCGAGTTTTGATGCGGATAATACGGTTTTATGTGAAGGGGACAGCCTTGTCCGTTTTACAAATAAAAGCGTCAATGCACGTGATTTCACTTGGCTGTTTGATTATCCTAGAACCACTTATTTGTCTAAAGATACCAATCCAGAATTTAAATTTCCCGCTCCTGGTAAATACAAAGTGGCATTGGTAGCAACCCGAGCCAAAGATTGCATTGACACCAATTACCTGGATATTTATGTATATGGTAAAGATTTCTTAAGTGGCGACTTTGACGTTCAATACGATGGCTGCAAGGACAGTATTGAATTATCCATTATTGATAAAAGTTTTGATTCATTGCTCCATATCGACAATTGGAACTGGAGTGCCCGTTTAAACAATCGAATTTTTACATCGGCTCAACAAAATCCTAAGTTTATTTTTCAGGACACCGGCAAATTGACTCTTTTCCTTATGATCGAATCTTCGGGTGGATGTACGGATACGGTGGAAAAAGTCTTTCAACTCAATCGCCTCAAACCGGAGTTTCTTTCTGATAAAATTCCAATTTGCATTGGTGAATCAACTCATTTGATAAAGAATCCGGATTCCAGGTTTAAGTACACTTGGTTTCCACCCACATCCTTGAGCTGTGCGTTTTGTCCTGATCCAGTGGCTACGCCATCTGTCGATATATTGTACAAAGTGACCATCACCGACGGGAACTGCATTGAAGAAGACTCTGTACTTGTAAAAGTGAGTGATTTGTTGGGCATCGATATACAAGGTGATTCTGTGATTTGTGCTGACACGGTTTCATTATTGGCTAATGGTGGTGTCGAAAGCAGTGTTGAATGGTCAGATGTGTCTGATTTCTCAAACATATTACAGAAAGGCTCTTTTGCTTATAAAACCGTTGTAGCTGACACCAAAACATTTTTTGTTAGGGCTTTGAGTGCATTCAATTGTCCGGGAAATGACAGCATCCGAATAAGAAATGAAAAAATTACCATGGAACTGTCCGTAGATACCGTTCGCGTTTGTGAAGGGGATACCTTTCAGCTCCATGTCAACAATACAAATCCCAATCACCAATTGACTTACGAATGGAGTCCGGACCAAAACATCATCAACGGAAATGGCACTCAATCCGTTACAGTAACCATTCCTAATTGTGGCACTTTCAACTATGCAGTCAAAACGTCCAATCAGTTCAAATGCGGCGATTCAGATTCTGTTAAAGCCACGATTGTATGCAAACCAACAACCAGCTTTAACGTTGAAAAGAACTGCGACAATACACTGGTCAGTTTTCAAAATGAAAGCTCTGCTGGAAATTATCAATGGGATTTTGGAGATGGTGAAAAGTCCAATGAAAAAAGTCCTGTACACCACTACCTTAAACCAGGGCGGTACACCGTTACCCTCAAAGTTGCTGCTGAATGCAATAATTCCATAGAGAAGATTGTAGACGTGGGTCTCATCATGGTGCAATTAAAAGATCGCGTGGTCAGTTGCGATGGAAATCCGGTGAAATTGAATGAAAATCCAGATACCAGTTACATGTATCTCTGGACACCAGCAGATGGCTTAGACGATCCTAAAAGCCCCAATCCTACAGCAACCACCGATACTACCCGAACTTACAAAGTACGGGTATTGGATCCAAACATTCCAGAATGCTACATTGACCGGGAAGTCACGGTTTTCGTACCTCCACCCATTCATTTAAAAGTAAACGAAGACATCGTATTGTGCAACATTGACTCAGTGGTGTTGAATGCCCAAACAGACCCTGCTGCCAACGTACCCAGCATTGAATGGACTGATGAAATCGGTATTTTGTTAGGACGGGGATATCAGCTCAAACACCTTTTCAGAGATTCCATGTACGTTTATGCCTACGCGACCGATGTGTATGGTTGTGGAGACAAAGACTCCCTGAGAATCATCCCGCTGGATACCACTTACCGCATTCAAGGAACAGACCGTTTATGCCCAAATCAATCCGGATTTGTTGAGTTCATTAATATGGATGGACACACCTACAAGTATGATTGGCAATCTTCAGGCCCCATCATCAACAATCGTGATCAGGCCCGAATCATTATCAGACCAATGGATACCACGGTTTATTACCTGACCTTCATGAATGAATACGGCTGCACTTACCTGGATAGTTTCAAGGTGAACATCAGCATGTTTGATCCACCTTTGCAGGTAATCGCCGATCCCGATACCATTTACCTCGGGCAGTCTACGCGCCTGTTTGCAACTCCAGGATACAAAAAATACGAATGGTCTATTTCCAACGGCACGCTAACCTGCCCAACATGCTCTGAAACCGATGCCACACCTACTGATGACACTTATTATGTGGTGACTGCAGTAAATGAAGATGGTTGCATTGGGCGAGCGGAAATCGTGGTATTTGTCAAAAAACCGAAATGCGATGAAAGCGATGTCTACTTTCCAAACATCTTTAGTCCTAACGATGACAAAGAAAATGACATCCTGCGGATCCGAAGCAACTTTCTCGACCAGGTAGAACTATATGTTTATGACCGTTGGGGTGAAAAAGTATTTGAAACCAAAGACATCAATCAATGGTGGGATGGGACCTATAAAGGGGTAAAATTACCCCCCGATGTGTATGGGTATTACTTCATAGCAACCTGTGTTGATGGTAAAAAATATTCGAAGAAAGGAAATGTCACTTTAATCAGGTGATAAAGGTTTGATTGTGAATATTTAGCCTATATTTGTGAAGGGATCCTTGGACTGTTTCAAGGATGTATGTGGATTTGCTTTAATTTATTAGATTCAATAACCCATAAATTATTGATTTTGAATTTTAAAGCAACATTCGCCAGAAAGTAACTCTCATGGGCAAACCAACCTTTATATTGACAGTCATTTGTATATTTATGACAATGGCAGGGCCTATTGGGGCACAGGACATTCACCATTCCCAATTTTATACAAGTCACCTGAATTACAATCCTGCAGCAACCGGCCTATTCAATGGTGACCAAAGGCTGGCTCTCAATTACCGTAGACAGTGGTTCGTGGATGAAATTGTTCGTTACATGACCTTTAGCGGGGCTTATGATTTTAAAATTTACCCGACCAAGTGGAAAACGAAAGGCATGTTCAACGTTGGAATTCAATTCAACTACGACCAAGCTGGTGATTCGAAATTAGGTTTGGCAAACTTAGGTGCAACCGCCTCATATAGTTATCCGCTTCAAACGCATCACATACTGTCATTCGGTGCGGGATTGGCTTACTCGCATAGACGTTTCAAGCCCGAAGAACTCGTGTGGGATGCACAGTGGAACGGCAGTGTATTTGATCCAACCCTTCCAACTGGGGAAAATTTTGGAAAAACATCCAATAATTTTTTTGATGCTTCAGCCGGCCTGAATTACCGTTGGCAAAAATCCAGCAGAACCCGAATAGATATTGGCATTTCGGCATTTCACCTCAATCAACCCGATCAAAGGTTTTTTGATCAATCGTTGGAAATTAAATTACCCGTTCGCTGGAGCTTCCAACTATTGCCAAGTTTTAAAATTGCAGAATCGTTTGATCTGCTATTGCATGGACTCTTCCAAAAACAACTGGCCTATCAGGAAATCTTGGCAGGAGCATACGGTAAATTCTATTTGAATCAACATCGGGGAAAGGAATTGAACTTACTCCTGGGTATTGCTTTACGCATTGATGATTCGTTGATACCTAAAATTGGTATACAATACAAAAATTTTTACGGAGGTATAAGTTACGACATTACACAATCTGATTTTAGCGATGCGGTAAGAAATCAGGGAGGACCTGAATTCAGTTTCGTTTATATCTATACCAAAGCAAGACCATTGTCCATTCTTAAATCATGCCCAATTTTTTGAAATGAATCATCAATTGAAATGGGTCTTGTTATTATGTTTCATAGTTGTGTTGCAGGATGCAAATTCTCAGAGTTTGGCTTCCGTGTTGGAAGTGGCTGAAAAGTCCATGAGTTCCAAAAACTATTATGATGCTTTCGTCAAATACCAGGAAGCAATGGAATTTGAACCTGAAAACAACCATTTTCGATACAAAGCAGCCCTTGCAGGGATTCAATTTGGTGCTTACAAACAAGCCGGAGATCTGTTGCAACTTGTTTTGGATAGCGAAGAGAAAAATAAATTTCCTGAGGCCTCTCTTAAGTTAGGTCAGATGAGGCAAATTCAAGGTCACTATGACCAGGCAATTCTTGCTTATAACATATACAAAACTGAGTATTCGACTGACAGCTCGCCCTATCTCAAACTGGTTGATCGCGAGATTCAAGCATGCCAATGGGCTATTGGACAACAGAATACACCCAACAAAGGCATAACCATTTGGAGACTTGAAAACAACATCAATTCACCTTTTTCTGATTTTGCGCCCTTTGCCGCTGGAGATACTTTTTATTACTCTTCGTTGCGATTTGACAATACTTACAACACGTCCCTCCCTAAAAGACATGTAGCATCTGTACTCAAATCCATAAATGGGCAAGAACCCTTGCGGATTTTCAACGATTCTTTTCCTGGTAAAGGCCTTTCCCTTGCACACAGCTCCTTTTCAAAAGAAGGCAATTGGGTATATTACACATTATGCGAGGATATTAATGACCATGACAAACGTTGTGATTTGTACAAAAGTAGAGTAGACCCATACGGACAGTGGGCCACTGCAGAAAAACTTCCAGATTTCATCAATGTACCCGGGTTTAATTCAACACAACCTTGCTACGTATCGACCCATGAAGGAGAGAGCGATATCTTGTTTTTCGCATCCAACAGACCGGGGCAGAGTAAAGGAGGATACGACATTTGGTATACGCGGATAGATCAACACGGACAATGTTCGGAACCTGTGAATTGCACGGAAATCAACACCGCTGAGGATGAGTTTTCACCCTTCTATTACGAAAAAGCAAAACTTCTATATTTTGCATCTAAAGGCCATCTTGGCTTTGGTGGATTAGACATTTATAAATCCAAGTGGACAGAAAAAGGATTTTCCGTACCATCGAATATTGGAGCCCCCCAAAACAGCAGTTTCGATGACTTGTATTACTATGTACATCCTTGTGATACCATAGCTTATCTAGCCTCAAACCGAACAGGCACATTGTTTCTTGACGATGCATCAGAGGCCTGTTGCCTTGACATTTTTAGATTGAGCATTGCACCATGCGATGTAAAATTATTAGCACAAGTGTTTAATTATTATAACCAGGAACCAATACTTGGTGCAACCGTTGATCTTTATGATTTGGATGAACCATCATCACCTCCTCTTACCACCACATTACCGAATGATTACAACTTTTCATTCGACATTGTATGTGAACGAAATTACCGGCTCATTGCGCATAAAGAAGGATTTAGCAATGATACAGTTCAATTCAATTCAGGCAAACCCGGAGAATTCAAATCCATTACTAAAAAACTATTTTTAAAGCCTACCCAAGTTACACTTGAACTATTGACGTATAACAAGAACAATCTGGATACCCTCAATGGGGTTACTATAAGAATCAAAGATTTGGATGGATCATTGGATACCACGGTAATGCATGAGCTGCGAAATCAGTATTTTATCCCAGCCATACCATGTCATCGCTATCAAATTACTGCTTCAAAACCGGAGTTCTCAACCATTGATAGCATCCTCACCATCGATTGCAGCAGCTCGGGCATAATCCAAAAGAAACTTTATTTGCCAACCATACTATTTAGCTTTTTACCGCTCTCATTGTACTTTGACAACGATCGCCCAAATCCGAACAATTGGGATACCATTACAAAATCATTTTACAGCACAACATTCAAAACATATTTCGCGAAGAAAAGTGAATTCATAAAAATCAATCACGAATTACAAGCCTTCGACAAAATTCCATTGGACACCATTATGGAACATTTTTTTATACAAAAAGTGAAATTTGGTAAAGAAAGGCTGGATTCGTTTATGATCATTTTGGAAAAAGATCTTAAAAGAGGCAAGAAGTATGAAATTTTCTTGAAAGGCTATGCATCCCCACTTGCAAAAACAAACTATAACCTCAATTTATCCAATCGAAGAATACACAGCGTATACAATGAAATATTAGGTTACAAAAATGGCTTACTTAAAAAATACATTAAAAATGGACAGCTGAAATTGAGTCAAAAACCATTCGGTGAAAGCAGTGCACCAAGTGGAATCAGCGATCAAAAGAAAGATTTGCGCTCTGTATATTCCATTGAAGCATCCCAAGAACGCAGGGTAGAAATAATTGAAATCAAAGAATAATTCGGGATTTTATGCAAGCAATCAAATCATATTTCATGAATCCCTTGTTGAAGAAATTCGGCCTCTCCATTACTATATTTGTTGCTTTCATCAGCTCATTCGGATCACTGCAAGCATCGCACATTGTAGGCGGGCAACTGACCTACCGCTACTTGGGCAATCATTACTACGAAATAAAATTGGTCGTCAGACGCGATTGCATCAACGGTGCTGATACTGTTCCATTTGATAATCCAGCCATCATCGGTGTCTTTTATCGGGACAATCAAAAAGCATTTCGCGTTGGAAACGATGGAACGCTCAGATTAAAACAAACCAATGACGACACACTGCATCAGCGCGTAGACAACGTGTGCCTTGGCCCCCATGAAGAAGTATGTGTTCACCAATCCACCTACATCGACACTTTCTTAATTCCACAAGATGACCGTGGATATTTCCTGGTTTATCAGCGTTGTTGTAGAAATTTTACCATCACCAACATTGAAGAACCCGATGAAACAGGAACCACTTTTGTATGCGAAATCAAACCATTGTTACAAGGCGTTGTCAATTCAACTCCACAATGGGGAGATTTTCCACCAATTTATGCATGCGCAAATCAAGAACTTGTTTTTGATCACAGTGCAATCGATCCCGATGGCGATTCGTTGGTGTATTCTTTCTGCACTCCTTATTTAGGAAAAACAAAACAGTTTCCAGCTGATCGTCCAGACAATCCCCCTTATACTGAATTGAGTTGGAAACAAAATTATGGACTGACCAATCTTTTTGGACCAGGTACTCCTTATAGTCTTGACACTAAAACCGGTTTATTTAAAGTAACCCCCGTGCACCCCGCCCAATACCTGGTTGGCCTTTGTGTCAAAGAATATCGCAATGGACAATTGCTTTCTGAAATCCGACGAGATTTTGAATTGAATGTCGTTTTATGCGGAATTACACCAGTAGCAAAATTTTCAAGATCTTCAGATCCTTGCGATGGATTGGAAGTACGTTTCCAAAATCAGTCAGTCAATTCAACTACCTACAAATGGTATTTCAATTATGATCAAGACACGAGTCAACAATCCAATTTAGCAAATCCGGTCTTTCGATATTCCAAAGAAGGAAATTACCGAGTCTTGCTCATTGTACAGAACGGAAGTTGCCTGGATTCTACGTTTCAGTTGATCAAGGTGTTGGACCCGCAATTGGTGCCACGTTTCAGTTTTGCTTTAAACTGCACAGACAGTTTGGTATTAATGCTGAAAAATCAAACTACTTCGCGTTATAGAATAGTAAAAACAGAATGGTGTATTTTTGGCCCTAAGGATTCACTACGCTCCAATTTAAACAATCCATCCATAAAACTTCCCAGGGAAGGTTTTTTTGAAATTACTTTAAAAATCGAAGATGAAAATGGATGCAAAGCAGATACTCTGATTGCGATCAATCCACGAATAATTCCCATCGATTTGTACACACAGGATACGACGATTTGTTTAGGAGACTCCGTGAAATTATTGCGTAATCCGAGCAATCGTTTTACTTATCTATGGTCACCAACATCAGGTTTAAATTTTTCAGATCCCAATAATCCATGGGCCAAACCAACCCAAACAACAAAGTATACCGTATCGGTTTCCGATAGCATCTGTACTGCTGAAAAAATGGTAACCGTACAGGTTAAACCAGTTATCGCTATCCAACTCATTGGTGACACGATCAGCTGTGATGGCAATGTAAAATTGATTTCCATAACACAACCAGCTCATCGGGTTCGCTGGAGCAACGATCCTTCTGTCATACCGGTCTTGTCAACAGACTCCATATTCATCACCCGTATAACAAAAAATACACGTTTCTTCCTGACAGCAGGTGACAAAGGCTTTTGTGTAGATACTCCAAGCATTTTAATTCAGTTAAAAGCAATTGATCTGCAATATCCGAAAGAAAGACGAATATGCACGGAGGACACGGTATCCATCTTCCTTCAAAACAATAATCCAGGAGACTCGGTAAAAATAAGCTGGAATGCAAATCCCATCATCATTGGAAACTTAAACTCTCCCAACATACAAGTAGTACTCCAATCTATTGGTAGGCACGTTCTTTATTTTACTGCTGTAAATCGCTTCGGCTGCAGCTTGACAGACAGCATTGTCATTTCTGGATTTTATCATCCTACACCAAGCATTGAAGCAACCAACGATTGTGGTTCCTTAACGGTCTACTTCCGTACAAACGCATTTGGAAAAATAACATGGATTTTTGGAGATGGCATTGGCCAATCCACTCAAGCCTCTCCAAGTTATACATATTCCAAATCCGGAACTTACCGTGTTATATTAAGTGCCGATTCGATTTGTATACGAGATACATTTATTGACATAACAGTTGTTGAACTGAGCCTTAATTTAAAAGATAGTTTATCTGCTTGCATCGGCGATTCGGTGATATTAAATCCCGGGGGCAATACAAGCTATACCTATCATTGGTTTCCCAGCGATGGATTAAGTGATCCATTTTCTGCTAGTCCAAAATTATTGGTGACTTCATCCAGGTGGATTTATGTTACTGTAAAAGATCCAATTCTGGGTGACAGCTGTGTATACAGGGACAGCATTTGGATTTCTGCTGTACTGCACAAAACTCCAGACATCACCTCAGAAAACGACTGTGGATCACTTGAAGTGTTTTTTAAAACCAATGCCATTGGCAAGCTCGTGTGGGACTTAGGCGATGGAGTAGGGCGATCCACAGAAAAGCAGTTCCGCTACAAATATCCAAAACCCGGAAAATACAAGGTATCGTTAACCTCTGATTCCACTTGCATCCGCGATACATTTATAGAAATTGTTGTGGTAGAATTAAAGATATCGCTTGAAGACACCATCATTTCATGCTTTGGCCGGTCGGTTGCACTAAATCCAGGCGGTGATCCTAAACTAAGCTACATGTGGAGTCCACCACAAGGATTGAATGATGCAAAAATTCCCAATCCCATTGCCACGGTTTCAAGCAGTCAGTGGTACTATGTCACAGTTACCGACCAGGATTTTCCAGATTACTGCATGTTGAAAGACAGTGTATTCGTTTTTGTTCCTCCCGCCATAGAATCGCTGGCAGGTCAGGATACACTTCTTTGTGAAAAAAGCGTACTCACATTTGAAGGAAAGTCCAATTTACAGCCCGTCAATTTTTCGTGGTGCGATGAAAATAACCAAATGTTATCCGATACGTCTACTCTTAAAATTGAAGTAGACCGCAACCGGTATTTCATTTTAAAAACATCCGACAAGTACCATTGTACGGACATGGATACTGTTTTTGTAAAATTTTACAACATCAAAGGACAAATCAATGGACCCGACATCGTTTGCATTGGTGACACCGTTATGCTCATGGCTAATATTTCTCCTGATGGACCTTACCAATACACCTGGAAACCTGGGAATTTTGTGATTGGGTCCGATAGCAACCTTACAGTAAAAGTTTACACGGACAAAAGTCAAATGTTTCAGCTCATGGTCATGCATGACTCTGGATGTGTTTGGAGTTTAACGCACACCATCCAAGTCAACAATCCTCAATTAGGCCTTAGTGTGGACGCAAATCCGAAAATAATTGTTGCTGGTCAAAAATCTCAATTGACTGCAACATTCAATCCAAATTGGAAATACAAATGGAGTCCAGATGATGGATCACTGAGCAACATCAATATTCATAATCCGATCGCAATGCCTGTTAAAACTACCACTTACACGGTACAGGTTATAGACGAAGCTGGCTGCATTGCATACGATACCATTTCTGTAATTGTCCAAACTTGTTTTGATGCGATATTCATACCCAACGCTTTTTCACCTAACGGAGACCGCTACAACGATCAGTTATGTGTTCGAACCCGTCCTGGAACACTAGAGAAAATTGAATGGATGATTTTCAACCGTTGGGGTGAGAAAGTTTTTGAGTCGAAAGAAATCAACACCTGCTGGGATGGGGTTTATAAGGACAAAATATTGCCCCCAGATGTGTTTGGTTACATCATCAAATTCAGTTGCCCTGGCCAAGAAGAACAAACGAAAAAAGGGAATGTCACCATATTGAAATAGGTATTCTGTCCATTTGCCAGCCTGACCTGCTTCTCTAATTTTGCAGAGATAACAATTTCAAATAATAATGCACCAAATCACTGAATGTCCAATCTGCAACAATAATCAATTTATTGAGCAGTTAACGTGCCAGGACTACACTTGTTCTAATGAACATTTTAAAATTGTAAGTTGCACACATTGCAAATTCTTTCTCACCAATCCACGTCCAGCTGTAGAAGATCTTGGCAAGTATTACAACAGCGAACAATACATTTCTCATAGTGATACTTCGAGTGGATGGATCAATCGATTGTACAAAATAGTCAGAAATTTCACCTTAAAACATAAAGTAAAATTTGTACGGCATTGGATGAAAAACGAGGGAAGGTTGTTGGACATTGGTTCTGGAGCAGGGTACTTTGTAAATGCTTGCAATAAGCACGGAATAGCCTGTATGGGCATTGAACCTGACCAAAAGACAAGAGAACGTTCAGTAACTCAGTTTTCTATTGATTGTAGACCAGAGTCCGAATTAGATCATTTAAGCAATGAATCGTTCGATGCCATTACGTTATGGCATGTATTAGAACATGTACCAGATCTTAACAAACGCATGCAACAAATACACAGGTTATTGAAACCAAATGCATGTGCCATTATTGCAGTTCCCAATCACTTGAGTTTTGATGCTCAACATTACCAACACTTTTGGGCAGGGTATGATGTTCCAAGGCATTTATGGCACTTTTCGGAATTAGACCTACAAAATCTTGCACAGAAGCATGGATTTTCCATGGTTCAAATATTGCCTATGAATTTTGATGCATTTTATGTAGCCATGTTAAGTGAAAAGTACAAACAAAGCACTTTATCATTTATCAAAGGAATTGTTATAGGAATGATTTCCAATTTGATTTCATGGACCTCTAAAAGTCATAAGTCATCCAGTCAGATTTACGTTTTGAAGAAGTCTTAACAAAAGTTCTTCACCCAAAAAGGCATGCAAGACATTTGACCCAACAACACATTAAGTTGCAAAAGAGAAAAGCAGTAAATAGTTTCTAGTGCTAAAAATAAATGCCTCACTTTTTTGGAATAAACAATAAAAAGTCTGGAAGCTAAATAAAAAGATGAATTTTTAAATAGACGAAAGACTTAAACATTGAATAAAAAGTGCATAATATCTCCATCGTGGACTACATAATCTTTCCCTTCAATGGATAATTTTCCTGCTGCCCGAGCAGCGGCTTCTGATTTGTATTGGATAAAATCATTGTATCTGATAACCTCTGCACGAATAAAACCCTTTTCAAAATCCGAATGAATGACCCCTGCTGCTTGTGGTGCTTTAGAGCCTCGAACCACTGTCCATGCTCGTACTTCCTTTTCACCTGCCGTAAAATAAGTGATCAAATTGAGTAACTCATAAGCGGCCCGTGTAATCTTGTACGTCCCAGGTTCGGTCAATTTCATTTCATCAAAAAAGGCTTTCCGCTCTTCTTCTGGCAGCTCAGTGATTTCAGCTTCAATGCCTGCTGAAATGAGGAGCACACTGGCATTTTCATTGGCTACAGCTTTTTCAAATGCACGGGTAAACTCATTGCCAGTATGGATGGATGATTCGTCCACATTGCAGACATACAAAACTGGTTTTCCAGTCAACAATTGGGCATTTCTTACAACCTGGATGGATTCTTCATCTTGCATAAATGAACGCGCAGGATTACCCTGCTCTAAATGCTTGTATAATTCTTCTGCTTGTGCTAATTCTCTGAGCAATTCTTTGTCACCGGATTTGCATTGCTTACGAATTCTGTCTAAGCGCTTTTCCATGGTTTCCAGATCTTTCAGGATAAGCTCAGTATCAACCACCTCCTTGTCACGAACCGGATCGACCGATCCATCCACATGCACTACATTGTCGTTTTGGAATGCCCGGACGACGTGTATAATGGCATCCACCTCCCGGATGTTAGCCAGAAATTGATTTCCAAGCCCTTCACCCTTGGAAGCACCTTTGATCAAACCTGCAATGTCTAAAATGTCAACAGTGGTGGGAACCGTTCGTTGCGGCAGAACCAGCTTTTCCAATTCCGTCAAACGAATATCGGGGACCGTGATGACCCCTACGTTGGGGTCCTTGGTCGCAAATGGATAATTTGCTGCCAACGCTCCAGCTGAGGTCAACGCATTGAATAATGTCGACTTTCCGACATTGGGTAAACCAACTATGCCACATTGCAATCCCATATAGGTATTTTAAGGCCGCAAAAATAATAAAGCTACCCACTAAATATTGAAATAAGCCTTAAATTATCAGGGAATTAACGCGTTTTCAAATTCTACTAAAACTGAAAGCCTACCCGGTCAAACCTCCAAACTAAATCACTTGGAACGAATGGTTTAAACAATTCTAAAGATTTAGCATTCAATATATTTATTAAAAGCAATGAAATCAGGAATCAATTTCAAATTGGATAGTCGACTTTTCAAAGCTAAACAAATTTGAATCATTCCAATGACATCGCAACAATGATTACATGGCTAAACCAGAAATCAATTCACACCTTTGCAAGATGAAAACAGTTCATCCATTTAATTTCCTCTCTGCTCTATGCAAAACTTAACTTGAACATACCCGAATGAATTACCTAGTCCATTTAAGCTGTAGCATTTACGACGAGGAAACACTTCCAGGAAATTTCATCTTTGACCTTTTAAACTCAAAGGAAAAATTTTCTCATGCCTCTTCATTGCTTAAAGGAATAGAGTTGCACAAACAAATTGACTCATTTTCTAACAATCATCCTGCATTGAAAGTTATTAACTCCACTTTACATCCTGTAGTACACAAATATGCACCGGTTGTTTCTGATATAATGTGCGACCAACTTATGTACAAGCAATGGGATGCTTTGATGCCAATGACTTACATGGAATTTGAGCAATGGGCATATGAAAGATTGCGCCTGGAACTTCCCAATTTTCCGGAACGGCTACATGCACAAATTAACCACATGATTGAACGACATTGGTTGAGAGCTTATACGGAAACACAAGGCACCCTTAATGTTCTCGAAAGACTAAATCAAAAAATTAATTTTCCAATCGACCTGACCGCTGGTATTCCAGTATTTACAAAAAATCATGAAATGTACTTGGATTTGTTTTCAGAATTTTATTCAGACCTGATGCTGACCCTTCAACCATTATCCTTCAAAATGAAAGGAAATGGTTAAACATTTCGAAAATAGCTTTTCGATGACTGTTGACTCAGGCAAAGCAGCATCATAAATCAAAATGTTGTTGATGCCGTGAGAAAATTTTAATTCCGGTGAGAAAATAAAATATGGTAAATAAAACTGCATTCCAATGCCAACTTCAAGCTGAAAATCATGCGGTGAAATGCGAACAATGTTGAATTGGTTTTTATCAGATCGGCTGTTGCTGGAAAAGTCATAAGAATATTTAACCCCAGCCAGAAGAAAGACTCTGCGGTCTTTATAGGGCGCACTGGTAAATCGCACCAACAATGGAAGTTCCCCAAAAACAGATTCTATGCGTTCCTTTTGTTCGATGGAAGAGCCAATGGCCTGATATGCCAGCGTTCGATAGGATAATGAAATAGAAGGCAGAACACGAAAATCGAAATAATCACCCAGTTTGAAATTGGTGATCATGCTAAGCGTCAGTCCCGGGTTACTGATTCCCTCATTCCAACGGTAATTCGGGTTTTCTAAAAAACGTCTGGAGTGCTCTATTTTAAAACCGCTTTGGTTGTAGCCAATCGTCAGTCCAAAATAATGAGTCTTGTTTTTAAATGAATTGTAATTGTAACTTTTGCCTGGATCTTGCGCAAACAAGCCAACAGTGACAGTACTGCATAGGATGCAAAGGACTATGATTATTTTACGGCAAAATACAAGGTACATATTCCGAAAGTAAGAGGCTTGTAATCACATTGGCGAAAACCTTGCGATTGAAGTATCGTGGTAAAACGCTCATATGCCGGGAATTGTTGCACGGATTCGAAAAGATAGCTATAAGCTCTTGGATCTTTTGACCAGAGATTTCCAATGACTGGCAAAATGTATTTGAAATAAAAGTGAAACAATTGTTTAAAAGGAGAGCCGGTAGGCTGCGAAAATTCCAAGATCAAAACGCATGCACCGGGCTTAAGCACTCGGTACATCTCGGACAAGCCCCTTTCGAGATTTTCAAAATTCCTCACGCCAAAGGCGATGAATAAGGCATCGTATACATTGCTTTCCGAAGGCAATGACTCCGCATCTGCCCATTGTGGAAAAATCTGCTTTTCCAATCCTTTTTTAGCAACCAAGCGGCGCGCTTGTTCGAGCATCCCATTGGAAATATCCAATGCATCGATTCGCGTATGCTTGTACTTTTTAGCAACCTCTACAGACAAAACTGCTGTTCCAGTAGCCAAATCCATGAATCTCAAAGATTTATCGGAAGCGTAAGTGATTTTTGCAACCAATTTCTTACGCCAGTATCGATCAATACCCAAAGACAGTAGACTGTTTAGCAGGTCATAGCTATGGGCGATTTGATCAAACATGTAAGAGACCTGAGATTTTTTAGAATCCGAGGCATTGTATGGTTTAATTGCTTCCAATCTTAAAATTTCAACAAAGTTAGCGCAGTCTAAACAACCACAGGAATCGTGTTGAAATTAATATTTTGTATATATATAATCTATTGTAAATTATTGCATTAAAAGCTTGTTTTTTGATTCTTTGGAGCGTTATTTTGACAAAAAAGGCTTATCTTTGCAGCCTTTAAACCAACATTTTATACATGCAGGAAAATGACAAAATCATTCCCGTCAGCATTGAGGAACAATTGAGGAGTTCGTACATCGATTATTCGATGTCGGTAATTGTGGCTAGGGCATTACCCGATGTTCGAGACGGATTAAAACCCGTTCACCGAAGGGTAATGTATGGAATGCACGAATTGGGATTGCCTTATAATAGACCCTTTAAAAAATCAGCCAGGATCGTAGGGGAAGTACTAGGAAAATACCATCCTCATGGGGATGGCTCCGTGTATGATGCGATGGTGCGTATGGCACAGGATTGGTCCATGCGCTATCCATTGGTTGATGGACAAGGCAACTTTGGATCCATGGACGGCGATGCACCGGCGGCCATGCGTTATACGGAAGCTCGCCTTTCGCGCATATCGGATCAAATGTTGGACGATATAAACAAAGACACGGTAGATTGGAAGTTGAATTTTGACGACAGTCTGGAAGAACCCAGTGTTTTACCGGCAAAAACGCCCAACCTATTGATCAATGGCTCTTCGGGCATCGCTGTTGGAATGGCCACCAACATGCTGCCACATAATCTGACGGAAGTTTGTGATGGTGTGGTGGCCATGATCGAAAATCCGGAAATCACTTTAGACGAACTGATACATTTGATTCCTGGCCCGGATTTGCCTACAGGTGGCACCATTTATGGTGTCAGCGGTATCCGCGATGCCTATGAAACCGGAAAAGGAAAAATCTTGCTTCGTGGTAAAGCTGAAATTCAATCGACCGAAAACAAAGAATACATCCTGATTTCAGAAATTCCATATCAGGTCAATAAGGCATTGATGATTCAAAAAATGGCTGACCTGGTGAACGAAGAAAAAATCGTTGGCATCAGTGACATCCGCGATGAATCGGACCGAGATGGAATACGTGTTGTCATTGAATTAAAAAGGGATGCAATAGCCAATGTAGTACTCAGCAATCTATACAAATACACCCCTCTGCAAACCAGCATTGGAATCAATAACATTGCATTGGTCAATGGGCGACCTATGGTTTTGGGTTTAAGAGACATCATCAGAGAATTCATTCAGTTCCGGATTAAAGTCATCGTGCGGCGCACCCAGTACGAGCTGAAAAATGCTAAAGAAAGAGCCCACATTTTAGAAGGACTATTGATTGCGCTCGACAACCTCGACGCGGTCATTCAACTCATTCGGGCATCTCGTACCGTCGAAGAAGCCAGGGACGGCCTCATGCAACAATTCCATCTTTCCGAAATCCAGGCAAAAGCCATCTTGGATATGCGTTTACAAAGGTTGACCGGGCTGGAACGCGATAAAATAAAGGAAGAATACGATGCCTTGTTAAAAGAAATAGAGCGCCTTGAAAAAATCCTTGCCGATGAATCATTGCAAAGAGCGATCATCAAACAGGAGCTTCTGGAGATTAAAGATAAATTTGGCGATGCGAGACGCACGGAAATTACTCAAGTTGAAGGAGATATCAACATTGAAGACATCATTGCCAACGACCAGGTCATCGTAACCATTTCACACCTTGGCTACATCAAACGCACCAAGGCCACGGAATACCGTACGCAGAGTAGGGGAGGAAGGGGATCAACCGGTAGCAAAACAAGGGACGAAGATTTTATTGAACATATGTTTGTGGCGTCCAACCACAACTACTTGCTTTTATTTACTGAACTTGGAAAATGTTATTGGCTTCGGGTTTTTGAAATTCCCGAAGCAAGCAAAACCAGTTCAGGACGATCCATCCAAAACATTATCAATCTTCCTAAAGAAGATCGTGTTCGGGCATACATCAATGTACAGGATTTAGGAGACCAGGAATTTCTAGAATCGCATTGCATCATGCTGTGCACCAAGAAGGGAATCATCAAAAAAAGTAGCCTGGAAGATTTCAGTAGACCACGTGCTTCCGGGATCATTGCCATCAGCATCAATGAAGGCGATCAATTGGTGGAAGCAAAGCTTACCAACGGGCAAAGTGAAATTGTCATTGCCAACCGCAAAGGCCGGGCCATTCGTTTTTCTGAATCCAAAGTGCGAACCATGGGACGCACCGCAGCGGGTGTCCGCGCCATTAAATTGGATGCACATGATGATTATGTCGTCGGGATGGTCTGCGTAGATCCTAATGATGCCAACACTACCATTTTAGTGGTGTCAGAAAAAGGAAATGGAAAACGCACTTCGTTGGAAGATTACAGTGTGACCAACCGGGGTGGAAAAGGGGTTCGTACACTCAAACTTACCGATAAAACTGGTGATCTCATTGGTATTAAAAACGTCTTGGATAGTCAAGACTTGATGATCACCACTTCCCAAGGAGTAGTGATTCGGATGCCTATCAGCGATTTGCGTATCATGGGTCGAGCTACCCAAGGAGTGAGATTAATCCGTTTGGACGAAGGTGATAACATTGCCGATGTAACCATTATCGACCAGGAAGAAAATGAAGAAGTTGAATACGATTCCAACATCATTTCGGACAGTGTGGATTTTCCTGGTGACGACTCTGAAGAATAAACGATTTAAGTATATCTTAACGAAATATGTTTAAAGAAAAGAATTATTTTAGCAATAAATCAGTTATATCCGTAAAATCAATAAAAATGAAACACGCAATTTGGTTGTTCTTTTTTGCCTTGAGTCTAACATTGCATGCTCAAGAAGCTCAAAAAGATATTAAGAAGGCAGATAGCAAATTGGCCAACTATTTTTTAGACCCGGCTGCAAATCACGCGAAACTTTGGGAAGCCAAATCACTTATTGATGGTGCCAGTATGGACTCCTCGGTTGCGAATGCTTACAAAACCTGGAACGTCAAAGGTAAAATTTACAATGCGGTCTGTTCCTTTGAAAGCGATTCAATGCTCATTGCTCAGCAATTCGGAAAACCCTATCAACTGAAATATGCAGATGCAGCAATGACCGCTTTTAGAGCCTGGGTTAGGGCAAAAGAGCTATCCGTAAAATCATATGAAACAAAAGATGCGTTGAGTGCGATGACCGAAACCTCCCGCTCTTTGAATAATTACGGCTTGAAAGCTTACGAATCCAATGATTTCAAATCCGCTTACGAACAATTTGAAGCCGTTGTAAAAATTGATCAAATGGTTAAAGCGGGTGGCCTTCAAAGCATTTTCCCCAATGAGGAAGATTTGAAAAAACAAAAATATCTGGTTGCTGCTTGCGCAATCAATGCAAACTTATTGGAAGAAGCTGCACCATACTTAGAGGAATTGCGTAGCGCTAACTATCCTGAATCATACATTTACGAAGGGCTTTTTCGCTATTATGTAGAAAAAGATTCTGCTAAAGCTGAAATGGTGTTAGAAGAAGGTCGAAAAAAATTTCCAAACGAAACCAGTCTCCTGTTTACTGAAATCAATCACTTTTTGAAAAAAGGTCGATTAAATGACCTCGTAGATAAACTCAAAGTAGCAATTGAAAAAGAACCCAACAATGTGTCCGTTTACACCACTTTGGGAAATGTATACGACAACCTGTGTCAAGCTGATTGGGAAAAAGGGAATATCGAGAAAGGAAATGAACACTATGCCAATGCAGAAAAATATTATTTGGATGCATCAAAAATCAACCCAACTGATTTCAATACACTTTACAGCATTGGAGCATTGTATTACAACAGAGCTGCTTTCATTTCCAAGGAAGCCAATAAACTAAGTTCCGATTATACAAAAGAAGGCACTCGCAAATACAATGAGAAAAAAGCTGAAATGGAGTTATATTTCGACAAAGCTTTGCCATTTTTTGAACGTGCTGAAAAAGTTGATCCAAAGGATAAAAACACTTTGATAGCTCTCAAAGAAATTTATGCCAAGAAGTCTCAATTTGACAAATCCAATGCGTACAAAACTAAATTGGAATCCCTGGGCGAATAATTTTTAAAGATCAATTGTTGGGTACAGACAAAGTCTGTGCCCATTTTTTTTGAAACAAACCAAGACTCATCCATGCGCAAACGAACATTTGCTGAACCCGAAGCGTTAACCGGTGTTGGAGACTTCCATTCCTTGTTTGATATGCCGATTCTAGATACTCCACGGATCCCATCGCTGGACCGATGTAAACTCAGAATTTCATTGCTGGCAGAAGAATTACGGGAATTGGAAGAAGGCATTGAAAAGGGAGATATTCACGAAATTGCCGACGCCTTGTGCGATTTACAATATGTTTTATCCGGTGCCATATTGGAATTTGGTTTAGCACATCAGTTCAAAGCAATGTTTGATGAAGTGCAACGATCCAACATGAGTAAAGCTTGCTCCACATTGGAAGAGGCAAAAGCAACACAAGAAAAATACCTGCTTGAAAAAAACGTCGAATCTACTGTAGTACAAAAAGAAGATAAATTCCTGGTTTATCGAAAAGAGGATGGCAAAGTTCTCAAATCTGTCAATTATAGCCCCGCAGACATTCAAGGTTTGTTGCGTTACGAAGCTGAATAAATTCTATGTAATTCCCTGCCTAGATCGCTAAACTACTCAGGCCTCTTTTCATACAAAGGTCCAACCTTAAATGCATCGGTCGAAGGATCTTCGCGTTTGATCCGAATGCCATAAGGAATTTCATCCAAAAACTCCGTTCTTGAACGCGCAATGCTCCCTTTACCATTGTGTACTTCAATCTGCAAATTGGTTATCTTTTTTGTAGAATCTCTTTGAATGATGAGATACCGCAAAGTGACACCCAACTGGTTCAATCGTTCACGAATTTCAACCAATTTCTCGGTGGGCATAGATTTATCAAAATGCACTTCTATCCATTGCTTGTCTACGTAAAAATCTTCGTATGAATTTTCATTGCCTGGCAAATTGCTGTTTTGAGGTGATTGACATGCACATACCAATCCAACAAAGGCAAAACACAAAGCGAGCATTTTGCAAAAAAGTTGCATTTAATAGACAGCTAAGTATTAAGAATTAGAACTTTTCTCAGCAGGGTTCTGAGTATCTGAAACAGTAAGGGATTGGTTCGCCTCTGCATTATCGGCCACTGCTTCTTCCGCCTTCTTCTGATCATCATCCCCTGTAAGTCGATCACCAAGATCTTCTAATTTATCTGCTAATTTTTCTGCAACCTCGCCGGCTTTATGGGAAACATCTCCCGCAAATTCTTTTGCCTTGTCGATAGCATCATCCAATTTTTGCTCAGCAGCTTTATAAGTATCTGATTCCTTAACACGGTGAACGGTTTCCTGGGTAGCAGTCTTCAGATCGTCCACTTTGTCTTCCGCCCAATCTTTGGCGCGCTCGACCAAGGCTTCTCCTTTGTCTTCCAATTTATCCAGGGCATCTTCCGCTTTATGTACCAGTTCCTGGGTATTTTCTTTTGCCCTTCCAAAAAGTTTGTTGAAAAAATCATTCAGTCCCATACCATTTGCTTTTTATTGTTCTAAATTAGGATTTTTATTTTCATCCGATACTTCCTTTGGCAATTCTACAGGCTCGATCACTTTGACTCCCTTTTCATTTTGGGGTGAATCCTGTTGATCAAGCCATTCTTTTGCTTTATTGAAGAATTGCTCTGTTTTACCGCTATCAGAATTATTAAAATCGATGGGCTTGTCAGCGACACCGTCACCATCCTGATCTATAGAATTCTTCTTGTCTGCTTCTTCAGAGGCCAAAGCCTTTTGATAAGTTTCTTCGATGAAATCTTCTACGCGGTCCATGGTTTCTGAGGCCTTCTTTTGAATTGCATCGCGCATTGGTTTGGTACTTTCATCCAATTTGTCTGCCTGCTTTTTTACTTCAGACCATAAAGCTGATCCTTGTACTTTAACCTCATCAACCGTTCCTTCTACGAATTGTTTCGTCTTGTCGATCAAATCGGAAGCTTCCTCTTTTCTATTTTGAGGCACGCTTGGCTTAGGTGAATCATAATGTTCGAGCATTCCGGACCCTCCATTCCAATCATTTTTTATAACCTCCTTTTTACTAAAAAGGCTTTTGATTTTATCAATCCAACCCATAGGTAACAAAATTACAATAGAGATTCGAAATAAATGATGAAATCCTGATAACCTGAGCAATAACCATCGGAATAATGGGTGATAGGGTAGTTCAATCATTCAACTAGCTCATTCAATAAATACATCCACGGGTTCAATCATTTGGTCTATGCTAATGTGCTCATAATTACCATCTTAGTGATGAATTTAGGGATGTAGAACTACGTTTTGTTTATATAACTTACCATCCATTGACAAGCCTGGTCTTCCAATGATCAGGCTTGTTTAATTTAGATGAAGTTTTCACAATTTAAGAATGAAAAAACCTTTAGGGTTTTACTCAATGCCAACAAAAGTTGGATAAATTACTGATTTACCGAACTTTAGGGGCATAGCCCTATGTGAAACAATGCATTTTTACATTCAAAACACAAGCAATTTAAGATATCTGATTGTTAATCAATAATTTAAGCTATAATTGCGCCAAATGTATATAAGACCCTAAAAATTAACCAAGCATTGATTTTAAATCTTCTGACAATCTAAATGCTTCATCATGCAATTCATGAGCTGTTCTATCATATGTATTTTTTAGGAAAATCCTTATTTCAAGCTTATGGGGCTCTTTCTGGCGCGCTTTGATGAAAGCTGGAAATGGATCTTCAAAATAATTCCAATCCCTTTTCAAAACCATGGCATGCTGATCCATGATTCTTTTGTAATCGTCATGCCTGTAAAATCCATAGAGCTGCGCGATGTTAACAAATCTTCCAAGAAGTTCAGGATTAGAGAAAAACTGATGTTGATCTTCCAATTCCATCCTCATTGCTAAAGAGAATTTCCTTTTATTCCATAAGTAATACACCCATAAAGGAACTAGAAAACTGGGGAAGTAAATCAAAAACTGATATAGCCCATTTTTGGGCTCATCAAACAAATATGTCAATTCACGTAAAACAAACAAACCTAAAAAAAAGGATAAAACCAATCGATGCCAATGGTTGGAAGTAACTTGGATTTGCATGATGTGATAAAGTATCCAAAAGTAAAGAATTTCGAATTTAAATTTCCTAAAGTGCCTCCTCTTATTTATCCTTACGTTTTCCCATAATTTATATTATGTTAAGTTGTATTTATAGAATACTCACCCGGATTCCTTCGCCAATGCTTTGCAAATTCTGTGGCTTTAAAACACCTATAGGTTTTGAATTCCATCCTCCAGCTGCTAACTGTTCTGCAATCGAATCTTGAACAGTTGGATCCACCGCTATCAATAAACCACCACTGGTCTGCGGATCTCCTACCACATACTTCCATGTTTCGTTTCTCAGACTTATTTTATGCCCATAGCTTTTCCAATTTCGGTGTGTCCCTCCAGGAATGCATTGCTTCCCTACATAATCATCCAGATCAGGCACCAAACGCGGCAACTTAACATAATTTATTTCTGCCACGACTCCAGATGCCTCACAGAGTTCTATAAGATGGCCTCCCAATCCAAATCCAGTCACGTCAGTCATTGCATGAACCTTAGGATTTTCAGCCAACTCGGCTCCTACTTTGTTTAACTTCAGCATGTTCTGCAAAACGATTGAACGATGCGCACTCGCAAGCAAGCCCTTTTTTTCAGCTGTGGTCAACAAACCAACACCCAAGGGTTTGGTTAAAAACAAAACATCGCCTGCAAGTGCAGCGCCATTTGTTTTCAAATGGTCTTTCTGCACAATCCCGTTCACAGCCAATCCAAATATGGGCTCAGGACTATCAATTGAATGCCCACCAGCCAATGGAATACCTGCTTCAGCACAAACGGCCTTGGCTCCTTCCAAAACCACCGAAGCCCAATAAGGGTCAATTTTATCGATGGGCCAACCCAGTATCCCCAATGCCAACAAGGGATTTCCACCCATTGCGTATACATCGCTAATAGCATTCACCGATGCTATTCTCCCAAAGTCATATGCATCGTCTACAATGGGCATAAAAAAATCAGTTGTTGAAATAAGGCAGGACCCATTCTCCAATTCAAGCACTGCCGCATCATCCCGCTGCTCAAACCCAACCAACAAATTAGGGTACATTCCTGAGGGACTTGATTTGAGAATGGTGTCCAGTACTCCAGGTGCGATTTTACAGCCACATCCAGCCCCATGACTGAATTGGGTCAATTTAATGTCAGGTCGTTGTTCCATGATACCATTTTTCTTTTTGACTAACAATTGTTCGTACGATTGATTCTTCATCCATTTGCTCACAATCCAAATATTCGATTATCGGACTTGCATTTTGTTCCAAATTGTACTCATAACATTTATCATAGTATCGCAATGCAATCAAAGCAGCTTCTCTTAACATACCATTTCGGACATACTCTATGGCCTGTGCTGTTGCTTCATGCCCTAAACGCTTTTCAATTTTTTTGAAAGATTCTACCAAATCTTCCACATGGTTTGAATGATAATGTTCGACCAATATGTCCAATCGAATTTGCATATCTCGAGAAATATTTATCAACGGACTTCTCTTCATGTGGTTCCATAGATCTAAAGGGATAAAATTACTCCCAATCGATCTGCTTTCATTTTCCAGCCAAGCATATTTTGATGTTTGTGACATTGCTATGATTTTCCGGTGCAACTCATTTTCAAATTGCTCGTTGGTTCCTTGTTTCTCTTCGCCTATCCATCCGAAGGCAGATCCCTTGTGATGCGCACAGGCTTCCAGATCCAATACTGGTTCTCCAAGAGATTGGATCATACGCAGTAATTTAGTTTTACCGATCCCCGTTTTTCCACCCAAAATTATGAACGACATGGGAATGTTGGCAAATGATTCCAAAACCCATTTTCTGTATGCTTTATATCCTCCTTCCAAAACACAAACAGAAAGGCCGCAAGTCTCCATCAACCAAGCCATGCTATTGCTTCGCATTCCGCCCCTCCAACAATACATGATGACCTGTTTTCTTCCGGCATGTTGACTCACCTCTCTTAAATAGCTTCCCAACTTAGGTCCGACATAATTCAATCCTTTTTCAATAGCATCAAACTTTCCCACTTGCTTGTAGAGCGTTCCAACCGCAGCACGCTCCTCATTTGAAAAAAGCGGAACGTTTACTGCGCCAGGTACATGCCCCTGCTCAAATTCAGCAGGAGTACGGACATCAATCATGCAATATGCTTCATCCCACAAATTGATGGCCCAAGCTTTAATTATTTTTTGCATGGTTCCTATCCTGTTTTTATAGTACAAGTCATCAGGCATTAAACTCTTCGTAGTACTTGATATAAAGCTTGGTTAAATTCGCAGCATCCGGTAATGCACGGTGGCGAGCTCCTTCAAATATAAATCCTTCATTCAGCAGGGCCCTGTCTAGTCCTACCAATCGAGGCAGTTGTTTAATTCGTCCGTAGGCTGCTTTTAAATCAATATGCTCTCCCAGCCATTCAGTATCCATTTTAAAAGAATGGCATGCTTCCACCAATAACGATTCATCTTTTTTACCCCAGGTATACAGGTTGATTGGTTCAATTTCATCGTATTCGCACCAATCCAGAAAAGCCAGTAATACATCATTGAAATATTTGGCTCGATCAATTTCTATTTGCTCAATGCCCGTGAGGGTTTTGCAATAAGGAGATAAAAATTGATTTCGAACTGGTTTGACCACTTTTGAAAATGTTGCCACTACCCTTCTATATGGATCCACTCTGCAAGCACCAATCTCTATGATTTCAGGCACTCGGCTCACATAGGAATCACTCCAACAAGTTGCTTCTAAATCCAAAATTACAGAATACATGGTACTATTATCTCAAATCAAAACCGGTCAGATTCCCAATGAATGGAGCTCCAATCCACTTCAGCCACCAATTCCATGTGATTGAGGCGATTTCCATAAAACAATAATCCTAGAAAATCCTCGCTATAAAATCTGCCGTATTGATCTTTCTTCAATATCCGTTGAATATGAAAGATTCCCAATTGTTCTATTCCTTTAGCCATAACATCAACAACATTTCCTTCTAATTGCGCTGGATAAATCAACTGTCCAGCCTCCGCTTTTTGAAATATCAAATGTTGGAATTGAGTACATAAACTGACCATTGCATTTTCCGGCAAATAATAATCCTCCTCTGGAAGTTGAACAATGCTGTATATATCATGCTGCGGATTCATCTTTGACAACAATACAAACGCAGCATGCGCTACCAAATGAGCAGGCAATACGTAATGGTATTTTTTAAATGCCTCTGCAATTTTCTCACCAAGTTCTCTTGTATAGATCATTTCGCGCTGGTCATCTTTGACCAATTGTCCTTGAGACATGTAATAATCCATTAATGACACCTGTTGATTTTTGTGATTGTAACTCACCCCTTTATCATCCATCGAATTTCCAAACACATCCATAGGCTTACCAAAAGTTAGATAGATGTCCGTTTTGTATTTCATCACCCTTCTGATGAAAGTTATATAAGAACTGACTCCTGGTTTAATGGATCGTGCCGTATATTTTTCTTGTCCAGTGCTCGATAAATACTGGGCAACCAACGAACGGGCTTCCAAAACAGATTCGTACCCAATGATCAAAGGAACCACGGCTATTTTCTTTGGACTTCCAGTCTCTATGAGCAAACGCTGTGCTTGAATCAATGAACCCAGTAGCCCTAATTTCAATTTAACCTCCAACTCACCGCTGCGTGAACGGGTACCTCCCGGAAAAAAAATGGTATTCACTCCTTCCTTGATGGATAATTTGGAATAGGAGGTCAGGGCATGAAGGTAAATCGAATTCTTTTTCCTCCGATCAACCTTATACGCTCCCAAACGATTCATAAAAAATGCAAAAAATTCACTGTCGAAAAGATTCAATCCAGCCCCATAAGTAAAAGCTGGTAATCCAACACAAAGATCAATTCCATAACCTACCAAGATCGAATCCAAATTGCTTGAATGGGTGGGCACCAATACGACGATGTGGTCATTGAATAAATTCCGCACAGATTCTACGTAACCATTAACCCGCAAAGCTTGTTGGTTCTGTGCGCGCAACTTTTCCGATTTAGACCAAAAAATACTCCAACGAAATTGAAACAACAAGGTATTGAACAACATATCACTCCATCGCCTTACAAACAAAAATGTTTTTGGATTGAAATGCCCAATAATTTCCTGGCTGAACCGATTGATCAATCGGGACAATGTCTCAAGATTTCCTTTGTGTTTGTCGGTTAATAATTGATTTGCATTGTACTCATTTTGAATTTTTCGATAGTACTGCATTTCATTCGGAGGATCCGCCTTCCAGGGATTGGTTTTAACTCGCTGCTTTTCAAGATAAATAGTGCGTGCGATGGCTTGGTCAATATCCTCTTTGCTCATACGTTGAAATTGCTCAAACACATCCGCGTTCAATCCATGAAGAAATGGTTTCTTACGTAAAACAAATTTGGTAATCGGCCACTGATTCAAATCTGGAATCAAATGGTCAAACACTTTAAATTTATGAATGTTATCCATCATGTGAAGAACCTTACTGCTCCATTTGCTTCAATACCTGCTCAATATTAGTCAATAATTCCAACTTTCCTTGTCCGCTTTTTGCACTCACATCAAAAATGGGAGGAATACTATCCCATTGTTCCAGCATTTTCTGCTCTAAATTTTGTTTAAATCGACTCAATTGCAACTTTGTGCACCTGTCTATTTTGGTCAATACAATGTAAAAAGGCACTTGGTGCTCCCCTAAAAACTGCATCGTCGAAAGATCTATAGGTTGTGGATCAACGCTCGAATCAATCAACAATAACAACAAACACATGTTTTGACGGCCCGTCAGGTACCTGGGAAATTCATATGTCCAATGGGTTTTCAATTTTTTTGATACCCTGGCATATCCATAACCTGGTAAATCCATCAAAAACCATCGCGAGTCGATCTTATATTGGACAAAAGCCTGAGTCTTTCCTGGGGTTCCTGAAACCCTGGCCAAATCCTTGCGTTGGCAAATTGCATTGATCAAACTGCTTTTTCCAACATTGGACCTTCCCCAAAAGCAAATTTCTGGGACTCGGCTTTCCGGTATTTTTTGAAAACTGGGAAAGGAGCCTATAAATTCTATTTCCATGAATCATTATATGGCTGCAAAGTACGTTAAGAATATCCTAAATTAGGTGGTCCTAAAAATATATATTAATTTATTTTCGTATATTTGCTATGAACATGTCGCCGAATAAATATTGCTTATTAATCTGCGGGCTTTTCCTGTCTAGTTTGGGTTTCTCCCAGATAAACCTGTTGATTTTTGGAGGTTTGCACAGTGTAGATGTCAAAACTTCTGATTTCATCATCTCCAATAAAAACACCCTTGATTCATTCCAGTTTAAACTGGATAATGCTTCATACGGCTATCATTTCGGTTTGGGTATACGCCTTCGATTCAATCATTTTTACCTACAACCTGAACTGCAATTCAATTCAAATAAAGCCAATTTTAAAATCAAAGATATTGATATTCCTGGTGCCATTGACTCTGTCAAATCAGAACGCTATCAATACGTTGATTTGCCCGTACTCATTGGTTTGAAAGCAGGCTTAATAAGACTTTATGCAGGCCCCGTAGCACACTTTTTCATTCACAATTCTTCCGATTTATTTGATGTTGCCGGCTACGATGACAAGTTTTCGGCAGCCACTTTCGGCTATCAAGCAGGCATTGGTTTTGACATCGCTTTCATTGGTATAGACCTCAAGCATGAAGGCAATTTCAGCAACTACGGCGATCACATCAATTTCTTTGGACAAAAGTTGAATTTTGATAAGAAGGCATCCCGCTTTATGGGTACATTAAGTTTTAAATTTTGATCCTAGGATCCGACATTGCATAAAGTATATCCACCATCGTATTGACCATTATAAAAATGGTCACCGTAACGACACAACACCCCAATACCAGTGGAACATCGAATTGACCCAATGCTTGGATCGTCAAATCTCCCAAACCCCGGAAATTAAAAACATATTCAACAAAAAAAGCTCCCGTAAGCAAAGACGCCATCCAACCACTAAGCGTTGTAATCACCGGATTGAGCGCATTGGGAAATACATGACGAAGCAAAACCCTATTTTTCGTTAAGCCGCTTGCCCTTGCAGTTGTGGTAAATGGTTCTTGAAGTGCATCGATCAAGGATGCTCTGGCCATCTGACAAATCATAGCTACCGGACGAATCCCAAGCGCAACGGCGGGCAGTACCAACCTCTTCCAGTCCATGTGTGCATTTCCAAAATCATCCAATCCATACAATGATCCTTGCAGGGGTAATCCAGTCCAATCTCCCAAATAAAATGCAAATACCAAAGCAAACAATATTGCCGAGATATAACTTGGAATACTATAAAAGAGCGTGGTAATGTTCAAAATCAATTGATCCAAAATAGAATTTTGGTAAACCGCAGCAAAAGTACCCAGAAGCACACCTAAAAAGACAGCGACCAACAATGCAGAAAATCCCAACCACAATGTTCCTGGCAATGCATCTCCAATCAACGAGGAAACATCCTCCCCATTGATGTATGATTTTCGCAAATAGGGAATTTTAAGGATCCAGCGCCATTGTCCCAATTGAAACATTTCGGTGTATTGGTAGAGCTGTATCCGCTCACTCTGCACATTGATCCGCTGCAAAGGTGAAAGGTCTTCCAGGTAGCGTAAAACTTGATATCCCAATGGTTGATCGAGATAGTATTGTTTGCGCAAGCGTTCGATACTGGCTTGATCAGACCGCTGTCCAAATTGCAAACTTGCTGGATCGATAGGTGCCTGGTAAATGATCAAGCAAATGGCCGTGATGACTGCTACTACACTGGCAGTGAAAAGCAACACTTTATTTAAAATGAATCGCAACATTCCTATCGAATCAATCCATGCAAAAGTAAATACCTTTGCTACCAACATGCAAAAAATCTCCTACGCCAATACGGAATGCTCCCCTACCCCAGCACTGGGTTTAAGCCGGTTTGATTTAAGCTATCTAATTCATCCTGAGACGTTTAGTAAGCTAGTGGATGCGTCTGATTATTACGCACAAATTGACCGCGCCATTCAAAAAAGAGGTCAATTTCCTCACCGAAATATTCTCGTTCAGAAACTTCATGAAATGTATGGACCACTGGATAAATCGGAACAGGTAATCAATAATTTAAAACTTTTACAAAATGAACAATGTTTTACGGTGTGTTGTGCCCACCAACCTTGCATTTTGGGAGGACCTCTGTATTGGGTTTTCAAAATTGCCTCGACGATAGCCCTCAGCCATTACTTAAACGAGCGGTATCCAGAACATTCATTTGTACCAGTGTATTACATAGGTTTTGAAGATCACGATTTTGAAGAAATAAATCATATTAAACTATTTAATAAGAAATATACCTGGGTGCAAAACAGCGGCCCCGCCGTTGGAAGATTATCTACTCAAAATCTGGAAATATTTCTGAATGAAATTAAATCCCTTTTTACCCAAAATGCAATTGCCAATGAGTACTTCGACACTCAGTTGCAATTTGCGCACTCGGCACAATCTTATGCCGATTACTTCATTCAGTTCGTAAATCACCTTTTTGGCAAAACCGGACTCATTTTGCTTCATCCAGACAATTCATCTTTTAAAGATTGTTTTCGCGATTTGATGCAACAAGAGCTTCAACATTCCATCATCCAATCAACTTCACAAGAGTCATGCAATGCCTTGAAGGAGCTGGATTTTGATTTACAAGCTCATCCAAGAGAAATAAATTTATTTTACCATGCACTTGATGGACGCAAGCGCATCATAACGACAGCACCCGGTGAGTATGCCCTTGCAGATTTCAGTAAATCATGGAAGCTTGATGAAATCATCCAAGAATTAGAGAAAAAACCTGAGAACTTTAGTCCCAACGTTTTGCTTCGGCCGCTTCTGCAAGAAACCATTTTACCAAATGTAGCGTTCGTGGGTGGCGGAGCTGAGTTGCATTATTGGATGCAATTGAAATCATGTTTTGATAAATTAAAAATTCCTTTTCCTGCCCTAATCAGAAGAACATCAGCATTTTGGATCGACCACAAATTGGTTACAAAAATTGCGAAGACAGGATACGATGCATTGATGTTTTTAAAATCAGAACAAGAAATCCAAGATCATTACATCAATCAATTCGCAACAGAAAGTCCAGTATCCCCCAATAGCTTTCTTCATTTGAAAAATTCTACCGATGAAATCAATCGATCATTAACACCATTGGATGCATCTACACAAACAAGTATCCGTGCTGAACTTCAAAAAATACATAAATCAATTGAACACATTGAAAACAAAATTCAAAAATATCTGAAGTCCAAACATGACCAGGACATTCAAAAATTACTCACCATAAGAGGACATTTGTTTCCAGAAAAACAATTACAAGAACGCGTAAGTAATTTTTTACCATTTTATTTTAGCAATCCATCGGAATTTATCGAAAATCTTATCAAAATCATGAATCCGCTAAATAGGTTATTCTTCATGATCCAAGAAACAGTAGATAAAGACTCTATTACCGAGGAATAATTTAATCCTCTTCCGATTCCACAAACATCATATCCAACAAATCGGCCAATGTGGACTTTAATTCCTTTCGGTCAACGATAAAATCCAGAAAGCCATTTTCCAAGAGAAACTCTGATCGCTGAAATCCTTCAGGCAAATCGCGCTTTATGGTTTCCTTCACAACGCGTGGACCAGCAAATCCAATGAGTGCATTGGGTTCTGAAAAATTAATGTCTCCTAACATTGCAAATGAAGCAGTAACACCTCCTGTAGTAGGATCTGTTAAAAATGAAAAATAAGGTATTTTGTGTTTGGCTAACAAAGTAAGCTTAGCCGAGGTTTTAGCCATTTGCATCAGTGAAAATGCCGACTCCATCATCCTTGCCCCTCCCGATTTCGAAATGATGAGTAAAGGCACCCTATGTTCCAAACAAAAGTCGATTGCTCGGCTGATTTTTTCTCCCATCACTGAACCCATAGATCCTCCAATGAATGTAAAATCCATTGCAGCAGTAACCAGCTCACGCTTATTGATCTTTCCAACAGCAACTTGCATGCTATCGCCTACTCCACTATTCTTTCGTGCATCTTCAAGACGTTTTGAATAAGATTGCAAATCGGTGAAATCGAGAAAGTCAAAAGACTCTAAATGGTCAAACAACTCCACATAATCCCCATCATAAATTAAATCAAAATACTGTTCTGAACTAATCCGTGTATGGTAATTGCATTTTGGACATTTGTAATAAGACTCTTTCAACAATTTTGTGGTCGTCATTTCATTGCATTCGGGACACTTAAACCAAATGCCATCTGGAGTCTCTTTCTTGCCCTTCGTTGCGGTTGAAATACCTTCTTTGAGTCGCTTGAACCAACCCATCTTATTTTATTTTACTTGTAGCGAATTTACGCATGCGAACAGAGCAAATTTATGCTATATTCGCTGAGATGCGGTCCTAATTTTAACGGTTTGATTAAATTTGATTTTTTCACGAACCCAATAAATTTATAATTAATTAAATATCAATCTATTGTGAAAGTTTGTTTGGTAGGCTATGGAAAAATGGGCAAAGCCATAGAAAGCATTTTATTGAGCCGTGGGCATGATATTTCTGGCAGGATTTCTAAAGCAAATGCCGATACTTTGGTCACGTGTTTGGCCCATTCAGACATGGCCATAGAATTCAGCCGTCCTGAAAAAGCACTGCATCACATCGAAACCGCCATGGAACATGGGGTTCCAATGGTTTGTGGCACAACCGGTTGGGTAAACAATTTGCATGCGGTAAAATCCATGGTACAACAAAAAAATGGGGCTTTTTTGCATGCTTCTAACTTCAGCGTGGGGGTGCAGCTATTTTTTGCACTCAACCGGCATTTGGCCAAGCTAATGGCATTTCATGATGAATATCAATGCGTTGTAACCGATATACACCACATCCACAAATTGGATGCACCCAGCGGAACTGCAATCACTCTTGCAAACGACATAGTGAATATTCATCCCAAGTACTCCGATTGGTCTTTGGAATCCAGGGAACATGACACACTGCCCATACATTCAAAAAGGGAAGGAGAAATCATAGGAACCCACTTGATCCAATATCAATCAAAAATCGATGAAATTCAAATTTTACACCAAGCACATAACCGCGATGGATTTGCTGCCGGTGCAGTGTTGGCAGCCGAGTGGTTACTCGAAAAAAAAGGAATTTATACCATGCAAGATGTGCTTGGAATTACAAGTTGATTCAAACTTTAAAACCATTGCGCTCATACAGCGTTTGTAAGCAAGTAAATGGCATATGATTTCAAGAAAATCCATTGACGAGGTCATCGAAACCGCAAAGATTGAAGACGTGGTGAGGGATTTTGTAGATCTCAAACCAAGAGGATCCAATCTCATTGGCTTATGCCCATTTCACAAAGAGAAAACACCTTCCTTTTATGTTTCTACTCCAAAAAACATCTACAAATGCTTTGGCTGTGGAAAAGGCGGTAATCCCGTACAATTTTTGATGGAGGCCGAACAATTGACTTTTCCAGAGGCTATTCGTCAACTCGCAAAAAAATATCATATTCAACTGGAAGAAACAATCCGTACCGAAGCAAATCTGGAAGATGAAAAGGAACGAGAAAGTCTGCATGTAGTCAACCAGTTCGCTTTAGATTATTTCAAGCGTCAATTGTGGGAAACTGATTTAGGTCGATCTGTTGCCTTATCTTATTTTAAGCAGCGGGGATTTCTTGAATCAACAATTGAGAAATTTGAATTAGGTTTTGCACCAGACAAAACCGATGGATTATTGTCAGAAGCCACTAAAAAATCATTTAAGTCCGAATATTTACGAAAACTAGGCCTTATTACGGAAAATCAAAAAGATTTTTTTCGCAACAGAGTCATTTTTCCAATTCATCATTTCACAGGGAAACCGATTGCCTTTGCGGGTCGTCTATTGGGAACCGATGCCAAGGTAGCTAAATACATCAACTCTCCAGAAACGGAGCTGTATCAAAAAAGCAAAACACTTTATGGACTTCACTTGGCTAAAAAAAGCATCCGCGAAAAAAATCAATGCATCTTAGTAGAAGGCTATACAGACGTCATTTCTTTGGTGCAAGCGGGCATTGAAAACGTAGTAGCATCCTCCGGCACTGCATTGACCGAAGAACAAATTCAATCCATCAAAAGACTAAGTCAGAATATCCTCATTTTATATGATGGGGATGCTGCAGGTATAAAAGCCGCAACACGTGGAATAGACCTCATTTTACAAGAAGGCATGAACGTAAAAATTGCGATCATCCCGGACAATGAAGATCCAGATGGATTTGTTCAAAAAATAGGCAGCTCTGCGTTTGAAAACTTTTTATCAAATCATGCTACAGACTTTATCTTGTTTAAGCTAAGCAGCAACTTGGCAGAGATTAAAAGCGACCCCATTAAACGTTCCATCATCATCAATGACATTGTACGCAGCATCGCCAAGATTCCCGACCCCATTACCCGTTCAGTATATTTATTGGAAACTTCCAGTCAAACCGGTATTGACGAGGCAAGTCTTCGAACAGCTTGCAACAAAATATTGGATGAGGACCGCAAATCCAGAGCAATTCGAGAAAAAAAATTGGCATTGGATCGCGATGCAGTCATCCTCAGTGAAAATACTTCCGAAATCAAATACGAAAGTAAAAGCCACATACCTGTTGCGTTGAAGGACGAATTTCAAGAAAAAGACATTTGCAGAATTTTATTGTTATTTGGCAACCAATGGTATAACGAAACAGATGGCATCCCCTTTGCCTCGTATGTCATCGAAAATATAGCGGACACGCTACCTTATTTTGAGAATGAATTGTACAAGCAAATCATTTTAGAATATTCACAATTGCTATCAGAAGGACAATTGCCCGATATCCATTATTTCATCAACCATGCTTCCAAAGAAATCGCAGATTTGGCAATCGATTTTAATTTTTCAAAATACGAATACAGCAACAATTGGTCAGAAAGATTGGGGATTTACCTGGCAACCCAATCGGTACCTGATCAAAATTACCTTGCAGATGCGACTCAAAGCATTCTTCGTTTTAAATTGAAAAAATACAACCGAGCCATTACGGATTTTGAATCCAAATTAAAGCAAAGGGAACTGTCGGAAGAAGAAATGGAGATCGAATTAAAATCCCATCAATATATTATACAGCAACGCAATCTCATTGCGAGTATGCTGCGAACTGTTATTATACAGTAAAAAAGTGATTAAATAACTTCGTGTTCTGCAAGGTATCGCTCTGCATCCAAAGCAGCCATGCAACCTGATCCTGCAGCCGTAACGGCTTGCCGGTAAACACGGTCTTGCACATCACCGCAAGCAAATACACCCGGGCGATTGGTTTTGGATGTTCCCGGAATGGTTTTAATATATTGCTGATCATCCATATCCAACCATCCATCAAAAGGCTTGGAATTTGGACTATGGCCTATGGCTATGAATACCGCCTTAACATCGATTTCAGAAATTGCGTTGTTCACATTATTTCGAAGCACTGCTTTTTCAACATCTTGCTCGCCTGCTATTTCCTCGACTTCGGTGTTCCAATGAACTTTAATGACCGGGTTATTCATCACTCGTTCTTGCATGATTTTTGAAGCGCGCATATGATCTTTACGGACCAACAAATGCACTTCCGGGCATAATTTCGATAAATAGGATGCTTCCTCTGCGGCTGTATCCCCTCCCCCGACAACGGCAACTTTTTGTCCTTTAAAGAAAAATCCATCGCACACAGCACAGGCAGATACTCCCCTGTTCATCAATCTTTTTTCTGAATCAATTCCCAACCATTTGGCGCTTGCGCCCGTCGAGATAATAACTGTATGGGCCTTGAAGGCTTCTCCACTTTCAGTCCAAACAGTGTGCACGGGCCCAGTAAAGTCAACTTTGGCGATGACTTCGTACTTGATTTCTGTTTGGAACCGCATGGCTTGCTTTAGGAAATCGTCCATCATTTGAGGGCCCTGAATTCCATCCGGATATCCTGGGTAATTCTCGACTTCTGTGGTGATCATCAATTGCCCTCCTGGTTCGATTCCAGTGAACAATATTGGCTTTAAATTGGCCCTTGCCGCATAAATGGCTGCAGTATAACCAGAGGGTCCAGAACCTATGATCAACGTATTATGAATTATTTCACTCATGGCTTCAACGATATGATAAGATTGTTTCGACAATATTTGCTAACATTCTCTATCCAATAAAGTTCATCGCCACATTCCAAAGTCATTTGAGCTTGATTGTAAAATGGCTGTCGCTGTTTGCATAATTCTTCTATTTGCATACGCAAATCACTTTCCTGCTTAAATATTGGACGGGATTGCTTTTGAATGTTATCCAAAATAAAATCAACGCTCCGGTGCAAATAAATGGTGAAAGCGAATTCATTCATGATGGCCATGTTATCATAAAATGCTGCAGATCCTCCTCCCGTGCTCAACACGACCGCTTGACCGGTTAAGCACTTCAGTAACTCCATACGCTCTAGCATGCGAAAAAAAGACTCACCAAATTCCTCAAATATCTGCGATGTCTTTACCCCACAAACTTGCTCGATGCGTTCATCCAAATCAAGGTGCTGCACTGACCAACTATCGGCTAATTGCTTACCAAAATAAGACTTGCCGGATCCCGGCATCCCGACAATGCAGACATGCCGTTCCAATGAATAACTTGCCATCCTCCTGTGTTTATTCCGCAATTTATCAATTATCTGAATAAAATTTCAATGCAATGCATTGTTTTTCAACACATTATAATTATTTTCAAAGCTTTTGATTCCGCAACTTTGCTTAACGAAAAAAAGGAATGAGAATACATGATAGATGTTATAAATTTACCTCGCAATTTGCATACAATTACACGTTATGAGTATTTTGATTCTGTATATAATTTTGTTTGCCATCATGTATGTGTTTTTTATTTTGCCAAGAACAAAACAGCAAAAGGCACAAAACAAATTTCTTACTGAAATTAAAAAAGGGGATTTAGTTGTTACAGCATCCGGCATAGTTGGCAAGATTACAAAGATTGAAGATTTAGTGGTTGAATTACAACTCGACTCCAAATCGTTCATCAAAGTGTTGAAATCTTCTATTTCCAAGGAAGGTACGGATTCGATCAAAGACAAATACCAGCTTGAACTTTAATATTGCAAAACTTAAGCCATCCATACCAATATTATACATTCACCACCCTACTTAGAGCCTATTTTCTCTAAATTTGGAATAACGGTAATCCAATTAACCACCCGCTCCATTTGTCTATTATCACAATACGCGCACTGAATTATGCAACGGGAAATCCTTCTCTTAGCTTATGTTGTTTGAACAGCAGCACTGTGGAAATACTCTTAGCTCTTAGTGTGTCAAAGGCTTTATCGCTAATTTGTGGTCTCTATTGCAGTGCTACAAGCCTTTCAATGGGTTATTGGCAGAAATCCAAAGCCACTGCTTATCGATTCATTTGAGACATTTCCTGCTCAAAGGACTCCATGGTGTATTTCTTATAATTTCCTTCAGGATATTCAAATACTTTTTGATCTACAGTAGGAGAATACTCCTTTGCAACCATAATCAATTCCATTTTAAAATTTCCGCTGCCCATACGCATGTTGTATTCCAATGGAGTGCCTTTAAAATCAAGCGTCTTTTTGCCATTTGTGACGTAAGACGCATCGAATTTTAATTTGTCGGTCACATACAATGTCATTTCAATGTCTTCGGAAGCTTCCAAACTCTTCACTTCCTTGTTGGCTTTCATCGTCAACTTCACTCTGTAACAGGGAAATCCTAATATTTCTTTGACATCCTTCCGATCTTCTTTGATGTCAATTTGCATGGCGTCAAAACCACCTGCAGATTTATTTTCCGCCATGGACTTTCTGGTCTCTGTAATGAGGTATTTCTTTCCCATCAAATCCATGTACAATCGTATGCTATCATTGCGCGTGTCATAATAGGTTTCACTTTTCATCATCATCATCGAAAACGATGACTTCTGCTGCGTTCCATCCGAAAACAACTGAATATTGACATTCCCCATATGGGCACCCATATCCACTGGAGCTTCTTCTCCATTTAAATAAATTTTTTCGACTTCCATGCGGATCATCCCAACAGACAAAGCTTGTCCAGTCACTGTAAATCCGGCAAAGAGCAAGGAACAAATAATCAAGATTGGTTTTCCCATATGTGTAAAATGTTAGTATAAAAAAGTGATCCCGTCAGGATTCGAACCTGAGACCTACTGCTTAGAAGGCAGTTGCTCTATCCAGCTGAGCTACGGGACCTTCTGAAAAGCCTCACTCCAAGAAGTTAGACTACCAGAATTTTCCTTTTAGGCGGTGCAAAGATACTAAAATGCAAGGTCCTGGCAAGTTCTATTTGACCAGCATGATTCTAAAAATTCGCCCATTGCTGGACTTTAGAGCTCCCCAATACATCCCATGAGGC
>Ga0268298_10000644_pt1 | contig 44529 bp, 32 predicted proteins | sample WWTPWeurt_MetaG_FD_194462 | JGI IMG/M metagenome (GOLD analysis project Ga0268298, IMG submission 194462) | Activated sludge microbial communities from WWTP in Nijmegen, Gelderland, Netherland - WWTP Weurt | ecosystem: Engineered > WWTP > Aerobic digester > Activated sludge | place...
CGTCCACAGAGACCTCAAGCCAGACAATGTTTTGCTGGTGAATCAGGATGGAAATGCGGACTTTGTGAAGATCATTGATTTTGGGATCGCAAAGGATGTGAAAGCGATGCCGGGATGGCAATTGAGCGGTGCGATGCGGGTTAGTTCTGCGTCGCTGGCGATGGCCTCCCAACCTGAACCCGCGCCCGAAACCCCCGAAGACTTTGGGAATGAAGATACCCCAGAACAGAGTTTGACTTTGGCCGGCCAACTGGTGGGTACACCCCTTTACATGGCCCCCGAACAGATCCGACACGGGGTTCACGATGCAAAGGGGGACCAGTATGCACTCGGCTGCATGTTGTATTTCATGTTGACGGGACAGCCGGTGTTTTCTGGGAAGCGGCCCGACGACATCATGTCGGCGCATGTGAAACAAGCTGTGGTACGGCCTCGGGAACGGAAACCGGGGCTTGTGGTAAGTGAAAAGCTCGAAGCGATCATTTTGAAGGCTCTGTCGAAAGACCCAGCAGCGCGGTTTGAGTCCATGCGAGCTCTCGAAGAAGCGCTCGAAACGTGCATCGCGGACATGACGCCCGCGCCACTCACGCGAGGCCAGTTTTTTCGGAAGCAGCTCCGTCGGTGGTTGCCAGTGTGGGGTCCAGCCCTCGCGGGTCTCCTGTTTCTGCTTGTGTATGTGTTGCAATCGCGTCGAGGAAAGGATGAGGTCCTGTCCCCGGCTGAGCTGCGGGCAGTTCGTGCCCGAGCCATCGCAGTTCTTTTGCAACAGACCTCGAGTCCAGATTTGCGGCTCAAATTGCCGGCGTTGCGAGCACTCGGTCAAAGTCGGGAAGGTGCGCAAAAGGATCTCCTCGAGAAGTTCCTGTCGGATGCCGATCCGAAAATCGTCGCGCAATCGGCAGAGTCGCTGGGACTTTTGGGCGAACCCTCGGCAGCGGCGGCGCTGTTGTCGAAGATAGGACAAGCACCCGACGCGGCGACCAAAGTGGCTTTGGCGTTGGCGCTGGAACGACTCGGGGAAACGAAAGGCACGCAGCTTCTTTACGACGGGCTTGCGGGCAAAGACAACGAGCTGCGCATGTTGTCGGCGCTCCTTTTGTGCGAGCGTGGCAATCGCTCGGCGGTGGAGCTTTTGTTGTCTGTCCTCGAAAAGGGGCAAGTGGGTGGACCGATTGAACTGTCGGTCCTGGGTTGTTTGGCGCGTGCGGGCAACGAAGCGTCGTACAAAACCCTGCTCGTTCGGTTGCAGCAATCGGAACCGCGAGAAGCGCAGCTGAAAGCAGCCCAACAACTGATTTTGCTCGGGGACAATCGAGCCCAGACGCTGCTCGAAAAACTCGCGAACGAGCCCGGACGCGATCAACTGCTTGCGGCCCGGTATTTGGCATCCCCAGAGCATCAAAACACTGCGCAGGTGTTTCGTTCTCTGATCCGCGACAGCGACGCCAGCGCGAGTGCCATCATCCTGGCCGTCGAAGGTTTGGGGTTGTCAGGGCAGACATTCGACGTGCGAATCCTGGACAAGCTGTTGGGCACGGCCAGCGACGAGGCGCTCAAACTGGCGGCGGCAGAGGCGATTGTACGTCTTGTGGCGACAGATGTGCGCCTGATGTCCGAACGGAGTCTGCTGTGGGCGCGGGATGCGCTGGCGAGTGGCAGTTCAACGATTCGAGAGGCGGGTGTGGCTACCCTCGGCGATCGGCCTGAGCAGGAGGCCAGCACGCTGATCGTGTCGATGTTAAAAGACCCTGCGGCACAAGTCCGACGGGCCGCTGTGCGAGCGTTGGTTCGTCGAGATGCCGAAGGCGCGCTTGACACCTTGAAAGACCAGCTTTCCGACGGCGATTCCTTGGTGCGAATCGAGGCGCTCCAAGCCTTGGTGCGCACGGCCAGCCGGCTCGTCGATCGCGGGCAAAAGTCTTCCGTCGAGAAAATCACAGAGTGGCTGAAAGAGACTGTTCGGAAAGGTTCTGCCAGCGAACAAGCCGTCGCTCGAAGTGGTCTTTTGATGCTTGGCGATGCCAGCCAAAAGGCAACTTTGCGCGATCTCTTGTCATCGGGAACCGACGAGATCCGCAAACTTCTGGCCGAGCAACAGGGTCTGGACAGCGACCTGCTTCGTCTGTTGCTGGCTGATCGCAAAGAAGACATTCGCTTTCTGGCGGCCCGTCGTCTGGCAGAGCGTGGAGACACCGAATCAAAAGCGGTCCTGCGCGAAATGGCGAAAAAGGGAGGCAGTGAAGCCCTGACCGCAGCGGTGTTGCTCCGCAGGCTCGGCGAAAACACCGACGGCATCTCGACCACGCCCAGTCAAAGAATGCTGTCGTCTGTCGAACAGCGCATGCAGCTCATCGAATCCGTGCAAAACCTAGACGCAAACCTCGCAGTGCCGGTTCTCATGCAAGCCACTCGCGACCCCGAACCCTTGGTCCGAAGGCTCGTCGTCGAAGTCGCTGCCGACCTCCCCGCCCAAAAAGGCCAATCCCCCCCAGGCCTCCCAATCATCCGCATGCTGGCCAAGTCCCAGGTAGCGCTCGCTTCCGCTACCCTCAACTGAGCGTTCTCGACGAGAACCTGAATTTTAATTCGATTGTTTTATGTATTTTGAATTGCATAAAACAAGTTAATCATCCGCCAAATGGACAAGCTTGGTCCATGGTCCACGGCTATCTCCGAATCCGATGGGGGCACGACGGAAACTGCCTACATGGAGTCTGTTTGGCGCAGTCTGTATCTGTGCGTGCGATGAACGCGGCCGCGATCGGGGGGGGAGCGGCCGCTACTGACCGAGCGCGGCCGCGTTTTTCACTTTGCACCCCGTCGAGACTTGATCTTGTGGGTGGGAAGCGCGGCCGCGCCCGATCGAGTCTGCGCGGCCGCGATCGCAAGATAGGGGTACGACTACGGACTCCTAACGCAGTCTGGGAGTGGGAATCCTGCGCACCACGGCGCAGATGTCAGATGTCTTCTGGCTCAATGTCTATGTCGGAATTGAGCCGGTTGCGCATTTCCTCGACCATGCGCTGTCGCTTCGCCGGGCCGGTGTAGTCCGATTCCGAGATGTCCGAAAACAGACTCACCACCGTTTCCAGCGCCGGAAGCTTGACGGAACTCAATTCCTTTTTGGCCTTCCGTACCACTTCGTCAAACACATCGAACATCGCGCCAAAGTAGTTCCGCTTGACGAGCTGTTCCTTGTCGTTAATCTCGCCGTGGAACGCGCGCAAGTAGTTTAGGACAAGTTCCTGCTGTTTGTCAGGAGGCTGCTTGCTGAGCAGCTCACTCTTCTGCGCACGACCGAGCGCACTATCAAAACTGATCCGAGATAGCTTGCCCGGACTTGACTCCCCTACGTTCAATTTCCCGCGCAGAGGAGACGCTTCATCTGTGTTTAGGAATTGAAATAGCCGACGGAGATTTGCTTCAATCTCTGTCTCTGTTCCGGCGATGCTCTTGACGTTTTTCAGGAGTTCCTTGGGGACTCCCTTGTGCTTGGTGTTGATGTCTAGGAACAGCCGCGCTTCCGTCGCTTGATCCAGTCCGCTGTAGATCGCAACCGGAACGCGATGCCGCAGCTTGCACAGATGGTATCCCCACAGCCGATGCTGTCCGTCGATTACCGCGAACGCTTCGGGAACACGCTGGAAGTTGAGCTGCTTGGTCTTTCGCGTGTAGGTCAGCTCTGCAATCGCCTGCGCAGAGAGCACGATGTTGCTCGGAATCGACTCCCCATCGGTCGCCAGGTACTGCGCGATGTCAAGTGCGCGGCGTTTGTCGTACCGTCGCTGATAACCTTCCTCTGGATTCTCGCAGTAGCGTTCCACGAAGCAGTACGGATACAGATCATCAATAGGAATTGTCGTGTAGTAGATGTCCTGTCCGTTCTGATGGATCTTGTGAGCGGTATAGGAATGGTCCGTGGGTTCGCGTTCGGGCCGCTCCGATTCCGGTTCATCAGCTGACGGGTTCTTACTACTCATCCCACACTCCTATTCCGACTTGTCATCACTTCCAAAGAAGGAAGGCGGCTGCGGATTCTGTTTCCGTCTTCCCGGTGTCCCTTGCTCACGTAGCCAGTGCTCAAGGTCAGCCCGACGCCAGCGCCGCATTCGTCCGGTTCCCGCACTCATCTGGTCCAGCTCTGGATACCGTCGCCGCTTCCCCGTGAATCCCGGCACCGTCAGACCGAGCAGCGCAGCGGCCCCCTTTTGGTCAAGCCAAGCGTCTGTCTCCCGTTCCGAAAGCGCATCCTTCACCGCCTGCTTGATGTACGCAGACAGAACCGCGCGCACATCAGGGTCCGTAAGCGCAGTCTGAAGCTCTGTAACTAGATCGATCTTGATGGGCATGGCCGTGCGCATTCATCGTATCACGCCATGGCCCTAAACCACCGAAGCGATTTCGATTTCGCCTAAGCAACTTCCGCACGGAGACATCCTCCGACACCTCGCACCATTCGCGGTCGTACAATTGATGAGGTTTGTGTTTTTTCATCCCATCGGGACTGCAACCCAAGCTATGCTGTCCTAGCCGTTTTCTCTTCGGAGAGCATGTCCTAGGGTCGTCGGAGCAATGAGGATTCATGCAGGTTTTCACTCGAACCATTTCCAGTGTCTTTGGCCAAGAGAAGCGATACGTGATTCCTCTGTTTCAGCGTCCGTACGTGTGGACAGAGGACGCGCAGTGGGCGCCTCTCTGGGATGACATTGTGGATCGTGCAGAGCAAGAGTTGGTTCCGCAGCGAGGAGACGTGTCGCCACACTTCCTCGGGGCGATCGTGATCCAGCAGCGGAAGACGTTTGGTGACCAACTCCTCGCGCATGATGTCATCGACGGACAGCAGCGATTGACAACGTTCCAGATCTTGCTGGCTGCCTTTCGTGACATCGCGACAGCTCGGAGCGATCAGAACGCGCCGTGGCTGGTGATGCTGACCAAGAACGCCAACGCGCTGGTCGAGACCGAGGTCGAACAGTTTAAGGTCTGGCCGACGGCCCAAGACGTGCCGCAGTTCCGTCTTGTCATCAATTCAGGTGGGCGGGCTCCTATCGAGAAAGTCCATCCTGCCATCCCACATCGCAAACGCATCCTGCCTCGTCCTCGAATGGTCGAGGCATACCTCTACTTTTATTCGACCATCGAGAAGTGGTTGCAGGCTGGTGGCGATGCAAACTTTGCCAATCGGTGTCGGGCACTGCGACGGGTACTCGACCGGCAGCTCCAGCTCGTCTCCATCGAACTGGATGGACATGAAGATCCACAGGTCATCTTTGAGACACTGAACGCTCGAGGTGTCCCTCTGCTTGCAGCAGATCTGCTGCGGAACTATATCTTCCAGAGAGCTGGGAGCAATGAGGAGCAGGAGAGGCTGCATGGCACCTACTGGAAGCGCTTCGAGGAGCCCGACAATCCAGATGCACCCGATGGTCTGCGATTCTGGGAGATGGAGGAGCGTCTCTCGCGAGCACGGATCGATCTCTACCTGCTCAACTACCTATCGATGAAGAAGAAGCAGGAGATTGCGATCAGTCGTCTATACCCAGAATATAAGTCGTGGATTGAGAAGGAACCGCGATTCCCAAGTGTTGAGGCGGAGTTGCAAGCTCTCTCTGGCTATGCGGGCCACTTCCACAAGCTTCTCCGTCCGGATCTTTCAACTCCTCTTGGTCGCTTCGCTGAGCATCTCAAGATTCTTGATACCAGCACGATCTACCCCCTGGTCTTGGGCTTGCTGGGAAATCCCGATGTCCCTGAAGTCGAGAGGAATGGGATCTTCAGCGATCTGGAGTCCTTCTTGATCCGTCGACTGGTGTGCAGTCGGGTGAATAAAGATTATCGGCGATTGTTCATCCAACATCTTCGCGAATTTGAAGCGAAGAAAGTGTTCACGCGGGATGCCTTCCATACGCTGCTAGCGTCAGGAACACTGGAGGCCGTCGACTGGCCTAGTGACGATGAGTTCCAGAGGGCATGGCTTCAGCTTGATGCCTACAAGGCTCTGAAGCCGGCGCAGGTGAAACTCATTCTCCGTTCGATTGAGGCTGCGCAGCGTGGTCCGAAGAATGAGATTCTCAGCAACAATGAGGATTTGTGCATCGAGCATGTAATGCCACAGTCTTGGCAACTCCACTGGCCCCTGCCTGCTGCCGTCGATCCGAAGCAGGCAGAGGAGCTTAGAGAAGAGGTGATCCACGACTTTGGAAACCTGACGCTTACGACGCAGGCGCTGAACAGCACGATCAGCAATGGCCCAGCGGTGAATAAGCTACCCGCCATCGCGCATCACAGCACGTTGCTGCTCAACCGCCATTTCCAACGTCGGAGCTCGTGGACAGAGACAGACATTCAGCAGCGCAGCGCCGTCCTCTTCGACATCGCGAAGCAGATTTGGCCGGGCCCCTGACTAACTGAGTGACTCGACCGCGACCACTCTTTCCGCGAGCCAGTGTGCGATGGCCATTCCATCTCCGAAGGACCCGGTGATCATGGACAGCATAAGCTGTTCTGCCTCATCTGTTGTGGCATCCAGAGTGAGTCCATGCACGAGTAGGACATGCATTGCAGAAGTCCATGCAACGCGCTTGTTACCGTCGGAAAAACAGTGATTCATGGCCATGTAGTAGAGTAAATACCCAGCGAACACCAGACCTGGGAGGTGGCTCTGCACGGAGTTGGTATAGGACTCTGCATTCCAGGCAGCAGCAATGCTTGACTCGACACAGCCGGGCTTGGGATTCGAGGCGTCGCCACCGTAGTGTCTGATTCCTTCGCGATACAGTTCGTAGACGTCTTCGATGGTGATGAGGCTCGACCAAGGATGCTGTAGCGTCACTGCGCGAACCTCCGCAGCAGCTCGTCCCAGCGTTCCCACAGCAGGGCACCGCGAGTGCCAGCGAATTGATCGCTTGGTTCCATTGAGGCATCAGCGGAGCGCAGGCGAAGCAGACGCAGCTTACCGACTGCTTGCACAACCAGCGCACGAACAGGAGTCGACCGCAAGGAGACCGCCTGCTCGACAAGTGGAACGGTCGCGGAACAGACAATGGTTCTCTTGGTCTTGGGATCTTGGATGCGCACTTCCGGACGGGCCGGATCGAAACTGACGCCCATCACGATAGCGACCATCTCATCGAGCACTGGTGCATCCGCTGGCAGCTCGGCCAGTGTGACGGCACCCACCTGCGTCTGCACGGCACTCCCATCGCTGCGCTGCACGCTATAGGACTGCGACTTCACACCAACGGGCAGTGAACGCAGGTACTCGCGGACCATTCCATTGCGAAGCCGTCCAGTGCTCTCATGCTCGATGGCAGTTACAAACTCGGCGCAGGTCTGGTCTGCTAGGCTGCGCACGGCATCAGACGCTTGCTCAGGAGCGAGCCGCAGCACACATGCCATCGTCAAACCGAGCGAGCCTTGCTCGACGCCGGTAATCTCTAGGTCTAGCTGCGAGGCCACCTTTGCCAGCCGCCCGCCGCGTAGCCCCAGGTCGTCGCCCTCGGACGCTTGGGTCACGATGCCCGAGGCAATCCGACGCATGGCAATGAGCATTCGATTGAGCGCGGGTCCAAACTCGGCCAGGCTCAGTCGGTGCTGCGCCAGCCCCGGCGCATCGCCGTCCCAAACGATCTTGAGCTGTGTCTCCATCACAAGTTCGCAGGCTACCACTGTTTGGCTGCTGAAGCTGCCCCATCAAACTCCGCTTGCGGCCCACCGAGAACGTGACGAATAATTCCGGCAGTGAGGCGGTCATGAGTGAACAGGCGCAGGCAGTTCTTGATCAGGCCATGAAGCTGTCCGTCGCAGAGCGGGAGCAGCTGGTAAGTCAGCTCCTGTCTTCCATCGACCAAGCGGTCCTGTCACCCGAAGAGCAGGCTGCGCATGATGCGGCGTGGGCTCCCGAGATTCGCCGTCGCATGGCAGAGATCGAAAGCGGTCAAGCCGAGACGATTCCGTGGAGCGTCGTCAAGGCGGAGATTGAGGCGATGATCGGTGAGTGAGGTCCGGCTCTCTGCCAGGGCGCGTCTGGAAATTCGAGCCATCGGACGCTGGTATTTGGATCAGAGTCCGCAAGCGGCCAGGCGCTTCCTGGCGATGGTAGACACGCTCCTTGCGCAGATTGGCTCGTCGCCTCGACTGTGGCGGGTCCATGGCGAAGGGGCGCGGAGAGCCCCAATGCGACGATTCCCATACAACGTCTACTACCGGGAAGTGGGCGACACGGTCTACATCCTCGCTGTCGTCCACGCGCATCGCCATCCCGAAGCATGGCGGCTCGCCGTCGATGCCGTAGTGCAGTGACTACCCCGCCCGAGGACGCAGTGGGCGAACGATGGGATCGGGCGCTGGTGTTGTACTGAGTCTGAAATTGAGCCGGGCCATTTCCCCGGCCATGAAGTCGGGGGCGAGGTGGCTGTAGATCTGGGTCATCTCGAACTTGCTGTGGCCCAGGATCTTTTGCAGCGCGAGCAGGTTACCGCCGGACATGACGTAGTGACTGGCGAAGGTGTGACGCAGCGCGTGCCAGGGACGAACGGGAACGTGACAGCCTGCGGAGAGCAGCAGCTCGTTGATTCCCAGCATGTCGTCAGCGGTGCCCATGCGCGGCTTGTGACCACGCACTAGCACGACGGGAAATACCAACGGACCCGGCGAACAGCGGCGCTGCCACTCGCGCAGAATCGGCCCGAGCGCAGGATGCATCGGGACAGGACGCCACTTCCCCGACTTCGGCGTCTTGCCGTAGCTGTGCGCGACGTGAATCGCCCCTCGATCAAACTGCACATCGATCCAGCGCAGCCCGAACAGCTCGCCCTTGCGCATTCCCGTGTAAATCGCCGTCGCCAGCATCGGATACACATCAGGAGCGTGCTGCTGCATGTGACGAAGCAGCTTCGCCACCTCGTCGCTGCTCAGGTAATCGACAAGTCCAGCCGGGGGCGTCTTGCGCAGTCCACCAGTCGGATTGGCCCCGTCGTGAAGTCCTTGCTTGCGCCCCCAGATATACAGCACCGAAATCGCCTTCAGCATGCTGTTGACCGTCGCTGGCTTGTACCCTTGCGCCAGCTTGCGGTCGCGCAGCGCCTCGATCTGTCCTGGCCTCAGGCTCGCAATCGGCAGCGATGCAAGGTCTGGCAGCACATGCTTACCGAGCGTGTAGCGCAGCCACGACCGATAGCGCTCGGGGTTTTTCGTCGGTGGATTCGCTTCCTGTAGGAACCGCTCCGCCAGCCCGAGCAGCGTCAGCGCCTGCCCTTGCCGCTCTGGCGACTGCTTTTCAGGAATCCCGACCAGGCCGCGCGCAACCCGCGCCTCGACCTCGGCGACAAACCGCATCGCCAGCGCCTTGCTGGGCTGGTGCGTCGGACGATGCTTGCGCTTGCCGTCGAGGTCAACGAATCGGCAATACCACTGCGGGCGGTCTTTGGTCCCTCGATTGTGAACGTCTCCCATAAACACCTCGCGTAGGCCGGACCCCACCCACATCGAGCAGACAGAGTCCAGCACTGTGCATGTTACCAAGATCGCTCAGCTTTCAGGAAGCCCGCTTCTCCACCCCGTCGCCAGGGCCGGATGACTTACGAGCCATCACCACCTCGGGCGCCTGCCGCAAATACTCCAGCGCGGCCCGCTTCGACGGAAACACCTTCCACCACATCCCCACTCCATCAATCATCCAACAAACAAACATCCAATCGACCGAATCCCCCTTGGGCCACTTGCACAACTCCCAGACAAACCGCTGCGAGGGCTGCCCCGTCTGCGGCCACGTCACAAACCGCAGCTGCACCGCGACGATAGGCCGTCGCCCTCGGTGCATCCGAAGCCAACGGTCAACGAAGTCCTGATCGCTTTCGAGTCGGCGAAGGAGTGACTTACCTAGCGTTATGGGTAGCTGACGCGAAGACGGTTTACGAAGCGCGGTCATGGAGTCCTCCAAATGCGACGAAGCCAATGGCAGGCCATCAGCACCATAGATGCCGATGGTCAGAAGTGGCATAGTGCGACGCAATCAACGAAACATCGCACTCACCGAATAAGAGATTAATGTATTCGGTTAATCGGTCAAGGATTTTTCAATGCCGACGGAGAAAACCAAGAAGCCAGCCAAAGCCGGTCGCCCCAAGGGTCAGACCCCGCCCAAGAAGACCACCACCGTCCGGCTGGACCAAGACCTCCTCGACTGGATCAACGAAAACGTCCCCCGCAACATCAGCCTGAGCGCGTTCGTGAACGAGGCAGTGCGGGAGAAGATCGCACGCAAGTAGCAGCTATCTACATAATGGTGGCCGATGAGCGAACGACTGAACCGAGCAAAAGAACTTATCCAGACCCCCAGCGAGAGCCTAGCTGTCGAAATCAAGAACTGGATCGATCCAGAGCAGCCATCTGGTCAGGCCCAAATTGTCCGGGCAGCGCTTGCCCTTCGCAACTTTGATGGAGGGCATCTGATTATCGGTTTTAATGATGACACCCGGAAACCAGAGCCTAACGCCCCAGCAAACATTGAACAGCTATTTCATATAGATAGGATACAAGGACTGATCACAAAACACTCATCAGAACCATTTGAAATTTTTATCGACTTCCCCGAAAGAAACGGGCAGGTATTTCCAGTGTTAACAATTCCATCCGGCGTCAAAACTCCAGTTGCGGTGAAGGCTGATTTGAAAGATAACAATCAGCATATTCTCAGGCAAAATGAGATCTACGTCAGAACTCTTCATTCAAACAACACTCCGAGCAGTTCAAAAGCTGGCTGGAAAGATTGGGAGAGGCTGGTAGAGACTTGTTTCGATAACCGAGAAGCGGATATTGGGCGATTCTTAAGGCGACATTTTCGCAATGTTACGCCTGATATATTTCAATCATTTCTCACGAATCTGAGCACTATCCAGCCACAAAAGACCGTTCAAGAACGCCTTGAGCAGAATCTGAAAGAGAGTGCTAATCGGTTCGAACAAATAGTCTCCGAACGGGGTGCCAACCTGCCTCCTCATGGTTCCTGGGAGATAGCGCTACTTCTGGTCGGTGATGTTCCGTCTATGACCTTGAGCAATGAGTTTCTACAATCTCTTAAATTCAGCAACCCTCGGTATACAGGTTGGCCTGTATGGTTTGTTAGTAGTGATGTTCACGATCCCAATATGCACCCCCGCGTCAATAATAACGCATGGGAGCAGTTTGTCTATACGGAAAGCCATATCGACTTTATGGTATTTGATCCGGCGGGCTATTTTTATCAACGCAGAGCTTTGCAAGAAGACTTAACAGGATCTAGAGAACCCCTTACAGTTTTAGACTTCATTCTTCCCGTCATTCGCACTACTGAAGCCATCGCAGTCGGCATGTCTATGGCCAAAGCAATAGGTTGTGGATCCGGCTGTACGTTGTCGTTCAAATTTCGTTGGACCAACCTGCGTGGACGCAGCCTGATGGCTATGGACCGGATGATATTCTTCCCGCCTAAAGGCCCAGCTTATCAGGATGAGGTGGTATCTATGGTAGATGTTCCACTAGATATATCCACATCAGCCCTTTATGAATATGTAGATAAGGCCACACAGCCATTGTTTGCAATTTTCTCTGGTTACTCATTTAACAAGAAGAGCCTGGAAGAATGGACCCGTAAAGTCCTAGAGCGGAAATTATAGCCAACGAGTCAATGTGTGATTATCGATGTAATCCCGAATTGCGCGATGGACCATATTTGGACCGACTCCCGACTTCCCAATAGCTAGCTCGACGGGAAATGGGTCTGTTTCGCATGCTGGCCAAGGATGGGGATGCGGGGGTTCGGGCTCGGGTTTGGAGTTTGCTTTGGAGGTTGGAATTGGGGGGCCAAGAGATGGAGGAAGCGGTGAAGAGACCGATTCCTGCCACGACGGAACTGCGGACGCCGGCGGCACCGAAAACGCCTCAGGATGTGGCACCCGTCGGGTTGACAGAGGAACCAGCGGGGAAAAGAGGAAAACTGCTGGTCGACGCGAAAAGCGGGACGCTGTTGCAAATCGACGATCGGCCTTGGCAAAACGCGAGCACAGGGCACATCACGTTGCCGGCGGGAAAACACACGCTGCGGGCACTCTCCGGGGAACGATCGCTCGAGATCATTGCGACGCAAACCCTGACGGTGAAACTGCCGCAATCCGAAGCGGAAGAACAGGTCGAAGCGGGCATCGAACTGCTCGGAAAAGGCGACTATCGACGGGCACAAAAGTTGTTCGATCGTGCGCACGGACGGTGCAAACACGACAAGGCTTTGGCGACGCCGTGCGATCTGCTCGAATTTGAGGGGACGTTCCATTTGGCGGCGGCGCTGGAAAGCGGCCATCACCTGACCGAGGCGATGGTCCAGTATCAAAAACTGCTCAAAATCAGCGGACGCAGCAAAACACGCGGTGACAAACGCGGTGAAATCCAGACGGCGGTGCAGCGGCTCTCGACGCAACTTGGCGAGATCGTGATTTCGGAAGCGAAAAAGGGCAAATGCCAGCAGTCGAGCCTGTGGGTCTTGCCGGGCACGCACATCGTCTCGGTCGGCGGCAAAAGCCAGCAGGTTCAGGTGAGCGCACAGCAAAAACTCGTGGTCGGGAGCTGTTCGTGATCGATGCGCTGCGTCGCATGCTGTGGGTCTTGTGGTTGACCGTGGTCATATGTGGTTTTTGTGACGACAACACCGCCTGGGCTCGTCGAGGCAAAGAGCGTCACAAAAAGGAACGAAAGCACCGACGGGAAAAAGGCAAGAAACCGGCAACGAAACCGACGAAACCCGATGAACCGCACACGTCGGAAACGCCGGACGCAGCAGCAGAACATGGCAATCGGGTTTCTCGACTCCTGCGCGAGGCGAAAGCGGCGCTCGACGAAGGGAATGTGGATGCTGCGCTGAAAAAGGCCGAGGCGGCATTCAAGAAGGAACGAACCGGCGACATCTTGTGCTTGCTGGGCCAGATTGCGGCAATTCAGTCACGCGCCGTCGATGCACATGACCTGTTTCGACGGTGTTTGGCCGATCCGACGGTGACAATCGACGCCGCTGTGCGCACCGACGCGCAAAAGCACACAGCCCGTCCGGTTCTGCCGACGGGAGAACTGCATGTTTTGGGCGAAAAAGATGCACTGTTGCTGGTCGATGACGGCGTGCGAGGAAGCCTGCCCTTGGTCCTGCCGCTCCGGTTGGCAGCGGGTTCGCACTCGGTCGCGGTGGTTGCGTCGGGACACACGTCGCGTGGCACCGTCGAAGTGCTGGCAGGCCAAGCGCGCGAAATGCGTTTTGATGCGCTGACGTCGGCAGTGCTCCTGTCGGTGCCGCCGCCGCTTGTGCTGGTGAAGCAGCCAGGCCCCACGCCCCCGGATGCGTTTTTGGGGGCGATCGAGCGTGGCACCCAAATTGCGGGTTATTCGCTGCTGCTCCAGACGGGAAAAATCGACGAATGCGACGCAAACGAAACAGTTTGTCTGCAAAAAACCGCGACTCACCACAAGGCGTCGCTGATTCTGGCGTTGGCGTTTCGTCGAGAAGATGCGGCGTGCGTGGTGAATCTGTCGGCGTGGAATGCGCAAATCGGTGAAGTGTCCGCGAGTGAGTCGGTGAAGCTCCTACCTTGTGTGGATGGAGCGCAGCTTGTGCGTCTTGCGGATGCCGTCGCAAGCACGCTGCTGAAGGAACGCGCGCGGCCTCGAGGAGAACTTGCTGTGCAGGGAATTCCGAAAGATGCGCAGGTCAAGGTTGACGAACACGCCGTTGGAATCCTCCCGTGGCAGGGGTCGTTGCTCGCGGGGCCGCACAAGGTGGTTGTTTTTCAGCCTGGCTACGAGCCGTTTTCGTCACAAACAACCGTTTTTCCGGGCAAAAAGGCAACGGTGTCTGTGCTGCTGTCTCCGGTTCTGGGTTCCGAACCTTCGCCGGGAAACACACTGTTTGCTTCTGTACAGATTCGGAGGCCTCTGTGGCGTGTGATTGGGGGTGCTGCAGCAGTGGGCGTCGGAATTTTGCTGATTGGGATCGGCGGATCAGGGCTGGCTGCAAACGGAACCTGCGTGCCCCCTTTGCAACCCCCTGCGGTGGTGTGTCGAGAAACCCTACAAACAACGACAGTAGGGGGTTCTCTGTTGGGCGTTGGCCTAGGCCTCACCATCGGCGGCGCAGTTCTCGTGGCGATTCCCTAAAACCAAGACAGCGAGTCTCTGCACGGGCCCAGAAAGACGATCTCACCGACGGAGTTGGGAGACCTTTTGGACATCCGTATCCACCTGCATTTTTTCGGGCAAATGCAGAAGGAATTGGTCTTTGGGAACCATAATCGTCGCCTCTCTGTGCGAGCCAGCATCATCGCTGTCCGAATCGAGTGTCTGGTGCTGAATGAAACTCGAAAGGTGCGACGGAATCGGTTGGTTTGGTTGGTCGTAGGCCCGCTGTCGCCCAATCAATCGCTCGACAAGAAGATCCGACGGCGCGCGAGCAAAATCGTGGGGTTTTTCGACGTAGGTAACGCCCATCGATTCGAGCCATTTGACTGGAGGCTCACCACCGATCAGCACGAAGGCCGCTTGGATGGGAATGTTTCGCTCGCGGCCCTCGACGAGTTTCAGGGTGACGCTGCCCGCGTCGAATTGCTTGACGTGCGAGCCGAACAACACGAGGACTCGTTTTTCGGCGATGGCGCGCTCGATGGCCTGGCGGTTCTTGGCTTTGACTCGGGAAAACACTTTGCCGCGATAACTGAGGATGACTTTGTTGCGCAGGTGCGGCGCGGCGAGGGAAAGGGCCGCTTCGACGGCGCTGTCTCCACCACCGACGACGAGCAGCGTTTTGCCATTGTACAAATCGGGGTCGTCGAGCAGCGTGTGAACCAGGGCCTGTTGTTCTCCGGGGACGGAAAGCCGACGGGGCTTCCCCCGCGTCCCAATGCACAAAAGCACTTTCTGCGACAGATACATTCCCTTGTCGGAGCGAACCTGAAAAATGCCATTTTGTTGCGGGACGATCGCCTCGACGACTTCGCGCAGCCGGATGTCGAGGCCGACTTGCGTCAAAATCCGGTTCCAGTCGCGGATCAAGCGATCCTTGGGCGCATCGTAGACGGGCAAAAGACCGACGCAGCGCACGTCCGCAGGCTCGGCCATGACATGTTTTCCTTTGGGATAACGCGCAATCGTCGAGGCCACGAACGCATCTTTTTCGAGGATCACATACGAGAGCTTGCGTTCTTTGCAAGACAACCCCGCAGACAAGCCGGCTGGGCCGCTACCGACGATCAACACGTCCACGCAAGTGACGCCAGGCTGCGCAAATGACGCGAGTGCCGCCGGACGAAGCCCGTTTCGCAGGCTGTGCTCGACGGCGGCGCGTCCCAAGTTGATCGCATTTTTGACGAGCGGTTTTCCCGCAGCCTCACCGAGAAGGTAAAGGCCCGGCACCCGTGTTTGGTAGTAGTCGTCGAGGTCCGGCATCAGCACCCGAGGCGGCTGTGTGCCTTCTCGGAACATGACAAGAGCTTGCGTCGGACACACGACGGCACATTGTTCGCACTGGATGCAATCGTCGAAGCGAATCACCTTCGCCTTGTTTCCGTGAAGTTCGAGCACAGCGGTCGGACATACGAGCACGCAGGCCTCGCAGCCGGTGCATCGCTCGTCGCTGATTTGGTGAACAAGCAGCTTGGTCTTGTTTTCATTCGCAGCCGGTTTCTTCGCAGTAGCGACGCGATACACCACCAGCAACGCGATGAAACCAAGGGCCAAAAGAGGGCCGATGATGACAGGGTCCATGACCGGACAGTGTATCAAAACTGGGCCTTCTTCGACTGGCACCGACGAGAATCCGCTCTCACGATGGTTCTGGTTCGCCCTGCCCTGTCGAGTTGGCTCCCGGCTGGCTCCAGGTTTGATTTTCTCTTTGTCGCAGAAAGAAAACCGCCTAAAGTCGCCCCGTGTTTTGCCCCGAATCCGCGAGGCACAAGACACAATGCAAGGGCTTTTTCACGCAGAACCCCACCTGGAAAAAGAAGGAATGCGCGTATGAAATTGCTACAACCACCGGAATGGGCTCGTCCGACGGGCTACTCAAATGGCATCGCGGCAAAGGGCACGCTGGTTTTTGTCGCGGGCCAAGTCGGTTGGAATGCCAACAAAGTGTTTGAAAGCACCGATTTTGTCGCGCAAGCCGAGCAAGCCTTGCGAAACATCGTCGCTGTCTTGTCGCAGGCGCAAGCGACCCCCGAAAACCTTGTCCGCATGACTTGGTACGTCGTGGACAAAGACGAATACAACGCGCGCCAAAAAGAACTCGGGGCCGTCTATCGCAAAGTCATCGGTCGGGTGTTCCCAGCCATGTCCTGTGTTCAGGTGGCCGGTCTCATCGAGGAAGGCGCGCGGCTGGAAATCGAGGCGACTGCCGTGATACCGGATTGACGCGACCAACGAAGGCACCCCGAGCGCAAAAAACATGACGTTGCCGACGCACAAATACGAACCCCTGCTGGAGGCACCTGGCTCGGCCCATTGCGTCCTCGGCAACGAGGCCATTTGCAGAGGCGCCATCGAGGCAGGCGTCGGTTTTGTCTCGGGGTATCCGGGCACACCGTCGAGCGAAATCACCGATACGATGGCGCGGCTCGCCAGTCGCGTGGGCTGTTTGTTTCAGTACGCCGTCAACGAAAAGACTGCGCTCGAAATGGCGTTTGCGGCATCGCTGGCTGGGGCCCGATCGCTCGTCGCGATGAAGCATCTCGGGCTTTTGGTTGCGGGCGATCCCCTCTCGACGATTCCCTACATCGGGGTACGCGGTGGGATGGTGGTGGTCAGTGCAGGTGATCCGTCCTGCCACACGAGCCCAAATGAGCAAGACCAGCGGTATCTCGGGCCGATGCTGCACCTGCCTGTCCTCGATCCGCATTCGCCAGAAGAAGCCCGACGGATGGCGCGCGTAGCCTTTCACTTGTCCGAAACGTCGCAGCTTCCCGTGCTCTTGCGAATCACAACTCGTGTTGCACACGGGCGAGCGACGATCGTTTTGTCCGACATCGAACCGAAAAAGCCCGTTGGTTTCCGTCGAGAACCTGGCGCACTCGTGCCAGTGCCGTCGAACGCGCGCGTCATGCGAACCAAAATTCCGGCTCGGCTTGCGGCTGCGTTGCGCGAAGGCCGGGTTTTTCAGACGAGACACGGTTTGGGCCCGACGGGGCTTGTGACACAAGGTGCCGTCACTGCCGTGGCGCTCGATTTGCTGAAATCACCCGAATATGCGGCACATTTGTCCGTATTTTCCGTCGGTATGGCGCATCCCCTCGACGAGAATTTTCTTGCTCACATGCTTCGTTCTCTCGATCGCGTTTTGATCGTCGAGGAGATGTCGCCCTTTTTGGAACACGCGCTGCATTCGCTATCGTCGCGGCTAGGTATTCGGACGCCGATCTTCGGTAAACTCACCGGCCATTTGCCGGTTCCGTTTGAAATCGAACCGCCCACTCTCGAGGCAGCCGTCCGAACCCTTCTTGGTTTTTCGCCAAAACCCGCCCGCGTTGCATTGCCTCTGTCAGTCGAGCCGCGCCCCCCGATCCTATGTGCAGGCTGCCCACATCGTGCGACCTTTGTCGCTGCCCGCGCCGCCTTTTCCGACGACCAACTCTTTTTCAATGACATTGGTTGTTACACGCTCGGTTTTTCGCCTCCGCACCACGTCGGAGACGCGCTGCTCTGCATGGGCGCGGGTTTTACGCTCGCCGCAGGCGTCGCAAGAGTGACCGGCCAGCGCACCGTCGGAGTTATGGGCGATTCGACGTTTTTTCACGCTGGCATGCCCGCTCTTCTCGAAGCCATCAAAGAGAACATCGAGCTCGTCGCCGTTGTCCTCGACAACCAAGTCACTGCGATGACCGGTTTTCAGGAAAGTCCGTCGCAGCAAGAAACGAGCCCAGCATCCATCGAAGCCGTCGCACGAGCCCTCGGTGCCACGCAAGTCCAAGTCATCGATCCCTATCAACTGGCCCACGCCGCAGCAGCCTTTCGCCGGGCTCGCGACGAAAAAGGCGTCAGCGTTATCGTCGCACGTCAGGGCTGCCCCGTTCACGAGGCGCGCCACCGCTCCCTGCCGATGGTTCCCGTCTCGCACCTCGTCGAGCAAAACCAATGTCGCAAGTGCGGAAAAGAGGCTCTGGGCATGCGTTGCAGCGTGCCTGCGACGACCGCCTTTTCCCGAAATTTGGTACGTGTGACGGGACAGCGACAACGGGATTTCGACCCGGAGGTCGCACCTTGTGCGGCGCTGTGCCCCTTGGGCCTGTGTATTCAAGGGTACGCTGGGCACATTGCCGTCGGGGAATACAAAGAGGCTCTCGCACATATCGTCGAGCGTTTGCCGTTGCCCGAAAGCGTTTGTCGCGTCTGCGATAGACCCTGCGAGTCTGGCTGCGTGCGAGCAGACATCGACGAAACCGTCGGAATCAACGACCTCAAACGCTTTGTCGTCGATTGGGCGAAAAACGAACCCGACGAGGCCTTTTCCATCCCCTGCGAACCCACGAGGATGCAGCAGATTGCCGTCGTCGGTGCGGGGCCGGCGGGACTCTCTGCCGCCCAAGAACTTCTGCGACGCGGATATCAGCCTGTGGTGTTTGATGCCCAACCCCGCATGGGAGGACTCCTTTCGCGAGGCATCCCAAACTATCGGCTGCCGCCCGATGCCGTCTCTCGGGACATTGAACGGCTCATCCGGCAAGGCGTGCAATTTCGGCCCAACGTCCGCCTGGGCCACAACGCGACCCTCGACGAGATTTTTTCAAGCGGTATGCTCGGCGTGATTTTGGCGACGGGCGCGAGCCTCGGAAAAACCCTGGATTTGCCCGGCAACCCCAAAACTCCTCTGCGCCGCACTGCCATCGATTTTTTGCGTTCGAGTGCTGATTCCCCGTCGGACGGCCCTCTCCATTCTGTCGTCGTGATCGGCGGAGGCAACGCCGCAATTGATGCGTCCCGAACCGCTCTCAGACGAGGTGCACGTTCGGTCATCGTCGTAAGTCTAGAAACCCGCGACGAACTGCCCGCGTTTGCCGAAGAAGTCCATGCAGCCGAACGGGAAGGTGTCGTGTTTCGGCCTGGCGCAAAGCCACGCTCGGCCAGCGACGGCATCGTCGAGATCGAGTTCCTCGCCGACGCACACCGCGAGGCGCTGCCCGCCGATTTGTTGCTTTTTGCCGTCGGACACGCCGTCGATCCTACCGGTTTGGAAGTCGGCGGAATGCCGCTCAGCCGGACGCAGGACGGTCTTTTGGAAACCGATCCTGTGACCCTCGCGACCAGCCACCCTCGTGTGTTTGCAGCGGGTGACATGGCCTCGCAGCGACGCACCGTCACGTGGGCTATGGCGATGGGAATCCGCGCGGCCTGGGGGCTCGATGTCGCGCTTCGCGGACCCGAACCAGCCAACGCGCGAAAACCGCCTCCTTCCACCGTGGACCCACCGCAGCGCGTACCGACACGAAGCCCCACACTCGACCGAAAAAAACCCTCCACGCTGGACCCCGCATTCGCCGTGAAATCGTTTGCAGAAACGTCTTCAGCGTTGTCGGAAGCCGACGCACGCACCGAAGCAAGTCGCTGCCTCCAATGCGGTCTGTGCGGCAATTGCCGCGCGTGCATCGAAGTCCTGGCGTGCCCGGCCTTTTCCGAACAGCAAGACCGCGCCTTCATCGAACCCACATTGTGTACCGCCTGCGGCGCGTGTGAGGCCGTGTGTTCCAACCACGCCATCGGGCCCGGAGTCCCACCATGACGTACACGGTGTGGCAACCGTCTACCCTTTTGCTGGTCGGCGTCGGAGGGCAAGGGCTTTTGACGTGCGCACAGATCCTGGGCGATGCGGCCCAGCGTGCCGGTTTTCCCGTTCGAGTTGGGCAGCTTCACGGGATGTCTCAACGGGGCGGCAGCGTCGAATGTACCGTCCTTCTGTCTGCCGGGTATGACAACCACATTTCGCTAGGGGAAGCCGATGTGGTCCTCGCATTCGAGCCGCTTGAGGGACTGCGCGCCGTCCCCCGAATGCACCCCCAAACCCGTGTCTTGCTCAACATGGACCCCGTTCCCCCTTTTGAACTTGTACGTACCAAACGCCCCTATCCCGACTGTGCGGACATTCAAAACACGATCTCTGCGCACTGCCACGTCGTGTTCCCCCTCAGCGCACAGGAGCTTGCCAAGGAGTCCGGTTTTTTGCGCTCGCAGAATCTTCTGCTCCTCGGTGCCGCGTTTGGCCTGGGCCTTTTGCCGTTTGGCCAATCCGTATTGGAAGAAGCGTTTTTGGCGCGCTTTTCGGCGGCCTTTGCGACACAGAACCATGACGCATTTTTGCTTGGCATCCGCGTGGGAAACAACTTGCTCGACCGAAGTGACAAAGGACAAGCATGACAGCGACGAGAGAAAGCACCTACAAACTGGGCATCGATGTTGGCGGCACATTCACAGACTTGTTTCTGTGGCCTTCCACCGGAAACGTCGAGTCCTACAAAGTCCTGTCCACTCCGTCCGACCCCTCCGAGGGAGTGTTGAACGGACTCCTCCACATCGCAGAAAAAAAGGGGCTCGACCTGGCGACCTTTGCCAAGCAAGTGGCCACCATCGTGCATGGGACCACGGTCACGACAAATGCCGTTCTTACGCGGAAAGGGGCAAAGACCGCACTCCTTACGACAAAGGGGTTGCGCGATGCTCTTGAAATGCGGCGCGGAATTCGCGAAGAGCAATACAACAACCGCTACCGAAACGTGTCCCCCATTGTTCCACGATATTTGCGACTTCCCGTCGGAGGACGCATCGATCGAGATGGCAACGAACTTTCCCCGATCGATGAAAACGAGGTCCGCCAAACCGTCCAGAAGCTTCGTGCAGAGGGCATCGAAGCCGTCGCGATTTGTCTCCTCAATTCCTTTGCACAGCCCCGCCACGAACAAGTCGTTGCCCGCATTGTGAAAGAGGAACTCCCCAATGTTTTCGTCAGTGTGTCGAGCGAACTTCTGCCCGTCATCCGCTTTTACAACCGAATTTCCACCACCGCACTCGACGCCTTTTGCGGTCCCGTTCTCGAAAAATACTTGAACAACTTGACCCTGCGGCTTGCCACAGCCGGCTTTTCAGGGGTTCTCCTGATCATGCAATCCAGCGGCGGTGTAGCGTTGCCCCAGGTTGTTCGCGCGCGACCTGCAACCACTCTCCTTTCCGGCCCCGCAGCCGGTCCCTGCGCCGGTTCTGCGTTTGCAAACAGCGCGCACAAACCCAGTTGCCTCGTCGTAGACATGGGCGGCACCAGTTTTGACGCCTCTTTGGTCCGCAAAGGACGCATTCCCCTCAAAACCGAAGGAGACATCGACCGCCTCCGCACCGCACTCCCCATGCTCGACATCGTAACCATCGGAGCAGGAGGCGGCAGCATCGGCTGGATCGATTCCGGGGGTCTACTGCGCATGGGCCCCCAATCCGCAGGAGCACAGCCCGGCCCCGCTTGTTACGGACGAGGGGGCCATCTCCCCACCTGTACCGACGCCAATGTCATCCTGGGTCTCCTCGACCCTGATACGTTTGCAGGAGGCGCGCTCACCCTTTCCAAAGAAAATGCGGAACGCGCCATCGACCAACACCTCGCCCGCCCGCTCGGCTTTTCCGTCGAGGCTGCCGCCATCGGTATGTATCGTGTTATCAACACGAACATGGCATACGGAGTCCGCGAAATCACGGTCAAAAGGGGCCTTGACCCCCGCGAATTTCCGCTCGTCATCGCAGGTGGCGCAGGTGGCGTTCATGCTTGCGAAATCGCGCGTGAACTGTCCATTGATACACTCATCGTTCCTGCGTTTGCTTCGACGCTGTGCGCGGTCGGAATGCTCCTCACAGACTTGGCCCACGACTTTGTACGTACCTTTGTCTGTACGTTGTCCGAAGCTTCCCTTTCCCAAGTCCTGTCTCTTGTCGAAGAAATGTCACAAGAGGGCGACCGACTGCTTGAAAAGGAGTCTGTTTCCGTCGAAAAGCGCCGTCACGAGATCTTCCTCGATGTTCGGTACGCAAAGCAGTATCACGAAGTCACTGTGCGCGTTCCCAAAGAAGCACTCCACCACAAGGACTTGTCCCAAATCGCGACCCCTTTTCACAAAGAACACAACCGCCTCTACGGATATGATTTGGTCGAACAGGGGACACCCATTCAACTCATCAATGTGCGCGTTCGCTCTGTCGGAACGTCTGACATTCCCACCCTTCCAACCGTCGAATTTGGTCCTCCTGATCCGTCCCACGCACGCATCGGAACGCGCCGCGCCTTCGTACCCGAACAGAGTGCCTTTTTGCCCGTCCCCGTTTTTTCGGGGCACAAACTCCTGGCTGGAAACCAAGTTTCGGGCCCTGCACTCGTCGATCGAACTGACACCACCATCTACGTAACTGAGAACTACGTTGCCACCATGGATGAGCGCGGAACTGCGATCATAGAAAAAAAGGGGAAACTCCCATGAGCGTTCAGACTGTCCCCCAAACAAACATTGATCCGGTGTATGTCAGCATTCTGTCCCGCGCCCTTCGCGCCATCACCGACGAAATGAGCATCAGCATCGAAAAGACCGCTCGGTCCCCCATTCTGTGTGAAGCACGCGATTTTGTGACCGGTCTGTATGATGCAGAAGGGCGAATGCTCGAACAAACAGAGAACCTCCCCATCCTGAGTTTTTCCTTGTCTCCGGTTTGCGAACATATCGCCAAGAAGTTCTCTGGAAACATTTTTCCGGGTGATGTTTTCTTTCACAACGATGTCTTTTCCTTGGGCAACCAAAACAACGACGTTGCCGTGTTTCGTCCCATTTTTTTCGACGGACAACTCATCGCTTGGTCCGCATGCAAAGGACACCAGGCAGACATAGGAGGTGCCGTTCGTGGGGGCTATAACCCAGCGGCCACAGAAGTCTGGCAAGAGGCGCTTCGCATTCCTGCCGTAAAAGTGGTCGAACGCGGCAAACTCCGCCAAGACGTGTGGGATTTGATCTTCGCAAACATCCGTCTGTCCATCGTGCAAGAAGATATGCGTGCACAAATGGGGGCTTGCACCGTCGGAGAGCGGCGTCTCCTAGAGCTTGTCGAAAAACACGGTTTGCCGCATTTTTTGGCGCACAAAGAGGCACTCTTTCTCGCGACACAAAAAATGATGGAGGCCGAAATCCAGCGCATTCCTAGCGGCGTCTACAACGGCGAAGCCAAGGTATATTACGACGGAAAATACCCAGGTTCGGAATACACCATCCGCGTTCGCATTGTGGTTGAAGATACACGCATCACCTTTGATTACTCCGAGACCGATCGACAAACACCGGGCTTTGTGAATGGGACCTTTACTTCCAGCGCCTCAGCGACGGTACTTACGTTCCTTCAGATGGTCGATCCAAACATTCCTCACAACCACGGAATGGTCGCCCCCATCCAGATTGTGATCCCCGAAGGAACACTCCTAAACGCCGCATATCCCGCAGCAACTACGTTTGGGAATCACCTGTGTCCACCCAATGCCGATGCCATCATCCGCGCGCTTGCGGGAATCGTCCCTGAGCGGGTCACAGCGGGCTGGAATCAACTTCTCTGTTCGCTATCAACGGGGTCCACCGGAACAAATCCCAAACAGAAGGACACGTATGTAGACATCTTTTTCATGGGCCTAAAAGGAGGGTCCGGGGCGACCAATGATTGTGATGGGTATGATCACATCGGCATGATCGATGCGTCGGGGGGAGTGCTTGATCAAGACTACGAAATGTTCGAGCAAATGACCCCTCATCTTCTCTTAGAACACGAGTTTCTGTGCGATTCCGCAGGCGTTGGACAATTCCGGGGTGGTTTGGGAGTCCGTTCGCGCTACATCGTCGGTGGTGATGACACCAAAGTCGTCGTTTTTGGCGATGGGGATGTAGAACCCGCGTTTGGTCTCGACGGTGGAGGGCCTGGTACGTTGAACAAGATCGAACTTCTGTATCCTGATGGGAAGCGGTACGTTGCGCTCAGCAAGGACCTCATTGAGGGAGTTCCCAAAGGCACAGAGTACGTTCAGGAGGCCGGCGGAGGTGGTGGTTATGGCTCTCCTCACAAACGCCCTGTCGAACTCGTCCGTCAGGAAGTCCGCGACGGAATCATTTCCATCGAAACCGCACGGAAACAATACGGCGTGGTCTTTGTGAATCCCGCAAACGGCACGTTCCAAGTAGACGAAACCGCGACCCTTTCTTTGCGGGAAGGACACGGCTAATGGACTTCTCGCTTTCCACAGAACAGGAACTCGTGCGCCGCACGTTTTTCGAGTTTGCGAAGGATGAAATTCGCCCCATCGCCCGCAAGCTCGATGAGGAACCGCAGTTCCCCATGGCCCTGTTTCAGCGGGTTGCGGGGCTTGGCTTTTTCGGAATGCGTTACCCCGAACCCTACGGCACACACACAGATCTTCAGACGTATCTTTTGGCCGTTGAGGAATTGGCTTGGGGGAGTCTTTCTGTTGCTGCCTCGTGTACGATGCAGTCGCTGATGGGAACGCACTTCTTGTTCCGTTTTGCTTCACAAGACATCAGGGAAAGACTCTTCCTTCCGGCCCTGCTCGGTCAAAAAATTGGCACCATCTGCATGACGGAGCCCGACGCTGGTAGTGATCTCCTTTCCATGAAAACCCGCGCCGAAGAAACAAACGGTACTTACCGGATTTCTGGCTCAAAGACGTGGATTACTTCCGCCCCTGTGGCTGACTTTTTCAGTGTCTTTGCCAGAACGGGGGAGAAGTCTTTGGGAGTCTTCCTGCTGGAAAGGAATACGCCCGGCGTGACGATCGGAAAACCGATTCACAAAAGCGGTGTTCGATCGTCCCTGACGAGTGAAGTTTTTTTCGATTCTGCGGAAGCCACTTGTGTGCTGGGAATGCCCGATCAGGGGATCTCCTATTTGCGAGAAATCCTGACTGAGGTACGCATCATGACGGCTGGCTTGGCGCTTGGAATTGCTCGCGCTGCGTATGAAGATGCGCGGGAATGGGCTCGGCAAAGACGACAGTTCGGAAAGCCCATTGAGCAACATCAATCCGTCGCTGCGCAGTTGACAGACATGGCCACCCAGCTTGAGGCGGCTCGGCATCTTGTGCAGTACGCCGCGTGGCGGAATACGCTGAAACTCCCATGCACAAAGGAAGCCTCGATGGCGAAACTCTTTGCGTCCGAAGCCGCGCACTTCATTTGCGACCATGCCACCCGCATTGTCGCGAGCCACGGTTTCTCGACGGAAAGTGCTGTGCAACGGTATCACCGCGATGTGCAGTTCTTGCTGTTTGGGGGTGGTACGTCAGAAGTCCTCCGTTTCAACATCGCCAGGGAATTGTGATGACAACGAACAGAGTAATTCGCGTGCTGATTGCGAAGCCCGGCCTCGACGGACACGACGTGGGTGCAAAACTCGTTTGCCGGGCACTTATGCAGGCAGGAATGGAGGTCATTTACACCGGCCTTCGCTTTTCCGCCCGCGCGATTGCGCTCACTGCGTTGCAAGAAGATGTCGATGTGATCGGTCTGTCTATCCTGTCCGGCGCGCACCTTCAACATGTACAAGCACTGAGGGAGCAACTCCTTGTAACCGGAATCGCAGACAAGCTCATTGTCGTCGGTGGAAACATTCCCAAACAGGACATAGAAGCCCTCTGTTCCATGGGCGTGCGTCGGGTCTTCCCAACCGGAACGCCGTTTGGTGACATCGTGGATTTCATTCGTCAAGAGGTACAAAAGTGAGCACCTCCCCCGTGCAAAAAGTGGTCTGGGAGTCCGGTCTGGAAGTATTGCCCCTGTATACGCAAGAACAGGTGGAACAGAGTCAGCTTGAAGATGGAATTGGCCTGCCCGGACAGTTTCCATTTACGCGCGGCATTCACTCCCTGATGTATCGGAAACAGCCGTGGACGATGCGTCAGTACTCTGGCTTTGGAACCGCAAAGGAGACGCGCGAACGATTCCTCTATTTGATCGCCAATGGCCAAACAGGATTAAATGTTGCGTTTGATTTGCCCACACAATGCGGTTTGGATTCAGACGATGAAATGGCCTGTGGGGAAGTGGGCCGTGTTGGTATGGCCGTTGACACGCTTTCTGATATGGAAGAGGCGTTTGATGGGATTGATTTGAAAAAAATCACTGTATCTTTAACGATCAACGGTGCAGCAGTTCCGATTATGGCTATGTATTTTGCTATGGCCGAAAAACGTGGGTATTCTCTGCATGAACTTCGCGGAACGGCACAAAATGATATATTGAAAGAATTTATTGGGCGTGGAACTTGGATTTTTCCAGTTGAGCCTTCTATGCGCTTGGTTGGAGACACGATCGAATTTTGCGCCAAGCACGTTCCACATTATAGCCCTGTGAGCGTATGCGGATATCATATCCGTGAATCAGGAGCAACTCCCGTCCAGGAAATGGCCTATGGATTGTCGATTGCCAAAGCGTACATCGATCATGTCAAGCATCGTGGCCTTTCCGTCGATGATTTTGCAGGGGGCCTTTCCTTTAATTTTAACATACACGGAAATATATGGGAACAAGTTGCGAAATTTCGTGCGGGTCGCAGACTCTGGGCCAAGATTCTGAAAAACGAGTATGGTGCCACAAGTCCCCGCTCGATGCAGTTGCGCATGATTGCCGGGGGCGGCGGCGGGGGCTTGACTATTCAACAACCTGAAAACAACATCGTGCGCGGAGCGTACTATGCACTCATCAGCGCGCTATCTGGCACGCAGACGATGGCGCTGTGTTCATATGATGAAGCATACACAATCCCGAGTGAACATGCCGCGCGCTTGTCCTTGCGCACCATGCAAATCTTGATGCACGAAATGGGCTTATGCGACACGGTTGATCCTTTGGGTGGTTCGTATTTTATTGAAACCATGACCAATGAAATGGAAAGCCACATTGTGAAAGCAATGGCGGAAGTGGCTGCACAGGGCGGCATTGTTCGGGCGATTTCCGATGGTCGCGTGCAAGCGGCGGTGAATCGACAGGCCTATGAAAGAGAAAGAAAGATCCAGTCTGGAGAGATTCCCAAGGTCGGCGTGAATTGCTTTGTGGAAGAGGAAGCCGAGCGACCGGTCGAGCTGCATCCGTACAGAGACGAAGAAGCGCGGCGGCAGGTAGAGCGGCTCCGCGCAATTCGGGAACGCCGTAACGAAGGGAGTGTTTTTGCGAGTCTGGATGCACTTAGGAGAGATGCGCAGGCCGGAAAGAACGTCATGCCCGCAACGATGAATGCAGTCAAACAATGTGCGTCTGTGGGGGAAATCTGCAACGTTCTCCGCGAAGTATTCGGCAGCTACCGCGAGCCCGTCCGGTTTTAGGGGAAAGAGTCCTTCATGCAGCCTAAAAAACGTCCTGTGGTGTTGAGCGTTGAGCAAGCGTTGAGCATGAGCTATGCGACGCTGCGTTTTGTTCAGTTGGGGTGGCGTGTGATTCGGATCGAAGCGACTCCTACAGGTGGTCGAGAAACGAGCGGAGATCCCAATCGCCACATCGGCCGCCCCGTCGCTCCGGGTGGACGAAACAGTTATTTTGTGGCCCCAAACGTCGGAAAGGAAGCGGTCGCGCTGAATTTGAAAGATCCGCGCGGTCAAGCATTGCTGAGAACGCTGATTTCTCGACTGTCTGTGGATGTATTTTGTACGAATACTCTGCCTGCTCGACACAAGGGTCTGGGTTTGGATGCAGAGACGCTACGAAAGGAACACCCCGAACTTGTCTGGTGCTGCATTTCAGCGCTGGGTCTTTCGCATCCTGATGTGCCTGGCTATGACCCTGTGTTGCAAGCGATGACGGGCTACATGGATCTAACTGGGGAAGCCGATGGTCCCCCCCTTTTGTGCGGTCCTCCCATCACAGATTTGAAGGCAGGGGATGAGGCATTCACCCAAGTCATTTTGGCACTGTATGAGCGCGGCCAAACCCAGCAAGGGAAGACGATCGACGTGTCGATGGCACAGGTGGCGACCAGTTGGTTGCTTACGTCGCTTCCCATGCTGGATATGGGAAGTCCGCCAAGCGAGATCAAGCGGAGTGGAAATCAACACAGGCAATTTATCCCAACCAATGCGTACCCGACGAAAGATGGCTTCATCTATTTGGCAGTAGGAAGCGATGCGCAGTGGGATCGGCTGGTCAAAAGTACTCTGTTCGGGACTCTGTCTGCATCCGAGTTTGCTCACAATGAGGGACGAAGACAGAAGAAGGATTTTTTGCATGCTGAAATTGCAAAAATTACTTCACACCATGAAACAAATGCGATCGCACAAGTTCTGAAAGGGGCAGGGATTCCGCATGCTCCGATTACACCGATTGAGCGCGTTGCAGAACTTCCTTCGATCAAAAACAGACTTCTTACAACGCAAGCTCCCGACGGGCGAGTAATTCGTTTGCCTCCACCTGCAGCGGACACCAGTTGGCTGTCCGACAGACATAACAGCATTCCGTTTGCCCCTGCATACGGCGAACATACTCGCTCTGTGCTGACGGAAGTAGGTCTAGAGAAACATGAAATTGATGCGCTCACGCAAGAAGGTGTGATTGCAGAGTGAAGCCAGAATGCAACCAGAACAAAAATGGACAAACCCATGAGTGAAGTGTTTTTTCGGACACCTCAGACAACGAAGGATGCCCTTCTCTGTTTGCAAGAAGGGCCTGGTTTTCGAGCCATAGCAGGGGGAACGGACCTCTTGCCACGAATCCGAAAAGGAACACTCAAGCCTGCGGGTCTTGTGTCGTTGCGGCACATTCCTGAGTTGCAAAGCGTCTCGCTCACCGACGGAATCCGTTTGGGCGCGACCGCTACGATCGGGGATCTTTTGGACAACACGGGACTGTGCCAACTCGCTCCGGTTCTTGCACAAGGGATGTCGAATTTGGGATGCGTACAGGTTCGCAATCTGGCAACGATTGGGGGGAACCTGATCAATGCGTCTCCATGCGCGGACACAGCCCCCCCATTGCTCGTGCTGGATGCCGGGGTTGAACTAACCAGTGAGGCGGGAGCGCGCATTCTGTCTTTGCAAGATCTGTTTGTCGCACCCGGTCAAACACGGCTCGGTCAAACAGAACTTCTGTCTGCGATTCTGCTACCGAAAAAAACAGGTGCGTTTTCGGCGACGTTTCACAAAGTGCGGCGCGTACACATGGATGTGAGCATCGCAAGTGTGGCGGTCGGCTTGACGCTATCAAAGGGGCACTGTGTCGAGGCAAAAATTGCGGCTGGTTCCGTTGGTCCGCGTCCGCTCCGTTTGCTCAATACAGAGTCGCTGCTGCGCGATCGCGAACTGTCCCCTGACTTGATCGAACACGCCGGACTGTGTGCCGCACAGGAGGTATCTCCCATCACAGATGTGCGCAGTACCGTCGAGTATAGACGGCACATTGTGTCGGTGTTGGTGAAGCGTTCGATTCGGGAATTGATTTCTGGAGCTGCACGATGAAGACCCTATGCACGTTGTCTGTGAATGGAAGGACAGAAGAGGCAGAGGTGACGCCCCTGGCGCGGCTTATTGACGTACTCAGGGGTCCTTTGGGTCTTTTGGGAACAAAAGAGGGGTGCGGAAACGGGGAATGTGGGGCCTGTACGGTGCTGTTGGATGGGAAGCCGGTTCATTCCTGCTTGATGCTCGCGCTCGACGCACAGGGACACGAGATCACGACGATTGAGGGGCTTTGCGGACCGGGTGGCGCACTGTCCCCTGTTCAACAGGCGTTTGTCGATCGCGGTGGAATCCAATGTGGCTTTTGCAGTCCAGGCATGATCGTGAGTGTGACTGCACTTCTGCGCAGACACCCCGATCCGACCGATGAACAGATCAAAGAAGCGTTGACTGGGAATCTGTGCCGTTGCACCGGGTACGTTCAGATCATCGAAGCGGTGCGACAGACAGCCGCAAAAATGCGACAGGGGGATGCCTCATGAAAACGCCGGATTTCGTTGGAAAGGAACATGCTCGTCCCGACGCTGCTGACAAGGCCACGGGCCGTGCGGTGTATGTCTCGGACTTGGTGCGGCCGGGAATGTTGTATGGGAAGATCAAGTTTTCGGAACATGCGCACGCGCGAATTGTTCGCATCGACACATCGCGCGCAGAGCGTCTTCCGGGGGTTCGTGCGGTGCTTACGGGGTACAACACACCGGAAGTCCGAATCGGCTTTTTGCGAGACAACTTCGCGCTCAAAAAGAACATCGTCCGCCAATATCGTGATGAAGTTGCAGCGGTCGCCGCAATCGATCCAGACATCGCACAGGAAGCCGTTGGCTTGATTCGGGTGGAGTATGAGCCCCTTCCTGCGGTGTTCACGCCTGAAGCGGCGATGGCGGAAGGCGCGGTGTTGGTCCACACGCACGACGCGACGGGAAAGCCACGCCAAGACAACCTTCTGTCTTTGCGAGTACATCACGAAACGGGGGATCTGGCGGCGGCAATTCGGAAGAGCAAGCATGTAGCGGAAGGGGAATACAGCACGCCCATCATTCAACAGAGTTGCATGGGAACAGCAGGCTGCATCGCGGAATTCGATGCACACGGAAATCTGACGATGTGGGCCAAGACACAGATTCCGTTTTTGGCGCAGCGTGACTTTCTGCGGGCACTTGAAGCGATGGGTTTGCGGGGCAAGCACGCGCGTGTCATCGTTCCGACGCTGGGCGGGGCATTTGGAACAGGTCTGGATACGCATGCATATGAGTACATTGCGATGCTCCTTTCGCATCAAACGGGGCGTCCAGTAAAGATCCTCTATTCGCGGGAGGAGGAGTTTGCAAACCTTTCCCCACGACAACCTGTGCGTGTGCGAATTTCTCAGGGGTGCGATGAGGAAGGAAGGCTCACGTTCCGCAAAATGGATGTGCTTCAAGACAACGGAGCATACACCTCGTGGGGGGCCACGTATCCGACGGTGATGTTGATTCCCGCGACCTCCCTTTATCGCGTGGGAGCAGTGTACTTTGATGCGAAGATTGTGTACACACACAACACCTACTGCCAGGCCATGCGGGGGTATGGGAATCCCGAACTGACTTGGCCGATTGAAAGTACGCTGGATGAACTTGCAGAGGCAGCAGGAATCGACCCCTTTGAGATGAGAATGCGCAACCGGAATGAACCGGGGGAAACGACTCCGATGGGTCTTTCGGTGACAACTTGCGGCTTGCGGGAGTGTCTGGAAAAGACGGCTGAAAAACTCAGTTGGGCGGAAAAGCGGGGGAGACAAAAACGGGTTCGCCGGGGTGTGGGCATGGCCTCTCTTATCCATGTAGGGGGTTCTGGTCGCATCTATCGTTCCGACGGTGGCGGCGTCATTCTGAAGATGGATGATTATGGAACTGTGAATGTGTCGTATGGCGGCGTAGAAATGGGTCAGGGGCTCCACTCTGCGCTGGTTTTGTCGGTTGCGGATGCGTTAGGGGTTAGACCGGAACGAGTGGTGGTGAATCAAACGGACACGAGCACCTGTCCGTGGGATGTAGGAACGCACGCAAGCCGGGGGGCATTTGTGGGCTGCAACGCTGCGATTCTGGCTGCCAAAAAGTTGCAACGAAAACTGCTAGCCGCAGCAGCCGAAGTCTATCCGGCTGAAGTGGCAGGGGCACTTGCGCAGTACAAGAAAAGGAACCCCTCATACGTGCCACAAGCCCTAGATATTCCGTCGCTGTGTACGCCCGATCGACTGGTGTTGCGCAAAGGAGAAGTGTCGCTTTGCGACGTGCCCGATGAGCCATGGTTGCGTGTGGACTTGGGAAAAATTCTGCGCGCGTTGCACTTTCGGGGCATGCAAGGGCAGGTTTTCACAGAGGAGGCCTATTACGAGCCCCCAAGCGAGTTGCCTGACTGGGACAAAGGGATTGGGAACATGTCTGCGACCTATGCGTATGGTGTGCAAGGCGCGGAAGTGGAAGTGGATGAAGAAACGGGGGAAGTACGTATTCTGCGAATGGTCTCAGCCCATGATGTGGGGCAAGTCCTGAATCCGCAGACGCTGCTGGGACAAGTGTATGGGGGGCTTGCGCAAGGAGTCGGCTTTGCGCTGTATGAGGAAGTGCATTCCGTCGAGGGACGCATCCGAAATCCAAGCTTCACGGACTACAAAATTCCGACACTTGCAGAGATGTCCTTTCCAATAGATGTGGTGTTTGTAGAAACGCAAGATCCAGCGGGCCCGTTTGGTTCCAAAGGAGTCGGCGAACCAGGGCTTGTTCCAACGGCTCCGGCGATTGCAAACGCCATTTTTGATGCGATTGGGGTGCGAATCCGCGACCTCCCGATCACGAAAGAAAAAATTGTCGCGGCGTTACGGAAAACAGACACATGAGACTCGAACGTGCATTCATTCCTTACGGAACGTACTACACAACCCCTTTCTGTCGTTGGCAGGGAGATTTTGCCCATGAACATGCGCTGGAATTTGCGGCAAATGTCACACGCGAATTTTTGAAAGATAGAGGTCTTTCAGCGACGGTATTTGATGGTCTCTTTTTAGGAACTACGGTTCCGCAAAAGAGTTCATTTTACGGTGCCCCTTGGTTGGCGGGAATGATTGGGAATCCGATCATCACTGGGCCGACTTTTTCGCAAGCGTGCGCAACTTCGGTGCGTGCTTTGTCCTCGGTTGCGCTGGAAGTGGAATTCGGGAGCAAGGCGTGTGTGCTCGGTGTGCTCGCAGACCGCACGAGCAACGGTCCCCACGTGTACTATCCAGCCCCGAACGCTCCAGGAGGCAGAGGCATTTCGGAGGATTGGGTGTGGGACAATTTTGGGCGGGACCCCTTTGCAAAAAATGCCATGATCGAAACGGCGGAACGGTCGGCGGCAGAAGAAAAAGTGAGCCGGGAAGAGCAAGATGAGGTCACTCTGATTCGCTATGAACAGTATGCGGAGGGACTTGCAAACGACCGGACTTTTCAACGAAAGTACATGCGCCCCGTAACGGTAGGAAAGAAGAAAGATGCAAAGACGATCGTTACGGATGAAGGTGTGTTTCCAACGAGCAAAGCAGGGCTTGCAGGGCTCAGACCGGTGATGGAAGGGGGAACGGTAACAAGCGGCTCGCAGACACACCCTGCGGATGGACATGCGGTGTTGGCAGTGTGTGACAAGGATTCCGCCAAACGGTTGTCTGCAAAGCCGGACACTACGATTCAGTTGGTGAGTTTTGCGGAGGCCCGGGCAGAAGTGGGAAGGATGCCGAAAGCAGTGGTCCCAGCGGCAGCAAAAGCACTGGAACGCGCGGGAATCAACAAGGATGATGTGGGGGCGTGGAAAACACACAACCCGTTTGCAGTGAATGACGTGCTGCTCGGGCGCGCGTTTGGACTCCCGCACGAACGGATCAATCGATTTGGTTCACCGCTCGTGTACGGACACCCTCAAGCACCAACAGGGGCCCGAGCAGTGATAGAACTCGTCGAAGAATTGGTGTTAAAAGGGGGAGGCTATGGTTTGTTTGCGGGGTGTGCAGCCGGAGACACAGCCATGTCTCTTGTCGTGCGTGTGGACTGTGGATAGGAGTCCCAATCAGAACATGGGAAAGGAGCACTTTCACTTCTTTGATTTTGAGAGTGTGACCACACGCAAGAGTCCAGAAAGAAAGAGCAAAAAGGGAAGCATGGGGGGCCTTCCGCCCTGCCCTGTTTGGCATGCACAACCGGCAGCCTCTTGGTTTTGTACACTGACCAAAACATCGTCGGATCGCTCCTTTCCGTCACTTCCGAACGCAGTCATCGTGATGCGGTGAAGGCCCGCCGAAAGGTGGACTTTCGGAGTCGCTCCAACGGCTTCTTTGGGACCACCATCGACCCAACTCCAGCGGTAGTCACGAATCGCACCGGCTGTGTGCACAGAGCGGCCAGCCTGAAGCACCACACTGGCCCCCTCTCCGGGTGCTTCTTCGGACAAACAGGCGTCCTCACCCGCATCTGCAATGAGCGTTGGCAAATGATCCAAAACAGGGAACTTTACGGGGAGTGGATTCTTCCAAACATAGCAGAGCGGTATAGGGGTCCTAACATAGCCCGGCTCTGTCCAATCGGCGTTCACTGTGTATACCCGTTCATCTTTCATGGCATTCACATATTCGTACAGTGGAATCACCTCTGCGGGTCGAGCTGTGCTGCCCGATGGGAATGCGTAAAAGAGCACTTCTGCCGGCTCTGCTGCCGATAGAAAACGGGGCTTGCAAGACGGACCTGACCAACCCACTGCAACAGTTCCGGGAATGGCACGATCGAGTGCAAGAAAGCTCGCTTCGAGGGCTCCGCTTGCATGCCAGGGACGCAAATCACGCTTCGTCCGCAGCTCCCCATTCGCCAACGCATACACGGGCACGGGCAACGCGAGTGCGGGGTCATCCAGCTTGAGCCGGTACATCATTTGGTTGTAGTCATAACGTGGCGTAAGTTCTTTGAGATTTGTAAAAATCGATGTGAATGAACACTCAAAAAAGATGCGGCGGCCCCCCTCTTGATCGAAAAAGGGATGGTGTCTGGGGTTGTAACAATTGTAGACATCGTGACTTACAACCTTCCGACCATATACAAAGGGGCCCATGGGGGTATCCCCTTCCGCGTAGTAAATCTCCCCCACCAATGAGGTCTTTCCAAAATTCTGGAGAAAAATTCCCGCGTATCTCCCACGAAATTCATTCCATTCCACGTCGCTGTTTTCATGGAATGACAGAGACTCTCCGGTAGCAGCATCCCAGCCCTTGTTCAGGAGTGCCTCCTCCGCACGGAGCAACCCAGCTTTCACATCGTCTTCAGTGATTCGAGGTACGCCGCGCCTCCACTCATATCGAATGGCCCCCTCTTGCGTGCGATCGATGTTGCCATCCGACTTGCGCGCAGTGAACGACTCATACACAGAGGGATCGGCCAATGCTGCGCCCTGGGCTGGAATTCTCACCTGATTTTGGTAGTAGACATAGCGCCGGGTATCATGCACGGCAAAAAATGGGTGTCCCGATGGTCGCACCAAGTCGCTCGAACCAAAAGCACGGAGTTTGACAAAGACCTCCTGTGCATCGTCATATTTGAGCATTCCCTCCTCAGCGGGTTTCAAATTCTCGTACTTCCCATAGGTCGCATACAGAGACTCCTTTCCCTCCTCCGAAAGTGCTAACAGACCCCCAAGCCAGGTAACTCCTTTTCCAGGAACCGTACGATCGGGGGCCATCTCTTTGGCAAATCCATCTGCGCCTACAAAGTAGCGCAGATCCACACCGATTGCGGGGTCAAGACCACCGGCAGATGGAAGGTCCGATCGCGCTCCGCTTGCTCGAAAATTGCCAAGCGGATAACTCGGGCGATTGGTGTCTCCCCAGATCCAAAAAATTTGGCCCCTATAGACCGTGGTCTGCACAGAGTCTTGCCCGAGCACCAAACCCGCAAGAAGCGGAGATTTCGTCGGTGTGGAAAGCCCTAGGAGTGTACTGTCCGCATAGATTCCGCCTCCGGTTACGCGGTAAAGACGTTCTGCGAAGTTGCGTGGTGTCAACCGCAGTACTGTGCTTTCACCCGCGCGAATCGTCATGCGAAGACCCTCTTGCGCCTCATATCCATGGGAGCGTAGCGAGAAGTCCGCCGTCTGACCAAGCAGAGAAAGATCGTGAAGCGCGATTCCCCCTGCGCTGTCTGTTACCCACACGTTGTTCCCATTCCGCAACTCTGCCAATGGAAGAGGGTTCCCTGTTCGGCCATCGAGCACAGTCACCCAGAACCGCTCATTCTTTTCTGGAACATAGCCCGATGCAAGCTGTGATTCATATGTGGTGGTGACATCAGGCCCCGTCGGACCGATAGACCTGGGCAACTTGATGATCCCAACTCCCCCTTCTGTGACATCGAAGGCCTGCCCCCTAAGTCCGAAACCGTCCGCAGGCATTTGGTAGCCCTGTTTTTCGACCGTAAAGTAGACTCGATTCGCCATCAAACCCGGTTCATAGAACGCGACTACGCCATTCGCATCCGTGACCATGCGCACTTTGTGAATTGTTTTTAGCAAGACCCCTGATATCGGTACTCCTGTGGCCGAATCTTGGACTGTGATCTTGAAGTACCGATGCGCGGCAGAAGCGTGTGGCACCGACGTGGAGAGAATCCAGGTAGCAGTGATGTAGGAAACAAGACGCGGCATGGCTCCATCATAGTCCAGACTTGTTTGCGACGTGTACTCCATCGCCAGCAATCCTCTCAATTGTTGTAAAATCAAAGGCAGCTGCTTATGAAGGGGGACGAGCCTGTGATCCAGCCTGACACCGCTAACGACCTTCACCCAACATCCGATGTACATGACACACAGGAACGCGAACAGACAAGCCTCCTGTGGAGCGAATCCCCCAGTTGGCAGGCATCTCTGCTCGCTCGCCGGTACGAAATCAAGTGCATGTTGGGCTCAGGGGGGGCCGGAACTGTTTTTCGGGCACGCGACTTGGTACTCGGCGAAGACGTTGCGCTGAAGGTTCCCAAGCGCCTCATTCCTTATCCGCCTGAAATTCTTGAGGGACTCCGCAACGAAGTTCGGCTGGCCCGCCGTGTCACTCATCGCTTCATGGCGCGCGTCTACGATCTTGTGGAACACGAGGGCTCCTACTTCCTGACCATGGAGTTTATCGACGGAATGTCCCTGGCCAAACGGCTCGGACGAGGAAGCCGCAAGCAAGAGATCCTGCCCCCTCACGAAGTCATCACCCTAGCCTCCCAAATCACTGAAGGTCTCTCCGCCGCCCACACCGCCGACGTCGTTCACTGCGACCTCAAGCCCGAAAACGTGATGCTCTCGCGGGGTGGGAGAACGATCATTATGGATTTTGGGATTGCTCAAACAAAGCACGGTGCCCGACAAAACGGAGAAATGAGCGGGACCCCCGCGTACTTGTCTCCTGAGCAGCTCGCAGCGGTGCCTCTGGATGGACGGGCGGATTTGTTTTCGTTGGGAGTGATGATGTTTGAGATGCTCAGCGGTGAATTTCCTTTTGTGGGAGAGACGCCGACAGCAATGGCTCTGGCCCGACAATATGAAGACGCGCGATCACTTGCAACGCTGCGACCGGATCTTCCCAGGGAGATGGTGGAGCTTGTGACTCGTCGCCTGAGCCGAAATCGTGACGACCGGTTTGCAAGTGCGGAGGCGTTGCGGAGGGCTCTGCTGAGCGTTCCCCTATCTGTAGATCATCAATCATTTGTCCCAGCGCACAGGTTGCAAACTGACCCTGATGCGACGCAAATCATCCGAGCAGATAAGCGTCTGCGAACCGTGGGAGTCTGTCGCCTAGACAATCATGGGACTGCGGAACATTCCTATCTAGCTACGGCACTTTCGGATTCGCTGGCGGATGCGATCGGAACAGCCAAAGATGTGCGCGTGGTTCCGCGTTCTGCGATCGAAAAGGAGTCCAAGAAAGCACCTGCGATTGAGGCCGCAAAAAGGCTGGGAGTGGAGGCCTTCCTCTGCGGTACCTATGTCATGCAAGAAGTGAGTCTCTGTGTGACGCTGAAACTGCTTGCGGTTGACAGCGGATTTCAGCTTTGGACGCAGCACTTTGAGATTCCTTTTGGCCAAGCCATCTCGCTTTGCCACAAGGCTGCGAAGTCGATTGCAGCGGCACTGACCACAGAAGTTTCTGCGCACCAAACAGAGAGCGTGCTCGACCCGGAAACGATCAGTCTGTACTTGAAAGCCAGACAACTTTACACAGGAAGTGACCCAGCCTTTTTTCATCACAGCGTCGAGCTGCTCGAACAGGCTCTTGCGATGCAACCAGACAGTCCGCTTCTGCGCATTGGGTACGCAAAAGCCTGTGCGCGGGTGTGGTTTTGGGGCTCGGAGGGAGATCGCAACAGAGCGATCGAAGCCGCAGAACACGCGGTGGCAGTGGCACCAAAACAGGGGGCTGCATACGCCGCGTTGGCAGCGGTTCGACATGGAACAGGGGAGCTTCCAGGGGCCGTTCGCGCTCTGCGCAAAGGACTCCTTTTTTCCCCCCAATTTGCGGAGTTGCATGAATTGCTCGGGCGCATTTTGTGCGAATGTGGGCCCCTGTCAGAGGCAGTTGCATACATTGATGCAGCATGCAGACTCGATCCCCTGAATCTTCGACCTCTGGCTGATTTGGTCCGTGTTTTTGCCCTGACAGGCGCGTGGAAGCACGTCGAAACGCTGTGTGAGGGTGATGCTCATGATCCACGCGACATACCGGGACAGTGGGTGATCCGGGGTCGGATGGCACTGTGGCGAAAAGATCCGGTGTGGGCACGTCACTTGCTCTCTCTCCCAGCGGACGACTCCTTTTTGTGTCTGCGTGGCCGTCGGCTGCTGGAGCGAGTCGCGAATCCAACGGAGGCAACGCAATTCACAAAGGACGAATTCGATCGGTACTTTGGCGTGCGTGATAGAGACAATCCCCGGCGAAGAATCGTGCTCTTGCAAGTGAAGACAGAGTATCGTTGTTTTGCGCAAATGGCCGACGAAGCCCTGTCTTCTCTGCATCAATGCGTTACAGAAGGTCTGTGTGATGTGATGTGGATCGATCTCTGTCCGCTTTTGTCACTCGTGAGGAATCATCCACAATATCCGTCTCTTCACGCGCAAGTTGCCATGCGCGCCCAGCGAATCCGTGATGCAATGGACGAACCGCTCGGCTAACGACTCCTCTGTGTTGCTTCCCATTCCCATCCCCGTTCACATTCCGATTCACATTGCCGTTGGATCAGCGGGAACAGAGACCTCTGCTTTGGGAAACATCACGTAGGCTGTTCGATGGGAATGAGACCAGGCGGCTTCGAGGGCTGCGCGTGGATAGGTCCGAGGCACGGAAGCGTCTTCGGGGGCTGCTGGATCGTTCACGAGCACGTCCCCATTTTTGTCAAATCCGCGCACGACGATCAAATGTCCATTCGTTTTGGAAATGGGCGCGCCGGGCAATTCTCCCGCTTTGAACGCGATGCTGATGACAAGGGGAATGCCTGCCCGAAGCCACGGAGCAGCGTGCGCAAAGGAATAGAACCGGGTGATGTATGAAGCAAGGCCCGCTTCCGCAGCATAGGCCGTGTTGAACGGCCAATTTCCGGTTCCTTTGTATACCCAATCGTAACAACCGATGGCCACCTGTGGGACGGTTTTTTGCAGGGAAGAATCGCCGAGCAAACGACTGTAATACTCCATCACCATCGTGGTGGAAGTCGGACTGCACCAGACGGGGCCACCTCCGCCGTACTCTTTGTATTCTGGCTTTTTGTACTCTGCGAGTTCTTGGGAATGGTGCGGAATCGGAAGAGACACATCGAAAGAGGATGGGTCTATACCGAGCACAGGATATTCCTTTTTGTCACGGGAGGCGACAGCAGCAACAAGGCTTAGCGACGGACTTTTTGTCGGATCTGCACTGAACAGAGTGACAGAAAGCTGATAGGAGGAGGCCGTTTTTTGATTCCGCAACTCAAACGTATCGGTGTCCACATATCCCGTTTGGTCGGCAGGTTCTTTCACACTGTGGCGTTTGAGGGTATTTGCATCACTTGCCCAAATCGGGAGTTTGTAAAAGCGACTCCATCCATCCCCTGTTTTCACACGCAGATGAAGTTCCAGCCAGGTTCCCGGCGGCGTGACCGCATTCCAAGACGCAATCACATGGTCAATGGGAACTTTGGGTGTGAGTTCAGGGGACAGCATCGTTCCAAAGTAAAAGGAACCCCCATTGTAGTATGTGACACCGCTTGGAAGTCCTGTTGGTGCTGGATCTTGCCCCAGACACAAACCGGATGTCTTGTCGAATTGGGCAATTCCACCGTCGATGTCTTCACTTTCGCAACGCAAGGCTCCGCTTTTTTGCGGCTCGAGTTCCAAACGAACATTTGCACCGGCTGGCTTGGCTGCGATTCCGTTTTTTTCCCAGGTTAGAAATTCTTGCGGTGTTCTGTGTACAAAAACATGGTTGTACTGAACGTCAGGATCGATGGGAGGAAGGCCAGGAATCTCTGTTCCGACGGTTTGCGGAACGGTACCTTGGTGATCGATTCCATGGGGAGCGTGGGTACACCCCCAAAGAGAGACTCCCGCCAGCAAAAGGCGGCAACCCACTGAAACGATGCGGTTCACAGAACGCATGAAAAGCTCCTTTCCTGCGTGGCAGGAAAACGAGGCGCATCATATGCCGCAAAGACGCTTCCACGGCAGAAAAGTAGGGGGTTTTTTCCGGTTCGGTTTCTTGGGAATTTTTGGGGACTGATGAGACGGATTCTCGACGGCTCAGGCGAAAGCAGGCAGCAGAGACTTTACTGTTTCCAGCGAAGAATCATGCCGTAATCACCCGCAGCCCAGACATCGGTTTGGCTGCTGCCCCATATGGAATATATGGAAAACGTCGTGCCGGTTTTGATCGGTGTAAAGAGAGTACCATCGTACTTGATGAGCGTGCCGCCTGATCCCCCAATCCACAAATGACCCGCGTTGGATGGGCCCCAGAGTGAGTAGATGACAGCGGTCGTCCCGGTTGGGTAGGTCTGGAAAATCGTTCCGCTTGAAGCGGACACGCGGAGCAAGCTTCCGTTTGAACCGCCAATCAAATGACCAAAGTATGGATGGTAAAAGGCAGCGTAGTAGGATTCGCTGTTTCCCGTCGGTGTTTGTGTCCAATTGAGCCCATCTGTTGTGCGATAGAAGATGCCGTTGTAGCTGGTTGCTACAATGGAAGTCCCGGAACCCCCGATTGCACGGAAGCTACTGGTCCATGCAACGTTCTTGCTTCCCGGTGTCCAACCCGAAAAGTTAGAGTCTGTCCGCGCAATCCATCCGCTTGAACCCACAACGTAGTAGTACTTCGTTCCGCTCGTACTGATGTACACTCCGTACAGTGTGTTGGTCGTGCCCGTGTTGATGTTTTGCCAGGTGGTTCCGTTGTAGCGAAGCATCAAACCATTTCCACCGACCACAACGATGTCGTTGGACGCTGCTCCGTAAGCTGCATATACGTATTGCGGGGCCGTAACGTAGTTTGTCCCTGTTGTGAGGTTGCCATCATCCACGTTCAGCAACGTGTCGGGGGGACCAAAGAACATTGCCGTGGGCCCCTGTGCACCCGTCGTTCCATACGCGCCATACAGCGTGCCCGTGGTCACGTTGGGTTTGGAGTATGGAGAACGTGTCCAGGTCGTGCCGTCGTAGTGGAAGATAACCCCGTTATTCCCAACGGCCCACAAATCATCGTTTGCGGGCCCCCAAATGGCCCGGAAGTAGGTTCCTACATTGGGTACATCGGTCGAAGTCCAACACTTGGGAGAACAGTTCCCACCCGCGTACCGGAGGATTCGTCCATTGGCCGCACTCGACGGCATGTAGACCTCTGGACCCTTGCCTCCGCCCAAGCCTTGGATACTGGACACAGTCACGCCGTTGTCTACCGTTGCGAGGGTCCAAGAAGTTCCATCAAAGTGATACAGTTCGTTGCTGCTCGCGGCCCAAACGTCATTGGGCGCAGTCCCCCAAACCTGTGACAAGCTCTTTCCGACCGTTGGTCCGGTGTCTTTGGTCCACGACGTACCGTCGTAGCGCCAAATCCCTTGGCTGCTGCCCATGAACACCGGATTCCCCCCCACGCCCCACATCCTGTAGAAGTTCTCTCCTGACCCTGGCGTGGGCCCCATGCTGGTATAGCTGGACCCGTTAAACCGGTACACAAAAGGCTTGCTTTGATTGTAATCGTAGACGGTCACAAATACGTCACTTGGCCCCGCAACCCACAGCCCATTTGCACTTGAGTTGATCTTGTTCGGCCAATCGATCTGCGCATTCCACTTGCTGCCGTCCCACTTGACCAAGCCAGCCGCGCTGGAGTTCGCAAGCGCGTACATGTTGGTCGCCCCAGTGCCTCGAAGAGCGGAAACGGACGCCCCATTGAACGGAGTGACCGGATTGACGGCAAACGAACCACCTGTCGATTGGAAGGCCAGAGCATAGCTTCCACCGGTCCACACGTTCTTCGCATCCGATCCCCACACATCAACCAGCGTCCCTGTCGTGAGTTGGGGCTGGTAGTGGCAGACGTTGTCCGGTGTACAGTTCCGCCCGACAAAATCTACCGTCGCTGTGGTGTTTCCTTTTTGCACCGTGGCCGTGCAAGTCGGTGTGTAGTAGGTATTCGGGGGGGTACAGCCGCTGGTCCAAACGGGATACGTTTTGTGGCCGGTTGAACCGGTGAGTGTCACGGCGGTTCCAAAGGGGAAGTCATAGGAACAGGTTGTCTGCCCGCCTCCGCAACTGATTCCGATGGGATTGGAAGTGACGGTCTCTTGACCGCTGCTCAGGATTTTCACAGAGAAACTGCACTTGGGAGACGCGGACGGAGTGAGCGTGAGGTCGAGTTCGTAGTACGTCTTTTCCTCGACGATTTGTTCAGTGACTTGCCCGTTCGCGAGGTAGCACTCATTCGTATCGAGCGCAAACCCATCCAACCTAAGTTGGCCGTAATTTTTGGGTTCGTGCGCAAGCTGAATCGCGAACTTGGTGGTGTTGTTGGTGATGTTGATCCCGTTGGGATCGGGCTTGCCGTTGAGCGAAGACTTCACCTGGAGTGTCTTGGTGTTGGTCAAGACTCCCTTGACGTTGACGACGATCAGAATTTGGCTGTCTGGAATGTTCTTGACATCCGGGCTGCAAGAACCAGCAAGACCCGCTCCAGCGACGAGAAACACGCTCAAAGCGCGCGAAGAAAATCGATGGTTCATAAAGTCCTCCTCAAACGGACAAGTTGTTAAAAGGAAGGCGTGTAGACCGTGATTCCTGATGGAACAGCAGGATTGGTTTGCACCTGTTCCACAGTTCCCCTGTTTGCATACAGACCACCTGCGACGCCGCCAGCAATGGCCCCGGCAGCGACAACACCAACGATGGTCCAGAACCACCACTTTTTGTAAACCGGGGTCTTTTCCGGCTCAACAGGAGTTTGAACAGGTGGAGGTACGTTGGCCGTGACTTGCGGCTCGGGTTTGGGGTCAGGTTTGGGCTCGGGTTTGGCTTCCGGTTCTTCCACAATGCCGGCTTTGACTTGCTCGATGTAGCCGTTCACACGCACGACGGTTTCCGGTTTGGGATTGGGGTCTGCCTTCAAATAGCGTTGGTAGAAATCGAGCGCCTCTTTGTTGCGCCCAAGCCGTTGCAGACACCTACCTACATTGATGAGGAGCCACGGAGCCTGCCTCCGTTCATAGGCGGATTTGTATTCCTTATAGGCCTCGTCGTATCGCTTGTCTTTGTACGCTTTGCGCGCTTCGTCATAGTGGCCTTTGCACAAGTTGTCCGTCAGACAGGCGTCCGACGAGGAAACCGTGTCGTCTCCGCTCGGTTCCGCTGCCAACGACGCAGAGGCGAAGGCCATGAGAGCCAGCGCGAAACAGCCCACCCACAACGACGAGAAAAAAACACTAATCCGCGATCTCTGGTCCATCATTCTTTGGTTCCTGATTCTTGTCGCCCTTGCCCTTTTTGCCGCGCTTGGGTTTCAGCGTTTGTTTGTACGCAGCGTCGGCACCAGGCTTGAGCATGATTTTGCGATCCGAAAAACCGGTCAGATGCAGCTTCACCTCGACGGGCTCGGTTCCCTCCGGTTGTTCTCCGCTCCACGGAGTTTGCCCGAGCACTTCCCCGTCGCTCAATCGAATCACGTCTGCGCCTTGCGGTTCACTGTCCACTTGCCACTTGGGTCGTTTCTTTGGCTCGGGAGGTGGGGTCGAGTCCTTCGGGGGTTCAACGGGTTTGGTCTGAACCACGACGGGCGGTTTGTCCGGTTTGCGCAGCACGAACACCGCCGCAAGACCTCCCGCAAGAAGGAGTGTTCCGATTCCCAAACCGATGAACAGACCGGTTTTTGATTTGGGCGGGGGTGCCACCGTAGATTGTCCTGAAGCCCCGCCGAGCGTCGAACTCAGACGGGGAGCCTCGGGCATCATTTCGGCGGGCAGAATTTGTGACCGCACCGCTTGCATCGAGCTCGTCAGCATCGGCATTCCGATCCGAGTGCCGAGCTGTTCGACTTCGTATTGCACCTGCGCCGCCGTCGGGCGTTCTTCCGCATTTTTCGACAGCATTTTCTCGATGAGCGCCACCAAATCGGGCGGCACATCGGGCGCGAGCGGTCGCAAATCCGGCGGCTTTTCGTAAATGTGCATCGCCATCAGCGCGCCGACGCCCTCTGCATTGAACGGGAGCCGCCCCGAGACCATTCGGTACAGGATCACGCCCAAGGAATACATGTCCGCTTTTTGATCGATGTTCACGCCGCCCTTGCATTGTTCCGGCGACATGTATTCAGGAGAGCCGAGCACCGCATCCGTTTGCGTGTTGGACTTGTTCGTCCCCTGAGACGAGGAATTGAGCTTCGCGATCCCAAAATCGAGCAGCTTCACGCGCTCCCGCGTCCCGTGCTCCGGGTCCGACTCCGTAACCAACATCACGTTGTCCGGCTTCAAATCCCT